>ERZ890953.509-NODE-509-length-22247-cov-6.778163_pt1 | contig 22247 bp, 17 predicted proteins | sample MGYA00521264_ERZ890953 | MGnify/ENA primary metagenome ERZ890953 (study PRJEB32303, sample SAMEA104408629) | aquatic metagenome | biome: Brackish water; feature: Chemocline; material: water | place: Baltic Sea | collected 2014-10-26T21:54:00 | depth 200 m ...
CCGACGCCGACGCCGACTCCGACGCCGATGCGGACCCCGAGCCTGGCCACGCCCGGGACATCCAGCCCATCTGGGACACAAACTGCACCAGCTGCCACGGTGGGGCCAGCCCGTCGGCCAGCCTGGATCTGTCCACCGACGCCTACGACGACATCGTGGGCGTGGCCTCCGGGCAGGCCAGCAGCATGAACCTGGTCACGGCCAGCGACACGGACAACAGCTACATCCTCAACAAGCTCTGGGGCACCCAGGCCGATGTGGGTGGCAGCGGCGACCAGATGCCCCGTGGCATGACTCCGCTGGGCAACGCCACCATCTCCCAGGTCTTCGGCTGGATCGGAGACGGCGCCGCGCGCTGATCCCGTAGCTGTGGCCCAGGCTGCGCTGGGGGGCTAGATAGAGCCTCCCAAGGCGGGCTGCACCCGCCGCTGATCCCAAGCGGACCATGGCCTCCGAGCACGAGCAGCGCCGCCTCTCCGAGAACGCCATGCCCTTGATGGAGCACCTGCGGGAGCTCCGTCGGCGGCTGATCATCGTCGGTGTGTCGGTGGGCGTGGGTGTCGTGCTCTGCTTCTTCTTCGCGTCCGACATCTGGGGCTTCCTCGTCGCGCCCATGAACGACGCCTTGCGGGCCAACGATGCCGGCACCATGGCCATCCTGGCGCCCCTCGAGGGAGTGGTCACCTACCTCAAGGTGGCGGTGGCGTCGGGCTTCTTCGCGGCCACTCCGGTCATCGCCTGGCAGCTGTGGTCCTTCGTGGGGCCTGGGCTCTACTCCCGCGAGAAGAAGGTCATCCTGCCCCTGGTGGTGGCCTCCACGGTCCTGTTCGTGGGCGGTGCCGCCTTCGGCTACTTCGTGATCTTCAAGTACGCCTTCGGCTTCTTCCTGTCGGTCACCGCGGGCACCGCCGAGGCCGTGCTGTCCATGGAGGCCTACCTCAAGACCGCCACCAGGCTGCTGCTGGCCTTCGGCCTGTCGTTCCAGCTCCCGGTGGTGGTGTTCTTCCTGGCGCGCATCGGGCTCATCGACGCCAGGGACATGATCAAGGGCTTCAAGTACAGCATCGTGGGCATCTTCACGGTGGCGGCTGTCATCACTCCCCCCGACGTCCTCACTCAGAGCCTGATGGCGGCGCCGCTGATCCTGCTCTACGGCGTGGGCGTCATCATCGCGTCCATCGTCTCCACCAAGAAGCGCGACTAAGCCAGCAGCCCTGTGGCTCTGGGGGGGCGCAGGGTGTCCCGCAGGCGCTGCTCGAGATCGGCGTCCACTCCGACGGCGCCGACGAACTCGGCGTGGCTGCGACCGCGCCGGTACGCGGGCTCCCGCGGGGGGTGGGGCAGGTAGCGCTCCATGAGCTGCACCTGGGGCTCGAGCAACAGGGTGGTGCTGTAGTAGACCAGATCCCGCGCACGGTACATGGCGGCGCCGCCCACCTTGCGGTCTGCGAGCACCAGGTCGCAGATCCCGTCCTGGTACAGACCCTCGAGGCCAGCGCGCTCGAGGCCGTCCAGGAGCCAGCCTGTGAGCCCGCGCCACAGCCGGTCGATCTGCCCGAAGCCGGGTGCTGGCATGGCCAGGGAGACCACCAGGTTGCCCGGATCGAGCACCACCGCACAGCCGCCACCGTGGCGCCGAAGCACAGGGACCTGGTCTGCGAGGCAGCGGTCCAGGTGGAGCTCCAGCTCGACCTTGGAAGCGCGCCCCAGGACGGCCATGACCCGCGGTGCCCTGCGCACCGCCAGCTGTGGACCCGCGCCCTCGCGCGTCGCCTGGATGAGCGCGTCGTCGAAGTCGTAGGGCGGAAACGAGTGCGTCATGGGGCGACCTTCCTGGTGTGGACCTATGCCGGCTCTCGGTGGGCGGGTAGCGGCTCGGGCCATGACCCAGGGTTCGGCCAGTCGCCAAGAATACTGCCTCGAGACCACGGCTGTTTTTCCGGGACCCGAATGTGCCCAGTAGCGCCAGCAAGGCGCGGGGGCTCGAAGGTCCGGTGGACCCTCGAGGGGCGAGCCAGTGGCGGCAGCCGCGGACCGCGGCGGTCGGATCGTGCAAGCCCCACGGCGTACTTCCCCTCCCGACGCCGAGCTCAGTCGAGGTCTCGGGGTCCCATGGTTGCTCAATCCATGACCATCGCCAGCCCTGCTGCGCCCACGGCTCGCCCTCGGGGAGGCCAGCAGGCGGCGCGTCCGCGCGGTCACTGCACGGGAAACAGGCATGGTAAGTGCGAAAAATAGGAGGGCATGGCAGGGTGTATGAAATCACTACACAGTGCCAGTCGGCCCTGGTTGTGACCCCTCGCACCCCTATAGCCGAACTGGAATATGCCGCCGTTCGACCTGACGGAACGCATGGGTGCGGGCCCCGGGGACCTGTTCAATTGGGGGCGCAACCCGAACCCCCTCCGGAGCCAGTCATGGAACACGTCAAGGGCCGAGTGCTCGTCATCGATGACGAGCCCGAGATTCGCCGCAGCCTCGTCTTCGGTCTCACCCAGCACGGCTACGAGGTCGTGGCCTGTCCGGACGGCATCTCCGCCGTGCATGAGCTGAACCGGGCGGGGCAGCAGGGCGCTGGGTACGACCTGCTCGTGACCGACATCTTCATGCCGGACATCGACGGCCTGAAGATCCTCAAGGTCATCAAGAGCCACTTCCCCGATCTGCCTGCTGTGGTCATCACCGGCTTTGGCGACGAGGCCCTCGAGACCACCGCCCTGGCCGAGCCGAACACCGCCTACCTGGACAAGCCCTTCGAGATCCACGAGCTGGTGCAGGCCCTGGAGTCCCTCCCGCGGGGCGCCGCCACCACTCAGACCGCAGTCCCCAGGGCGGAACCCGGGGTCAGCGAGTCCATCAGCGCCTACCTCACGGTGCGCGTGGTGGACGAGCGGCGCAGCCTGGAGGTCTTCCGGACCTTGCAGGATCTCCACGGCGTACACTCCTGCCACGCGGTGCACGGTGACGTGGACATCATCCTGCTGGTGCAGGCGGCCTCCCAGAAGGAGATCCACGGGATCTTCGACGCCATCCGCGGCGTCACTGGGGTCGAGGTGGCCTCGGTCTCGTCGGTGGAACGACCGAAGCTGGATCGGGACATCGAGGACTTCGTGCGCAGCTACGGCGAGGCCATCCGCGGCGGCGGGCGGGCCAGCTCCACAGGCCAGCGCGGCACCGCAAGCTACCTGATGGTCGACATCGACCCAGCGGCCATCCAGCAGGTGTTCACCACGGTCTTCTTCATCGACGACGTGATCTTCTGTGACGTCATCGACGACGGCAGCCGCCTGGTGGCCATGGTCACCGGCCAGGGCGCCGTGGGCCGCGTGCCGCACGTGGTCGAGAAGATCGACGAGATCGACGGTGTCCTCCGCGTCCGGCAGGCTCGGATCATCCAGTTCCTCGACGCCTGATCATCCAAACCGATCGCCGCGGGTTCGCTGTAGTGCGAGCCCGCAGGGTTTCCCATGCGCAGCTTCGAGTCCTTTCCCTTCGAGCTCTGGCGCTACGACGGCAGCCCTGGGGAGCTGATCCCCCTGCTGCAGTCCGCGCAGGAGCACTTCGGCTACATCCCCAGGCGCGCCATCGAGACGATCGCGGGTGTCACCAGCATCCCTGAGTCCAGCATCTACGGCGTGATCACCTTCTACAGCCAGTTCAGGCTGCAGCCCATGGGGCGGCATCAGGTCCGGATCTGCACCGGCACCGCCTGCCACGTCTCTGGCGCCAACGTGCTGGTGGACGCCATCCAGGACGAGCTGGGAGTCGAGGTGGGAGGCACCACCCAGGACGGGCTCTTCACCCTGTTCACCGTGGCCTGCTTGGGCTGCTGCTCCCTGGCCCCGGCCATGATGATCGACGACGAGACCCACGGACGCCTCACGCCCGCGGCCGCCCGCAAGCTGCTGCGCGGCTACCGGCGAAAGGCCGAGCAGGAAGTGCGTCATGAGGTGCGGCCATGATGGACATCCTGGTCGGACTGGGCACCTGCGGGCTCTCCGCCGGGGCTCGCGCCACCTACGACGCCCTCGAGGCCCTGGCGCTGGCCCACCCGGAGCGCTGCCGCCTGCGCATCACCGGGTGTGTCGGCATGTGTTACCGCGAGCCCCTGGTGGAGATCCGCGAGGGCGACGTGCGCAGCCTGTATGGCGACGTCGATCCGGCGCTGGCCGGCGAGATCTTCGCCCGGCATGTACTGGGCGGCGAGATCGTCGAGCAGAGCCTGGCCTGGCGGGTGGAGGCCGACGGCTCCACACGGGGGGCCGAGACGGACTTCCTGGATCCTCAGCAGCGCATCGTGCTGGCCAACTGCGGCTTCATCGATCCCGAGTCCATCGCCGACTACGAAGCCCGAGGGGGCTACCGAGCCGCGCGTAGGGCCCTGTGCGAGCTGAGCCCCACCCTGGTCATCGACGAGGTCAAGGCCTCTGGACTGCGCGGGCGGGGCGGCGCAGGCTTCCCCACGGGCCTCAAGTGGTCCTTCGCCGCGGGCTACAGCGCGGACCGCAAGTACGTGGTCTGCAACGCCGACGAGGGCGACCCGGGCGCCTTCATGGACCGCTCGGTGCTCGAGGGCGATCCCCACGCGGTGCTCGAGGGCATGATCGTCTGCGGCTACGCCATCGGCGCTGAGTACGGCTACATCTACTGCCGCGCCGAGTACCCCCTGGCCATCCACCGCCTCGAGCTGGCCATCGCGGCCGCTCGGGAGCGGGGCTACCTGGGGCGAGACCTCTTCGGCACCGGGGTCGCCTTCGACATCAAGATCAAGCAGGGGGCGGGGGCCTTCGTTTGTGGTGAAGAGACGGCCCTGTTCGCCTCCATCGAGGGTGAGCGCGGGATGCCGCGCATCCGGCCGCCGTTCCCCGCCGAGGCCGGCCTGTGGGCCAAGCCCACCAACAACAACAACGTGGAGACCTACGCCAACGTGCCGTGGATCCTGCGCAACGGCGCCGAGGCCTACGCCGCCATCGGCTCCGAGAAGAGCCGGGGCACCAAGGTCTTCGCCCTGGCGGGGCGCGTGCTCCGGGGCGGCCTGGCCGAGGTGCCCATGGGCACCACCATCGAGCGGCTGGTCTTCGACATCGGCGGCGGCATCAAGGATGGCGGCCGCTTCGAGGCCGTGCAGATGGGCGGCCCCTCCGGCGGCTGCATCCCCGCTGCCCTGAAGCACACCCCCGTGGACTTCGAGCACATCCCCGCCACCGGCGCCATCATGGGGTCCGGCGGCATGGTGGTCGTGGACGACGGCACTTGCATGGTGGACATCGCCAGGTTTTTCCTGGACTTCACTCAGTCCGAGTCCTGCGGAAAGTGTACCTTCTGCCGGGTGGGGACCCTGCGCATGCTCGAGATCCTGGACCGCATCTGCCGCGGGGAGGGCCACCTGGATGATCTCGAGCGCCTGGCCACCTTGGCTGCGCGCATCAAGGAAGCCAGCCTCTGTGGCCTCGGTCAGGCGGCCCCCAACCCCGTGCTCACCACCTTGAAGCACTACGAGGACCAGTACAGGGCGCACATCGTGGACAAGCGCTGCCCAGCCGGCGTCTGCGAGGCCCTGGTGGACTTCGTGGTGGACGCCGACGCCTGCACCGGCTGCACCCTGTGCGCCAAGGCTTGTCCGGTCGACGCCATCTCCGGCGCCCGCAAGCAGGCGCACGTCATCGACACCGAGCTCTGCGTCCAGTGCGGCCGCTGCATCTCGAGCTGCAACTTCGGCGCCATCTTCAAGCGCTAGGGGCCTGTCATGGATTCCATCTCCCTGATCGTCAACGGGCAGTCGGTCCAGGCCCGCAGCGGGCAGACCATCCTCCAGATCGTCCAGGAACAAGGCCTCGACGAGATCCCCACCCTGTGCCACAGCCCTGACCTGGAGCCCTATGGGTCGTGCTTTCTGTGCGTGGTGGAGCTGGAAGGGCGGGGCAACCTGGCGCCAGCCTGTTCCACGAAGGTGGCGCCGGGGATGAAGGTGCTGACCCGCAGCGAGCGGGTGGTGGCGTCGAGGCGCACGGCCCTCGAGCTGCTGCTGTCGAACCACTACGCCGACTGCGTCTCCCCATGCATGGACGCTTGCCCTGCGCATGTGGACATCCAGGGCTACCTGGCCCTGGTCTCCATGGGCCTGGAGCGCCAGGCGGTGGACCTGATCCGCGAGGCCAACCCACTGCCGGCGGTGTGCGGACGGGTCTGCGTGCGCAAGTGCGAGCTGGCCTGCCGCCGGGCCGACGTGGACGAGCCCGTCGCCATCAACCACGTCAAGCGCTACGCCAGCGATGTCCCCGGGATCTACGATCTTCCGGTCCCGCGGGCTCCCGAGGGCGATGCCACGGTGGGCATCGTGGGTGCTGGTCCCGCAGGTCTCACGGCGGCCTGGTTCCTGGGCCGGGCGGGCTACCGCAGCGTGCTGTACGAGGCCATGCCCAAGCCCGGCGGGATGCTGCGCTACGGAATCCCCGCCTACCGGCTGCCCGATCGTGTCCTGGACCGCGAGGCGGACCACATCTGCAAGGTCGGCGCCGAGCTGCGCACCGGCGTGCGGGTGGGCCAGGACGTCAGCCTGGAGCAGCTGCGCGACGAACATGCCGCCGTCTACCTGGCGGTGGGTGCCTGGGCGGGTAAGCCCATGCGTGTCCCCGGTGAACACGACACCCGCGGCGTGGTCAGCGGGGTGGACTTCCTCCAGGCCAAGGCTGCGGACCCCAGCCGGGTGCGGGGCACCGTGGTGGTGGTGGGTGGCGGCAACACCGCCATGGACGTGGCACGCACGGCCTGGCGCTGTGGCGCCGAGAAGGTGCTGCTGCTCTACCGCCGCACCAAGGCCGAGATGCCCGCGGATCCGACGGAGATCCAGGACTGCATCGACGAGGGCATCGAGATCCTCGAGCTGGTGGCCCCCGTGGGCCTGCGCGCCGAGCTGGGCGCCCTCGAGGCGGTCCGCTGTGTGCGCATGAAGCTCGGCGAGCCCGACGGCTCGGGCCGCCGCCGCCCCATCACCCTCGAGGGCTCCGAGTTCGAGATCCCCTGCCAGTTGGCGGTCGCGGCCATCGGTCAGAACCCCGTGCTCGACGGCATCTCCAGGGCAGGGGAGGCGGAGCTGGAGCAGACCCGCTGGGGCACGCTGGCGGTGAACGCCGAGACGGGCGCCACCAACATCCCCGGCCTGTTCGCCGGCGGCGACGCCACCAACGAGGGGCCCACGGTGGTCATCGACGCCATCGCTGATGGGCGGCGGGCCGCCCAGGCCATCGTGGCGTACATGCAGGGGGGCCCAGCGCCGGCGCCGGGCTTCGTGGCCCGCAAGGGCGACTGGTCTGCGCCGGGCAGGCAGGAGCTCGGCGAGGTGCCCGAGACCCGACGCCGGGAGCTGCAGCATCTCCCCGTGGCGGCGCGGGCGGGCAGCTTCGACGAGGTGGCCACCGGCTTCGACCCCGATGACGCCGCCCACGAGTGCGGGCGCTGCCTCGAGTGTGGCTGCGTGCGGGCCGGAGACTGCGAGCTGCGCCACTGGGCCGATGTCTATGGTGCCGACCACCGCGGCATCCAGGGCACGGTGCGCAAGCACCGGGTGGACGACCGCCACCCCTGGATCATCTACGACCCCAACAAGTGCGTGCTCTGCGCCAAGTGCATCCGCACCTGCGCCAAGGTGCTGCCCATCGCCGCCCTGGGCCTGGTCAACCGGGGGTTCCGCACCGAGATGCGCCCAGCCATGGCCGACCCCCTCATCGAGACCAACTGCGTGTCCTGCGGCAACTGCGTGGACGCCTGTCCCACCGCTGCCCTCACGGTCAAGCACCCCTTCCCAGGGCGTGCGTCGCTGCCGGTGCGCACCGAGAACACCCACTGTGGCTTCTGCTCGGTGGGCTGCGAGGTCCAGGCCCGCATCATGGGTCCAGGACGCTACGAGCTGGCGGCCCCGCCCACCCCAGGCGCGCGGCTCTGCCAGTACGGCCGCTTCGGCTACGAGCTCTACTTCCGCTCTCCGCGCGTCGTGCATCCGGAGATCCGGGAAGGGCGCAGCCGCACCCGCACCGACCTCGCCCTGGCGTGGACCCACGCGGCGGGCGCCCTGGGGCGCGTCGTGGCCGAGCACGGGCCCGAGGCGGTGGCGGTGTTCGTTTCCCCGGAGCTGAGCAACGAGGAGCTCTACCTGGCTGGGCGCATCGCCCGCGAGGGTCTGGGCACGTCCAATGTCGGGTCCCTGTCCATGCTGGACACCGGCCAGGAGAGCCACCGCCTGGACGCCATCTTGGGGCACACCGCGTCTACGGCAGACCGCCGGGTTCTGGCGCAGGCCGAGCTCATCATCTGCAACAACACCGCCCTCGAGTCGGACCACCTGGTGCTGGCCACCCATGTGTTGGCGGCGGTGCGCGAAGGGGGAGCGCAGCTGGTGGTGGTCAACTCCACCCTCGAGCAGAGCGACCGGGCGCTGGCCGTGCACCGCGCAGACCCCATGCGCGGGCGTGCCTCCCAGTACTGGCGTGGCGTGCTGCAGGCCCTGCTCGAGGACGCATGGATTCATCGGGAGGGGCCAGAGCTCGAGGGCCTGGCGTCCCTGGTCCAGGATCTGGACGGCGGCGTGGCCAGCGCGGCGATGCTCGCCGGCGTCGACGAGGCGGACATCCGCGCCGTGGCCGAGCGGATCTTCGAGGCCGATCGCGTGGTCTTGGTGCACGCGCCTGACCGGGTGCAGGATCAGGCTCCGGGTGACCTCGAGCTGCTGGGCAACCTGGTGGCCCTGCTGCGCACCATGGGCAAGCAGGCCGAGCTGTTGCTGCCCCGGGTGCATGTCAACGCGGCGGGCCTGGAGGTCTGCGGTGTACACCCCTCATTCTCGGTCGGCCGGCGGCTGGTGGGCGCCGAGGCCCAGGGGGCTGGCGACATGGCCGAGCTGCGCCGCCGCCTGCGTGAGGGCGAGCTGCGGGCCGCGCTGGTGCTGGGGGAGGACCCCCTGGCCCACGCCGCCACCGCCCGCGGCTTCGAGGGCATGGAGCTGCTGGTGGCCATGGACTGGACCCACACCGAGACCACCCGCTTCGCCCACGTTGTCCTGCCGGGCAGCACCTGGCTCGAGTCGCCGGGCACCCGCTGCTCCTTCGAGGGCCGGGTGCTGGACTATGCACCGGTGTCGGCGGCGCCGGCCCGTCGGGTGGGCTGGGAGGTCCTGGCTGGGCTGGCTGGCGCCCTGGGCCTGGACGATGTTCCCGGCTCCTATGCGCAGCTCCACGAGGAGCTGGACCAGCGGGTCCTCGCAGCTCTTGGAGACGCGGCGCCCTGGTACTGGAACCGGGACGAAGCTCGCCCGGCCGCGCCCCCCGCCAAGACCGTGGAGGTGGAGCTGCGCGGCGGTCACGGCCGCCTGCTGCCGCCCATCACCCACAGCGCACGTTACAAGCGCGCTATGCGCGAGCGAGGGCTCGAGCGGCTCCGGCCCGGGAAGCACTGACCCATGGCCGCGCCCACGCCCACCTCCAGCATCTCCTTGGCCTTGTACGAGTTCATCGAGGTCAACTTCGACTTCCTGCTCGTGTTGGATCAGGACGAGCGCGTCGTCTATGCCAGCCTGCCCCTGCAGCGGGTGGCGGGCCGACGCAGGCTCGGCCTGATGGAGCGCCCTCTGGCCGAGGTGGTCACCGAGGAGAGCCTGCAGACCATCACCCAGGGCCTCTGCCAGGCCCGTCAGGGCAACCCGGGCGTCGTGGTCTTCGCCCCCAGGGCCTCTCCCCGCGTGCGCGTGCCCCTGCGCACACACCACCTCCTGGACGGCGAGCGGGCCCTCTGCCTCTGCTACGGCACCCAGGCCGAGGCCCTCGCCGGCTTCGAGGCCTCCGAGCAGGAGGGGCGCATCCGGGAGCTGTCCTGCCTGTACGCCGTGGCGGACTGGACCGAGCGGTCCACCACCATCGACGAGTTCTTCCAGAAGCTGCCGCTGATCCTGGCCAGGGGGGTGCGTCACCCCAACCAGGCGGTGGTCTGCAGCCGGTATCGAGATCAGGGCTTCGGGAAGGAGCCTCACTGCTGCGAGAGGCGCTGCGGGATCCACAGCGATCTGGTGGTCCACGGACAAGGCTGCGGCGAGATCCGGGTGAGCTATGTGGATGAGGCCCTCAGCTGGCTGCCCGAAGAGCAGAGGATGCTCGACCAGATCGGGCGGCTGGTCAGCCTGGCCCTCGAGCGCAAGGAGCTCAGCGTCCGGCTGGCCTCCAAGCAGGCCGAGGAGGCCGTCTACCGAGAGCGCCTGCAGGAGCTCGAGGCCTCCATCCAGGGCCGCACCGCCGAGCTCGAGGAGCTGCGCCAGCGCCTGGTCACCGTCAACGCCTACATCGAAGGGCTGGGCAAGAGCTGGGAGCGCTCCAAGTCCTGGATCGAACCCATCTTCCAGGCCATCCCCGACGAGGTGGCCTTGATCGACCGCGCGCACCGGGTCGTCGCCAGCAACAAGTCCGGCTGCAGCGAGGGGGACTCCTGCCACCTGGCGTTCTTCGAGCGCTCGTCGCCCTGCGAGGACTGCCGCCTCGAGAAGGTCCTGCAGACCTCCGCTCCGGTCACCATGAACCTGCGCCGTGGCGACCGCTACCTCGAGGTCCACGCCCTGCCCATCTACGACGAGAACCATGCCGTGGGCGGCATCATGGAGTTCTTCCGCGACGTCACCCTCGAGCGCACCTACGAAAAACAGCTCCGCCAGGCCGATCAGCTGGCCTCCCTGGGGCAGCTGGTCAGCGGCATCGGCCACGAGATCAACAACCCCAACCAGTTCATCCGCGGAAACATCAAGATCATGCGCCAGGCGCTGGACGACATGCTCCCCATCGTCGATGCCCACGCCGCACAGAACCCGGGCTTCCGCGTCGCGCGGCTGCCCTACGGCTTCTTCCGTGAGCACATCATGACCCTGGTCCAGGACATGGCCCATGGGTCGGAGCGCATCAAGGGCATCGTCGAGGGGCTCAAGCGCTTCGCCCGGCGGGACGAGGGCGAGCTGATCGATCGGGTGGACCTCAACACCCTCATCGAGGCCTGCACCCGGCTGGTGCACAACGAGGTCCACATGCATGCCACCATCGAGCTGGACCTGGAGCCTGGCATCCCCAGCTTCACGGGCAACGCCCAGAAGCTGGAGCAGGTGCTGGTCAACCTGGTGGTCAACGCCAGCCAGGCCATGCCCGACGAGCAGCGGGGCACCATCCTGGTGCGCACCAGCCGGCGGGAGGGCCACGCGGTGCTCGAGGTGCGGGACAACGGCAAGGGCATGACCCCCCAGACCCTGCGGCAGATCTTCGACCCCTTCTACACCACCAAGCGGGCCCGGGGCGGGACGGGGCTCGGCCTGGCCATCACCCACCGCATCATCGCGGAGCACGGTGGCAGCATCGACGTGAGCAGCGCCATCGGCGTGGGCACCACCTTCACGGTGCGCCTGCCCCTGGAGCAGCCGTCTACGCCCCCCGCCAGGAGCCGTCCATGAACAGGATATTGATCGTCGACGACGACGTGGCGGTGACCAACTACCTGATGGTCGCCTTGATGCAGACCGATCTCTTCGATGTGACGGTCATCAACGACTCGCGCCGGGTGATGGAGACCCTCGATCTCTCCCCGGTGGACATCATGCTGCTGGACATGGACATGCCCGATGTCAGCGGCATGGACATCCTCCGACGCATCCGCGCCCGAGGCCTGGACCTCCCCGTGGTGGTGTTGACCGGAGTCCCCGACGTGGAGCTGGCGGTCAAGGCCATGAAGCTGGGGGCCTTCGACTATCTGGTCAAGCCGGTTGAGGACGAGGAGCTGGTGGAGGTGCTCGAGACGGCCATGCAGCACCACGCCATGAACCGGTCCATCCAGCAGCTCCCGACCGATCTGAGCCGTGAGGACTTGGCTGATCCCGCCGCCTTCGAGCACGTACCCACGCAGGACGCGCACATGATCCGCGTGCTCCACACGGCAGAGCGCATGGCCCGTAGCGACATGTCCGTGTTCATCCTTGGCGAGCCGGGCACCGGCCGGGAGGCCCTGGCCAGGGCCATCCACAAGGCCAGCCCACGCTGCCGAGAGCCCTTCGTGGCCCTGGACGCCGCCGCCGCCGACCCCGGCCAGTTCCCCGCTGAGTTCTTCGGCCAGGCCCGGCGCTGGGGCGGCCACGACGAGGAGCGCCCTGGTTTTCTTGAGCAAGCGGGGCCGGGCACCCTGTTCCTGGACAACATCGACCAGCTCACCATGCCTATGCAGGTGCGCCTGCGGCGGGTGGTGCAGGAGGGCGAGTACTACCGCGAGGCGAGCACCGAGATCCTGAACTCCACGACCCGCTTCGTGGTCTCCTCCACCTGCGACCTGACGGCCAAGGAGTACAAGGGACGCTTCGACCGGGATCTGCTCTACCACCTGATGGTCAACTCCCTGGTCATCCCGCCCCTGCGGGATCGCCGCGGCGACATCCCCCTGCTGTCGGACCACTTCCTGGCCCGCTACGCCAAGCGCTTCCGCCGCCGCGTGCGGGGCTTCGACCCCGGCTACCTCGACGCGCTGACGCAGTACGACTTCCCGGACAACGTGCAGGAGCTGCGCTCCATCGTGAAGGCGTCGCTGGTGGCCACGGACGATGGCGCCTCCATCACCGTCGACGCCTTACCGGCTTGGACTCGGGAGAGGATCGAAAAGGGGTCCCCCGATCCTTTCGCCGCCCCCGACTCACTGCGGGAGGTGGAGTGCGAGCATGTCCAGCGAGCCCTGCGCTACTACAGCGGCGACCGGGCCCGGACCGCCCGGGAGCTGGACATCTCCCTGGACGTCCTGGACGAGCTGCTGGACTACGGCCAGACCATCTGAGCCTCCCAGCACGGGCCCAGCGAGGGCGCGCGCGACCGTCAGCGCGGCAGGTGGACCCCTGCTCCAGCGGCCGCCTCGGCGGCCTCCATGATGGCCTCGCTGATGGTGGGGTGCGGATGGATGGTCACCATGAGGTCCTCTAGGGTCGCCCCCATCTCCAGCGCCAGGCTGCCCTCGGCGATCATCTCGCTGACCCAGGGCCCCACCATGCCCACCCCGCGCACCAGCTTGGTGTCGGCGTCGGCGATGACCTTGACCAGCCCCTCGGTGCGACCCAGGGTGCGGGCACGTCCCAGGGCGCGCAGGGGGAACTTGCCCACCAGGACCGCCAGGCCCTGAGCCTCGGCCTCCTGCTCGGTGATGCCCACCCAGGCGATCTCCGGGTCCGTGAACACCACCGCGGGGATGGCCCGGTTGTCGAAGGCCGAGGAGTGACCCGCGGCAGCCTCGGCGGCCACCTTGCCCTCGCGGCTGGCCTTGTGGGCCAGCATGGGACCCGGCGTCACGTCGCCGATGGCGTAGATGTTCGGGGCGGCGGTGCGGCACTGCTCGTCCACGGGGATGCAGCCGCCGGCGTCGAGCGCGATGGCGGTGTGGTCCAAGCCCAGGTCGTCCGTGTTGGGCGTACGGCCCACCGAGACCAGCACCCGGTCGGTCTCCATGAGCTCGCGCTCGCCTCCGCGCTGAATCTCCAGCACGAAGCCATCGCCCTTGCGCGTGACCCCCACCACCTTGCTCTCGGTCTGGATGGCCCGCAGCTGCTTGCGGGCGCGCTTGACCATGATCTCCACCAGATCCGGATCGGCCCCTACCAGCAGGCGCTGGTCGAACTCCACCACCGTCACCTCGCTGCCAAGGCCCGCGTAGACCAGGCCCAGCTCCAGCCCGATGTAGCCGCCGCCCACCACCACCAGGCGCCCGGGGGCGACGTCGGGTAGCTGCAGAGCTTCCCTGGAGGTCCAGACCCCGGAGCCTTCGGACCAGGGCAGGGTGCGGGGGCGCGAGCCCGTGGCGATGATGCAGTCGCGGAAGTCGATGCCGCTGACCTCGCCGCCCTCGAGGGAGATGGATCGGGGGCCGGTGAAGCGGGCGCGGCCCTGGATGACGTCGATGCCCCGGGACTTCACAAGCTGGTCCACGCCGCGGCTGAGTGTGGCGACGGTCTTGTCGGTGTGGGCGCGCAGCTTGACCGGATCGATCGTCAACCCCTCGAAGGTCACCCCCAGGCGGGAGGCGTCCTTGGCGGCGGTGGCCAGCTCGACCGCATTGATCAGGGTCTTGGAGGGGATGCAGCCCTCGAGCAGGCACACTCCGCCCAGCCGGGGCCGCTCGTCGATCAGGGTGACCTCGCGGCCCAGGTCAGCGGCGCGCAGGGCCGCCACGTAGCCGCCGGGGCCACCACCGATGACCACCAGATCCGCTTCCAGTCTGAGGCTTCCCATCACCATGGTGTCTCTCCTTTGGGGCTCGCGACTAGGCTTCGATGAGCAAGCTGGCGGGGTCTTCGAGCCTGCGGATCAAGGTGGTCATGAAGCGCGCAGCCTGAGCGCCGTCGGCCACTCGGTGGTCGAAGGCCAGGGTGAGGGGCAGGATCTTGCGGGCCACGATGGCCCCGTCGCGCACCACGGGCTTCTCCCGCACCTGGGCCATGCCCAGGATGGCGACCTCAGGGTAGTTGATGGTGGGCACCATGGCGGTGCCTCCCAGGGGCCCGATGTTGGTGATGGTGAAGGTCCCACCGCGCATGTCCGCCGCCTCGAGGCTGCCGTCGCGGGCCGCGATGGCCAGGGTGGCGGTCTCCCGTGCCAGAGCCAGCACGCTCTTGTGGTGGGCGTCGCGGATCACGGGCACCACCAGGCCCCGCTCCGTGTCGGCGGCGAAGCCCAGGTTCACGTAGCGCTTGAGGATCAGCTCTTCGCGGACCGGGTCCAGGCTGGCGTTCAGCTCCGGCCACTCTTGCAGGCCCCGCGCCACGGCGCGCATGACGAAGGCCATCAGGTTCAGGCGAACGCCGCTGTCGTGCTGGTAGCGATCGCGCTGGGCCAGCCGGAGGGCCTCGAGATCCGTGACGTCGGCCTCGTCCATGTGGGCCACGTGGGGCACCAGGATCATGGAGGTGACCATCTTGCGGGCCACCCGCCTGCGGATGGACCTGAAGGGGATCTTCTCGATGGGGCCTTCTGCCGAGAAGTCAGGGAGAGCAGCGATCTCCAGGAAGGGGATGGCGGCAGTGGTGGGCGGTGGGGCCGGGGGCAAGGGGGTGGACGTCGGCGGCGTGATGGCCGCGGGCGCCGAGGGGACGACCGGGGCGGGGGAGGGGGCGGGCGCCGGGGCGCTGCCCCGCTGGGCGTGGGCCTTGACGTCGTCGGGGGTCACTCGTCCGGCGGGGCCTGTGGGGGTCACCAGCGCCAGCTCGACCCCCAGCTCTCGCGCCAGGCGGCGGGTGGCGGGGGCCGCGGGGATCGGGCCCTTGGCCCCGGGGCCAGCCGACCCGCAGTGTGAGGTCGTCTGCGCTGAGGAAGAGGGGGGAGCCCCAACCCCTGCCTCCGCCGGGACGTGCGCAGATGTCCCGGCTTCTGCCGTTACCGACGCGGCCACATGGGGCTCCCCCGATACCTGGAGAGCGCAGATGACTTGGCCAGTGTGCACCACGTCGCCCGGCGTGCCTGTGAGGCTGGTCACCATCCCGGACTTCGGGCTGGGGATGGTGACGGCGGCCTTGTCCGTCTCCACGTCCACCAGGGGCTCGTCCTCCTGGATGAAGTCCCCTACGGTCACATGCCAGCGGAGGATCTCCCCCTCGTGGATGCCTTCACCAAGATCCGGCAGCAAGAACTCGAACACGGCGACCTCCAGTCCCGATCAGAATGCGAGGGTCTCGAGAATCCCGGCCTCCACCCGCTCTGGGGTGGGCATGTAGCCGAGCTCTCGCGCGAAGTATGGAGTGACCACGTCGAAGCCGGTGATCCGGGCCACGGGGGCCTCCAGCCACAGCAGGACACGATCGTTGATCTGGGCGATGATCTCGGAGGCCAGGCCCAGGTTGCGCGGGGCCTCCTGCACCACCACGCAGCGACCGGTCTTCTTGACCGAGGCGGCGATGGTCTCGACATCCAGGGGGCTGATGGTCAGCAGGTCGATGAGCTCGATGGAGGCGCCGCGGGCCTGCTCCACCCGGTGCACCGCCTCCATGGCGGTCCGCATCATGGCGCCCCAGGCGATGACGGTGATGTCGGTGCCTTCCTGCAGCACCTGCGCCCGCCCGATGGGCAAGACCTCCTCGGCCTCCGGGACCTCTTCCTTGAAGGCCCGGTAGGAGCGCTTGGGCTCCATGAAGACCACCGGGTCCGGGTCGCGGATGGCGGCGGCCATCAGGGCCCTGGCGTTGCGTGGGCCCGAGGGGATGACCACCTTGACCCCAGGCAGGTGGGCGTAGGTGGCCTCGCGGCTCTCGCTGTGGTGCTCGAGGGCCCGCACGCCGCCGCCGTAGGGCATGCGCACCACCAGGGGCACGGTGCGCTGGCCCTGGGTGCGGCTGCGGTAGCGGGACGCGTTGCCCTCGATCTGGGGGATGGCCAGGTAGGAGAAGCCGGAGAACTGCATCTCGGTCACGGGACGGACTCCGGCGATGGCCATGCCTATGGCAGTGCCGATGATGCCCGACTCCGCCAAGGGAGTGTCGATCACTCGGCCAGCGCCGAAGGTCTCGAGCAGGCCGGCGGTGACGCGGAAGACTCCCTCGTCCATGCCGACGTCTTCACCCATGACCACCACTGAGGGGTCTCTCGCCATCTCTTGGTGCAGGGCGAGGTTGATGGCCTGGACCATGTTCATGCGTGGCATCTCAGTCCTCCCCGCGCGCGGCCTTGACCGAGGCCAGGAAGCTGGCGCGCTGCTCAGCGATGACGGCGTGTTCGGTGCCGAAGACGTGGTCGAAGGCCAACTCCGGCGGGTGGGGCTGCATGGCCTCGAGCTCGTCCACGGCAGATTGGATCTCGGCCCGGACCTCAGCGCGCATGGCCTCGAGCCCTCCTGCGTCCAGGGCGCCCTTGCGCTCGAGGTAGCGGGCGAAGCGCAGCAGGGGCTCCTGGGCCCAGGCCAGCTTCTCCTCGTCCTCGGTCCGGTACTTGCGCGGGTCGTCGGCGGTCGTGTGTACGCCCAGTCGGTAGGTGACGGCCTCGATGACCGTCGGCCCCCCGCCGCTGCGGGCGCGCTGGAAGGCCTCGCTGGCCGCACGGTAGACCGCGAGGGCGTCGTTTCCGTCCACCTGGATGCCAGGGATCCCAGCGGCCACGGCCTTCTGGGCCAGGGTCTGGGCCCGGGTCTGGGCCTCGCGGGGGATGGAGATGGCCCACTGGTTGTTCTGGATCACGAAGACCACCGGGGCCTGCCAGACCCCAGCGAAGTTGAGGGCCTCGTAGAAGTCACCCTCGGAGGTGCCACCGTCGCCCACGAAGGTCAGCACGGCGGTGTCGGGCTCGCCCTGGTAGCGCAGGCCCCAGGCCAGCCCCACGGCATGCAGCAGGGACGACCCCACGATGACGGCGGTGGGGAGCAGCTTGGCGCCCTCGGGCACCTGGTTTCCCTCCTCCCAGCCGTTGTAGTACTGCAGATAGTTCACCAGGGGGTAGCCGCGAAGCAGCAGGGCGCCCATGTCGCGGAAGGCGGGCACCAGCCAGTCCTGCTCGGCCATGGCGAAGGCGGCGGCCGTGTGGGCAGCCTCCTGGCCCAGCACCGGCGGGAAGGTGCCCAGCCGCCCCTGGCGCTGCAGCTTGAGCATGCGCTCGTCGGCCTCGCGGGCCAGGAGCATGGCCCGCATCAGCGCGCGGAGCTGATCGGCGCTCAGGTCGGGCTCGAGCTCGGTGTCCAGGTTGCCTTCGGCGTCGAGCACGCCGAGGCGCTGTACTTCGAAGGTCTGGATGGTCTCCAGCGGCATGTTCCCTCCTGGATCGGCCGATGGGTGAGTCGGCATCGGGAGGCGGAACATGTGCGCGGACGATGCAGGCTTCAAGCCAACAGGCCCCTTCTGGGAGGGGAAGCGGGCTGCCTGTAGGGCGGGCTACGGTTCGGAGGGGGTGGCGCTGGCCTGGTAGCCCAGGCTGTCGATCACCGCGGCCAGGACTCCCGGCTCGGCGGCCTTGGGACCCACCTTGGCCCAGGCTGTTCCGGCCTTGTGGTCAGCGCCGGCCTCCAGCACATCGTCTTGCAGGAGCAGCGCCTGTGTGATGGCCTGCTCACAGCCCCCGCAGGTCATGCCTTGCACCTGGAACTGGACCGTCCGCAGCTCCGCGGCTTGGGTGGCGGCGTCGCCCGGCAGCCCGGCATCGCAGGCCGAGAGGGTGAGGGAGCTGGCGAGGATCAAGGCGGGTAGGATGCGCATGGCTGGACCTCCGGGTGGGTGAGTATCTAATGCGCTGTGGGTTCGGGCCCAGCGGTCTCGGGGTGTCCGCCCCGTGTTTGGGTCGTAGCTTGAACGGACATCACCCTTGGAGAAGCCATGGACGACCTCTGTCAGCAGGAGCGCAGCGCAGCCTTGCGTGCAGCCGGGGTCCACGCCATCGACGTGGACGACGTGCGCGCCACCCTGGCCGCCATGGTGGTGCACGCTGGAACCCACCTGCCAGAGGACGCCCTGCGGGCCCTGCGCTTCGGCTACGAGCGGGAAGGGAGCGACCGAGGTCGGTCCATCTACCGCCAGCTGCTGCAGAACGTGGCCGGTGCCTCGGCCGCTGGTCGGCCCACCTGCCAGGACACGGGCCAGGCGGTGGTCTTCGTGGACCTGGGCGAGGACGTGCATCTCATCGGCGGCTCCCTGGACGACGCGGTGAACGCTGGGGTGGCCGAGGGGTACAGCGGCTTCCGCAAGAGCATCGTTCGAGACGCGCTGTTCGATCGGACCAACACACGAGACAACACACCCGCGGTGCTGCACCTGCGTCGAGTCCCGGGCCGCACCCTGCGGCTGTCGCTGGCCGAGAAGGGCTACGGCTCGGAGAACAAGAGCGCGATGGTGATGTTCCCCGAACCCAACGCCGGCGTGGACGCGGTGGTGCGCGTGGTGCTCGAGCACCTCGACCGAGCCGGTGCGGGCTGGTGCCCGCCTGGCATCCTCAGTGTCGCGGTGGGGGGGAGCTTCGAGCTGGCTCCCTTGATGGCCAAGCGGGCGCTGCTGCAGCCCTTCGACATGGACACCCTGCTGGAGCGGGCCGACCGGGAGCCGTCCAGCCTGTCCCAGCATGAGCGCCTGCGGGTGCGCCTGTTCCACGAGGTCAACGCGCTGGGCATCGGTCCCCAGGGCCTGGGGGGCATGACCACGGTGCTGGACGTGAAGCTCAGCACCGGCCCGACCCACATCGCCGGCCTGCCCATCGCCATCAACATGCAGTGCAACAAGAACCACCACCTCAGCGCGGTGCTGGACGGCGGCGGCCCCATCACCCAGTTCGAGGCCCCGGATGTCTCGTCCTGGACCGTGGGGATCGACCTGGAGAGCCCAGAGGGAGCGCGACGGCTGCAGCTCCCCCTCAGCGCCCAGGATGTGGCGAGCCTCGAGGCGGGGCAGCGCGTGCTGCTCTCCGGGCGCCTCCTGACCGGACGTGACGCCGCCCACAAGCGCATGGTGGAGCTGTTGGACCGGGGCGAGCCGCTGCCGGTGGACCTCAGGGGCCAGCTGATCTACTACGTGGGCCCCGTGGACCCGGTGGCGGGCGAGGTGATCGGGCCCGCCGGCCCCACGACCGCCAGCCGCATGGACCCCTATGTGGGCCGGCTGATGGCGGAGGCCGGGTTGTTGGGCAGCATCGGCAAGGGAGAGCACGGCCGCGCTGCCACCCGCGCCATCCAGGAGCAGGGCGGGGTCTTCATGGTGGCCACCGGCGGCGCCGCCTGGCTGCAGGCGCGCTCGGTGGTGGGCGTGCAGACCCTGGCCTGGCCCGAGCTGGGCACGGAGGCCATCCGCGCCCTCGAGGTCGTGGACTTCCCGGCCGTGGTGGCCCTGGACACACACGGGGGCGACGTACACCGGCAGGGGCGCGAGGCCTTCGCGGAGCGGAATCGACACGCTCAGGCCCCCTGAAGGCTCTGCAGAAGTGGGGCTGTTGGCCCTTCGGTAGTCCAGCCCACATGCGCGATCCCGCAGACGCGATGAGATTGGCGGCGGAGGTACCCATGCTCGATCATCAGCCTGTCATCAACCACAACTTGACCCCCGACGTCGATCCCCAGTGGACCCACGAACCCAACTGCGAGCACTGCAGCGGCTGTGACTCGGAGATCTCCGTCGCCAAGGCGGACCTCGAGGCCTTCGTGGTCGGCGTCCTCGAGAAGCACGGGGTAGGGCGGGCTGAGGGCGAGGTGGTCGCCCGGGTCCTGGTCTCCTCGGACCTGCGAGGCATCCCCAGCCACGGCGTCGCGCGCCTGGGGCGCTACCTGGCGGGCATCGGCACGGGCTTCATCGTGCCTGGCGTAGAGCCCGAGGTGGTGGAGCCGGTGCCGGCCATCGCGGTCATCGACGCCAAGAACGGCCTGGGGCAGGTGGTCTCGGAGCTGGCCATGGACCTGGCCATCGCCAAGGCCAAGACCAACGGCATCGGCATGGTGACCGTCAAGAACAGCAACCACTACGGCATCGCCGGCTACTACGCCCTCAAGGCGCTGGACCAGCGCATGATCGGCGTGTCCATGACGAACGCCGCGCCCCTGGTGGTCCCCACCTTCGGCCGGCAGGTCATGTTCGGCACCAACCCCATCGCCTTCGCGGCCCCGGCCAGCAACCACCCCGGCTTCATGCTGGACACCGCCACCTCGGTGGTGCCCCGGGGCAAGCTCGAGGTCTACGACCGCAACCGCACCCAGATGCCCCCCGGCTGGGCCATGGATCAGGACGGCTACGACGCCCTGAACCCCGGCTTGGTGCTCCGCAACCTGGTGGAGCGAGCCGGTGGGGGCATCCTGCCGCTGGGTGGCCGCGGTGAGCTGCACTCCGGCTACAAGGGCTACGGCCTGGCGGTGATGGTGGATGTGCTGTGCGGCGTGCTCTCCGGCGCCGCCTACGGTCCCTTCGTCTACGACATGAAGCGCAACGAGCAGAAGACCGGCGTCGCGGCGCCCAACGTGGGCCACTTCTTCATGGCCATCGACATCGAGCGCTTCATGCCCCTGGACGAGTTCGAGGCGCGCATGGCCGAGTACATCGACGTCCTGCGCGACGGCGAGAAGGCGCTGGACCAGGAGCGCATCTACGTACACGGTGAGAAGGAGTTCGAGAAGGCGGCCTGCCACGCAAAGTGCGGGGTGCCCTTGGCCAAGAACGTGTTCGAGAATCTCTGCACCATCGCGAAGCAGTGCGGCCACGCCGCCCCGGTTACCCGAGCCTAGTCTCGCCAAGCCTGGATCACGCCTGCACCATCATCCGGCGGCCCCGAGCAGGGTCGCGAACAGGAAGCCGACATGACAGACACCACCGTCAAGCCCTACGACGTCGCCATCATCGGCGGCGGGATCGTGGGTCTGGCCACGGCCTTGGAGCTGGGTAAGCGCGAGGGCATCTCCATCGTAGTCCTCGAGGCCGAAGACAGGCTGGCCAACCACCAGACGGGCAACAACAGCGGCGTCGTCCACTCGGGCCTGTACTACAAGCCCGGTTCTTTGAAGGCCATCATGTGCGCCGCGGGTCGCGAGGACATGTATCGCTTCGCCGAAGAGCACGGCATCGCCCATGATCGATGCGGCAAGGTGGTCGTCGCCACCAACGCCAGCCAGATCCCCAAGCTCGAAGAGCTCGAGCGCCGCGGCCGCGAGAACGGCCTCGACGGTATGGAGCGCATAGGCCCCGAGCAGATCGCCGAGCGCGAGCCCCACGTCAAGGGCGTCGATGGCCTGTTCGTGCCTCAGACCGGCATCATCGACTACCGGCAGGTCACCGAGAAGTATGGCGAGCTGTTCGAGGCCCAGGGCCACGAGGTGCGGCTGAACTCACGGGTGACCGGCGTGAACGTCGGGGCCGACCTGATCACCCTCGAGACCGTCAGCGGCGAGGTGCAGGCAAGAAACATCGTCAACTGCGCGGGGCTGCAGTCCGACCGCGTCGCCCGCATGTGCGGCGTGGACCCTGGCCTGCAGATCGTGCCATTCCGGGGCGAGTACTACGAGCTGGTGCCCGAGAAGCACCACCTCTGCCGCACCCTGATCTACCCCGTGCCCGATCCTCGCTTCCCCTTCCTGGGCGTTCACTTCACACGGATGATCCACGGCGGCGTCGAGGCTGGCCCCAACGCCGTGTTGGCGTTCAAGCGCGAGGGCTACAAGCACAGCGACATCAGCATCCCGGACATGCTCACCTACGGTACCTACGGCGGGTTCTGGAAGATGGCCTGGAAGGCATTAATTTGCTACGTGCCGAGAGGGTAGATTTGATT
>ERZ890953.510-NODE-510-length-22230-cov-17.237430_pt1 | contig 22230 bp, 25 predicted proteins | sample MGYA00521264_ERZ890953 | MGnify/ENA primary metagenome ERZ890953 (study PRJEB32303, sample SAMEA104408629) | aquatic metagenome | biome: Brackish water; feature: Chemocline; material: water | place: Baltic Sea | collected 2014-10-26T21:54:00 | depth 200 m ...
GAGTGAGCAGAGAGTCGCTCTTGTAATAGGCAACAACGACTATAAAAGTTTAAGCAATCTTAAAAATCCCATAAACGACGCAAGGCTTATGAAGTCTGTTTTAGTAAAAAGAGGTTTTAATGTAATCTATAAAGAGAACGCCACAAAAAGGGATATGAAAAAACTTGTGAAAGAGTTTACTCATAAACTCAGCAGTGGAGGGGTTGGACTTTATTATTTCGCAGGTCATGGGGTAGACGTAGGTGGTAGAAACTATCTTATAGGGAGCGATTCCATCATAGAAGATAAAGATGAGGTGGAGTATGAAACTACATAACAAAAAAGATGAAAATCGCGACAAATGGTACTCAAAGCCCAGGAGTATACAACCAAATAAGAGGAGATTTTTTCTTCACTCTTCCAAAATCCTCCATCGGAACCTCGAATTCATTCGAGCCAAAAGGTAAATAGAGCCTCAAACAAGTTTGAGGTTCCGAAATATGAAATGGAGAATTGGTTATGAAAAAAAAAGTTATGGGAGTCTTCTTAGTTTTTGGCATCTCACTTATGGCGAATGACGTAGTGGTCGATGACGAAACAGGTCTGATATGGCAAGATAGCGCAAGCATAGTAAAAAAAGATTGGAGTGGAGCTAAAAGTTACTGTAAAGATTTGTCTTTAGGAGGTTATAGCAACTGGAGACTTCCTCATATCGATGAGCTTATAAGCATAGTTGACACAAGTAGAAAAAGCCCTGCTATCAAGAAGATATTTAAAAATACTAAGTCAGATTACTACTGGAGTTCTACTGAGTATAAGGGTGATTCGTCTAAGGCTTGGGACCTCATTTTCTACAATGGCGGTGACCTTTACAACGATAAGTCGAATGACTATTATGTTCGTTGCGTAGTAGGCAGACAGTAATTTTGTATTTTGTGATTTGAAAAATGTAATGTAATGGAAGAGGAGACAGTTCTTATCTCGTTATTTATGGATTTTTAAGTAATGACAAACAGTAGGGAGACAAGGGATAACATGCTAGTTTAGCATAGGTGCAAAGATGCACATAAGAATGATTACGATGACAATCTTATTCATAAAATCTCCCTTGATGTGATTTAGGAGGGCAAAAAAAAAGGTTAGGAGGTAATTAATCTCCTAACCTTGAAAAGCTTTTACCGCTCCATAAATCACACTAAGTTGTCATCGTGCAGGAATTATAACAGATAATTGTAAAAAAGGAAATAAATGCCAGAAAGTATCGTGTATGGCACAGATTTTAATTTAGGAGCAAGATAAAAGGATATACAATGCAAATGATTGGAAATAATGTGGTCAAAGAAGCTCAAAGAAAAAGGTGAACTGAAAGAAAGACTAGATAATTTAACAAAATAAAAGGAATTTTAAGATGAAGATAGCGAATAACATTACGGAACTCATAGGCAATACGCCTCTTGTTAGGCTCAACAAAGCCTCAAAACTAACAGGTGCGACTATCCTTGGTAAGTGTGAGTTCATGAACCCGACGAGTTCGGTAAAAGATAGAATCGGTTTTAACATGATAAGACGAGCGCAAGAAGCTGGGAAGGTAAACGCCGACACTACGATTATAGAGCCGACGAGCGGAAACACCGGCATAGCTTTGGCGGCCAATTGCGCGGCGCAAGATTTGAAGCTCATACTTACGATGCCAGACTCCATGAGCGTTGAGAGACGTACGCTTCTTAAAGCTCTTGGCGCTGAGTTGGTTTTGACGCCTGCGGCTAAGGGCATGAAAGGGGCTATCGCAAAAGCTGAGGAGTTACAAGCGGAGACTCCAAACTCCATCATACTTCAGCAGTTTGCAAATCCGGCAAATCCTGAGATTCACACGCTTACGACCGCGGTGGAAATTTTAAGAGACACCGATGGAAATATTGACGCTTTCGTGGCGGCGGTTGGAACGGGAGGAACGCTTACGGGAACTTCAAAGGTTTTAAAAGAGAAGATAAGCGACATCGCCATTTTTGCGGTTGAGCCTTTAAGCTCCGCGATACTCTCCGGCGAAGCCCCGTCTCCTCATAAGATTCAAGGCATCGGCGCTGGATTTATTCCAGATATTTTAGACACTACGATTTATGGTGAAGTGATAAAAGTCAGCAATGAAGACGCGATTAGCACGGCAAAAGCGTTGGCAAAAGAGGAGGGTTTACTCGTTGGCATCTCCGCCGGAGCCAACGTTTGGGCGGCGATGCAAGTGGCGTCTCGCCCCGAGTTTCAAGGCAAGACGATAGTCACCATCCTTTGTGATACGGGAGAGAGATACTTAAGTACAGACTTATTTAGTGAAGTCTAGATATTTAGAGACGATTAAAGCGATTGATGGAAAGATTTATAATCTCTCTTTTCATCAAGAACGTTATGAGGGCGTTTTAAAATCTTTGGGAGTCACTCAATTCAAAAGACTTCAGGAATATTTGAATCCACCTTCTCATGACATGTATAGATGTCGTTTAGTTTATACCAAAGATAGTATTGAAGTCACGTATCATCTTTACAAAAAACGAGAAATAAAAAGTTTGAAATTAGTTTATGAGAACAATATCATATACAATCAAAAGAATGAAGATAGAAAAAACATAGACTTGCTTTTTTTAAATAAAGAGAACGCCGATGACGTTTTGATAATAAAAAATAATCTTGTAACGGACACAAGCGTCGCTAACGTCGCTTTTTTTGATGGAAGCAGATGGATGACGCCGGCGAAGCCACTTTTAGAGGGAACGACTAGGGCTAGGTTGCTGGAGGAGGGCAAAATATTTGCGCGAGACATAAGCGTGAATGATTTGAAAAATTATACAAACATAGCTTTATTGAATGCTATGATAGATTTTGATATACTATCGCCAAAAAACATAGGGGATTTTTATTGCTAGAAAATGTAATCGAAGATATAGAATTTATGCAAATAATGCAGAAAAACATTCAAGACATGATAGTTTATTTATTTGAGAAAGAACAAAATTTTGGTATTTTGTGTAGAATAGAAGACGTAAGCTTTGAGCCTGATTTACCAGCGAGTATACATTCGGAATTTAGACCGCTTACTCTTTTTTTTCTTGCGGGATATACGTTTGAAACCGCTCATATAAATAATTCCACTTTGATTTTTGAAGCGGGTTTTGGAAGTGACAACTACGGAAGCATCGTGAGTTTGCCCCTTTTGAGCATTATGCAAATAATCATAGATGAAACGCCTGTTCTTATAAATTTGTCAGAACATAAAGAGATAAAAAGCGTTCAAAAAATAAAGGAAGACGATAGCGGAGTCGAGAATTCCATGGCTTCATTTTTATCAAACCCGGAAAACTCAAAATTTATTAAAAAATAAACTTGAGAGTTTGAAAAGTTAGATCTTATTTAAAGATAGTAAAAAGTTAACTACGTTGTCGACAAATGCGTCATGTTTTCTATCTTTGGAGTAAGCGATGTAAAATTTTCTCGTAATTTTATGATTTTTTAGTCTTGCTTCAAAAAGCGTGCCGTTCTCAATTTCAGTTTGCGCCACATGACGGGACATGATGGAAACAAGAGGTTTTTCGCTCGCTTTATCCGCTCGCATGATAGACTCTTTAATTGCGGTTGTGCTTGCCAAAATGCCAATAACGTTAAAATGATTGCATTGAACGCCGATGTCTTCGAACGCTTCGGCCGTTAATCTTCTTGTGTTTGAATCTTCATTACGACAAATCCAATCAAATTCAAGCAACTCGTCAGCTACCAAGTTCTTTTTTATAGGCTTGTTTGAAATTAATACGAGTTCATCTTCCACCCATTCTCTATATATTATTCCCTCTTCAAGAATAGGCGATTCTATGAGCGCTACGTCTATCTTTTTATCTATTAGTTGTTCAATAATGTTTGCAGACCAATCAACGTTCATAAATACTTCATTCTCAATGCGCTTTTTAATCTCTCCAAGGTAGTTTGGTAAAATATAGTTGCCAATCGTAAATGACGAACCCATAATAAACGTAAAATCTTTGTTGATAATTTTGAGTAAATCTTTTTCACTAGCGGCAATCGTTTTTTCAAGTCTTTGCGCGATTCTAAAAAGGTCTTCACCCTCTTTTGTTAATAAAATGCCATTCTTTTTTCTATCTACTATCTTCGTATTGAGATAATCTTCTATAAATTTAATTTGTTGCGTAACGGCGGGTTGTGAAATGCCTAACTTTGCTGACGCTTTAGAGAAACTCTTCTCTTTTATGACCATCAAAAATGTTTGTAATTTAGCAAAATCTTTTAACATAATAATTCCTATAAGTAAAATTGATAATAAAATTATAACTCATAATTATAATTAAAGCAATAGGTTTGTGAGATTTTACGACAATTTAGATATAATAAATTAACAAACTAAAATAATTGGTAGTAATGATGGAAAAAATTTTTGGTAAATTGAATGAGTCTCAGTCAAACGCTGTGAAACAGACGGAGGGGCCGGTGCTCATTTTAGCTGGAGCCGGCAGTGGTAAAACGACAACCATTATCTCTCGTTTAGCGTACTTGATAGAAGAAGTTGGGATTCCCGCTTCAAATACTTTAACCTTAACCTTTACGAACAAAGCCGCAAAAGAGATGAAAGAACGTTCTCTCGCCATGATGGAAAACGTGGCTTATCCTCCACTTCTTTGTACTTTTCATAAGTTTGGACTTCTTTTTTTAAAGTTTAACATCCATCTTTTAAAACGGCATAATAATTTTGTAGTGATAGACACGGATGATAAAAAGCGAATCATTAAAAAAATAAACGCAGAACTTCCAACTCCCTTGATAGCGAGTGAAATATCACGCTATAAAAACTCTCTTATGACGCCAGACGACGCTTACTCTCAAGCTGAACTTTTTAATTATAAACAGATTGCTGAGGTGTATGCAAAGTATGAAGAGTATCTTCATGAAAACAATTTAGTTGATTTTGACGATCTTATAGCTTTAACTTATAAGCTTTTAGTTGAAAATCCAGAACTTGCAAAAGTTACGTCTGACAAGTATAAGTACATTATGATTGACGAGTATCAAGATACAAATGAACTTCAGTTAAAACTTATACAAAAACTTTGCACGTCTCATAACAATATTTGCGTCGTTGGCGATGACGATCAAAGCATTTATGGTTGGCGCGGGGCTCATATAAGGAACATTATAGAGTTTGACCAAGATTTTAAAGGCGTGCATGTTTTTAAACTAGAAGAAAACTATCGTTCTCGCTCGCCAATACTCAAAGTGGCCAACTCTTTGATAGAACATAATCGCTCGCGTTTAGGTAAAAAACTCATCTCCACTCGTGGAGACGGGGAAGACGTAACGATTCTCAAGTCAAATGACGAGAGTGAAGAAGCGAGGAAGATAGCCGACAAGATAAATAAACTTTTAAATGAGGGCGTAAAAGCTACGGACATAGCGATTCTTTATCGCGTCAACGTTCTTAGTCGTTCCATAGAAGAGGGGCTCAATCGCGCTGGAATAGCTTACAAACTTGTGGGAGGTTTGCGCTTTTACGATCGCGCCGAGATAAAAGACCTTATCTCTTACGTAAGAGTTATAACAAATTATCATGACGACTTCTCATTTAAGCGCATAGTCAACAAACCAAAACGCGGGCTTGGAAAAGCTAGCGTTGATAAAGTGGAGTTGGCGGCTCATGCGAATGGAACTTCCATATATGAGTATATCAAGAGTGTTCCTTTGCGAGAACTAGAGGCGCTTGTGAAGAGGAAAAATGCCACTACGTTAAAAGAGTTTATTAAAAACATAGAAGAAATCGCAAAATTGGCCAGTGAATCCACTTATGAGTTTATAGATGTTTTAGAAGAGACTTTTCATCTGAAAAACATCTATAAAGGTTTGCAAGACGAAGACGATAGAGTTCTAAACATAGATGAGTTTTATGGGCTGTTTCGCGATTTTGTGAAGAAAACGCCAGACGCTAGTTTGGATGAATTTTTAAACGAGTTGACGCTTCAAAGCGAACAAGACCAAGTGGAGGGTGAAAGCATCTATATGATGAGCATTCACGCTTCAAAAGGTTTGGAGTTTAATCATGTGTTTATTATCGGAGTGGAAGAGGGTTTTTTACCTCTCATCGGCGATGGCAGCGACTTGGAGGAGGAGAGGCGTTTAGGGTATGTCGCCATGACTCGGGCGAAAGAGACGTTGACTCTCTCTCATGTAAGTAGTAGATTTTACAAGGGTAGAAGAAGCGAGTTGCAAAAGAGTAGGTTTTTTAATGAAGCCGGGCTTTCTCAAGGCTCTCTAATAGTTGAAAAAAACACGTCTTTCAAAAAAGGCGATTTGGTTCGTCATAAACTATTTGGAACGGGTCGCATAGTGGGAGTGAGCAAGTCGGGAAGAGAGTTTAAACTCAACATCAATTTTGCAGGCACAAAACGTGATATACTCGCGTCATTCGTTGAGAAATTATGAATTCTCTTTTTGTAGCTTATAAACCGTCGGGCATTGGTTCCAATTTTTTTCTTTCAAAATTAAAAAGAAAATACAAGAACAAAAAAGCGGGCTTTTCCGGAACGCTTGACCCTTTTGCCAAAGGGGTTTTACTCGTAGGTTTTGGAAGCCATACGAAACTTTTTAGATTTTTAAATAAAACGCCAAAAGTTTATCGAGCCACGCTATGGCTTGGCGCGAGAAGTGATTCGTTAGACACAGAGATGATAAACAACGTTGAGGTTTTAGAGCCTCTTCCTTTAGAAAAAGTGACAAACGCCGTCAAAAGTTTAGAGGGCGACTTGGAGTACGAGCCACCCATTTTTAGCGCAAAACAAATCAATGGACAACGAGCTTACGATTTGGCTCGCGCTGGAAAAAAGTTTACGCTTAACAAAATAAATTCAACCATACATGAAGCAAAACTAATTAACTACTCTCATCCTTTTGTCACTTTTGAAGTTACAGTCAGCGAGGGGACGTACGTTCGCTCACTTGGATTGATTGTTGCTAAGAGGCTTGACGTAAAGTATGGGAGTTTAAGCGCGTTGGAGAGACTTAGCGAGGGACAGTTTAAATATGACGGGGAAAAGCTCTTAGATATTAAAAAATCGCTCAACGTTCCTCTCAACAGATACCTTGGCGAGACTGAAAACGTCAAGTTGGGAAGAGTACTTGACATAGATGATTTTGAACGTCAGAACGATGGCTCCTATTGGTTGGACAATGGAGACAATATTTCCATTATCACTATAGAAAATAAAATTGTAAAATATGAATTAGGTAGGATATACACATGTTAGTATTAGCTAGAAAAGAGAGTGAATCGATTGTAATTGGTGAGAATATAATAGTGAAAGTGATTTCTATTGACAAAGGCGTAGTAAAGATTGGCATAGACGCTCCTTTGCACATTTCCATAGTAAGAACGGAATTGCTAGAAGACGTTAAAGACTCAAATATCGCGGCGGCAAAAGAGACAAATACAAGCGCCTTAAACGTTTTGTCCAAGTTGATAAAGAAGTAAAGTTATGAAAGTATATAAGGCTTTTGCAAAAGTAAATATATTTTTAAAGATAACTGGTTCAAGAGGCGATTATCATGAGATAGTATCGCGCTTTATGGTAGTCAAAGATCTTTATGACGAGCTCTCGTTTGTTTTAAAAGAGGAAGTTGACGCAAGAGAAAATGTGTTTAAAATCATAGGCGACTTCTCTTGCTCAACTGAGCAAAATACCATTTATAAAGCCTACCTTGCGCTAAAAAAAGCGACTTCAAGTCAAGCTTTGGAAACCTTAACGCAAACGCATGCCCTAAAAGTAAAGAAAAACATACCGGCGTTCGCAGGCTTGGGCGGTGGAAGCAGCGACGCGGCGACTTACTTAAAAATGTGCAACGAACGCTTGGATTTGGGACTTAGTCTGAGTGAATTGGCTCAAATAGGCTTGATCGTCGGAGCGGACGTTCCTTTCTTCATATATGGATACGACAGCGCCAACGTGAGCGGAATAGGCGAGGTCGTAGAGGAGTTTCATGAAGAGTTGCTGGACATAGAAACTTATACTCCAAAAGTAGAGATAAGCACGCCTCGCGTTTACAAAACGTACAGAGAAAATTTTTACAATCCTATAGACGCTTTTGAAACTCAAAGATTAAAAGAGATGAAATCAATCGACGCGCTAAAAGAGATGAACCCATTTCAAGCAAACGACCTTTTTGAATCGGCACTGCAAGGGTATAAAGAGTTGAAACAACACCATAGAAGCGGATTTCATTTTAGCGGAAGCGGGAGTAGTTTTTTTAGGGTAAAATCTAGTACGTAAACAAGGAAAAAATTATGGGTGAAACGATAGCAAAAAATAAAAAAGCTTATTTTGATTACTTTTTAGAGGAGAAGTTTGAGGCTGGGCTTGTTTTGGCGGGTAGCGAGGTGAAGGGAATTCGCGCGAAGCGGGTGAATTTAAAAGATAGTTTTATTCGTTTTGTGCAGGGCGAACCATTTTTATTTAACGCTCACATAGGAAGACTAGAAACTACGCATCATTTTTACGCTCATGAAGAGAGAGGAAGTAGAAAACTTCTTTTACATAAAAAGCAGATAGAGAAGATGTTGAAGGCTGTCACTCGCGATGGGTATACGATTGTTCCTTTGCAGATGTATTTTAACGACAGGAATCTTGTGAAAATTCAGATTGCCATTGCAAAAGGAAAACAGCTTCATGACAAACGAGCTGATTTAAAAGAGAAAGATATGAAACGAGACGTGCAAAGAACTCTCAAAGATTATTAATGAATTATATATTTCTTTTACTCTTAGTTATATCATCGCTCAGAGCTTTTACCATGGAAGTACCAGAGTCAAGCGTTGTAAATGGTAGGACGGCAATTATCTTGTTTGACAAAGAAAAAGATTTGAAATATGAAAAAATAGTTGTGGGCAAAGAGAGTTATAAAATCTTTAAGCATCCCTCAAACGCCAAAAAAATGTACGCTCTATTGCCTCAAAGTTATTATGAAAAACCAACTACCAAAAAAGTGGAAGTCGTTTATCAAAAGAACTCAAAAGAAGAGCGAAAAGTTATTTTTTTTCAAATAAAAGATGGTAAATACGCTAAAGAAAGAATCCAAGTTCAAAAATCCAAAGTCAATCCGACGAGTAAAAAAGTTAAAGATAGAACTGCCAAAGAGTATGCTCAGGCGATGAAAATTTATGGTGGCGTCACGTCAAAAAACTACGTAACGAGCAAATACCTAGCGCCCATGAACAGTAAAATAACAAGCGATTTTGGAAAAGCGAGAATCTATAACGACGCTTTAAACGGTTACCATAGTGGAACGGATTTTAGAGCCAAGGTTGGCACTCCAATTATCGCTAGCAATGATGGAAAAATAGTATTGGCAAAGGATAGATTTTACTCGGGAAACTCCATCATCATAGATCATGGACAGGGGATTTACACCTGTTATTATCACTTAAGCGCTTTTAAGGTAAAAGAGGGCGATATGGTAAAAAAAGGTGAACTCATCGGTTGGTCCGGCGCGACTGGACGGATTACGGGTCCTCATTTACATTTTAGCGCTAGAGTTGGCGGCGTTCAAGTCGACCCTCTCCAGCTAATGGCGCTACTCAATAAAAATCTATATTAAGGAAACATACATAATGACTATTTTTCAACTCTTGATGCTAGGGGCTTCGGCTTTTTTCGCATATAAAATTTATGAGCATATCCAGACTCTTAAAGACCCTAACGACAAAGAAGAAAACAACAACGACGCTAATCAACCGCAGAGAACCGCGAAAGCGTTTTCTACTTTTAACGCAAGTTCGCTTATGGATAAGGCTGATGAAGCGTTGGAAAATAAAGAGTTGGACAAGGCTCTGGCGATTTATAGCGAAGCGAACATCAAAAAGCCAGATTCAGCGGATACGCTTTTTAAAATGGGCTATACTTTAGGTCTCCAAGAGAGAGATGAAGAAGCTTTGGAATACTATAAAGAGGCGTTGGCCTTAGATAAGAACAACACTTTTATTTATCAAGCCATGGCGTCTATTTATAGAAAAAAAGGCGAATACACTTCGGCTAGAATGAGTTTAAACGCTTCTTTGGACATAGACGACGCAAACCCGATTACGTATTATAATTATGGCAACTTATTGCAAGACATGAAGCGTAAAGAAGAAGCTATGGAAATGTACGCCAAGGCGATAGAAATGAATCCCGACTTTAGTCAAGCAAAAGAAGAGTTGAAAAAACTAGAGGATGAGTAGATCATGATAATTTCGGAAATTTATGAGTATCTCAACAAGCTATCTCCTTTTTATTTACAAGAGTCTTGGGATAATTCAGGTCTGTTGGTTGGTGATTTTTTTTCTGACATAACAACAATCGTTTTAAGCATCGACGTAGACGAAAAGTTGATAGATTCTTTAGAAAGCAACACTCTTTTAATTACGCATCATCCCATCATTTTTGGTGCTTTGAAGCAGCTTGATTTTAGCCAATATCCAGCAAACTTGATTCAAAAGATGATTAAAAAAAACATCTCCAACATCGCCATGCACACAAACTTTGATCAAACGCATCTTAATGACTACGTAGTTACAGAGATTTTAGGATATGAAATTTCATGCAAAGACGGGTTTGTCGCTTATATGGACGTTGACGAAGATTTTGACGCTTTCGCAAAAACCGTGTCTCAAGCCTTCAAACTGCCACACTCAAAATGCGTGAAAACAACTCAAAGAGTGCAAAGAGTCGCGCTTACGACAGGTTCTGGATGTTCACTTATTAAAAGCGTAAAAGCTGATTGTTTTTTAACGGGCGACATTAAATATCATGACGCGATGGAAGCAAAAAGTATAAATTTATCCTTAATTGACATAGGTCATTACGAAAGTGAACACTTTTTTGCGCAAATTTTACAAAAGCATTTGAAAAATTTAGGTTTAAAAGTTATAATTGCGTCATCAGAAAACCCATTTACGTATATATACTAATTTATAGGATGAATTAGTTTATATGTAAAAAACCAAAAGGAGTCCAATGAACCAGCATCTTAAACAGTTAATAGACCTTTCTCGAATCGACAAAGACATCGATGCGTTTGAGCCTCAAATAGAAGAAGCAAATTACAATTATGAAGCGGCACTCGCAAAAACAAAGAGTATTGAGTCGGATATAGAAAATTTAACAGCTGAAATTAGAGTTGAAGAAATCAAAAAATCAAAAAATGAACTTCATATTGCGGAGTTATCACAAAAGTTAGGGGAAAACTCTAAGAAAAGCGCTGAAATAAAAACTGAACGTGAAATGAAATCTCTTCAATTAGAAGAAGAAATAGCCAAAGAGCAAGTAACTTTCGCAAATGAAGAGATAGCGAGATTAGAAAAAATAATTGCAACAAAAAGAGAGCAAATTGACGCCGCGGCATCGTCTCTTGTGGACGTAACGGCAAGCTTGGAAAGCGTTAAAGCGGACGTTGACGCAAAATTAGAACTAATCAATAAAGAAAGACAAAACGTATTTGTTGAAAAAGAGAGACTACTTGGAACTATAAACCAAAAAGGTTTGGCTTTTTATCAAAAGATTCGTCGTTGGGCTAAAAATTCAACAGTTGTGGTTGTTGAAGATCAAGCGTGCATGGGTTGTCACATGGTCATAGGTGATAAAATTTATTCTGATGTTATAAGAGGCGAAGAAATTACAAATTGTCCACATTGTGGTCGTATCCTTTATATGAAGCCGTACGAAGAGTAGGCTTGAAGCCATTTACTCTTCTCTATTATATTGTAAGCGTGGCGCTATACGTTATAGCGCTACCACTTATAATCTATCTTTCCTTTAAGCAAAAATACAAAAAATCAATTCCTTCTCGTTTTTTTCTTGTTAATAATTCAAGTTTTGATAAAGAGGACGCTATTTGGTTTCATGTCTGTTCCTTAGGCGAAGCAAGAGCTTTAAAGCCAATTTTAGACATACTTCAAGATAGAGACGTGTTAATCACGACAATAACCCAAACAGGTCAGAGCGAAGCTAAAAAATACAATGCCGACGTGAGATATTTACCTTATGAAATGTTTTTGCCATTTTGGATGAAAAAACAGAAGTTGCTCATAGTTTTGGAAGCGGAGTTTTGGTACTTGTTATTTGCGGTCGCCCATGCAAAGGGTACGAAAGTTGTTCTTTTGAACGCAAGAATTTCAGATAAAAGCGTAAAAAAATATCTACAGTTCGCATGGTTTTATAAAAAGATGTTAGGCAACGTAGAAATTATTTACGCTCAAAGCGAAGTGGATAAAAATAGATTTATCGCTCTAGGCGCCAAAAGAATTAAAGTGATTGGAAATATTAAACTAGCGGGTAAGATAAGTCATACAAAAGAGTACGCTAAACCTGATACCGAGTTAATAGTGGCTGGAAGCACTCATGAGGGCGAAGAAAAAAGCGTTTTAGCAGCGTTTGTGGAGTATATCGCTGAAAATAGCGCAAAACTAATCATAGTCCCTCGTCACCCAGAGAGATTCGAAAGCGTTTATCAACTAATGCTAGAGTGTGGCAAAAACAATTCTTTGAGCATTTCAAAATTAAGTGAAAACGTAAATTTTGAAACGGATATGATTTTGGTTGATATGATGGGTGAATTGAACAACGTATACAATATTAGCGACATTGCAATATTAGGTGGCGCGTTTAAAGCGGACGTTGGTGGGCACAATCCTCTCGAACCCGCTTTCTTCGGTTGTAAAATTATTACAGGTAAACACTTTTTTCACCAAAAAGAGCTTTTTAAATACGTTCATCACGTTCAATACGTTGAAAAGAATGAGATTTATAAAGCTTTAGAATACGCTAAACAATTACCTCCATCAATGGTGGAAGAAACTATAAATTTAGAACCGATAATAAAAAAAATATTAGAAAATTAAGGAGTCGTTAATGGCTACAGAAAAAGCGTATAAAATTCTCGCAATTCAACTAGGTCTTTCAAATAGCAACGCTAAATCTATGATAGACCGTGGACTTGTTTACGTTGGAAATAAAAAAGTAATGGTCGCTCGTGGCGATTTAGACGTTAAAACTATGTTTCGAGTTGAAAAGATAGAACATGCAAAAACTATATTTGAAAATGATGATATTTTAGTTGTGGACAAACCAGCTTTTGTGAACTCGGATGAGATAGAACGCCAGTATAAACCGGCAGTTCTGCTACATAGACTTGATCGTGAAACGAGTGGAGTGTTGATGCTTGTTAAAAATGAAGAGTTTCGTGAAAAAGCGATAGCTGAATTTAGAAAAGACAATGTATATAAAGAGTATATCGCATGGGTTGAGGGAATAATTTCAGAGCCTCAGGACATAGATAGACCGATTCTCACTCAAAAGAAAAATAACAAGGCGTACTCTAATGTTTCATCAAAAGGAAAACCCGCTAGAACAGAGGTGACTCCAGATATCGTTAGCGCTAATAAAACAAAGATACATTGTATTATTCATAATGGTAGAACTCACCAAATAAGGGCGCATTTGCGTTATATTGATCATCCCATAGTCGGTGATGAGCAGTATGGCGGTAGACGAGCAAAAAGGGTTATGTTGCATGCTTACAAAGTAAGACTTTTAGGCTTTGAGTTTGTATCTCCAGAACCTAAAACGTTTATCAATTTCGAATAAAAGAAAATTAAAAGAAAAACTTGGCTATAATTCGCCACTTTTTACATCTATAAAATTAATCAAGGAGAGTGTATGTTTGGCGCATTAACGGAATCATTTACAAGTGCAATTAATAAAATTCGTTTTTATGATGATGAAAAAGCGCTCTCCAAAGCTCTTATCGAGTTAAAGAAAAATCTTTTAAGAGCGGATGTAAACCACAAAGTCGTTAAAGAGTTGATAGAAAAAGTTGAGATAGACACTAAGGCGAATGGGATTGGCAAAGATCAATTTTTGGAAGCTCTTAGAAAGTCGCTAAATCAACTTTTGGAGATTGGTGGCAGTAGAGGATTTATTTTTTCATCGAATCCGCCTACGGTAATTCTTATGACTGGACTTCAAGGTTCAGGTAAAACAACGACGACTGGTAAATTAGCGACTTATTTAAAAAACAAGCAAAAAAAAGTTTTAATCGTTGCAGCCGATTTACAGCGTTTGGCGGCGGTAGAACAACTACGTCAAATATCCGCTCAGATCGAAGTGGAGCTTTATGAAAACGAGAGCTTAAAGAGTCCAGTTGAAGTTGTAAAAGCAGCTTTGACTAAGGCAAAAAACGGAATATACGACGTTGTAATTATAGATACGGCTGGTCGTCTCGCTATTGACAACGAGCTTATGGATGAACTTGAAGCTGTTAAAAACGCCGCAAATCCTGACGAAATTTTTTATGTTGCGGATTCATTAACTGGACAAGACGCTATACGAACGGCGAGCGCTTTTAAAGAGAAGATTGGCATTGATGGCGTAATACTTTCAAAATATGATGGAGATTCCAAAGGTGGAGTAGCTCTTGGGCTCTCTTCTCAAGTTCAAGTGCCATTACGCTTTATCGGCCATGGCGAAAAGATGCAAGACTTGGAAGTTTTCCTACCTGAACGAATTGTAAATCGTCTTATGGGCTACGGCGACATCGAAGGTCTAGCTGAAAAAACAGCAAACATCATAGATGAAAAAACCGCTAAAAGACTTACACAAAAAATCAAAAAAGGTCAGTTTAACTTTAATGACTTTTTAGAACAGATGGAAAGCATGAAGAAAATGGGTAGTATGAGCTCTATTATGGGAATGATTCCTGGTATGGGCAATATGTCAAAAGCCATTAAAGATTTTGATTTTGAAAACTCAGGCGAGCTTAGAAATATAAAAGCCATGGTTTCATCTATGACTCTCAAAGAGAGAGAGAATCCGGATCTTTTAAATAATTCACGTAAGATAAGAATTGCGAAAGGTTGTGGTCTTACCCCAGTTGAAATTAATAAAATGATAAAACAGTTTAAAAACGCTGGTAAAATGGCTAAAAAATTCTCAGGCCCTAAAGGCATGAAAGATTTACAGGCTATGATGGGACAAATGGGCGGAGCTGGAATACCTAGATAGATAAGAAGTGACGAGTGCAGACGTATAAACTCTATAAGTTTATACATCTGCACTCAGGTGTAAAATTAAACATATACAGCTAGTTGAAATATGACTAGCGCAGAGAAGGAAAAAAAATGGCAACAGTAATCCGTTTAACAAGAATGGGAAGAAAAAAACAACCTTTTTACCGTATCGCGGTAACAGATAGTCGTAAACGTAGAGATGGTGGATGGATTGAGTTAATAGGTCACTACAATCCGATGGTAGCGGAAAAAACTTTAGTGGTTGACGCTGAAAGACTTGATTATTGGTTAAGCGTTGGCGCTACAATGAGTGATCGCGTTAAAAAGATAACAGGTCGTTAATTATGATATCTGATTTTGTCGAACAATTTGCGAAACTTATTTCCTCATATCCTGAGGATATAAAAGTTGAAGTAAAAGTGAGCGATGAAATAACAGAAATAGTTCTTTACGCCAATCAGTCCGATATAGGAAAATTGATTGGAAAGAGTGGTAAGATGATTGGAGCCATTAAGACCGTTATCTCTGGCTGTAAAGCTAAGGATGGTATTAGTTACCGTATCAATGTCGAAGCCGTCTAAAGAAAATACTCTTCTTCATATCGCTACTATCGGCAAAACCGTTGGTATTAGAGGTGATATGAAACTTCATATTAAGTGTGATTTCCCCGAGCAATTCAAGGAAAACTCAGCTTTTTTAATTAATAAAAAAGATAAAATCACTTTAACGGATATAGACTTGGAACGTTTGCTTGTGAAAATCAATGGAATTGAAAATCCACAAGATTGTAAAAAATTTACTAATGCTAAACTTTTTACAACTTATGAACAAACAAGAAAAGATTGTATCTTGGGTGAAGGTGAAAACTTTTGGTTTGACATTGAAGATTGCGAAGTATATGAAGATGATATATTATTAGGTGTCGTGGAAGAGGTTGAAAGATTGACTATAAACGATTATCTAAGTATAAAGACAGATAAAAAGCTTACGGAAGCTGGACTTCCTAAAAATTTTTTACTTCCTTATATAAAACCATTTAAAGTAAGCATTGACATAGATAAAAAAATTATCAGAGTAAGTGGAGCTATGGATATTTTAGAAGCTTCATAATGAAATTTACTTTTACAACGCTTTTTCCGAACCTTATTGAAGGTTATTTCCAAGATTCAATACTCAAACATGCAATTGATAAAGAGATACTAAAGATTGAATATCTTAATCCTAGAGATTTCTCTCTCAATAAGCACATGAAGGTAGACGATACGGCGGTTGGCGGTGGCGCGGGAATGGTCATGAATCCTCAGCCAATGTATGATAGTTTAGATTTTTTAAAAAAACAAGACGCGAACGCGCACATTGTTTTTTTAACGCCGGTCGCAAAACAATTTACTCAAAATGACGCAAAACGGTTAGCAAAAAAATCACACATAGCTTTTGTGAGTGGAAGATATGAGGGAATTGATGAGCGGGTTATTGAAGAGTACGCCGACGAAGTTTTTTCAATAGGTGATTATATATTGACGGGTGGAGAGTTGCCATCATTGGTGATTTGCGACGCTATTAGTAGAAATATTGCTGGCGTTTTGGGCAATAGCGACTCTTTAAGCATAGAGAGTTTTGAAACAAAATTACTAGAAGCGCCATCATTCTCAAAACCAAAAGATTATCGAGAAAATAGTGTTCCATCAGAATACTTAAAGGGAAATCATAGTAAAATTCGCTCACTAAAATTAGCACTGTCTGAATGTAAGACTAAGTTTTTCAGACCAGAGCAGCTTTTAAAGCATAGAACAAGGACATCTTATGAGAAATAAGTATATAGAAAACTTTGAAAAATCACAAATATCTGAAAAAAATATTCCAGATTTTCGTGCTGGTGATACTCTTCGTCTAGCAGTATCTATTAAAGAGGGTGAAAAAACTCGTGTGCAAGCATACGAAGGCGTTTGTATTGCAAGACATGGTCAAGGTACTGCATCAACGATTACCGTACGTAAAATTGGTGCAAACGGCATTGGAATTGAAAGAATTTTTCCACTTTACTCTGACTCAATTGATGAAATTAAAGTGATTCGTAGAGGACGCGTTCGTCGCGCTAAATTATTTTATCTTCGTGACCTTGCAGGTAAAAAAGCTCGTATTAAAGAACTTAGAAGAAAATAATCTTCTGAGTTTCTACTCTTTTCATCTCTATTTATTCATCCTTCTTACATAATAACAACAATTTAGTTAAAACAAATCAGCAACATTTTTCCATAAAATCAGATTACAAATAGTATAATATTCCTAAATTATAATATGGAACGTAAATGGGCTATTTAAGCGACTTGGAAAAAATTGTAAAAATCAACTCTTATACCAATAATAAATCGGGTGTTGATGAAGTGGGTTTGCTATTTGATATATGGCTAGAAAATTTGGGCTTTTCCACTACAATTTATGTACGTGAAGATATTGGTAACCACAGGCACTACAAATCCCAACATGATGGAACTTCAAAAAAATTACTTCTTTTAGGTCACATTGACACAGTTTTCCCTCCTCAAAAATTTGAAGATTACAAAGAAGATGAACATTGGATATACGGAGCTGGCGTTTGTGACATGAAGGGTGGAAATATAGTCGCTCTACAGGCTCTCAGAGAATTAAAGAAAGAAAACATTGAGATTAAAAATATAGATGTATTATTGGTTAGTGACGAAGAAACGGGTAGTGATGATTCAAAGCATTTAACTTCAGAGTTAGCGGCCAATTATGATTATTGTTTTGTTTATGAAGCGGCTGGTGAAAACATGGAAGTCGTTACGGGTAGAAAAGGGGTAGGAACCTTTTTTGTTGAGACACAAGGAAAAGCCGCTCATGCGGGTAATAGTTACACTAAAGGTCATGATGCGAATTTAGAAGCGTCTTATAAATTACAAGAATTGGTTAAACTAACAAATTTAGAGAAAGGCACTACTGTAAACGTCGGTAAAATAATAGGGGGAATAGGAGCAAACACCATATCGCCTCATGCAAACCTTGTTTTTGAATTACGATATAAGGTGGCGTCAGAGCGAGATAGAGTTTTATCCGAAATTAACAAAATAATAGAAACTTCTTACGTTTATGGAACGGTCTCTACTCTGACAGGTGGCATTCAACGCGACGTTATGCAAACTTCCGAGTCATCTTTATCTTTAATTAAAAGTATAGAAAGCATATGCGACGTAAAGATTACTAGTGAAGAGAGAGGCGGAGTAAGCGACGCGAACATAGTAAGCTCTTGCGGCGTTGTCACACTAGATGGTTTTGGACCTTTTGGAGATGGCGATCATACTATACATGAAAGGGCGAATAAAGATAGTTTTGTGAGTAGAATTGCGTTAAGTAAAAAGTTATTTAAACATTTCATAGAAAAATCAAATTTTTAAGGAAAAAGTATGCCAAATAGAACAATTGGGATGTGGTTGTATAGTAATAGTGGTGGCGAAAAAATTGCCAAAAAAATTATCAAAAAACTTCAAGAAAGAAACATTGATACAATAAATGATATAAATCTCCGTCATGCCATAGCTAAGAATGGGCATATTTTACATAATAACGTTAAGTTGGACAAACTTGATCTGTTCTTTTCTTATAATGCGGGGGAGCAAACTCAATATCAAGTTTATTTGTATCAGGCGCTTAATCGCGTTATTCCCATGATCAACTCGTATGATTCATTCGCTCTTACCGAAGACAAATTTCATACTTCTTTTGTTTTAAGAAACAATGGGGTTCAAACCGCCGATTATAAACTTTGTCATAGAGATGATGGAGAACAGCTCAGAAAGATTATGAAAAAATGGGACAAGATGGTCTACAAGCCAACAGATGGCTGGGGTGGAGTAGGTTTAACCAAGATTGAGAGTGAAGCGAGTCTTGATATGTTAATGCCATTCTTAAATCAGATGGATTTACGCTACTTTTACGTTGAAAAATTTATTAAGTATGACAATACGGACTTTAGAGTAGATATTGTTGATGGAAAATTTATCAGTTGCTATGGAAGAAAAGCCGGTGGAAACGATTGGAGAACAAATGTAACGGCTGGTGGTTCCGTTTTTCTTAGAGAAGCGAATGACGAGATTGTTGATATCGCGGTAAAAGCTTGTAAAGCTACTGGCGTTGACATTGGCGGAGTGGACATCATTTATGATTTAGAAAAAGAAGAATACGTTGTTCTTGAAGTGAATGGAATCCCAGCTTTTGCAACTCCTGACCAAGAAAAGATGGGACTTGATTTCAATGATAAAAAAATTGATTTAATAGTCGACTTGATTGATAGAAAAACAAAAAAATAATTACAAGGTTACGCTTTGAGACAACAATATACTTCCTACGAAGAATGTGTGGATTTTTTTAAATCTGCGCAAAAAACAAATCCTAATCTCTTTAAAATCGAATCAATTGGCAAAACATGGGAAAATCGAGATATTCTTGCTGTTACTATAACTAAAAACGTTGATACAAACTTAGATAAGCCAGCCTTGTTTTACACAGGAACAATTCATGCCAGAGAATGGATAGGCATAGAGTTATCTCTTAGTTTTGCGAAGTATATTCTAGAACATATAGATTATGATCCTCAATTAAACGCCATTCTCGATCGAACTACTTTATATATGGTTCCGTGCGCCAATCCAGATGGCTTTGAATATTCCAGAAATCATTTTGCGTTTTGGAGAAAAAATCGACGTAAAAATGGAGATGGAAGTTTTGGTGTCGATCTAAATAGAAACTTTAGCGTAGGTTTTATCCCAAATAGCAATACTTCATCAAACGTTTATTCAGGTCCAAGCGCTTTTAGTGAACCTGAAACAGCGGCGCTGAGAGATTTTGTTTTAGAACACAGTAATATAACTATCGCATTGGATTATCATTCACAAGGGAATGTTTTTTTTCCCGCTCATAATTTTATTCATGAAGACGCGATTGACGCGATTGATTTAAATTTACTAGCGTGTAACATGGCCGAAGAGATACGAAAAGAGTCGGGACGCGAATATGGCGTGCATATGGGAAAACCTCCGGTACATTTAATATCGGGAAGTGGAAGAGAATTCTACTACTCTCGAGGCGCCTTAGCTCTCGTCGCGGAAGTTGGAACTAGAAACATTAGCGATTATATAGAGCATATGAGTGAAAATATTGAAGAGAACATTCCCGCCCTCGTGATGGCGCTCTCTGAAGTAAACAATTATGAAAAAGAGAACTCCTTGCAACGCGTAGAGAATTTTACGGCGACAAGTGTCGAGTCTAAAGAGGTGGAGCTTGTATGGGATTATGAATCAGACGATACTGTTTATTTTGAAATATATCGTTCAAGCAAGAAAAAGGGTTTTGCTCAATCTTCAAACAGAATCGGTATGACCAAAATGAAAAGTTACATAGACAAGAATTTAAAAAGTTCAACTCACTATTATTATTATATACGGGCCGTGTGCAGAATAAAATACATTAAATCGCCATTCGCTCAAATGGTGGGTGTTAGAACAAAACCAGCTGATAACATGTTTTCAAAAATTTTATATCCTGACGCCGATAAGATAGGATACGTCGGAGAAAAAACGAAAAAAAATAAAGAACATTTTGCAAATAATTCATTGTTTGTAGGAATATCAGAAGAAAAAGGCGAGTGTTTCGGCGTTTCAGGCTTTTCATTAAACAGTGTTCCAGAAAACGCGATTATTACGGAGGCTTCCATCTCCTTTTACCCAATGAATAGAGTTTCCGTACAAGTTGAGAGATATGGCGAATGGCGCGTTGGACAGATGGACGAGAGAACGCTTGAACATATCGATAGTTATGATGAAATAAAAAACGTTAGGATGTTAAGCTATATTGATCAGCCAACCGGTTCAGCTCAATTAGCTCAAGGAATTTGGAAAAAATATAAATTCGCTTCACAAGAAATAGATATTTTGCAAAAATCATTAAAACGAAGAGAAGCTTATTTTAGAATGGAGGGACCATCTAGTTTACCATTGGATCGTTCATCTCAACTTATGCAGTGGGACATTGGGTATGGAAGTTTTAGCGGAGGACTAACTTATAGACCAAAGTTAGACATATCATACACTATTAGTGAAGCAAAGATTGATTTGCAATCTTCATCAGAGTTTACAATAAGTGAGAAAAATTTAGAAGAGGGTAGTTTAAAAGCTGGATTTGACGGCAGTGGGAATATAATTTACGCATGCGTTGAGTTTGATCTTTCCAATTTACCGGATATGGAAAATACCGTAATCTCAAACGCATATATAGATATAGAAGCTCAAGCGATTAACACAAAAGAAAACCTAAGATTTCATATGGAAATGATTGTCCCATGTGAAGGTGAAAAAACATATCAAAAAATAAGAAATAGAAAAATTATTGAGAGAATAGGTTATGATGTCAGTATCTCAGACATTAAAGAGAGCGCCAAACAGAGATTTGTATTCGATACTTATACAATAAATGAGATGATAAGGATGGCTCAAAGTAGCAAGAAAATTTTATTTGTTCTCTCTGCTTCTTCTCAGAAAATCATTTCTAAAGCGGAGAGCGTAAGATGGTTGGATTTAAAAAGAGTCAATAGACCATCATTAGTTGTTGGTTACATTAGAAAACGAAGAAGCGCTCCAAAGTCTGTTAAAAATTTGAGCCACTTTATAGAAAATGGAGTAATCAAACTAACATGGGAAGCTCCGGATGATGATGGCTTTCAGGGTGTAATCGTTGTGAAAAATCCTTTTAAAGTTCCATGCTCCCCATACGATGGACAAAAATTGTATGGTGGCAGCGATACGTATACATATGATAATTTTGGAGATAAAGAAGCCCATAAGTTTTACGCCGTATACTCTTACGACGATGTGCCAAACTTCTCTGAGCCTGCTTTTATAGAAATAAACATGTAGTAACTAATCACCTGTGCAAGTGAAATATACAGAAGATGACCATATTGCATACAAAGAAGCATTCTCGATCAGGGAAGACGACAATGGCTGAGATTAAAAGAAATTGCAGGCATCGTGATGATTTTACAGCACAATTACTTGAGCAGGAGGATTTTATTTAAGGACTATTTTATTTGTCGTGGGATTTACTTAATAAAAAAGCAAAACTCCCCCACATCTTAAGCGTAAGTTAAGCATTACTTCTCT
>ERZ890953.513-NODE-513-length-22169-cov-8.103780_pt1 | contig 22169 bp, 26 predicted proteins | sample MGYA00521264_ERZ890953 | MGnify/ENA primary metagenome ERZ890953 (study PRJEB32303, sample SAMEA104408629) | aquatic metagenome | biome: Brackish water; feature: Chemocline; material: water | place: Baltic Sea | collected 2014-10-26T21:54:00 | depth 200 m ...
GGGCATGTCCGACCGCGGGTCCCAGATGGGGAGGCGGCTTCCGGCGTGGGCCCGCAGTAGCTGCCACGGCTTCTCGGGATCCGAGATGTCCAGCACCAGGGCCTCGATGTGCACAGCGTCGTCGCCGTACTGGACCTTGGACAGCACCACCAGCGCTGGCTTCTGTGGCTTGGCCACAGGCTCCTGGGGCTGGGCAGCGGCCCAGCCGTCCCGAAACTCCAGCCGCCCTGGAGCTTCGAGGTCCAGCACGCCCAGCACCGCCGCGTCCACACAACCACCAGCGCCCCACCCACGGGTGACCCAGCTCTGGCCGCCTCGCTCGAACACGGTGAGCACCTGCACATAGGTCCACTCACCCTGCTGATAACGGGCCAGGATCACCCCCGAGGTGGCGCCGGCATGGGCCAGCGGCACGCCGGTGGCCTCGAGCACGGTGGACTCGGGCGACAGGTGCTGGGCCGCCGTCGCGCGCAGCTGATCCTGGGGCCAGTCGCCCACGTCATAGGCGAAAGCGTGAAGGCAGAGCATGGCGAGGACGAGGAAGGTCATGGTGAGACGGTACACCAACGCCCGGGGCGACTGGGATCTTTCACTACCGAGCCAGCCCGGCACCACCGTCAGACAGCTCACCGCGGTGGCCCGCCCCCCTTGCCGCACCGCCCCACGGGCACCATCTTGCCTCTCTCCCCGGCACCGGAGCCCCCCATGGCCGAGAAACTCGTCAGCTTCACCACCTGCCCCTACGTCCAGCGCGCCCTGCTGGTGCTGCGGGAGAAGGGCTTGGACAACGAGGTCATCTACATCGATCCCGAGGATCGTCCCGACTGGTTCTGGGACAAGTCGCCCCGGGGCAAGGTGCCCCTGCTGATGGTCGATGACGTGGCGTTGTTCGAGTCCCAGGCCATCTGCGAGTACCTCGAAGAGGCCCACCCCGAGCCGGCCCTGCTGCCTACCAAGCTGGTGGAGCGCGCCCGGGACCGCGCCTGGTTCGGCTTCGCCGGCGAAGAGCTGTTCGTGCCCCTGTACAAGATGATCACCTCGTCCAGCCCTACCCGCTTCGGCCGGGCGGTGGACGAGCTCGAGGCCGGGCTGGCCAAGCTGCAGAAGGAGAAAGGCGAGCGCCCTTGGCTGTCCGGTGACGGCAGCCGCTTCGGCATGGCCGACGTGGCCGCAGCGCCTATCTTCTCGCGGCTGGCCGTGCTCGAGAAGCTCGGCGCCTACCGCCTGCCCGACAAGCTCGCCGACATCCGGGACTGGGGAGCACGCATCATGGCCAGGCCCGCCATGCAGGCGGCCATCCCCGACGCCTTCGAGGTCGATCTGCTGGCCAAGATGAAGGAGCAGGGCTCCGTGGCGCTGGACGCCGGCCAAGCCTAGCGGTCCCCCACTCGGGGGCGTGCTAGACATCCCCATGCGCCAACGACTCTCACCCGTCCTGGATGTCGCCGGCCCGCTGCTCTCCAGCCTGCTCCTGGCCGCGTGCCAGGGTGCCGTCAGCTGGGACCAGTGCGGCGATGCCGCGTGCTACACCCAGCTGGCCATAGCCCGCTGGGCCACCGACCCCGAGGGAGTGTCCGCCGACATCGCCGCCCTGGACGTGGTGGCGCAAGAGGCCGTGGTCCTGGCCCTGGTGGACGCCCAGCCCACCGCCCTCGCGTCCATCTGCGAGGCCCTTCCCCAGGGCCCGGCCGCCGATCGCTGCGCCAAGCTCACCGAGCGCCCCCACCTGCTCGGGGGCAAGGGCAACATGGCGCTTCGCCAGGTGGGCGTGCCCGGTCTCGTGGACCACACCGGCATCGGCGCCCTGGCCAATCCATGGGCCGCGATCCCCCCCCGCGAGGTGGACTGCGACCTGCAGGTGGACGCCTGCTGGAGCCAGACCATGGTGGCGGCCACCCTCCTGGGCGACCCCAAGGCCGTCGCCGAGGTGTGCAATGGCGTGCCCACCGAGCGCTTTCGACGGGAGTGTTTCTTCCGCTCCGCCGAGACCACCGCGGTGAAGGATGCCCTCGCCCAGGTGGAGCGGCTGCCCACCGCCGCTGGGCTGTGCCTGGGTGCCGAGGACTACAGCGAGCTGTGCGTGCGCGAGCTCGGCCGCGCCATCGCGCGCCTGGCTCCCCCGGCCGACCAGCTCGACCGGGACGCCTGGGACCAGACCATCGCCGCCGTCGCCGCCCTCGAGGGGGGCCTTGGCGCCTACGACGCCGCCGTAGCCGAGCGCGTCGCGGACCGGGTGTGGGCGGCGGTGATCTGGGGCTCGTTCCATCGCGCTCAGACCATCAACGGTCTGGCGCTCCAGGCGCTGCCCCCCGCCGCAGCCCCCCACGTCCGGGCCACCGCCGCCTGGCTCCTCCTCGAGCGCGAGCAGGCCGAGCACACCGATCGCGATCTGGCCGCCTGGGTGCAACGAGCCAGCGACGCCTTGGCCGACACCTCCGCTGGCCCCGCCCCCGCTGCCCCGCGAGGCGTCCAGCCCACCCGCTTCGTGGGAAACTCCACCGACCCGGCCGAGGATCCCGAGCCCTGGGCGCACTACCTGGGCGACAACTACCGCCGGGTGCTGGCCGATCCCGAGCAAGATCTGGCCGCCTGCGTGCTCGAGGCCATGGCGCGCCAGGGCCCGCCGGCACTGCTCGACCAGGCCACCGGAGACCCTTGGCCCCCGGCCGTTCAGCTCCACGCCGCCGCGCTGAAGGTCGCCGAAATCCGAGCCCCCCGCGGGCCGGGCAAGCCACCGCCTCCGGGCACCCGCAAGCCGCCGCCCGACGGCTCCCCGTCCCCGCAGAATGGGGCCAAGCGCCCCCCTCCAGGCTGAGGGATCAGCGCTCCCGCAGCGGACTGCCCGCCCGCAGGCGCAGCATGGTCGGCGCATCCGTCAGGTCCAGCTGCCCCAACGCCTCGGGGTAGAGCGCGCCCAACAGGCGCACCGCCGTCCAGCGCACCAGCGGCGACCCTTCACCCTGCGCGACGCCGAGGTAGAAGTCCTGGCCGGGGGGTCGCCCCAGCCGGGCAGAGGCCTCGAGCAGCGCCAGGCGCAGGTCCTCCTGCGGATCGTCGGACACAGGGCGCCGGCCGGGGCCCAGGCAGAACACGGCGGGCACGTCCTGCTCTCCGGCCCGGATGAGATCGTCGGGCCAGAAGTCCCGGGCCTTCCACAGGGTGGCCTGGTGACGGCTGCCAGGGCTGGGGCTGCCGGGCTCGGCCAGGGCGGCCTCGAGGGCATCGACCCACAGATCGAGCTCGGGCTCGAGGGTGCCGCCTCGCAGCTGCAACCAGCGCAGGGCGGCGGCCATGCGCACGTGGTGGACCGCCGCGGGGGGCAGCACCTGCAGCAAGCGACCGTCGACCTGCTGGGCGTTGCGGAAGCTGTGCAGGGTCCACATGCCCCAGAAGAAGCTCTCGTATGCGGCAGCCTGATCGGCCCCCACAGCCTGGCCTAGGGCGGCCACGGCCTGGAGTGTCTCGGCCAGGTCCTCGGGGGCCGCGAGATCCGCGGCCGGCAGGGGGGGCAGCATGGTGGCGATGCTGTGGTGCAGGCAGCCGTGCACATAGTCTCCCGCGGCCACGCACAGGGGCACCACCCGATCCGTGGCCCTCCAGCGCTCGGCGCTCGCCAGGGCCTCGGCAGCCTGGAACAGGCACTCGTCCTGGGACGCGGGGAGCTCCGGGAAGCGCTCGGCACAACCCTGGACCACGGCCCGGGCAGGCGCGGCCACCTGGGTGGGGATGGGCGGATGACGGGACACGGGGCCCGGCGCGCTCCGCTGGGGCTGCTCCTGAGTGGGCGTGCCACGGCGGCCGCGCACCAGGTGGGGCCGCTCGCGCAGACGGGAGCACAAGCCCCAGGCCGGGCTGCCCGACACCACGGCGCCGCAGCTCAGCTCGAGGGCGTCGGGGCGCTGCTCGGCCAGGGCGCGCACCAGCGCCTCCTGCTCCACCGGCTCGAGCCCGCCCAGCAGCGCGACCGTGGCCACAGGGTCGGCATCGAAGGCCGTGAACAGCAGCTGCTGACGGCAGGCCGCGTCACCGCAGCCCGCGATGTCCTGGGCGGGCTCTGGCCCACAGGCCAGCAGCGGGAGCAATGCGATGGCGAGGAGACGTTGCAGCGGCATGGACGACCCGGGTTGGAGTGAGCCACTAACGGAGCGGCGCCGACCCTGACCAGCGACTCCCCGGTGGAGGCGTCGAGGTAGCTGACCCAGAGGCGAGCGGGTAGCATGATCCGGCCTCGCGACGGAGCGTTCCATGCGCACCCCCCACCTGCTCACCGCCTCGCTGTTACTCTCGACCACCCTGATGGCGGCCTGCGTCTGCGATCCGGGCGAGCAGACGCTCTGCCCCGAGGACACGGGTCGGGGCTGTCCCGAAGACAGCGATCCCCCCCAGGACAGCGCACCTCCCGAAGACACGCAGCTCCCGGCGGACACGGGCGACACCGACGAGCCCCCGCCTCCGCTGACGGTGGCGCTGTACGACGACGCCGAGGACTTCGAGGCGGGCGCATGGGGCCCCGGGCTCGACGCCATCGAGGCGGCCATCACCGCGGCCGGACACAGCGTGCAGCGCATCCACCGCGCCGACCTGAACGGCCAGCCAGGGCTGCTGCAGGGCTTCGACGTCCTGCTGTTCGGCGGGGGCTTCGCCTACCCGGGCTACACCGTCCACATCTCCGACCGAGGCAAGGCGCGCATCCAGGAGTACATCCAGGGCGGCGGCGCCTTCGTGGGGATCTGTGCCGGAGCCTACTTCGCCTGCGACTCGCTGGACTACGAGGGCCACACCTGGGCCGACGAGAGCGGCTACGACACGGATCTGTACCCCAGCGTCTGCGGCGGGCCGGTGCACGAGGTTTCCAGCTACCCGCTCTGGGCCCCCGCCACCATCGACTTCCCCGGCCACGACGCCTACCAGGACTTCGAGCAGGCCCCCTTCCAGCGCCAGCTCTACTACGCCGGCGGTCCTTTCTTTCCCGAGCTCCCGGCCAGCGCCGAGGTGCTGGCCACCTACGGCGACCAGGGCCCCCACCTGGGCCAGCCCGCCGCCGTCACCCTGCCCTACGGCGACGGCCGCGTGGTGCTCTGGGGCCCCCACCCCGAGGTGCTCGCGGTGGACGAACACCCCGAGACCACCATGGACCCGCACAACCGCGAGCTGTACGCCATGGTGGTGCGCTGGGCCGCAGGGAACCCCTAACGGTGCCCCTCCGTGGCCTTCTCCACGCCCGCAGCGTAGGGTCGGCCCTCGAGGAAGCGGCCGATGAAGAGCAGGCCCATCAGGTGCTCGGGATCGGCGGCCAGGCGCGGTCCCATGTCGCCCACCGTACCCCGCATGACCCGCTCCTTGTCGGCGTGGCCGGCCCAGAACACCACGGCCACGGGCAGATCGGCAGGCAGCACCCCTCCGAGGGTCTCGAACAGGGCCACGGGGTCGCCCAGGGCCATGTAGAGGATCATGGTGCTGGGGAAGTGGGCCATGTGGTCCAGCACCTGGCGATCCTGCTCTTCCTGACCGGTGAACAACGAAAACGGCGCGCTCTGGATCAGGAAGCGGGAGTCGAACGCGGGCAGCGCTGACTTGCCCAGCACGGCCATCGCCGCGGCGTCACTGCCCATGCCCGGGATGATGGTCACCTCGTCCTCGGCCATGCGCTCCAGGTAGAAGTGGGCCGGGCCGTACAGGCTGGGGTTGCCCAGGTCGAGCAAGCCCACGTCTTTGCCTTGCTCGAGCCAGCTGTGGACCAGCGCCACCCGCTGGACGATGCTGCGCTCGCGGGCCGCCTCGAACTCGGCCATCTGGCCGGCCTCCAGGTCTTCCCACCAGGTGCCCTCGTGATCCCACAGGCCCGGCAGCGGATCGAAGAGCACCGGCTTGTCGCCGACGTACTCGGCGAACAGCTCCACCAGCTCCTGGGGCGCCACCACCGCGTCGAGCTGCCGGATGCGCTCGAGGGCCTGGAGCGTACACAGGGGCGGGCCCGCGGGCCCGGTGCCGATGACGTAGAACTGGCCCCGCTCTGCGCGCGCGACGCCGGGAAGGACCACGAGCAGGACGAGGAGCAGGGACAGCAGCCGACGCATAGGAACCTCCGGAGCAGGGCTCACTCCGGAAAGCTATCAGTCCTCGACAGAAGCGCCCTCTTCGGCATCGGATGTGGCCTCGGCCACCCGCTGGCGCAGGGCCAGCCCCTCTTCGCCGGTCAGGGCGTACTGGGCGTCCTGCGCCGCGGGTCGATCGAGATCCACCTGCTGGGTGAAGGCCTCGGTGTAGGCCTGGCCGTAGGTGCGCTGCAGGTGAGCGGGCTCGCCGCAGGCCATGGCGAGGAGGCTTCCGGCCAGGATGGCGAAGGTGGTGCGGTTCATGGCGTTCACTCCTGATCGTCGGTGGGTTCGATGCGGTCGAGGCCTGCGCGGGCCACGCCCTGGTGGGGGTCGAGCTGCAAGGCCTGGTGGTAGCGAGCCAGAGCCAGCTCCCGCTGGTCGGCGCGCTCGTGGGCCACGCCCAGGCGCGCCAGGGCCAGGGGCTCCGGGCCGGCCGAGCGGAAGATCTGCAGGGCCTGCTCACTCCGGCCGTCGGCCGCCAGCGCGAAGCCCAGGTTGCTCCGGTAGCGCTGCTGGGCCGGGTCGAGCCCCACCGCCATGCGCAGCCAGGGGACAGCCTCGTCGGCACGGTCCTGCACAAGCAGCAGGAAGCCGAGGTTGTTGGCGATCTCTGGGTTCCGAGGATCGATGGTGGCCGCCCTCTGCATGGCAACCTCCGCTTCGTCGAGCCGATCGAGATCGAAGTACAGCAGCCCCAGCAGCTGCTGGAGCTCGCCGTCCCTGCGCTGCCGGGAACCGTGGGGCTCGAGCAACGCCAGCGCCTCGTCGTCCATGCCCATGGCCTGGAACGCGCGGGCCTGCAGCAGGTCCACGGCGTAGCCACCCTCCTGCTCCTGCCGGATCGCGGCCAGCACCGCCACCGCCCGCTCGGGCTCGCCGGCTCGGAGCATGGTCTCGGCCATGTTCATGCGCGCGTCGAGGCGCCCGTCGGCGCTGGCCCAGGCCGGAGGAGGCTGGATCGATTCACGGCCGCCGCGGGCGCGGTCCTTGTCGGCTGTGGCACAGCCCAGGCTCAGGGCGGCGGTCAGCGTCATCAGCGCGAGTCGTCGAAGCATGGATTCCCCCACTAGCCGGCCAGGGCCGGCATCAGGTTGCGGATCAGGTTGACCACCGCCGGGCCCAGGATGACCACGAACAGGGAGGGCATGAGAAAGAGGATCATCGCCACGGTCATCTTAGGTGCGATCCGGGCGGCGCGCTCTTCGGCGGCCAGGATGCGCCGCTGACGAACCAGGCTGGCATGCACCCGCAGGGCCTTGGCCACCGAGGTGCCCAGCTTCTCCGCCTGGACCAGCACGTTCACCAGCGAGGTGACGGCCTCGAGGTTGGAGCGGTCCGACAGGCGCCGCAGCGCCTTGGCGCGGGGGATGCCGGCGGCGACCTCGTGGACGACGATCTGAAGCTCGAGGGCCAGCACCGGGGCGGCGTCCTCCAGCTCTTCGGCCACCCGCTGGACCGCGGCATCCAGACCCAGCCCGGCCTCGGTGCTCGACACGAGCAGGTCCAGCGCGTCGGGGAAGGCGCGCATGATGGCCTCCCCGCGCTGGGCGGCCAGGTGCTCGACCACCCGGTGGGGCAGGTAGTAGCCCAGGAAGGCCAGCGACAGCACGGTCATCGCGAGGACGGGCGTGGTGAGGACCGGGGCGAAGGCGAAGCCGACCATGGGGAAGCCCAGGGCGAGCACCACACGCCAGGCGTTGTACCAGGCCATGGTCGAGGGGGAGCGGAACCCCGCCTGCAGCAGGCGACGGCGCAGGCGATCCAGCTCACGCTCGTCGCCCTCCTTGGCCAGCCCCGCGATGCGCTCGGCGTAGGCGGACATCTTGGAGACGGGCCGGACGGGGCCGAGGTTCGTGGTGGTCACCCCGCCGGTGTACTCGGTGAGTCGGTCGCGCCGGGTGCGCGCAGGGTGAAGCAGAATCCAGGCGCCGGTGGCGAAGCTGGTTCCCGCGATGAGGATCAAGCTGAAGCCGAGCAGCAGGGGCAGGCTCATGGTGTCCTCCCTAGGTCTCGAGCTGCGACATACGCCGCAGGATGAAGGCGCCGAGCAGGTAGCTGAGGATGCCGTACGCCATCATCCAGCGGCCGAAGGAGTCCACCAGCAGGGGCTGGAGGTAGCTGGGCCGCAGGGTCACCACCGCCAGCGCCACGAAGATGGGCAGGCCTCCCAGGATCAGCGCCGAGAAGCGCGCCTCGGAGGTCAGGGCCCCCACCTTGGCCTCGAGGGTGAAGCGCCCGCGGATGGTGTTGGCGATGTTGTCCACGATCTCCACCAGGTTGCCGCCCGTCTCGCGCTGCAGCAGCACCGAGCCGGCGAACAGCCGCAGGTCGAAGCTCCGGGGGTTGCGCGCGACGAGGTTCTGCATGCACTGACGGAAGTCCAGCCCGAGGTTGTGTTGCTCCCATGTGCGGCCCAGTTCGTAGGCCAGCGGGGGTGGGGTCTCCTGGCCACAGGCGCGCAGGGCATCGGACATGCCGTGCCCGGCCTGCAGGGAGCGGCCCATCAGGTCCAACGCGTCAGGCAGCTGCTCGCTGATGGCCCGGGCCCTCTTCTCGCCCCGATTGACGAGCAACATCAGCGGGATCCCCGCCGCGAGCAGCCCGAACAGCGCCAGGGGGGACCGCAACAGCACAGCGAGCACCACCAGCACGCCACCGCCGGCCAGGCCCATCTGCAGCAGGATCACCCGCACGGAGGACTCGCCTCCAGCTTGTTGCACCAGGCCATCCATCCAGGCGCCCAGCTGACCGAGCTGATCCGCCAGCTGATCCCGGCCGTGCAGCGCAAGCGACTCGCCCTTGGCCCGAGCCTGATCCACCGTGCCCAGGCGCCGTGACAGGTCCCGCTGGCGGTTCTCCTTCTTGTCTCCCAGGAAGGTCGTGGCCGCGTTCAGGGCCGTGATCACGGCTACCGCCACACAGGCCATCAACAGCACGATGAGCCAGGACTCCATCTCAGACCTCCACGCGCATGCGGAACAGTTCCGCGTCGAGCTTCACGCCGAAGCGCTCCAGCTGATCTGAGAAGCGAGGCCGGGTGCCCGTGGCCACGAAGGCGCCTCGCACCCGACCCTCGCCATCCACCGTGCTCTGCTGGAACTCGAAGATGTCCTGGGTGGTCACCGTGGGACCCTCCATGCCCACCACCTCGGTGACGGACATCAGGCGCCGCTTGCCGTCCACCAGGCGATCCAGGTGTACCACCAGGTCCAGAGAGCGGGCGATGGTCTCGCGGATGTGGCGGTCGTCCAGGTTGGGCATGCCCATGCCCACCATGGTCTCCAGCCGGGACAGGGCGTCGCGGGCCGAGTTGGAGTGGACGGTGCCCAGAGAGCCCTCGTGGCCAGTGTTCATGGCCTGGAGCATGTCGATGGCCTCGGAGCCGCGGATCTCGCCCAGGATGATGCGGTCGGGCCGCATGCGCAGGGCGTTCTTGACCAGATCGCGCTGGGTGACCTCGCCGCGGCCCTCGAGGTTGGGGGGCCGGGTCTCGAGGCGCACCACATGGCGCTGCTGCATGCGCAGCTCCGCGCTGTCCTCGATGGTGACGATGCGCTCGTTGCTCGGGATGAACGAGCTCATCACGTTGAGCAGGGTGGTCTTGCCCGAGCCGGTGCCGCCGGAGATGAGCACGTTGAGCTTGGCGCGCACGCAGCCCTGCAGCACCTCCATCACCTGCTGCGGGACCGAGCCGAAGCCCACGAGATCCGCGGCCCGGATGGGGTCAGCCCTGAAGCGCCGGATGGACATCATGGGGCCATCCAAGGCCAGGGGCGGGATGATGGCGTTCACGCGGCTGCCGTCCGCCAGGCGTGCGTCCACCATGGGGCTGGTCTCGTCCACCCGGCGGCCCACCGCGCCCACGATGCGGTCGATGATCTGCTGCAGGTGCTCGTTGCTCTGGAAGCGGATGTCCAGCTCCTCGAGCACGCCGCCGCGCTCCACCCACACCTGCTCGGGCCCGTTGATGAGGATGTCGGTGATCGTGTCGTCACGCAGCAGAGGCTCCAGAGGACCCAGACCCAGGACCTCGTCCAGGATCTCCTCCACCAGCTGCTCCCGCTCGATGCGGTTCAGCGGCAGGGAGCGGGCCTCCACCTGAATCGTGAGCACCGCGCGCAGCTGGCCGGCCAGCTCATCACGGGGGGTCTGGCCCAAGCGCTCGAAGTCCAGGGCTTCGACGAGCTCGGCGTGGAGCTGGCGCTTGACCCGATCCATGTCGGACAGGGGGGGCTTCTGCACGCGCAGCCGTTCCTGGCTCCGCTTCACCCGTTGGATGACACTCGCTGTGCTCATGGGGTCCTCCTCTACTTGGCCGCGTTGCGGGTCCAGCTGAACCACCGCGCGGCGCCGCCCGCGCTGGTGCGACCTTCGTCGCCGGTCAGCTCGGCCGCCAGCTTGGCGATGTCCTTGGTGAGCTTGGCGCGGGCGCCTCGCACGCGAAGCAGCTGCCCCTCGTTGATCGCAGCCGCGGCGGTCTTGGGATCGTCATTGACCGTAGCGAAGATCGTGTGAGCCAGGTGCTGCTCGATCTCGGCACGGGAGAGGCCCGACTGGGCACCCCAGCGGTTGACCACCACCGCGATGCGCTCGCTGGGCACGTCCAGGCGGTCCAGCAGCTGCAGCCGGATCCAGGCGCTGCGCACCGAGGGCACGTCGGGGGTCACCACCAAGACCACGCGGTCCGCGCTGCTGACGGTGGCCATGGTGGCCTCGTTGACGCCCACGCCGCAGTCCACCACCATCACATCGCAGGCGCTGGCGCCCAGGCTCAGGGTGTGTAGCACGCTCTCGGTGTCGTAGGAGACATCATCGAGGGGCATGGTGGGCTGAGGCAACAGCCGCAGGCCCGAGCTGTGCTCGGTCAGGCTGGACTCGAGCAGATCACGGTCCAGGCGCGCTGAGTTTCGCAGCACATCCGTGATGCTGTGCTTCGGGCTGAGGTCCAGAAACACCGCGGTGTCGCCGAGCACAAAGTCCATGTCCAGCAACAACGTCTCGCGGCTGTTGGCCAGCTCCGAGGCCAGGTTGACGGCCAGCAGGGTGGTCCCGCTGCCTCCCTTGGCGCCCATCATAGCGATGGTGAGGCCCCGCTTGGCGTCGGGCGCCGCAGTCACCGCCGTCTCGGCCACATCGCGCACCGCTCGCCGCAGGGCGGCCACGTCATCGGGCAGCACCAGGTAGTCGCGGAATCCACCGCGCATAGCCTCGCGGATGGCGCTCGGATCGGGGACCTGGGCCAAGGCCAGGAGGTTGATGCCCGGGCAGCAGCGCTCGAGCCGACGGGCCAGGTCCAGGGTGCCCTCAGGGTCCTGGTCGAAGGGCAGCAGGATCACCTCCGGCTGACGCTCGCGCACCACCCGCTCCAGCTCGGCCGCGGGCAGATCCAGGCTGGCGCACACGGCGCCCTGGGGCATGGTCTCGAGCACGATGCGCCAGTCCTGAGGCGCCACCCCGATCCCCACGACGGAGACCGGACGAGCCAGGGGAGTGTCGATCACGGTGAGGGATTCGAGAGCAGCGATCATAACGAACGCTCCATTCCGACCGGACCACCCACTTCGGGCTGCCGGTCGTTGGACCTGCGGTCGCTCCCCAGGAGGAAGAGGCGCAGATCGCTGGGGTTGTTGTCCTCACGCGCAGTGGGCGGCGCAGGGACCTCGTCGGGGCCCAGGGGCCTGACCAGACGGGGGGTCACGAAGATGACGATCTCCGTCTCCTCGCGCTCGTGCTTCACGTACCGGAACAGCGAGCCGATGACCGGGATCTTGCCCAGCAGCGGCAGCTCGGACCGATTGTGGCGGGTGTTCTCCGACAGCAGCCCCGCCATGGCGAAGGTCATGCCATCCTGGATGCGCAGGTGGCTCGACCCCTGCCGCGAGATGAAGCCGGGGATGCCCAGGCCGCCGACCTGGATGGCATGGGAGGTGTCGATCTCGCTGACCTCCACGTACACGCGCAGGTCGATCACATCCCCCGCCAGCACCGTAGGTACGAACACCAGCTTGACGCCGTACTCTTCGAACTCGATGCGGATGTTGTCGTAGGTGCTGATGGCGATGGGCACCCGGCCGCCGGCCAGGAAGCGCGCCTCCTGGCCGCTCAGAGCCACCAGCGTAGGCTCGGCCAGCACCTTCGAGAGGTTGTTCTCCTCGAGGGCGCCCAGGAAGGCACCCAGCAGCAGGTCGTCGATCACCGCCGCGCCCATCACCTGGAAGGCGCCGGTGGTGGGGAACACCGAGGTGGCCTGGCCCAGGGCGCCGGCCACGCTGACCTGATCGCCCACGTTGGGACCGTACCAGCCCGCCTGGTAGCTGTCGCCCACCAGCAGCCCGTTGAAGCCGAGCTCGCGAACGCCCGTGCGGGACACCTCGGCGAAGACCACGTGCAGCTGCACCTGGTGATCGCCGGGCACCGACATCAGGTTGACGAAGTCCGGATCGTAGACCCGCGCGATGGCGGCGACCCGCTCGAGCGCGGCCACGTCGGGCACAGAGCCGTCCACCACCAGGCGACCCTTCATGGGGTAGGTCTTGGGGGGCTCGTCCGGAACCACCGCCTCGATGCGCCGCTCGAGCTCGGTGAGGTCCACATGGACGTTCACCTCGAAGCTCACGGGCACCGTGGGGCTCTCGCGGTACCAGACCCAGAGGTCCGTCGTGCCCACCTGCATCCCACGGACCTGGATCTGCTGCTCCTCGAGGAGCTTGACCTCCGCCACAGAGGGGTCGCTGATGAGCACGCGGGCGATGGGGCCCTCACCGCGCTCGACCACCGACTGGCCGACCTCGACGTCCAGCCAGTGGGTCCGGTCCTCGATGGAGGCAGGGTCCTGGGCGTGGGCCTCGTCCAGCCCCACGAAGGTGGGCGCGAGCACCAGCGCCGCGAGGCTGGCCGCGAACGCAGCGATGGTACGAATGGAAAGCTCTGGAGTTCTATGCATGATGACCTCTGCCAGGCACGCCGCTCGGCGCGCCTAGCTCCCTCCGCCGTTGCGCTGCTTGCTGCCGTCTTCCTCGAACCGGACTTCCTCGACGCTGCCGCCGTGGATCACCTCGGAGACGACGCTTCGATCCGCGGGAACCGCGGCCCGCCGGCTGGCGACCCGGGCCGCCGGACGCCGGGCGCCCTGGACCGCGTCGATGCCGATGATGGCGTTGGCATAGGTGCCCTGAGTCTCGACGGCTGTGATGTCCACGTCGTTCCGCAGGACGATGTGGATGTCGCCCTTGGAGCTGGCCAGCGCCAGCGCCTCGGCATCGTCCGGCTCGAGCTCGAGCGTGACCGTGGGCTTCTCACGCACGCTGCTGCTGCGGCCCTCGGGCAGCTTGCCCTGATCTTCGTCGTTCATCCTGCGACCGACCGCGAGCACCTTGGCGCCCTGCAGGAAGGTGTTGGACACCCACTTGGTGGTGTTGTCCCGGCCGTCGGGCCGGATGGTCACGATGACGTCTACGTAGTTGCCCGGGCGGATGAAGCCGGCCACGCCGCTCTGGGAGTCCACCGAGACCGACATGGCGCGACGTCCAGGCTCCACCAGGGCGTTCAGCCCGATGCCCGCGTCGGCCAGCGCCAGGCGCTGCTCCCGGACGATCTCGTTGGCGAGCACCCGCTCACGGGGGGTGCGGCCCACCACCAGGTCCACCGACGCGAAGGTGCCCTCCTCGGGCAGCAGGGACGGGACCAGGTGGGTCTCCACGATGTCGTCGGGACCGATGGTCACGCCGACGTTCAGATCGCGCGCGGCCACCACCGCCACGACCGTGTCGAGCGGCATCTGTGACTGGGCCACCTTCTCCTCGGCGCGCTTGACGACACCGAGCACGATGACGATGGCGACAGCCGAGGCCACCATGGACAGGGAGAGGAGCATCAGGGCCTTGGCGCGGCCCCCGGTCAGTGGGCGGGTCATGTCTCACCTCTGGGCGTTCTGAGACGTAGAGAAGGGCGCGGATCACAGCACAGGATCGCCATCGATCCACCATCACAGTTGTCCGCAATTGTCACAGCCCGTCGACCGACGGACCGCTCAGTAGCCCCGCTGCCAACACGCGGCCCGACCATGGGGCCGAGCCGCGCGCTGCCCGGCCCAGAGGGCCAGGCGGCGGCAGGGGTCAGGACTAGTGAGTGGCGTCCACCGTGTCAGCGACGTCGGTGAACAGGTCGTCGAGCGAGCCACCCAGAGAGGTCAGGCCGACGATGAGAGCGACGGCGACGAGGCCCGCGATGAGACCGTACTCGATAGCAGTGGCACCCTTGCGGTTACGGTGGAGGCGACTCAGCATGATGGACTCCTTCTCCCACGAAGTGATTGGTTGGCGCCGCTGGGAGTGTGTGGGAGAAGGCCCCAGCGACAGGCACATCTTGGCCCCCAGGGGCTCCACCGGCAAGTGGGACCAAGACCCAAGTACCCAAAGACGTCGGATGTCACAGAATGAATGTTGCGCTTCGTCCCACAACAACACCGACTATTTCACACTTCTTTCGCGACCCCTCCCCCGAACCAGCGCGTATCTGTTCCCACAAAGTTTAATCGACAATGCCGAACACCAATGTTTGCGCTTACCACGGTGCGCACAACCACAGGACGCAGGCCGCGGCGTTGTGTCACCGTCGCCGCCCGAGTGGGCGGGCAGCCCGGCCGGCTGGACCCACAGCACACGCGCTTCGGGGCCTGGGACTTCCCCTCCAGGAGCTTCGTAGTGGGCGACGACTATGTCAACTCGTCGAGGTCCAGGTGGAGCGAAGCGGCGCAGCCTCCCTCGGCCCCTTGGATCTGTGGCTCGACGCGGTGCTGCCCTCGGGGCACGACTGAGGCGGCGCCGACCGCGCCGCCACCGGGGCGCTGCGCCCACGGGAGATCATGGTGGTCCAAGACGTCACCGGCCCCCTCGCCCAGGAGATCGATCTGGCCCGCATCGCGGACCTGGTGCTCCTCGACCACATGCACGACGCTGGCTTCCCGGACGACCAGATCGGCATGACCCTGTTCACCGGCGGGGCCGAGGTCTGGACACCCAGCTGGACTCGGCCTTCACCATGCTGCTGGAAGACCCCTATACTGTCGCGCGATAGCTGGGCCGGAAGATGTGCCACAGCTGGCCCGGGCCGTCGTGCAACACGGTGATGCGCCCAAAGTCCGCCAGCACAGGGGTGAGCCCCCGTCGGGGATGTTCGCCGAAGACCTGGCGCACGCGCGCGCGATCCAGGCCGTGGGTCACCACGCCGAGGCTGTGCTCCACCTGCACGGCCCGGCGCATCATCTCCGCCTCTTCGCACACGCCGGCAACAGGCCGCATGCTGTGGTTGTACAGCATCATCTCCTCGAAGACCCTGCGCTGTCGGTCCTCGAGACCCCAGGAGTCCACCAGGGGCTCCACGAAGCGCAGGCCACGATCCAGATAGTTGTGGGTGCCCTGGAGCTTCACCAGCAGCCCGATGTCGTGCAGCCAGGCTGTGGCCGCCACGAAGTCCGGGTCCAGCACGATGCCGTTCCGCTCGGCCACGGCCAGGGTGAAGGCCGCCAGGCGCTGGCAGTGCCGGTCCAGGGCGTCGCCCCGGTAAGGCTTGTGCTCGAGGTAGAGCTGACGGGCTTGTTCGGCGCGCATGGGTACTCCCAGGGTAGACGTCCTGCGGGGAACCTAGTCACGACGGTCGGACTTTCCTCGTAGGCTTGCCTACAAAGGCCCCTCTCACGGTCCCGGGCCGGGCGAAATGCGCCTAATTCCCTGGAGTCCCAAGGAGAGGAACCATGATCACCGCCGCCGCCCGCCGATCCGTGACCTGGCTGATGGACTTCCACAACAAGACCGTGCTCTTCAGGGTGGGGGACTTCGTCTTCGTCACCTACGGTCTGCTGGTGGCCGCAGCGTTCACCACGGGCCTGGCGCTGGCCACCTGGTACTACGGCGCGGTCGGGCTCGATCCCCTCCAGATGGTCAATGTCTCGGTGCTGCTCTTCCTGCCTGGGGTGCTGCTGGGCGCCCGCGGGTTCTCGGTGCTGCTGGACGGTAAGGCGCTCTTCACCGATCCTATCCGCACCCTGCTCAAGCCCGGCTACATGCTGCACGGCGGCGTGTTCGGCGGCATGGCGGCCATGGCGGGCTACGCGCGCTTCGCTGGGGTCTCCGTGCTCCCCATCCTGGACGCCTGGGCCCTGGCCATGCCCCTGGGCGAGGCCATCTGCCGGCTGGGCTGCTTCGTCTACGGCTGCTGCTTCGGCACCCCCACCGACGGGCCCGTGAGCGTCTGCTACCACAGCGAGCACAGCAAGGTCGTCCGCACCCGCCCCGAGCTGCGCGGCGTGCCCATCCACCCGGCCCAGGTCTACGCCACAGCCGCCCACACACTCCAGTTCCTCTTCATGCTGGCCCTGCTGCCCTTCATCGAGCATGCCGGCACCCTGGCAGGCGTCTACATGATCACCCACCCCATCATCCGGGCCATCCTGGAACGCTTCCGCCTGGACGACCGCGGCCGCCTGGGCGTGCTGACCCACACCAACATCTACAGCGCGCTGCAGTTCCTTGGCGGTGTGGCCGTCGTCACCCTCGCGGGCGGCTGGATGGCCAGGCCGATGCTGGACTGGACCGGTGACCTGGCGGTCGTGGCCACGAGCCCCAGCGCCCTGGCCCTGTGGCTGGTGCTGGCCACCGTCGCCGCCATGGCCTTCGGCCTGCACTACAAGAAGGTCGGCAGCTGGGTGGACTAACGGCTGGCCACCACCACCTCGTCGCGCTCCACAGCAGCGACCCAGGAACGCGCCAGCCCATCCATGCTCACCCGGCGGTCCGAGATCTGGTGCGTCACCATGGTCGGCCCTCGCTCGTCACGCGCCAGCAGGACCACCGCCGGGCTGTCCCCGAGGGCCAGGCCGCGCCGCAGCTCGCCCTCGGGATCCGCCAGCACGGTCAGCTCGAGCTCACTGCGCCGCAGGAAGGGCCGCAACCAGGCGCGCTGCTGGGTCGCGTCGCCGTTCACACCCACCACGCGCGGGGGCACAGGCTGGTCCTGCGCCCAGTCCACCAGGCGCTGCAGCGCCCGAGGGCAGGTGGGGCAGTCCGAGAACCAGACCACCAGCAACACAGGAGCCTCGTCCAGCGCCTGATCGAGGTCGAAGGTGCGGCCACGGAGATCGCGGGCCTGCAGCAGCAGATCCAAGCCATCCAGCCCTCGCAGCGGCGCCTCCGGCGCCTCGTGGGCCGCACCCAGGACGCCGATGCCCAGATGGAGATCGCTGGCGGAGGCCGTGGAGGCGAGCAGCGAGGCCGCGATCAAGAGCGCGAATGCGGACAGGCGTGTCATTGAACCTCCAGCTTCATCGTCTCACCAGACCTTGTAGACGATCCCTGGAGTTCCATCGATGAAAGCCTTGCTTCACGGACAGTGAGGGTGGGAACACTCACAGTTGGAACCACGGACCCTACCGATGCCCCATCCCGGAGGCAGACTGAACTCAGAGCCCACCCAACCCGAAGACGCAGGAGCACATGATGATCGGTTCCCCAAACACCTGCTCCAGGTGCCGCTTCTTTTCGCGCAACGCATGCTCGACCCGCCACTGCCACGACTGGACCGCGGACCGCGCCCGCAAGGGCAAGGAGGCGGACTGGGACGAAGAGGAGCGCGACGATCCGTCGTACGACTCGGATCCCGAGGCCTGACCCAGCTGGGCGCCTCTACCAGGTGAACTCGAAGGGCATGCCCGCCCCCATCTCCCTGGCCATGTACCAGGCCAGGTCATCCCACTGTGGGTCGGCGCCGTCGAAGAGCACCCGCGCGGTCGTGGCGTCGAAGCCCTGGTAGGCCATCAGGCCGCCGCCTTGGTTGTCCCACCAGGCGAAGCGACCGAACAAGCTGACGGGCTTCTTGAACGCCGACGAGCCGGCATCCTCGAGGGCGCGGAGATCGGCGCGCTCGAGGGTGTTGAGCACCTTGAGATCCTGGATGAAGAGCAACACCGGAGGCTCGCGGCGGTCGATGGCGTGGCGCGCGCCGTCCTCGGGGAGCTCGATCTCCATGGTCTCCCGGCCCAGATCGAGGCTACGCTCTACGCCCACATTGCCGGCGGGCACCACCACGCAGCGCACCAGCCCGAAGGTGTCGGTGGACTTGAAGAAGCGCACCAGGTGAGGGCAGAACTCCGACCCGATGGGCTCCCGAGAGTCCTTGCGGTTCTGGACCTCGTAGCTGGCGTCGCCGATCAGCACGATGCCCAGGTCTTGGGGCATGGCCTTGAGCTTCTTGTACTCGGGAGTGCGGATCACCTTGCCGCCCGCCATGGCGGTGGGCAGCAGCAGGGCGAGCAGGAGGATGCGGTGCATGGGACACTCGGGGATGGGGGCGCGGGGATCCTACCGTATCGCGCCCCCCCGGGGCTACCGCACCTCGTCCACCGAGTCCTCCATGGAGTCGTTGAAGGTCACCCGCAGCCGGATCATGGGGTTGAAGCGGGCACTGACACGGGCAGGCAGCATGTGGATCTCCGGCCCCTGGACGGGAGCGTTGAGCTCGGCGCCGTCCAGCTCCATCAGGGTCACATCCTGGTAGATGATCCTGCGGCTGGGCTCAGCCGAGGGGGTGGTGGCCTCCTCCTGAGCCAGAACGGGCTGGGAGAGGACGAGGAACAGGGCGAGGGAGCGACGGAGCATGGTGGGCCTCCTGGATGGTTCAGGGCTCTTGACATCCCGTTGACGCCGCGGTTCCCATGGAGCCCATGCCGTAGCGAGCGCCACAGAGCGCAGGCGTGACCTGCCCGACGCCCCTCCCGGCGATTAGCTGCTGATGCAGACCCCACTGGAGACATGCCATGCCCCGAATCCCCGTCAGCCTCGCCACCGCCCTGCTCGCAGGCTGCGCGGGCCGCGGCGGCATGGACCCCTCGGCCATCGCCGCGGCCGGCACGGAGCTCGCCAACGCGCCCACACCCGGCCAGCCCTTCGCCACCCAGCTGATCTCCATCGACGGCGAGGACATCGCCGTGCCGGATCCCAGCGGCCGGGCGGTGGTGCTCGAGCTGATCCGCTCGGCGGACTGGTGACCCTGGTGCGTCGCGCAGTTGCGCGACTACGACGCCCACGCCCAACAGCTCGTGGATGCCGGCGGCCGCCTGGTGGTGCTCACCAGCGACAGCGAGGCCGTGCTCCGTGAGGTCATCGCCGAGCAGGGCTTCGGCGCCACCTTCGTGCATGCCACCCCCGAGACCTGGGCGGGCTGGGGCCTGCAGAACGAGAAGCGCGTGGAGCTGCCCTACCCCACCACCTTCATCGTCGCGCCCGACGGCACCCTGGTCTACCGAGAGATCCACGTCAACCACACCATCCGCGCCCACGTCTCCACCGTGGTCGAGCGCGTGGCGGCCTGGAGCTCGAGCGGTGAGATCCCGGCTCCCTCCGCCCCCGAGCCCGAAGCTCAGGCCGACCACCCAGCCGACCCCGACTGGGACAAGGCCGTACACATCGCGGCCTTCCAGAGCGCCGGCCAGCTGACCATCCAGCTCGAGGTAGGCCCCGGCTTCCACGTCTACGGCGCCAACGAGACCATCTCGCGGCCACTGGCGGTCAGCGTGGACCAGCTACCCGAGCTCGAGGTCCCCATCCCCACGGGCGAAGAGAAGGAGCTGTCGGAGGCCATGGGGGCGGCGTGGGTGCTCGAGGGCACCGTGCAGCTCAGCGTCGATCTTCCCGCCGACGCGCCGGCAGAGCTCAGCGGCGTGCTGGACTACCAGGTCTGCACCGAGGGCACCTGCACCGCGCCCACCTCCACCGCCTGGGAAGCCGGCGTCGAGGACGATCGTTAGCGGCTACTCGTCGGTGACGCGGATCTGCAGGCCGAAGCCCTCGTACATGCTGAGCAGCCGACCCAGGTCTTCCCAGGAGATCATCTGATCGTCGATCAGCACGGCCGGCAGATCATCCGGCGCGGCGGGATCACAGCTCAGCTGGGCGCGGATGTCGCCGGTGAGCAGCTGCAGCGCTCCGTTGTCGGGATCGCGAGCCAGGTCGCGGGTGGCCAGCCGCGCGCGGATCTTGTCGCGCAAGGCGCCGTGAGGAGGTTGCTCGAGGGACTCATCGAAGCGCTGGCTGAGCCGCATGCCGGGGCCACCGTCCGGGCGCTGCTCGCGGGCGGAGAGAAAGGTCGACGCACCGCCTCCGAAGACCTCCACCAGGAAGCGGCGCTTCTGACCGCAGGCGTCGAGGAAGGTCTCGTTCTGCCCGCCACGGCCGGGGACGTTCACCTCGTCCAGGGCCGCCATGGTGTCCATGAAGCGCTCGCCGAAGCGCTGGGTGGGCTTTTCGTGTTGATCGTTCATGGCCGGGCTCCAGCTAGAATGACGGAAGTCCGAGGGTAGCATGGAGGGCCTAGGCCCAGCGATGGTTGGCGGAGGACCACTGCGCGCACGCAGGCACCGACAACCCCAGCGGTGCCCGGCACGGGCCAGGCGGGAGCTGGCAGCCTCGGGCGCCCCGATCGAAACGCGACGCCTGACGAGGCCCTGAAGTCCGGCTACCCTGTACCAAGCTCGGGAGGCGCCCCATGACCGAAGGCACGCTCACCACCATCGCCGTATGCTGCCTCTGGGGCGCCTTCGCCGTCGTCAGCGTGGCCGTCGCGCTCACCGGCGGTCGCGGGCCTCTGCTGCGCGCCAAGCTCCGCATCGGTGGGCTGCTGCTGGGGCTGACGGCGGTGGCGGTCACAGGCTGCGACGGCAGGGGCTTCAACAGCTGCTACAAGACGTCCGACAGCCAGGACTACGACACCGACGCCGACACCGACGCCGACACCGACACCGACACCGACCCCGACACCGACGCCGACACCGACGCGGACTCTGACCCCAACGTCGACATCAACGAGGTCGCGGCCGGGGAAGGTGGCTGGATCGAGCTGTACAACCACAACTCCCACGCCTGGAATATGACGGGCTGGATGATCACCGACGCCTACGTCCAGCAGACTGGTCTCCAGACCTACGCCCTACCCGAAGGCACCGAGATCGAAGCCCATGGGTACCTGCTGCTGCTGGCCAGCGGCAACGCCGTCGGCCTCGAGACCGACTTCGAACTGGCCCCCGAGGGCGAGACGGTCACCCTGGTGCTGTTCGAGGACTGGCCCATCAGCGCCGTGACCTACCCCGCGCTGGAGCAGGGTCAGAGCTACGCCCGGAGCACCGATGGGAACGGGCCGTGGGTGGTGACCGACACCCCCACACCGGGGGCCTCGAACGGCGGATAGGCGCGGCCAGCCGCTACTCCGCCGCCGTCCTGAAGGTCAGCAGGTAGGGCACTGCCCGGTTTCCCTGGGTGTCCACGAAGGACATGAAGTCGGGGTCGTAGTTGAGCCAGATGGCGTAGACATGCTCCGGCTCCAACGTCACCGAGAGCACGTTGGTGCGCGCGTCTTCGTACCAGACGTCGTGGGTCTCGGGGTAGGTGGAGGGAGAGGTCTGCACCCACGACCAGGACCGGTCCTGCATGTCCTTGCCGAAGGTGACCCGGATCTCGCCAAGGTTGGGGTCGACCGCCTGGTCTCCGGCCTGGGGAATGGTGCGGACGACCGAGGGCCGGTAGGTGGCGAGGTAGTCCTCGTCGGGCTGTGGGGCCAACCCTGTGCCCGTATCGCAGGGCGCCTCGCTGTCCTGGCACTCGGGGTCGGGGCAGTCCTGCGGAGCCGTGCAGGCCAACAGGGCGAGAAGGATGAACATGGTGACCTCCCGTTGTGTCCACCGACGAAGATACCACTTTGGACGCCGCGAACAAGACCGAGCCAGACAGGCTGGCGCGCTGGAGGTGAGCCAAGCGCTCGGAGATTGCGATGGCTACCACTGGGATCTGCCTCTGGGCGGCTGAGCGGGGGATGCGGCTTCATGCTGCGCGCCAAGCCCACATCGGGGGGCTGCGATGGTTGGATGCGACGACCACTCCGAGGCTGGTGGCCTCAGCTCTGGCACCGAGTGCGACGACGGCACGGACAACGACGCCGACGCCCCGGACAGCACAGATGGCTTCGACGACTCCGAGTAGGCGTCAACCGAAGTACGCGGGCTCGTTCCCCGGCTTCCACTTGATGTTG
>ERZ890953.515-NODE-515-length-22140-cov-15.586643_pt1 | contig 22140 bp, 25 predicted proteins | sample MGYA00521264_ERZ890953 | MGnify/ENA primary metagenome ERZ890953 (study PRJEB32303, sample SAMEA104408629) | aquatic metagenome | biome: Brackish water; feature: Chemocline; material: water | place: Baltic Sea | collected 2014-10-26T21:54:00 | depth 200 m ...
ACTTGCTTTGTAGACAGTTGGTTTGGTACTGATATATCTATCTGCTGTCTAAAGCATGATATAAAATATGAGACTCAATATAAATCCAAAGAGGTAGCAGATGAAGAGTTATTTAACTGTATACGAAAAAGAACCAATGTTGCTTTAGCCTCAGTTATGTGGTTAGGTGTAAGAGCAGGCGGTTATATAGCTGGATGGAATAAATACAAAAAGGAAAGTAGATGAGTTGGATAGCAGAAGTATTTTCAAGTTCAGTAGGTACAGTAGTTAAAGAAGTTGGAAGTGCTATAGATAGTTTAGTTACTTCCGATGAAGAAAGACTACAACTAAAGAACGCTTTAATGAAGATTGAAGTAGAAGCTAGTAACAAGAAAGATGAACTTAACTTACAATATGATAAGGAAGTATCTGCAAGACATCTAGCTGATATGAATAGTGATAGTTGGTTAAGTAAGAATATTCGCCCTATGACTCTTATCTTTATTCTGGTGATGTATTCTTTGCTTAGTATATCGAGTGGTTTTGACTTTCAAGTTACAGAGTCTTATGTTGAGTTATTAGGTCAATGGGGAATGTTAATCATGTCATTTTATTTTGGTGGCAGAACAGTAGAAAAAGCTATTAAACACTTCAAGGGTAAATAATGGAAAGCTGGATGATAAATATAGTGATAGCATTAAGTGGAGTTGTAGGAACTTATGCTGTACTTAGATTTAGAGTAGTTAGACTTGAGGAAGATTTAAAAGCTCACTTTATGTCTGACAATAGGGTGCGTGAGAAAGAAGAAATAACACGGGAAGTTATCCATAAAGACTTTCTTGAAAAACTTAATACAGGTTTCAAAAGATTAGATACTACAGCTGACAGAGTTACTGTATTAGAAAGAGATACATCAACTCATTTAACTATGCCAATAGCTGAAGATAAGTTTGTATCTAAAGGTGAGTTAGAATTACATCTTAAAAATATAGAACTTAAAGCAGACCATACCAACAAGGTTGTTGACTCAATGTCGGGAAAGTTAGACGAATTAACTATTCTATTGTCTACGAATATTGTCAAGACATTATCAGCAGGAGCTACTAATTAATGAAAAGTATATACTTTAAAGAAGATGAGTTTAAATGTAAGTGTGGATGCGGATTTGATGTGACTGATGAATTGAAGTTACTGGTTGATAGAGCTAGAGATTTAGCTGGTGTTCCATTTATAATAAATAGTGGAGCTAGATGTAAAGAACATAATTTACTTGTTGGAAGCAAATCAACCTCTAGTCATATTGGTGGTGTTGCAATAGATATAAAAGCGACTGGAAGCAGAGAGAGAAGTCTTATTATGAACGCATTTTGTAAACTAGATGTAAGTAGATTTGGAATAGATAAAGACTTTATTCATGTGGACATAGATAGAGAGAAGGACAAGAATGTTACTTGGCTATATATTTAGTGTGATATAATTCACTAAAGGAATTTGAACATGAGCAACCAATCAAAGAAGATTATAGACATTAATGAAACTGATATGCCATTAACCCATACATTTAGTGATGGAATATATGCTAGAGAAATCTTTATGCCTAAAGGATTATTTATAGTTGGTCATGTTCATAACACTACTCATATAAATATTGTATCTACTGGTAGAGCTTTAGTTTGGATGAATGGTGAGATGAATGAAGTAACTGCACCATATACATTTGAAAGTAAAGCTGGAACTAGAAAAGCATTATTTATATTTGAAGATATGTTTTGGACTACAATCCATAAGACAGATGAAACTGATATAGAAGTATTAGAAAATACATTGATAGACAAGAGTGCAAGTGAAGGTCTGGATTTTAATCTTAAACATATTGAAACTAAATTTTTAGAATATAGAGGAGAATAGAATGTCATTTGGAATAAGTGGAGCAACATGGTTCGCCATTGCAGCTGCTTCTGCTAGTGCTTACAGTTCATATGAAAGTGGACAAGCTAGTAACAGAGCTAACGATAGAGCAAAAGACAATGCTAGAAGAAGATACGAATTTGAAGCTGGTATATCGCAGAACCAAATGGAAGAACAAAAACAAATAGCTACCGAGAAGATGACTGATGTAACTAGAGCATTTCTAAAAGCAAAAGGTACTGCTAAAGCTATGCAGGCAGAGTCAGGAGTAGGCGGTAATGTTCAACAGATAGCTCAGGCTAACATGAGATTAAAAGAGTCAGAAACGAAAGGCAAGGTAGCTCAAGAGATAGATACAAATGTAATTAACATTGCACAAGGTATGTTAGCTAACAAGATAGATACAGATGCTCTTGTAAGAGAAGCACTATCAAGAAAGAAGAGTGGTATTCAGTTGCTTACAGATGCAGGATTGGCTGGAGCGAGTGGTTACTTGTCAGCAAGTTCATTAACATCTGGAATGAAAGGTCTTGATGGAACAAGTAAGTTTCCAACAACATACAGTCCAACTTCTAGCTCGAATATGACATCAACAAGAACTGCATTTTCAAATGCATTTAATAGCTAAAGGAACAAGATATGTCAATACAAAATGTAGGTTTTAAGACAGATATATTTACTGGTACAAAAGAGCAACAAGGTGTTGGTGAGTCTTTAGCTGGGCTAGTAATGGGAACATTGAAAGTTGCTAATGCTACAGTTGACATGAAGCTTAAAGAACAAAAGTTATCTACGCAGAAACAAGAAAAATTAACTCTTGAACAAAAAAGAGCTAAGAAAGATGCTGATGATGCAGAATACTTAGTTATGTTATCTGAGAAGAATAGATTTGAGAAGTCTTGGAATGATAAAGGTATATCAGAAAAGACATCAGAAGAGCAAGATAAATTTATTGGAGACAACCATAATACAGATGTGTTTCCAGACAAGAAATCAAAAGCTAGCCTTTTGTATAATGATTTTGTTATTGGTTATGGTTCTAAAGTAGCTGCAACAAGACAAAGAGAACATATGGATACAGCTAAAGCAATGTATACAACAGAAATATCTAGTCTTAACTTATCTAATTATAAATCAATAGATGATTTGAAATCTCTTCTAGTTGGAGTTAATTCACTAGATAATGGTATAAAGCTTGATGATGTTATATCTGCTAGTTTATCAAACACTACAGATAATATGGAAAGAGATTTTGCAAATAATAAGCTAGATGGTAAGACTAAAAAAGAATTGCTATCACAGTATGGTGGAACAGTATTTGGTGAAATACAAAACAAGAATTCTAAAGAATATATTGCATTTGAGAAATCAATAAATAATATTAGTGACAAGTTAATTGAGAAGAATATAGAAACATCAATAACTACAAAGATGATGAATGGAACAGATGCATCATCAATACAAATATCTGCAAGTACACATGGTTGGTCAGAAGATAAGGTAAAGAAGCACGCTACTAAAGCAATAAATACATTCTTAGCTAGTGGAGACTTAAAAGGTGCGATAAGCATGGCTAATCAATGGAGAGCTACTGGTGTAAATATAGATGTTATTGACAGTAAAGTAAATAACCAATTTGTAGCAAATGTTGGTGATGCCAAAGCTGTAGCATTATATGAAGCAACTGAGGGTTCATATGCATATGACTCAAAGACAATAGCTAATATGGAAATGTTAAAAGCAACTGCACATATAAACAACTTGGATATTACAACCAATAAAGGTGTAACTAATGCTATGATGTTTATGAAGATAAATAAAGCTAAACCTGTTGACCCTAAAGCTAGACAGAACATACAGAATGAGATTGAAGACAATACACTGTTTTCTGGTTATTCAGAAGATAAGAAAGCTTATTTATATCAGAAAGCATTTGACTACAACAAAGCTGGTCTTGGAGTAGACAGTGCTATAACATTAGCTCTTGATGAGTATGATAAGTTTGACAATCAATCACTTATATTTACTGGTAAGCCATATGGAATGTGGGCTAAAACTGATAAAGAAATAGAGAGTGTAACTAAGTCATTTTCACAAACAAACAGTACAGATGATGTAGGCATGGAATATCTAGGTGAAGATAGCTGGAGAGTTACTCCTAAAGATGGTTCATCTTTTATAATGAATAATACTGAACTTAAAAATAAAGTAAGTACACAAAATAGAATAGATACTGGAATATTAGCATTTACATCAGCACTATCAAATAAGAAAGTATTTGGCTCAGAGGCAGAGAAGAGAAAACAAATAAAAGAATTATCATATGCAGAGATAGATAAAATGTTTCCAGATGGAATAAAAAAAGAAGAGAAAGAAAGATTATCAGGAATTATGATTATAGATGGTCTAAATGCATTAGCAGACAAAAAGAACAATGGAATAAAGCTATCTAAAAGTGGAACCAATATAGATAAAACAATTACCCCAATAGTTGATGCTGTAAAGAAAGCTGCTAATAATTTAGTTAAAACAATACCAATGGCATCTAGGCTAACAAAAGAAGGATTAAAGATGCAATTAGAAAAGACAATAGATGCATTTGATACATTGGGTGAAGATATTAAGAACAGTTTAGTGTCAGATATATATAAAGAGGCTAGGAAAGTGAAACCAGAAGCAGAAAAAGTAAACAAATACTTTGGAAAAAGAGTAGATGGAACACTGAAAGGTACTGGTTGGCTAGGTGAATTAAAAATGAAAGATGGAACAGATAGAGTAATGACTGAGTTTTCAATCGGTGTTAATATAAATGGAAAAGAAACAGAGATACCAACTATTGTTCCAACTCTAGAGAAGAAAGAGATAGACTATTTACTAGAAGGGAATAAACCTACTAAGGAAATTATAGATAAGGCACTTACTCATGCAATTAAAAGATTAAAAAATAGACAAAGTCCATTTAAAAATGATGGAACAAAAGGAAATTAATATGCCACTACAAAACATAGTTGATGAGAACCTAAATTTAATACCTACAGAAAGTTTAAATCCAGTAAGGGAACCAGCAACAGTACCTCTAGCAGAGTCATATAAGCTAGGGTTTGGATTTGTAGATGCTATTTCTGCTTCTATGGAAAGAGACTCTATACCAGTTATGGCATATGATGCAGTAAATGCACATATTGATGATAGTGGTGTTGAATATGATGCAAACTTTACAGATAAAGTTAAGAGCGACTTGTTTGATGCTAATTACAAAGACACAATAGACCCAAGAATGAAAGATGACTTTTTAAGTAGAGCTAGAAGTCAAAAACACATGGAAGGTTTATATGATGAATACTACACAAGTTCAGCTAAATTAAGATACCTAGAAGAGCATAGTGGGTTAGCTCAATTTGGACTAGGAGCAATGGCAGAAGCAACAAACTTGCCTTTATATATAGGTGCTGTTGCAATGTTTCCACAAACATCTGCTTTACTTGGTTCAACTGTATTATCAAGACTTGCAATAGGTGGTATTGCTGATGGCTCACTAGAGGGTGTTAAAGAGCTTATTGGTAAGCAAGACAAGAATGTATATGATTATGCAGGAGCAGTGCTTCTAGGTGGTGGTATGAACGCTATATTTGGCAAAGGTACAACTGCTTTTAACGATATAGCTGGAGCTATGATACTTAGAGAGAATGGAATTACAAAACCAGTATTAGACTCATTAAAGAAAGCTGGTTCTCAAGAAGAAAAGAATTCAATTATATCATCTGCATTTGAAGCACATACTGGAAAGAAAGCTGATATGACATTAGTTGATGTATTAGACAATAATGCTAAGTATGCAAATAAGAACTTCTTACAAAAGAGTTGGGAAGCTGGCAGACAAGATATGGCTTATATAACAAGTAAATCTAAGTCAGACACAATGTCAGGTTTCTCAAACAATATGTTTGCAGACCCAACTGGACAAAATATAACTCCAGATAAAAGAGATATGTCAACCAGTAGAGATAGACTTCTTGAGACTATGCGTGGAGAAAGGCAAGATAAGTTTGACTATTTAAAAAAAGAGTTTAGTCAGGAAGCATTTGGCTCAAGTGGTGTACTTGGAATAAAAGTAGATGTATCAGTTGAAAATTCATTATCATCAATGATACAAGGTATTCAAAATGCAAGACATATACATGGTATGTCAATAAATCAAGCTGTTATTAAAACAATGGATAATGGTGGACTTGACTCAACTAATAAGAAACTGGTTGATATACTTGAAAGAGCTGCAAATGAAGCATCAGCTTTAGGTGATAAATACCATGATATGCTAGGTGAAGCTGGACACACTGATTTTAAAATAAATGAAGATACAGGAAAATCAAATATACCAAAAGACCCTACATACTCAAGATTTGCATATGATAAAACTTCTTTTGCAGGATTACTAAATAAAGGTTTTGAGAAGAAAGATATAATAGACACAATCAAGGGTGCTATAAACTCACCAGCAGTAAGAAAAGTTCCATTAGAGGGCGAAGTATTAGACAATGTAGTTGGAGCCTTCTATAGTGCTATATCTAGCTCTAAACTAGACACAACTGGAACATTCAGTGAGATACTACAAAAGATAAAGACAGAAGCAACTGATATAGATACTAAAAAAATGATTGATGAAATGTTGAAGTCACCAGCAGTGTCTGTAGAAGAACTTGGAACATCTGCAAGAGCTAGAACCAATATTGATTATGCGTTTAGTAAGAAGTTCATTAAAGATGGAAAAGAGATTGAACTAAAGTTTGAAGACTTTTTAAGTAAAGATTACTTTGGCAACATGGATAACTATTCAAGAAAGATGGCTGGAACAACAGTTTTGCACTCAAACAAGTGGGTTGAGAATTTACAACCAATGACAAAAACTAGGGCAGAGAAACTAGCATCTCAATCACCAGAAGTAATACAAGCTAAACAAGCAATAGTTGATAGAGATAAAGCTATAGTTGAGTTACATACAGCACAGAAGGAGTTTGATGCTACATTTAAGAATAGTAGTGATTTAGATACTATACATAACTTTTTTAAAGCTAGTGGTCAACAACTAAATGATATAAAAAGTATGGTTGATACAGCAGTTAGAGCACTAGGTTTGAAAAAAGAAGATTACAATTTAGACTATATAAAGAAGAATTTTGAAGCTAGAGCTAAACTAGATGAATTAAAAGCTAAAGCTAACAATATAGAAGTTGATACAAAGATGAAGTCAATAATGGATGAAGCTTTAGTTAAGGCTGGTTTTAGAGGAGACTTAAAAGAAATAGCATTTAATCTAAGTAAGTTGTTAAAAGGTAGAAATTTACAAGCAACTAAATCGTTCATAGATGATTTAAAAGTTAAGTATCCAGAACATAGTTCACAGATAATAGATATAGCTAAAGCTAGTAACCAGAGATTTAAAGATAGTGGAGTAAAAGCAAAAAAGACTGTATCTGAAAAACTATTTGGAAAAGATGTTAAGCCAACTAAAGAGCAATTAGCTTCAAAAGAATACAAAGATGCTTATGCTAAATATATAGATGAAAACAAAGTTAATACATCTGACTTTAAGAAGCAGTTAAAAGATATAGAGATTGCAGTAAGTCCTAAAACAAGAGAAAGAACATTGTCTACAGCTCAAGATATACAAGATATGAGGATGCAAATAGCTAGTGAATTAGAAGCTAGTGTAAATAGCAATGGAATGACTGAGTCAGCAATGCACAATGAGTTAGTTAGATTTGATACTATAATTAAAGACATGACAGGTGTGCCTACAGCTAAAGACCCTGGAAGTGCATGGAATAGATTTTACAGAATAGCTCACTCATATAATGTTGGTAGATTACTTGGACAGACATTCTTTACTATGCCAGCAGAAGCTATGAATGTTATGTGGGATAGTGGATTAAAGAATATGTTAGAGACACTGCCAATGATGAAGAGTCTATTAAAAGCATATAAGAATGGAAAGATAGATAATCTACAAGTTAGAGAGATACAGCAATCACTAGGAATATATGATGAATTCCTATCTGGAGCAAGACTATATGAATTTGAACAAGATTTCTCAGCAGTAAGAAATGCTAATCAAGGTAAGCTTGGTAAAGCAGTAGATAAAGTAGAAGCATTTGGTGAGAAGTTTGCAGAGTTTACTCTTATGACTGGTGGAATAAAGCCATTAACAGCATGGTTCCAAACAGCTCATGTAATGGGTGTATTTAAGAAGATGACTAAAGTAGCTCAAGGTGGAAAGAAAAATACATCATATAACAAGATGATTAAAGAACTTGGTCTATCTCAAAAGATGGAAGAAAATATATATGCATCAATAAGAGATAAGTCTAAAGATGGATTAATGAACTTTGATAGTTGGGATACAGATGTTAAAAATGTATTTCTTGATGGAGTAAAGAGAAGAACTGATACACTTGTTCAAATGCAAAGACTTGGAGATAAAGCATCTTGGGTAACCAGTAAAGATTATATGATGAAAGATACTACTATAGGTAAGTTTGTATTTGAACTAAAGCAATTTGTCATGACAGCATATACTAAACAACTTGGTAGAGCAGTAAATAGAGCAGATATGCATATGTTGGGATTAGTCACAGCTCAAATGATGGCATTAAGTTTGGCATACATAACAAAACAAGGATATAATTATTCTGGTGATAAAGAAAAAATGAGAGAAAACTTAACTGCAGAAAATATAGTATTAGGAACCATGAAACAAATGCCACAAGGAAGTGTTCTTCCAATGGTTATGAACTTTGGTTCTCAGTTATTTACTGGAGAAGATTTAATAGGTCAATCAAGACATTCAAATCCTGTAACAGCAGCAATGTCAGCATTACCTGTAGTAGATATGGCAGGTAAATTAATTGAGTCAGCTTCAATTCCATATAAGATAGCAAGCGGAGAGTTTAAGAAACAAGATTTAAAAGCACCAGCAAGCTTAACTGGAGTTTCAAATAATGCAGTAACTAGACCACTATACAATATGTTTATGAAGGATTAAAAAGTGAGAGAAAGACTAAATAGTAAACCAGAAAAAGAAGATACAGAGTTTGATGCAGAAACAGTACGCATAGAACTCTCTAAGATGAGCAAGAAGGCAAAGTTTGCTAAACTTGACTCATTAGTCCTAGACAACTATATAATCGCTTTAAGCATAGGTAAAATCAGTCCTATAGAGCTTGCACCAATAGTTACTTATTTAAAAAATAATAAAGTAGTACAAGACGCAAAAGAAGAAGAGTCAGAAGCAGATGTAATTGATGGTTTAATTGATGAAGTAATACCTAAATGATATTTGCTTATCCGCTAAAAGCATCAGATACAATTACATATTCTAAGAAGATAAAAGATTATAGAACATTAACTAAAGTAAATAAGAAAGTATTAGTAAATAACTTTAGAGAGTTTTATAAGTATTGTTTCTGGCATCAGAATTTACCATATCCAACTAGAGACCAATTGTTCATGGCTAAACACATGAGTTTCAATGCACTTCACAATACAGACCCTACAATGCTTCAAGCACAACGAGGGTTAGCAAAATCATTAACTACTCAATTGCTGGTAGTGTGGCTATTGCTTAGAAATAAGAATGAGAAGATTGTTGTAGTATCTGCAACCAGTGGAAGAGCAGAGTCGTTTACTTTGTTTTGTTTAAATCTATTAAAGTCAATACCATTATTGAAGCATTTGAGTCCAACTACAGAGCAGAGGGGTTCAGGTAGAAAGTTTGATGTTGCTGGTAGAATACATGATGACAGTCCTTCGGTTATCGCCTTTGGCGTAACCTCAGCAAAAACTGGTTCAAGAGCTTCATTCTTAATTTATGATGATGTAGAGATACCAGAGAATTCAGCAACAGCTCAGATGAGAGAGAAGTTGTTAAATGGAGTTAGAGATACAGCAAACTTAGGTATATCAGGTATATTTAGAGAGCTATGTATATGTACACCACAGTCATCAGAAAGTGTTTACAATACAATGGTGAAGGAAGATGGCTTTAAGCGTGTAATCCTTCCCTCAGAGTATCCAGAAGATGTATCTGTATATGAAGGTTCATTGGCTAAACATATAGAAAGAGTTTGTAGGATGCAACCAGAAAAGATTGGTCTAAATACAGATAAGAGACAGAACATGGCTCACTTAATGAAACAAAAAGTAAAAGGTAAGTCAAGATATAAATTACAATATATGCTAGATACAGCATTGAGTGATGCAGAGAGGTATCCATTAAAGCTATATGATTTAATAGTTATGGACTTAGATGCAGAGTTAGCTCCAATATACATAGAGTATAGTTCAGAGAAGAAACATTGTTTATGGGATGTTAAGCATAGTGGATTTAGAGGTGATAATTTATTTCAACCAAGATTTTACAGTGCAGACAAGAGAGAAGCATACGAGGGTATAGCTATGTTCATTGACCCTTCTGGTAGAGGAAAAGATGAAACAACATATTGTGTAACAGCTACTTTGTTAGGTAAAATATTTTTATTAGATTTTGGTGGATTAGATGGTGGATATGATAGTGTAACAATGTCAGCACTTGCAGATATAGCAAAGTTCTTTAAAGTTAATTTAGTAAAGATAGAGTCTAACTTTGGGGATGGTTCATTTAGTGAGCTATTAAAGCCATACTTGAGAAAGACACATAATTGTTCAGTAGAAGATGTTAGAGCTACTACGCAGAAAGAGAAGCGTATCATTGATACAATCGAACCAATAGTAAATCAGCACAGATTAATAGTATCCAAGAGAGCATTGATTAAAGATGCAGATAAAAATAAAGGGAATGATTATAAATTCACTTATCAATATACACACATTACAAAAGACAAAGGTTCATTAGTACATGATGATATTATAGATGTTGTTGAGATGGGAGTAGTTCATTGGGTTGAAACAGTAGCTAGAGATGAAAGTGAAGAACAAAAGAGATATGAAGAAGAGCAATTAGATAGAGAACTAGAAGAGTTCCTATCTGATATGTGTGATGTATCTACATCTAATAATGTTATGGATAGTTGGTAACTAACTCCAACTAAACACTTCTTCTTCTTTTATACCAGCAGAAACAACCTGCTCCGCAGGTTTTTCTGTCTGGTCTTTAGAGGAATTAATATAAACAACTTCTTCTTCTGGTTGCTCATCATCAGACAATCTAGCAAGTCTTCTTGATGCAAGAGAAATCTTCTTAACTTTAGCTTTACTATTTCTCATATCATGTATTTTAGCTTTAAGCATCATATACATTGTATCAAGTTCATCATCTTCTATAACTATGCTAGATGTTGATTTATTTGTTGAACCTATCTTGGTTCCAAAGTATGCAACAAACTTAGTATTATTTTTTAATTGTTGAACATATCCTCCAGTAAAGTCATCAATAGACTTTCCATCTGGAAGATTATCTTCAAGCAATAAGTTCATTTCTAATATAAGTTCTTCAACAGTCATAACAAATACTCCTTTATCAAACAATTCATCTATTGTCATTTTGTTTCCTTTATTAAGATAATCAAGTAAATATTAACCATATCTTAACGAATATCAAATATCTTAACTATTGTATCTAATATCTAATATCTATATCTAAATCTAATAATCTAATATCTCTATCTATATATATTAGTAACATATATAACTCAATAGTATTTATTGAACTTTACTTTTATATTTCATTTACTTCTCCTTACAATCTTTATAATTAGCAAAATGCCAATTAGATGTAGCTTTAGTTGACATGTCTTTTTGAAACTTATTATTAGTAGCATCCCATGAGCCTGTACGAGACTCTATAACACACAGAACCTCATCTTCAACCTTTTCTATGTCATAACCCATTTTAACAAGCTCAGTAGCACAGAATACTCTTATATCAGCTATTGCATCAACAACATCATTTACATTACCTTTCTTGAAAGCTTCTAGGTATTCACCTAACTCTTCAGTGATGTTAGCAACAAAACCATTTCTATCTGGTTGCTGGTCTGCAATACCTCTATCAACAGCCCATGTTCTAAGTCTATTAAAAGTATTCATCATAAAGCCTTGTAGTCAGCATAGTTATTAGCAATCCACTTGTAGTTGGCTTTATCAGTGAAAGAGTCTTCACGAGCTGAATATAGCTTCAAACCAACATCAGGAGGTGGAAACTTAGACAACTGTAAATCAATAGCATCAATTCTACATTGTTTCATCTCAGACATCATTAGAGCTACCATTGCACCATCAACTTTATATCCAACTAATTTAGACCATGCTTCTGCTATACACTCAAAATTATCTCCATATACAGACTTTCTATCTTTAATTAATTTCTCATCAATCATTACATTCCCTTATTATTATCTCAACTCTAGGATTGAGCTTATCTTGTTCAACTGTCCAACCATTTGACTTTATATGATAGTTAACATTATCATCAAAAGTTACTCCAGCTTCTTTCAATCCATCAAGAGCAAATTTCTCTATAATAGATATTACATTACCAGCATCACTACAATCGTTTTTAAAGCAATATTTATACTCAGTTGAGTATTTCCCTTCAAAAACAGTTTTAGAACCTTCTAGGGCATTTAAAATGAGTATGTGATAGTGTTGTTTAACTTTATTCTGAACAAATGGTTGTGCATTTCTGAACCAATTCAACCCAACTAGATGAGTAGTATCTTTTACAAATCTAGTTTTCTGAACACCTGCTTTAGTTTTATAGTTGACTACTTTAGTCTTCTTGCGTTCTATAGTGTAATAGCAAGGAAGACTAAAAGTTATCTCTTTATTTGAAGGCACTTGGAATAGCACCACATTCAGAACACCTAGTTACTTTAGTTTTTGGTTGTGGTTGTGGTCTTGTAGCAATATATAGCTCAAGTTCTCCCATTGAAGATTGAGTTAGTATATCTCTTGGAATAATTACTCCAGAGTGAAAAATTCTAACATTAAGAGATACTCCATGATTTACAATTCTTCTTATTTCAAGCTTCTTAGCATTTCTTGTAAAAGCTTCAACAATAGTAGCAAAGCATAATTGCCCAACAAACGCTAACTGTTCTTTCATTTCTTTATTTACTGCATCTGATTTTTTATTTAACATTCTCTAATACCTTTAAGTTTTTATCTTTTAAATATTCAATTAGTTCATCTTTATTAATATTAAATGCTAATTGTATTTTTGTTTCATAGTCATAAGCAATATACAACCTAGATGTTTTACCTAGATAGTCACTTTTAGTAACATAGATAACCCTATCATCTATGATAAATGAATTTACTTTAGACAACTTTGGCATAGGCAAAGAATACCTATGACAACTTAATATATCAATCATTATGCAAATGGGTTATCTGCACTATCAACAGAAGCAACAGAACCACCAGCAGAACCAATAGCAGTATTCTTAGATAGTTTTCTCTTGTCAATAACTTTATCATCAGGATTAGAAGCTATCCACTTATCTTTGAAGCCAGATGTACCAGCAGTAATCTCATTTCTAGTTTTACCAGATACATAATCTACAAAGTGTTGAATATCATATACTTCTCTAATGTCAGCAGAAGGATAATATTTATTGTCTCCACCTTTAACTTGTTTATCTTCAAGAACTTTACTAATAAGAACACCTATCTTCTTGCCGAACCATGAAGTAATTGCTTCTTTCTCAGTTGGCAACTCTTGTTTAAGGTCATAATCCCATAACATAAGATTCTTCTTTTCAGTAGCAGGATAATCTCTAACATTACCAAGTAGACTATCAAGAGCTTTAATCTTATTGTATCCTGGTAAATATTGCTTATTACCTTCTTTATCTAAATAGTAATTCTTACAACCCTTAGCTGTACCAGAAGTTATATATTCTGTAACTGTAAAGAAAGCACCTTCATCACTTTTCATTTCAATAGTAACACTAAATGCACCACCAGATGATACACCAGCATATGCTTTTTGTATTTCCATTCCATAATAACCAGTATGGTCTACTTTAGCAAATCCACCACCACCAACTTTATCTTCGCTTACTTCAATTCCAGTTTCTACTTCTAAATTATCAAACATACCCATGTTTATTTCCTTTTATTTTTGTTTTGTATATCCGTAATAATCGCATATAGCGTCATCAACTTTTCTCAAATCATTATCTATTCTAAACTCTTCAAACATCTCTTCTGGAGATTTTGCAGTATTGCTACCACTATTTTGAGTAGTGAAGAAATATTTACCATTCTCCATTTCAGCATTTAACACAACTGTTACCATGCCTTCAAGAGTAATCTTTTCATCTAACATCTTACCAATAGTTTTAGCTTTGATACTTCCATCATTGGTTGTCTCAGTGTGCTGTAGAAAGTAAACTCTAACTTGTTCATCACACTCTTCATTTGCTGTAGTAATAAGTTCCCACATATTCTTAGCTATCTCAGTAAATTTATCAAATCCCTTTTGAGAAGATTTATTCATAAACTCATTAGCCATCAAATATTGTGCATCATCTATGACTATGACACTTTTGCCAAACGACTTAGCACTCTTAATAGCTTGCTTAATTACTGAATAGTTATCTGTACTCCAAATACTACCAGTCTTAGTTGCTGGGTCAAACTTCTTCCACAAAGCACTCTTAAATGGAAATGGTTTTGAAATTGATTTAATAACCAATGTCTCTTCTGGATTTAAGTCTTTTATACTTCGACTTTTTCCTCTGCCTGACTCACCGAGTATCATTATACTTGTACCCATAGGCTTCCTTTTTTGTTTGTGTCTGTTGGTGAGAATTGCACTCATATACTACTATTTAGCAACAGCATAAACTTGGGCTTACATAGGGAAACAACAACGAACCTACTGCCAAGAATTTACTTAATCTCTTTTTCTAACTCCTTTCTTATGACAGTTTTCATAACAGTAGTTTCTAACTCAGTAACACTAAGAGGATTGTTTATTTTATCATTAAAGCTTTGTAGGCTATGTCTAATATTATCACTTGACATACCATCATCAAATAAAGCTAAAGCATAATCTCTACACATATTGTTTCTACCATAAGAAGCTTCATCAACATTCATTAAAAACCATTTTTGTAAATGCTCAACACCTGTATATCTAGTGTATCTATTTTTATATGTTGTTTCTTTTGGAGTATCTGGAATAAACTGTAATACATCAATTTGCTTTCCATCATTGTACCAGTAATCTCCTGCATGACTTTGCCACTTGCGAGATATATCAGCAGTTTGTTCATCGCTATCAAATGGCAACCATTCAAAAACATTCTTCATAAACTTTGTATATTCATCTTTATCCAATTCTAATCTGTGACTCATAGGTAAGATAATTCTAAATCTATTATTAGTAGCTGTATTTCTTTTGGTTGTAGATATTAAGTATGTATAGTCTTTTAATAACTTTTTACATATATCAATAGTAATTCCATTATCAACATCAAGTATCAATAAATCAAAACCTTTAACTGCATTGTCCTTTGTTCTATGTCCATCTTTGAACTGATGACTACAATATTCAAATCCAGTACCAGATGTTAATTGATGTAATTTCTTAAAGCTTGATGTAGCTATTTTATATCCATGTGCTAAGTCTTTAGACCAACTACAGCTAATGTGTTCTAAATCAACTTCTTTTAATCTTTCACCTTCAAGGAATTCAATATCATCTTTAAGTGTTCTCTTGATGATTATATTATTGTTATATCCATAAGCAATAGCCAAGTTCATTAATTCTCTTTTCTGAGACTCTGAACCACGATAAAATACTAAGTCTTCAACTAAATCAACTTGAGTAATCTTTTTACCAACATCACTAATATACTTAGCTAATTTCTCATATGGTTTTTCTCTTTTTAACATTAAACGAAATGCTCTAATTCCATCTTCACTTAATGCAATAGCATTTTCAAGTATATCTGGAGTTATCTCAGCTAGCTTATCAACAAATGCATATGCACCAGCTATCTTTAAAGCTCTCCAATAGCTATGTTTGATAACAGCCTGTAAAATCTCTTCATGTTCTTTTAACTCACTAGCGAGCTTATCGCATGATATTCTGTATGTCATCAATTGTTTGGTTACATCTTTACTCATCGTTAAATCAATTCCATAGTATGCTACATCAGCAAGCGACTTGTAATAAGCATTGCTACTAATAAGCTTTGTATCTATCATTGGGTTCATAACTAAGTCATACATCTCATCAGCAGTAAGTTCATGGTCTCTAGCACTATTCTCAACAAATCCAACAATAAACCTACGAGCATAACCAGTTTCCATCATATCAAAGAATTGTTTTTCAACAGTGCCACTATCAAGCAACTTAGATTGAGTTCCAAATGCAAATAGATTAGAAGGAACACCTCCTCTCATATCAGAGTTACTATCTACCTTAATTAGTTTTTGTTTACTTTGACCCATGTCAAATGCTTCTAATTGAACAGTCATTGTTTCTTGGTTGTTTGTTAAGTTAGAACCAATTTCATCAATAACATTACTTGTAGCACCTATACCAGCCATTGACAGCTTCGCTCTCATGGCTTTAAATCCCTCTGGTGTACTTGAACCAAATGAATAAAGATATTTAGGTAATCCAACATATTCTTTTTGTATCTTTCTTAGTGAGTCTCCAGCATCAATACCTAACAACAATTCCATTTCAGCAGCTATAGTAATCAAACTATGCTCAGTAATAGAATTCATTGTCTTAGTAATAAACTCGTCTTTAAAGCCTTTAAAAACATCTTTCTCAAGTAAGTTCATACTAGCATTTTTAGAGTATCCAGATGGAGCTAAATCAAGTGCATACATATTGGTTGGTATTCCAGTAGTTCCTGCAAAAGAAACAGTTGCTCTCATATTAGTTGATAGTTCAGCAAACTTATATGCAACCATAACTCTAAAGAAACTTCTATCATCTGAACCAGTCTTTGCACACATAGCATCAACTAACTCTTCTTGTCTAGGATGAAATGCTCTTTTAGCAATTACTTCATCTAATACTTCAATATTTTCTATTGGTAATTCTTCATTCATCTGTTATCTCCAAATCTAATCTGAGCATTAAACTCATTCATAATTGCATCTGACAATTCAGGTTTTTTAAGTAAAAAATACTCAACTACTAAATGACAATTCTCAAATGTAATCTTTTCAAAACATATTTTATCTATAACTCCTAAATGATTTTCATCATCTACATACATTCTATCCTGCATAATGTTTTCCTTTTAGTGATATTTTATGTATCCCATGTTCGTTGATAATTAACTCAACTACATCATCTACATTGTTGTTGAATAAATCAGCATTTAAAAAGCCTACATTCATTAGAGACATTAACTTATTTACATAACTCTTTAAATCAACTACTTGTTCTTGTTTAAATATTTTACCATTGCTATACATAAATGACATAGCTGGATATACATATGTGCTAACATGAACAAAGTCTCCAGTATATTTATCTATGAATTTCTCCATTTACTTTTTCTTTCTAAGACTAAACTGTATTAATTTTTCACATAACTCTTCGGTAGTATGTCTCACTAAACTTCTAGTAAACCATCTATCTAAGGAACCAGTATATTCAGTTAAGTCTTTAGCGTCTCTGTTTACATATACACCTATAATTTCTATCTTTTCTTTTTTATATAATTCTTTTAGTATTGGGTCATTAGTTAGTTGTCCATCTGTCATGCATATATTTGTATCTGCTTCTTTTAGCATATCTTTATACTTCTTTAGATTTTCTCCAAGTCCTTCTCCACCTCCAGTTCTCATCATCATCTTAACCATTTCTCTAGGCATAGGAAATTTAACTTTTGTTCTTGATGAACTTTCACTCCATAATACATTTCCAGTTAAATAACCCTTAGCAGCTATCTCATTAAATATGTATATCATCTCTATTGCATTTTCAACAGGTCTTCCACTCATTGAGCCAGACATATCAATAATCAGATTAATCTTTAAATGTTTACCATTAGTTCCATGTTTGTTTACATATATCTTTTCTATGTTTTCCATACATAAAGCTTTTGCATCTAACCTCTTGCTTGGTATCATAGTTTTATTTTTAGATAATCTACCCTTAAAGCTTTTGACTATTTGATTAGCTAACATCTTTAACTTCTCTTCTCTATGCTTAGTCATATGGCTTTCATAACCATCTTTATCCCAAAATGGATTGTCTTTTACTTCTTTTGGTATTATACCACCTATGTCTAAATCAGTGTCTTGAAACTCATATTCTCTATCTCTTCTATCTCCAGTTGTTATTGCAGTTGATTGATGTTCTCCAACTTCTTCCATTCCTTTACTTGATAAGCTCTTAGAACCGCTAGCACCATCTTCTCCTTCTTCTACATCTTCTTTATCTTCTTTTTTTGATTTAGATGCTCTAAACTCAAATGGGTTTATAACATTTCCATCAGTATCAATAGTATTTTTATATCCAGAGTCTTCTCCAGTAATATCTTTATAGTTATCTTCTTTACCAGTTAGCTTATCGTTCATCTCTTCTGGTTCAAATTCTCTTCTATCTTTTACAGTAGATAACTTCAATAAACTATCCATCTTTTCTTCTGCATCAAATTCACTTAGTTCACTAAACTCTTTTTCCATTCCAGAGGGAAATGATATAAATGTTCTTCCATCATGGTTGAACTCTTGAATACCACCATCTCTATTGTTTACAATTATTGATGTATTGTTTTGTCTAGCTGTTTTAAGAAATGATTGGTCTCTATCTATAATTAGATTTAAAACACTATCTTTTATTCTTTGCTCAAGTTTCTGCTTATCTGTACGATTATCTTTCCATCTTGAACCATTAAAAAATCCATCTAACATGCTAGTCCTTTATTTGATAATCTTTTTAATCATCTTAGTGATGATGTCTTTCTCAGCTTTGTTTGGATGACCATTAGTGTCTGAGCTTGTCCATGTAGGGATTAAATCCATCATATACATCTTTACCTCACTAGCATCATTTGACAGTTGTAGAGCCTCACATAGATGTCTAGTGTTCACTGTTTTTTCTAGCTCACCAGAAATCATTAAATCTCTCATTTGAGTATAGAATTCAACCATCTTAGGAACAATATCTAAGTTTATTGAGCTTGATATAGCATATGAATTTAAGATAGACTCTAATTCACTATTCGTTGTAGACTTATTTACAATTCTAAATCTATCTGCAAGTGCATCATCTATTTCATCTACTTGATAACCAGCACCAACATTAGTAGTTCCAACACACCATAAATTACTTACTGGAATAGACAAATACTCACTCTCTCCAATACCATCTTTAACATTTACAATTCTATTGGTTCTAAGTGTATAAGTACCATTTGACATAGGAGCTAAAGCACCAACTAGTATATTTAATTCTCTTGATGGAATTCTCAATACTTCATCTATGAATAACACAACAGGTCTATCAAGTGCAACTCTAAATGCCTTAGTTAAAACACCATCCATCCACACCAAGTTACCACTATCACTTTTGATATAATACCCAAGTAAGTCTATAGCTTCAATACCTTCATGTCCATCAATCTCTTCAAATGGAACTTTCTTATCCATAAGCATTTTGTGAACACCATATGTCTTACCACCACCTTTTTCACCTTGAATAAGTATATGCTTTTTAAAGAAATATCTATCAATAAAATCTTCTAAATTAACAGAACCACTTAATGCTTTAAACTTTTTAATCTCACTAAACAATTCAGTATGTGCTTTTAATGTATTTGAAACTGATGGTTCAAATTCAATCATTAACGCATGAATATTAGTTGATAAATCAAAATATTCTGGAGAACTTGTTGTTGACTTTTTACCCATTAAACCTTTATTTGATTTAATTGACTTGCTAATTACCTCTGCCATTTCATCTGGATATACATCTATATTGAATGTAGCAGATAAGTTATCCATCCACTCAGTTGATGGAGTTTGAAAAACTGTACCACTTTCATCAACAATAAAATGTAATTCACATTTAAGTTCATCAACTTTAGAGTCAACAGTAGCAAAGAAACTACTTTCAAGAACTTCCTCGTCTATATTTACTAGATTAAAAGTAACTACATTTAATACAGTTAGCTTGTTCTCAAACACAGTCATTTGTATATTCTCTTTTAGCCCAGATACTTTTCTGTTGTTAAATAGACTTAAATCTTTATTTATACTCATAATTTTTTCCTCAATTGTTGTTTTTTCAGGAAAGCTAATTCCCTTTGACTTATATATGCTTCTTATAAAATCTTCATCTTCCATGTCATATTAATCCTTTTAGTTGTAATTTTGTATACTGGTTGCAAAAGTTAGCATAGCTACAGTATTTACATCTCTTAACTTCACCTTTGAAATGAACTACTTCTCCAACATCACCATTTGACATTTGAAATCTAATTGCATCTTCTTCATTGTCAAAGTTTTTAGTTGACCTTGCCCTTGAAGCACCTTTGTAATATTTCCATACATCAGGAGACGACCATAGCTCTTCGTCAGTACACTCAGGAAGCTTATCATCTGTAAGCAACTCATTGGTCGTTATTTCATTAAGTTTGCCTTCTAGCCACCTCTCTGTGTCTTCTATGGTCATTAATTTAATCTTCTTAGATACAACTCTTGATTGTGGGTATGTTTTGTCTTGTTTTGCTTTAACTCCACTCCAATCTGTAAATATAAACTCTATATATCCATAGTCATTAGTAATCAACAATGGATTTAACCATTTATATATACTCATTTGCAATCTATAGTCATCATCTTTTGAACCAAATATATATGTCCATGTAGAAGTTGATTTTATATCAGCAACAATACCATCAAATACTAAGTCAAACTTACCAGATATTTTATATCCAAGCATCTCTTTAACTGTTCTCTTTTCAAATGTAATTTTGTCATATATATCTTCTGAATTTGTATATCCCATATTGTTCAATACTTCAACTACTTTATCTTTGTTTTTCCATGCACTCTCAACGCTATCATGCAATGCTGTACCCATAGAAGAACTAATTAAATCATCTACATCAACTTCTTTCTCTGAGTCCTTGTATCTTCTACCTAAGACAATTTGTCTTATTGGCTTCATAATAGAGGTAGCACTAATTAAGTTCTCTTCATTTGAATGGTCATATCCATCTACTGCACACCATACCGCTATTGGCAACGACATGCCTGTATTATTTGTTATTTTCTTCATTTAACTCTCCATCAATTTAGTAAATGCTGCATTAAAATCTACAGTTTCTTCAATAGCTCTAATGTCTTCTTTAGTTAAAGCACCTATTTCTTCTTTTGTTGTAAGTCCTGCTGTTACATTTCTGCATGGCATATATTCAGCACCATAACCTCTACATATAGTTGGTCTATTTTCATATATTGCACATCTATTATTAACCATGAATATACATGGTGACAAGCTAATATCTGTAGCTCTATGCTTCTCTTGAACTAAAACCATAATTCCTTCATGATTAGCTGGATGAGGAACAATCATACATTCTATATTTAGTTCATTAGCTAATTGTTTGAAGTATAAAGCATCAGTTATGTGATGTGGAATATCTGCTTTACAACAATGGTTACTTGTTTGAACACACTCTTCACATGGTAATTTTGTTTTCATTATTCTTCCTTGAATTCATTGAACATTGGATGCCAATATCCATAACTATCTGTTTCTACAAAATTATGTATTGCTTCTTGAAATGTGTATCTAACTGTATATTCAATTCTGCCTACTTCATAGTAAATCTTTACAGGAACAACCATGTTGGAAGTAGTATCATAAGCTTTGTTCTCATACTCGCACCATGCATGAATATATCTCTTTCCATAAGCATTTGTAACTATCCCATGCACTAGCTTGTATTGCTTGTTTATAATTGCATTTTTATATGCAGAAGTAAAGCAATCACTAGATGGACATTCTTCATATGTTATTTCATTGTCATCTTCTCTATTTGTAATCAATCCATTTTCCATCTTCTAGCACCTCGTATTTTAGTATGTCTTTGCAAATCTGTATCTCGAATGTTCATAGTCTATTACATTTACTGTTTTTACTTTATTGCTTTTAAGCCACTCTGATATTAGATTTTTGTTTTTTTCTTCTTCTTCTTGTTCTTTCGTCGTTAAATTATTCAAACCAACCCTCTCCTTTAGCTAAGCTAGTACTATATACTTCTG
>ERZ890953.516-NODE-516-length-22137-cov-5.559777_pt1 | contig 22137 bp, 18 predicted proteins | sample MGYA00521264_ERZ890953 | MGnify/ENA primary metagenome ERZ890953 (study PRJEB32303, sample SAMEA104408629) | aquatic metagenome | biome: Brackish water; feature: Chemocline; material: water | place: Baltic Sea | collected 2014-10-26T21:54:00 | depth 200 m ...
CCTGAATAAATCAGGTTGACTGTCGCAACGCTCCTCAAAAAAAGTGCCCTGTGTTCAGGTTTTAACAGGGCAATCGGTTGTTATATAGTTTATCTTGAATTTTTTTTCAAAGTAAAGCTTTGATTCAAAGTTTTATAGCCCGGCTTCAGATCGCAGCAATTCGACTTTATCGGTCTGCTCCCAGCTAAATTCGATGTCTTCCCGCCCGAAATGACCATAGGCCGCGGTGTCTCTATAAATAGGTTTAAGTAAATCCAGACCGGTAATAATTCCCCATGGTCTTAAATCAAAATGTTCGTGTACCAGGTCAACGATCAGTTCATTATTCACGTGGTTTGTCTCAAATGTCTCGACGCTGATAGAGGTCGGGTTGGCCACGCCTATTGCGTAGCTAACCTGGATCTCACAGCGTTCAGCCAAACCTGCGGCAACAATGTTTTTGGCAACATAGCGTCCGGCATAAGCGGCAGAGCGGTCAACTTTAGAAGGGTCCTTGCCGGAAAAGGCACCGCCGCCATGGCGTGCCATGCCACCATAAGTATCCACAATAATTTTGCGTCCAGTTAGCCCGGCGTCACCCACCGGGCCACCTATAACAAAACTACCGGTCGGGTTGATATGTATTTTTGTGTCTTTAGTAATCCATTCTGCAGGGATAACAGGTTTTATGATCTCTTCCATAACACCTTCCTGCAGGTCTTTCATGGATATATCTGGAGAATGTTGGGTAGATAGGACGATTGCATTTACTGCCGACGGTTTACCGTCAGTATAAGTGAAGGTTAGCTGGCTTTTTGCATCGGGTCTTAACCAGGGGAGCTTACCCGAGCGTCGTACATCGGCCTGTCTTTTAACCAGTTTATGTGCATAGCTGATCGGGGCGGGCATAAAGTTTTCGGTTTCGTTGGTAGCATAACCAAACATAAGGCCCTGATCGCCAGCACCCTGTTCTTCATCGATCTTTCGATCAACACCCATCGCAATATCATGTGACTGATGGCCTAGTGCATTGATAACGGCACAGGTATTTCCATCGAAGCCGACATCAGAATTGTCATAACCTATTTCAATCACTGTTTTACGTACGATAGCGTCATAATCAATTTGTGCAGATGTAGTGATTTCACCTGCCAGCAGGATTAAACCGGTTTTTGCTACCGTTTCACAGGCTACACGAGCATGTTTGTCCTGTGCAAGAGCTGCATCCAGTACGGCATCTGAAATTGCATCACATAATTTATCCGGGTGACCCTCAGAAACGGACTCGGATGTGAAAATAAATGTATCTGGCATTTTGTGGGGAGCTCGTGATTATAAAAGCAGGGATTATATAGTGCTTCTTCAGATATTCCCAACCCTCTGATCTGGATCAATTTATTTTTAACTATAGCCATTATTGATACCTCGATAATCAATTTGATTTGCTGAAAAAGTGATTCTGAGCGAGAATAGCGCGCCTCTAACCTTACCAAGAGTTAACTGTAATTTTATTTGTTTGGCTTTTTTGGTGTAGGTGTTTGATTTTTAATCATTTTTCTGTCTAGAGGGTTGAAACTTCTGACAGGATATTATTTTTTTTATTTTCTTAGGAGAAAGCTATGCCATCTCGTAGAGAGCTTGCAAACGCTATTCGTGCGCTAAGTATGGACGCAGTCCAGAAAGCGAATTCAGGTCACCCCGGCGCCCCGATGGGTATGGCCGATATCGCAGAAGTTCTGTGGAATGACCACATGAAGCATAATCCCGGCAATCCGCACTGGTCTGATCGTGATCGATTTATTTTGTCGAATGGTCATGGGTCCATGCTGATTTATTCTCTGTTACATCTTACAGGTTATGATCTGAGCATTGATGATCTTAAGAATTTTCGTCAGATGGGTTCGAAGACTCCCGGTCATCCTGAGTATGGTTATGCGCCTGGTGTTGAAACTACAACTGGACCTCTCGGACAGGGCATCACCAACGGTGTCGGTATGGCGATCGCTGAGCGCGCACTGGCTGCTGAATTTAACCGTGATGGTCACAAAATAGTTGACCATAATACTTATGTGTTTCTCGGAGATGGTTGCCTGATGGAAGGTATCTCTCACGAGGCATGTTCTCTGGCCGGTACTTTAGGTCTGGGTAACTTGATTGCATTCTGGGATGACAATGGCATCTCTATAGACGGTCATGTTGAAGGCTGGTTCCTGGATGACACCCCCAAGCGTTTTGAAGCTTATGGCTGGCATGTGATTGCTGATGTTGACGGGCACGATTCTGAAGCATTGGGCAAGGCCGTTGAGACGGCAAAGGCAATGACTGATAAGCCAACCATGATTTGTTGTAAGACAACAATTGGTTTTGGTTCTCCAAATAAAGCAGGCAGTCATGCCTGTCACGGTGCTCCTTTAGGTCAGGAAGAAATTAATCTGACTAAAGCGGCTATCGGCTGGGATCATGATGCATTTGAAGTACCTGCCGATGTTTATGAAGGCTGGTCAGCTAAAGATAGTGGAGCGGCTGCAGAAGCAACTTGGAATGAAAAATTTGCTGCTTATGAAGCGGCTCATCCTGAACTGGCAGCTGAATACAAGCGTCGTATAGCTGGCGAACGTCCGGCTGACTGGGCTGAAAAATCAGCTGCCTATATTGCTGAATGCGATGAAAAAGGTGAGTCAAAAGCAACACGCCAGGCTTCTTTAGCGTCAATTGAAGCCTATTCACAAGCATTGCCTGAGATGTTTGGTGGTTCTGCCGACCTGGGTTGTTCTAACCTGACTGAATGGTCCGGTTACAAGCCTATGCGCGCTGAAACGCCTGAGTCTAACTACATCAATTATGGTGTGCGTGAATTCGCGATGTCAGCCATCATGAATGGTATTGCTTTACATGGTGGATTCATTCCATTTGGTGCAACCTTCCTGATGTTTTCTGAATACGCCCGTAATGCATTACGCATGGCGGCGTTAATGAAAATTCAATCAATTTTTGTTTATACGCATGATTCTATCGGTCTTGGCGAAGATGGCCCGACTCACCAGGCTGTCGAGCAGATTCCTACTTTACGGATGATTCCTAATATGAACGTGTGGCGTCCCTGTGACACAGTGGAATCGGCTGTTGCCTGGGCTGCAGCGGTAGATCGTACTGATGGACCAAGTTGTTTGATCTTCTCACGTCAGGGTCTGCCTCATCAAACGCGTACTGCTGAGCAAATTGCCAACATCAATAAAGGTGCCTATGTACTGAAAGATTGTAATGGCACTCCAGACTGTATCGTTATCGCTACAGGTTCTGAAATCGGTATCGCAGTTGCTGCCGCTGATGCCAGCAGCAAAAATATTCGCGTCGTTTCTATGCCAAGTACGAATGTTTTTGAAAAGCAGGATGCCGCTTATAAAGAATCTGTATTACCTGCCGCTGTTACTGCAAGAGTTGCGGTTGAAGCTGCTGTTACTGATGGCTGGTGGAAATACGTAGGAACCAACGGCAAGGTTATTGGTATCGATACTTTCGGCGAATCAGCACCTGCTGATCAATTATTTAAGCATTTTGGCTTCACTGCTGAAAATGTTGGTAAAGCAATCGATGACGTAACGGCTTAATTTAGCTTAAAGGGAGCACGTTTGATCTGTGCTCCTTTTCGTTTCAATATTTATTTTAGATTTCAATTAAAGATAGGAGAGATATATGACAATTAAAGTTGGTATTAATGGTTTTGGTCGTATCGGCCGTATGGCATTCCGTGCAATTGCTAAAGATTTCGCCGGTGACATCGAAGTAGTAGGTATTAATGATTTACTGGAAGCTGATTACCTGGCTTATATGCTGAAATACGATTCAGTACACGGTAACTTCCCTGGCGATATCGCTGTAGATGGTAACAACCTGGTTGTTAATGGTAAGACTATTCGTCTGACTGCCGAGCGTGACCCTGCTAACCTGGCATGGAGCGATATCGGTGCCGATCTGGTTATCGAATGTACTGGTTTCTTCCTGACTGAAGAGACTTGTCAGAAGCACATCGATGCTGGTGCGAAGAAAGTTGTTATGTCTGCTCCTTCTAAAGATGGCACGCCAATGTTCGTTCACGGTGTTAACCATAATGAATATGCAGGTCAGGCTATTACTTCTGCCGCTTCATGTACTACAAACTGCCTGGCACCTGTTGCTAAAGTTCTGAATGACAACTGGGGTATCAAGCGTGGTCTGATGACAACTGTGCATGCTGCTACAGCAACTCAGAAAACTGTTGACGGTCCTTCTATGAAAGACTGGCGTGGTGGTCGTGGTATTCTTGAGAATATCATTCCTTCTTCAACCGGTGCGGCTAAAGCTGTGGGTGTTGTTATGCCAGAACTGAATGGTAAGCTGACAGGTATGGCTTTCCGTGTTCCTACTTCAGACGTATCAGTTGTGGATCTGACTGTAGAGCTGGAAAAAGAAGCTACTTACGATGAAATCTGTGCTGCAATGAAAGCTGCTTCTGAGTCTGGTCCACTGTCTGAGACTCTGGCTTACACTGATGAGAAAGTTGTATCGACTGATTTCCGTGGTTGTGGTAGCTCTTCAATCTTCGATTCTGGAGCTGGTATTGCGCTGGATGGAACTTTCGTTAAGGTTGTTTCATGGTATGACAATGAGTACGGTTATACCTGCAATATGTTACGTTTCGTTAAGCACGTCTCAGCTTAATTTAAGCGGATCTTTTTCACGCTGGACGGCGTTGTCGGAGATTTTTGACTGCATCACGTACTAATGTACGCTCAGCAGCTCAAAAATCTCCTCCGCCTCGCCAGCAGAAAAAATCTCGCGCTTAAATAGTGCTAATAATCTGCCTGAGATTATCAGGCAGATTTATTTCCAAAATTGTTTGTTAAGTTTCAGGTTTCAATAAAATTTAACAAACCGTTTTTATAATTATCAAGAATACCTTTTAGGAGAATTCTCATGGCTTTTATCAAATTGACCGATCTCGACCTGGCTGGCAAGCGCGTTTTAATTCGTGCGGATCTAAACGTTCCTGTTAAAGATGGCAAAGTAACTTCAGATGCCCGTATTGCTGCATCTATGCCAACTGTTGAATATTGTATTAAAGCAGGTGCAAAAGTGCAGGTAATGTCACATCGCGGTCGCCCGGAAGAAGGGATTGTTGATGAAGAAAATTCAATGCAGCCTATTGCAGATGATATGTCGGAGAAATTAGGTACAAAGGTTCGTCTGGTCAAAGATTATCTGGTAAATGCTCCCAAGGTTGCAAAAGGAGAAGTGGTTTTACTGGAAAATGTTCGTTTTAATGTGGGCGAGAAGAAAGATGACGAAGACCTGTCAAAACAATACGCGGCTTTATGTGACATTTTTGTGATGGATGCTTTTGGTACTGCTCATCGCGCGCAGGCATCCACTCATGGAGTTGGTAAATTCTCAAAAGTTGCCTGTGCAGGCATCTTACTTTCCAGTGAGCTGGACAGTCTGCAAAAAGCACTGGCTAATCCTGCCCGTCCAATGGTTGCTATCGTTGGTGGTTCCAAAGTATCAACCAAGTTAACTGTGCTTGAAGCTCTGTCTGAGAAAGTTGATCAACTGGTTGTTGGTGGCGGTATCGCCAATACATTCCTGAAAGCCATGGGTTACAACGTTGGTAAATCTTTATGCGAAGATGATCTGGTTGAAACGGCTAAAGGGCTTGTGAAGAAAATGGAAGCTCGAGGAGCCAGTATTCCAATTGCAACAGATGTGGTTTGTGGTAAAGAGTTTTCAGAAACTGCTGAAGCTACTCTTAAATCAGTCAGTGATGTCGAAGATGATGATATGATTTTTGATATCGGTCCTGATTCAGCCAATGAGCTGGCCGAAATTATTAAAAATGCTGGAACGGTTGTATGGAACGGCCCTGTTGGAGTGTTTGAATTTGATCAGTTTGGTGGAGGCACAAAAACAGTGTCTATGGCTATTGCCGAATCAGACTGTTTTAGTCTTGCTGGCGGTGGAGATACGATTGCGGCCATCCAGAAATATGATATTTTTGATAAAGTTTCTTATATTTCTACAGCTGGTGGTGCTTTTCTGGAATATCTGGAAGGTAAAACCCTACCAGCTGTCGCCATGCTTGAAGAACAGGCCGCTAAGGCTAAATAAGCATTATTATGGATAACGTCGTCTATCGTCGTACAAAAATAATCGCTACCCTGGGTCCTGCAACAGAATCACCTGAAGTACTTGACCGACTGGTTAAGGCTGGTGTGGATGTTGTGCGACTGAACTTTTCTCACGGCAGTGCAGAAGAACATCAGACTCGTGCTGACAGGATTCGAGCGGCTGCCAGAGCGAATGGTCGTTTTGTGGGTGTGCTGGTTGATTTACAGGGTCCCAAAATTCGTATTCTTCGATTTAAGGAAGGCAAGGTCAAACTTGCGCATAATGATGATTTTTGCCTGGATGCGGATTTAGCAAAGAACGACGGTGACAGGAATCAGGTTGGTATTACCTATAAAAAATTGCCAGAAGATGTGAAGGAAAACGATACACTGGTTCTTGATGACGGCATGATTGTTCTACAGGTCAAATCTGTAGAAGGTAATAAAATTCATACTACAGTCGTTGTCGGCGGGCAGCTTTCCGATAGTAAAGGGATAAATCTGAAAGGTGGAGGATTATCCGCCGAAGCATTGACCGAGAAAGATAAAGAAGACATAAAAACAGCTGCTTTAATCGAGGCAGATTATGTTGCTATTTCTTTTCCAAGAAATGCAGGGGATGTCAAACTTGCCAGGACTTTATTGCGTGAAGCAGGTGGCCATGGCGGAATAGTCTCTAAAATTGAACGGGCTGAAGCTCTGGAAAATATAGATGCGATTGTCGATGCATCAGATTCTATCATGATTGCTCGTGGGGACCTCGGCGTTGAAATAGGTGACGATCAATTACCGGCCGTACAGAAAAGGCTGATTAAAATAGCCAGGAACAAAAACAGAGTTGTTATTACCGCGACGCAGATGATGGAGTCTATGCGCGAAAATCCGATACCGACCCGTGCCGAAGTTTTTGATGTAGCAAATGCTGTATTAGATGGTACCGACGCGGTGATGCTGTCTGCGGAAACCGCAACCGGTTTGTATCCTGTAGAAACGGTTGCTTCTATGTCGAGAATATGTCGCAATGCTGAACAACAGTCAAAGGCAGTACGATCTACACACCGTATCGATACCACTTTTCTGGAAGTCGATGAAGCTATTGCTATGGCCAGTATGTATACGGCTAATCACCTGAAAGTAAGGGCTATTGCATCTCTAACGGAATCCGGATCCACCGCTCTGTGGATGTCTCGTATCAGTTCGGGGATTCCTATTTATGCCCTCTCTACTCAGGAGAGAACCAATCGTAAGGTATCAATGTACCGTGGAGTAACACCAGTCGACTTTCCGGTCATTAAAAATAATGACCATGCAACAGCAAACCGAATTGTCATTGATGTGTTATGCAAGGAAGGAGTTGTGAAGGATGGTGATCTGGTGATTATTACCAAAGGCGACCTGATGGGAACCGGTGGTGGTACGAATGCGATGAAGATAGTCAGGGTTGGCGATATGCCAATTTTGGCCGATTAATGTGCTTAAACGGATGAGGTATGTTTTTATGAATATACCTCATCCGTTTAAAGTTTTTAAATAACGTAATTTTTAAATATATATAGAGGAAGATCGAATGGCGCTTATCTCGTTAAGACAATTATTAGACTATGCAGCAGAAAATGATTTTGGTATGCCTGCATTTAATGTTAACAATATGGAGCAGGTTCACGCCATCATGCAGGCAGCAGATGAAGTGAACAGTCCTGTCATCCTGCAGGGATCTGCTGGAGCACGTTCTTATGCTGGTGAACCATTCCTGCGTCACCTGATCAGTGCGGCAATTGAAATGTATCCGCATATTCCTGTTGTTATGCATCAGGATCACGGTTCTGAGCCGGCTGTTTGCTTACGTTCTATTCAGTCAGGTTTCAGTTCTGTGATGATGGATGGTTCCTTAATGGCTGATATGAAGACTCCTGCCAGTTATGAATATAATTCAGGCGTAACTAAAGAAGTTGTTGCAATGGCTCATGCCGGTGGTGCTTCTGTTGAAGGTGAGCTGGGTTGTCTTGGTTCACTGGAAACCGGTGAAATGGGTGAAGAAGACGGTCATGGTGCAGAAGGCAAGTTAGACCTTGATTTACTGTTAACCAGTGTTGAAGAAGCAGCTCAATTCGTAGCTGATACTAATGTTGATGCTCTGGCTATCGCGATTGGTACTTCTCATGGTGCTTATAAATTTACCCAGGAACCAACTGGTGAAGTTCTGCGTATCGATCGTATTCGTGAAATCCATGCCAGAATTCCTAATACTCACCTGGTTATGCATGGTTCTTCATCGGTACCTCAGGACTGGTTAAAAATCATTAACGATTTTGGTGGTGATATGGGCCAGACTTATGGTGTTCCAGTTGAAGAAATTCAGGAAGGCATTAAAAACGGCGTTCGTAAAGTTAATATTGATACCGATTTACGTATGGCATCTACCGGTTCTGTGCGTAAGCATCTTGCTGAAAACCCAAGCAACTTCGATCCTCGTAAATTCCTGAAAGCATCTACCGCAGCTATGAAAGGCATTTGTCAGGCACGCTTTGAAGCTTTTGGTTCTGCAGGGCATGCTGATAAGATTAAGGTTAAATCTCTTGAACAAATGATTTCTTTCTATAAGTAAGATTTAACTGTTTTTTAAAAAGGGAGCGTAAGCTCCCTTTTTTTGCACATGGATGTGCTTATGCTGGGAGGCCATGGACAGATATATTGCTCCATGCAATATCTGCATATACACCATCCCTGGTGAAAATGGCAACGAGCAGTATTCTCAAAGTTTGTACAGTAGAAACTGGAGTATTAAATTGCTGCCTGTTTGTTATAAATTGTAACTTATGTAGTTAATTCAGGTGTTTTGATGTTATTAAAACTTTTAAGAAATGGGCTGGGAGGCATTATTATTTTTGTGGACTGGATAACCCGTCCGGCAAAAATGGAGAGAACTCCTGAACAGCAGGTTATGGTTGAAAACGAGTTGAAAGATATGACGTTATATCAACTGTATGCCTGCCCTTTTTGTATTAAAACTCGTCGTACTTTGCGCAGATTAAACTTGCCGATAGAAACCCGATCGGTCAATCAACAAAGTCCCTATCGTGCAGAATTAGAGTCTGGTGGCGGACGTATTCAGGTTCCCTGTCTGCGCATACAACAGGATGGAAATGATGTCTGGATGTATGAATCTTCCGATATCATTCGTTATCTGGAAAAGCGGTTTGGGCAAGCGGTTACGCATTAATATCCCTCGATAAAACCAGTATTAAACCAGTCACCTGCAGGAAAATTGCCAGGGTAGACAGTAACGCATTTTTTTCACTGACAGGATGTCGTTGATTATCAAGTTCAAGCCTTCGCAGATAAGTGTTGTTAATTGAATCTATTATTTTTTGTTTGGCTTGCGATGTCACTGTAATAATGGTTTTAAAGTTTTTTACTGGACTCTCTAACGGATTTAGCAATGTTATAGACTGTTGATTAACGAGGTCGGTGAGTTGCTGAATAACCAGGTTCTGTATTTCTGAGTTAAATGAACCCTCTTTATTATCTGATCTGTTCAACATCGATAGCAGGAATTCCTCTTTTCTGTCCACCTGAGTTTTTGAACGCCATTGACTCTCTATGAGTGAATCTAGATTGTTAATATTATTTTCCAGTAATCGAATTTGCTGGTTATTCATATCGATAAAATAATGAGTAATGACGGCAGATGAAATATTAAAAACTATGCCTATGGTTACCAGTACCCAGGGTTTAAATATTCTAGTCATGAGGTTAATCCTTTAATTTGTCTTCGTTAAGTTTACCGGCTCCAGTAAACCATTAAAACTGCAGCTATAAACAGGGTAATGAGTTCTTTTCCGTAAATCCTGCAGATTATTTAATTCATAGTCAGGGATACCATGTGTCTGGTTTAGAATTAATGCTCGAATGACTAAACCTTCGCTTTCTACTGCTTTGATGGTTAATAAACCTTGATTAATTGCACCAAGGCGATCTTCTACAATTATTATGATTTCTAAATCAAGTAATTTGGCGAGATCTGCATTGAGGCCATCCTCGGCAATTGGTGAGTAAAAGCCACCGGCACCTTCAACTAACACAGTTTCTTCTGGCAGGATATTACACTTCACTACGTCTACCAGTTGTTGCAGATAAAGAGGCTGATTCTCGAGATTTGCGGCGCGATCGGGGGAGGTTACTGCTTTGAAACGTAAAGGGGCAACCAGTTGTAAATTTTCTCTATTATCATTCGCTGAATACAGAGCCTGGCCATCGGCAGCTAATAACTGTCTATCGGGCAGGACCTGACAGCCTGATTCGACCGGTTTACGTACCTTAAGTGAGGTTACTGTATGTTTCAGCTGATTAATCAACTGGCAGCTTATCCAGGTTTTTCCGACACCGGTATCTGAACCGGTTATGAAAAAACCCTGCAGTTTATTAGTTTTTGAATGCATACAGGTTAATGAGTTGCCGCCTTATCGATTTTATAAGAATATAAAATGTCAGGTATTTGTACCGGAATTTGCGCACTCGGTTTACCGATGAAATAGCCCTGTGCGAAATTTATTTTAGCCTGTTTTAATATCTCCAGTGTTTGTCGGCTATCGACAAACTCAGCCACAGTTAATTTATTAAAACCGATGGCTACATCGCTAAGAGACTGAACAAGTACTTTATTGTCAGAGTTATTGGCGAGATCGATAACAAAAGAGCCATCTATCTTTACGTAGTCAACAGGCAGTTTACGCAGATAATGAAAAGATGAAAAACCAATGCCAAAATCATCCAGTGCAAACTGACAACCCAGTGATTTGATTTTGATCATAATTTCTTCTGCAGTGGTTATGTTTGAAACAGCTCCTGTTTCAGTAATTTCAAATACCAGGTGTTGTGGATTCGCTTTATTGAGTTTAATTGCCCGGTTAATTTTATTAAATAATTCAGGATCGTCAAAAGATTTAGCAGACAGGTTTATGGTTAGAGTTACATCATAACCCTGGCGGATCAGTTCTCCCTGTTTAGCAATTGCATGTGCAATGATAAAGCTGTCTATTTGTTGAATAAGCCCGAATTGTTCTGCGATATGGATAAATGAACCAGGGGCTATCAATCCATCATTGTCATCTAACATGCGAATAAGTGTTTCATAATGGGAAATCTTATAATGTTGAATACACAGTATGGGCTGGAAATATAAAACAAAACGATTGTTTTTTAGTGCACTCTCAATGCGTTCCCGCCAGATCATTCTATGATGGGTCTGTTGCAGATGGCTATGCTCAGTACGAAATACGTGGAACTGATTTCTACCGTCAATCTTAGCCAGATTACGGGCATAGTTTGCATTAGATAACAATTCAGTAGAATTATTGCCAGCCACAGAAAAGGTGGCAATGCCAATACTTGATGACAGGTTAAAGCTGACCTGACGTTTAAGATGAGCAATTTTATTGAGTGCTTCTATGATTCGTTGAGATAATATAATTGAACTTTCTTCATCGATATTTCTTAAGATAATGGCAAACTCGTCACCACCAAGTCGAGCGGTGATCGTATGTGCAGAACTGTCAATCTGTTTTGTGAATTCTTTAAGTGTAGTCGCCACTTTGCGTAAGATTATGTCTCCTACTTTATGGCCGCAACTATCGTTTATATCTTTAAAGTTATCCAGGTCAATAGTGAGTAAGCAGCCGTCGGCTGAATGCTTTTTTGCCCAGTTAAGCGCCAGATCCAGTTCATTTTCAAAACGACGACGATTGAACAGAGAAGTTAAACTATCATGGTTAACTAACCAGCCCATATTTCTTTCAAGGTTTTTTTGTTGAGTGATGTCGAGCCCGGTGGAAAGAATTGGAAATTTTGTATCGACCCCGGCCGGTAACTTGGTGTGTAACCATAAAATAATACACTCCTTACCATCTTTACGTTTTAGTTGGGCTTCGTGTTGATACTGTTGTTGTGACCCTTCGATTAAAGAAGAAATATTTTCTAAATCTTTTAACGCAACAGGCGCATCATCAGGGTATAGATCGATAAAGTTTTTACCCGCTAACTCCCGGGTGGTATAGCCGATAATATTTTCACCATAACTATTCATGGCGGCAATAGTGCCGTCCTTGCGTAGTCGCATGATAAGAGCCTGTGAATTGTCGAGAATCTTATTCACCAGTTCGCGTTCCTGAGATAATGAAATCATCTGACGCGCTAACTCAAGATTGATATCTTCAATGTATTGTTTTAGTAAATCAAGCTGGTTGTTGAGTAGAAACTCATGTTTGATCTGCACAACCATGGCTCTCTGCTGGTTTACATTATGTTGTTGGAGAATAACAGGATTGGTTTTTACGGGAACGTTTGGTAGATTCTGAGTAGAATCTTCATGATCGTTTTGTATCGTACTGTTTTCACCTTTTACATAAAACCGTTGCAGATATAAATATAATAGAGACTGCAGGGTTAATAAGATCAAAACAGTTATTATTGCAAATTTTATCGCACTGATATGCAATTTCTGTATCTCATTAGAAACATCATCGAGTACGATTAACAGGCTTTTATCCGAAAGTTTTAGAGGGTATAAAGCTAGTTCATAGTTGGTTTGATTAATGGTTGAATGTAAGGTTTGAGAGTCATACCCAATATTCGGGAACTGTTTTGAGAATTCCTGCAAAATAGACTGCTGGTCTGGCAGTATCGAACCTCCATTAATAGAATACCCCCATTTAAATACCAGAATATCGGTAGAAGTCTCGGGGTTTTCGGCAGGTGACAAAATGCCTGTGATTCTACCCTTGCTCATTTCCTCAAGCTTCAGGTCATCATTCATCGTGATGGCTAGAACCTGGAAACCTATCGTGATGTTATTGAAAGTTAATGGTGAAATAAAATAGCGATTACAGGATGTTTTACAGAGTATGGTAGAAAAATTCCGGCCGCTATTTTTAACCGTGTTTATCCATTTCTGATAAAGTTGTTGGGGGGGGGTAGTCTGACCTGTCTGAGGCCATTCAGCCAGAGGTTTTCCGTTTGAACTGTAAAACCCTGCAAAATTTACTTCATTCGTTTTATGCAGATCAGCCCAATATCGATCAAAACTTTCAACCAGTTTTTGACGGTCTTTCAACCTGATTGCTCGATTAACTTCCTGAAGAGTTGAAATAAAATTTTGTGCCTGTTGAAACTGCCTGATGGACTGGTTAATCATTAAACTTAATAATTGTTCATCATGGGCCCTGGAGAGAGTGTGTTGTGTATCCAGTTGAGACTTTAACTGGAAGTAATACAGGCTGGAAAACAATAAACTGAGCAAAATAGATGAAGTCAGCAGGAGTCGAAATATTCTCCAGTTAACAAGTGGCGAGTCACTGACTTTGCTGATAGAGATTTTGCTGGAACTCATTAATGATAATTCAGGTTGTTTAATGTCTATTTATCCTCCCTGAACGACAAGTTATGTCCTGTTTCAGACAAAAATAAAATTTTATTAAGCTAGTCCCCATTTTTGTAGAAAAAGGTTAACTGATAAACTGTATAAATTCAATGTATTGAATAACTTTATTGATGTATTACTGGATATTAATAAAGGTGATTTTTCTTCTATTTCGATCTCTGTATAATGCTCACCCAATTAAACAGGTCGGTTAAAATATGCAGCAATTTACAGTTGGGCAACGCTGGGTAAGCGCAGGTGAGTTACATCTGGGCGTGGGTATGGTACTTGAAGTTGAGTTTCGCACCGTCAGTATCATTTTTCCTGCCACGGAAGAAACCAGAATTTACGCCAAAGAGGGATCCCCATTGTCTCGTGTTGAGTTTTCTGTCGGTGATCGCATTAGCGACCATATTGGCCGGGAAATGATGGTTGAAGAGGTAGAACAAAAAGCGGACCTGTATATATATCACTGCGTGGATGATGCAGGAGAATCTATTCGTCTAAGCGAAGGAAAGTTAAATAATTTTCTTAAATTAAATCAACCTGCTCAGCGCTTACTGAATGGTCAAATCGATAAAAACAAATGGTTTGAACTAAGAGCAAGAACACAAAAACTGTTGAGTGTACTGGCACAATCGCCGGTTCAGGGATTATCGGGCTGTCGAACCACATTAATTGACCATCAATTATATATCGCTCACGAAGTAGCCAGTCGATTTGCACCAAGGGTATTGCTGGCGGATGAAGTTGGACTGGGTAAAACCATCGAAGCCGGTTTAATTCTGCATCAGCAATTACTCAATGAGCGCGCTCATAGAATCCTGATCGTCGTACCGGAAAGTCTGCTTCATCAGTGGCTGGTGGAAATGATGCGACGTTTTAACCTGTTATTTAGTGTTTTCGATGAAGAGCGTTGTGATGCTATTGACGCAGGCCTGGAAGGTAGTGATGTCACAGAATTTGATAACCCTTTCCATTCCGAACAGCTGGTTTTATGCAGCCTGGAATTTTTGAAAGATAACCCACAGCGTTTTGAGCAGTCACTGAATGGTGAGTGGGATATGCTGGTAGTCGATGAAGCACATCATTTAGTGTGGAAGCAGGATGAGCCCAGTATTGAATATCAGATGATAGAGCAATTAGCTCAAGTCACCGCAGCTGTTTTATTATTAACCGCAACGCCCGAACAGTTGGGTAAAGAAAGTCATTTTGCCCGCCTGAGATTACTGGACCCGAATCGTTTTAGTGATTTAAATCATTTTATCGAAGAGGAGCAGCATTACCGCCCGGTGGCTGATATTGTTGAAGCGTTAATGCAGGATAACCCCCTTAATAATAGTGAGCTGGAGTTACTGCAAAACACTGTGAATGAAGGTGATAACCAGTTTCAGATAGAGCACCTGCAGGACAGCGATGCAGTAGTGGCTCGGCAGGCGCGAGATCAATTAGTCGAACATTTGCTGGATCGTCACGGTACAGGTCGGGTCCTTTTTCGTAATACTCGACATGCTGTTCAGGGCTTTCCAAAACGTCAGTTAAAATCCTACGCGCTGGAATGCCCGGATGTGTATAGCGAGTTATATGAAAACCTGACGAATGACGATAGCTGTGAAACGCAATGGCTGTTATCGCCGGAAATCGTGTTGCAGGCAATTAGTAAAAATGAAGATCGCTGGGGTGAAATAGATCCAAGAGTGGACTGGCTGGCGGAATTTTTGCAGGAAAATAAAATACAAAAAGTACTGGTTATCTGTTCCAGTGCGCAAACGGTATTAAGCCTGGTGAAACATATTAAACTTAAAACAGGTATTCAACTGGCAGCTTTTCACGAGGGATTGAGTCTGGTAGATCGTGATCGGGCAGCAGCCTGGTTTGCTGACCAGGAAACAGGAACACAGGCATTGATATGCTCAGAAATCGGCAGCGAAGGTCGAAATTTCCAGTTTGCTCACCAGATGGTGATGTTTGATTTACCGTATAATCCTGATTTGCTGGAACAACGCATAGGCCGACTGGATAGAATCGGACAAACAGCAACAATTCAGATTCATGTGCCTTTTTTGAAAGGGACTTCACAACAGGTGATGTTGAACTGGTTGCACGAAGGTTTAAATGCCTTCGAACAAACCTGTCCTGCAGGGCACAGTGTTTTTATGAAAATGCACCATGAGTTACTTGAGACTCTGAAAGAAGCCACGATAGATCACTCAGACTTTCTGTTACGTAGTACTAAAATTCATGAAGAGTTAAACGAACAGATGCAACAGGGCAGGGATCGCCTGCTGGAATATAATTCCTGCCGTCCTTTAGCAGCAGAAAAACTACGTGAACAATCTGAAAGTTTACAGGTACAGCTGGATTTACCTAAATACATGGAAGCACTGTATGACTGTTATGCCGTTAATTATGATATTCAAAGCCCGGGTTGTTGGGTTTTAAAACCGACCGAACACATGCTGGCGAAAATACCCGGTTTACCCGATGATGGAATGACGGTGACCTATGATCGTTCGATTGCCCTGGCCAATGAAGATGTGCGCTTTCTTACCTGGGAGCATCCTTTTGTACGCACCATGATGGATATGGTGCAAAGTAGTGAGCTAGGAAATACCGCCTTACTGGCAGTAAAATATCGAGGAGTTAGACCGGGTACTTTATTACTGGACTGTTTTTTCAGAATTGAAGTTTCAGATAAACAGGGTAGTGATGGACAAAGGTATGTACCTAATAACCTGCTTAGAGTATGTATTGACGAAAATGGTGGTTTGCATGAAGAAAATTTAACCCCAAATGTAATTCAGCAAACAATGCAATACGTGGATATAGATACATCCATAAAAGTGGTTAAATCACGTGAAGGCGTGATAAAAAAATTATTGGAGCAGGCTGAACAAAAGGTAGAGCCATTATTATCGGGTCGCATACAGCAGGCACAGCAACTGGCTGAAGATTTACTGCAGAATGAAGTTAACAGACTGCTGGCATTGCAGTCGATAAACCCGAACGTTCGCGACGAAGAAATCCACTTTTTTGAAAACCAGTTAAAGCTGGTCAGTGAACAAATAGATGCTGCGAATATCAGGCTGGATGCGATTCGGGTTTTAGTGGCCATTTGATTTATATGACTAAAATTATATTGTGCCGGGTTTAGAACAATCCATTAGTAGTTACTGAATTAAAACATTTCAATGCTGCCGTCATCTACTGTTTCGACAGATTCCATTGCGGCATTCATAACTGAAAATGTATCGACCAGTAGTTGTTGTTTTGACGTCATGCCTTTCAATTGCTGGCGTGATGGTGCTATTAAAATTCAACTGTTGTTCATGGTTTTATTTTCAATTGTCTTTCCAGCACTTTTTCGGGTTAAGGTTTAAGAAACGCATAAAATTTGAGTAACCGGGTAGATCTGGAAATAGTTGATACATATTGATTAGCGGAGAACCCTTAAAATTAATTTAAATTTTAAGTTTCGTTTAATCTAGTTCCGTTAATCTATTGCCATTAACTTAACAAGGTAATAGATAATGTCTACAAATAATATTTCTACCGATACTATCAAGGTATGGGATCCGCTAGTCAGGATATTCCACTGGTCTTTAGTGTTGTCATTTTTTCTGGCTTATATCACCGAAGATGACTGGATGAATGTGCATGTTATAGCTGGTTATACGGTCGCTTTGCTGGTTGCTTTCCGTATAGTCTGGGGCTTCATAGGAACGCGCTATGCACGATTTACTCAGTTTATAAAATCACCTTCTCAGGTTATTTCTTATATCAAGAAAATGCGAGAATTTGATGTACCGCATTATATCGGCCATAACCCTGCAGCAGCAGCCATGATTATCAGTTTAATCATCAGCTTAATTATGGTGTCTTTTAGTGGCATGGTGATCATTGCTGCCGAAGGTCAGGGCCCTCTGGCGGGCACAATGTTTGCCACTGTGAATGCGGAATGGATGAAAGATCTGCATGAGTTATTTGCTAATTTTACCCTGCTGCTGGTACTGCTGCATGTGGCAGGTGTTGTTTTTAGTAGTTTTCTGGAAGGTGATAATCTGGTACGTGCCATGGTCACCGGTAACAAGAAGCTTCGTAACGAAGTTTTGCAAAAATAATAAGGATCAGTCAAATGAAAAATTTATTAGTAGTGTTAATGTTTTCTTCAGCCTTTCTAACAGGGTTGCCAGCAAGTGCAAATTCGACGGTTGATCAACTGTTGCAGACATACCAGCAACAGGGTGCCCAAACTGTCGACCCCGAGCAGGGTAAGAAGCTCTGGTATTCAAAATCTGGCGATAGAAGCTGTACCACCTGTCATAATAGTTCTCCCGATAAAATGGGAAAGCATGCGAGGACAGGCAAACTTATAAAACCGATGGCAAGCTCGGCAAATCCTGAACGGTTTCAGGACAGTAAAAAGGTTGAAAAATGGTTTTTGAGAAACTGCAAGTGGACACTGGGGCGCCTATGTACCGTGCAGGAAAAAGCCAACACATTAAGCTGGTTGAACAGTTTTTAAATTAAAAAAAATTAGTTAAAGTTAAGAGGTTTCTGATGGAAAATAAAAAATCAATGCTCTTCGGATCAGTTTTGTTAGGTGGCATACTGCTGTTTAGTGTATATGGAATAGGTAGTAGTATTGCTTCCGGTAATTATGAGCATGAGAGCGAAGAACATGAGTATGAAAACAACCGGCATGCGAGCCAACCACAGGGTATATCACAGAGCAATGCCCAATATGTAGAAGAATGTGGCAGTTGCCACATGGCATATCCTGCCAGGTTATTACCTGCAGAGAGTTGGAGCAAGGTGATGAATGGGTTGCATGATCATTTTGGGGAAAATGCCGAACTGAATGAAAATACTCGGAAAAGTATTCAGAGTTACCTGGTGAGCTCGGCAAGTGCGCAAGGGCAGTATCGCAAAATGTTGAGAAATTTAGGTAATGAATCACCCTTACGGATTACTGAGTTACCCTATTTCATACGTAAACATGACGAGATACCTTCGAGATATATCAAGGGTAATGATAAAGTAAGTTCTTTAAGTCAATGTAACGCCTGTCACAGGGGCGCTGAGAAAGGACGTTTTGATGAAGATGAAGTGGTTATTCCTGGCGTGGGCCGTTGGCACGATTAGTGTTAACGCTTTAGCGGGTGACGAGTTTGTAACCAGTCAAATTCGTGAGCTGGTTAAACAGGGAAAGATTCTTTCGCTGGATGCTATCCTGGCAAAATATCCGCAGGATATGGCAGGCCGCTTACTGGATCTGGAAGTAGAAAGTGAGCATGGGCAGGTAATCTATGAACTGGAGTTTTTGCGTCAGAACGGTGATGTGGTGGAGTTTGTGATAGATGCTGCAAGCGGTGAAATACTCGAACAGGAGAATGGAAATTGAAGCTGTTGCTGGTCGAAGATGATGTTCGTCTGGTTGAAAGCTTACGCCCGAAGCTGAAAAAAGCCGGTTATGCGGTAGAGTGGTCCGATAATGGTATAGACGCTGAGTTTATGGCACTGGAGGAAAATTTTGATGGCATAATCCTCGATTTAGGGTTACCGCAAAAAGCGGGACTGGATGTGCTACAAAGTTTACGACGAAATAAACTGGATACCCCTGTACTTATTCTAACCGCCCGTGATTCCTGGCAGGAACGGGTGGATGGACTGAAAGCCGGAGCCGATGATTATGTCGGTAAACCTTTTCACTTTGAAGAACTACTGGCGAGGCTGGAAGCGATATTACGCCGCCGTTTCGGGCAGACTGGTCAAACGCTGGAACATCAGGATCTACAGCTGGATCTGGACCGTCAAACAGTTATTCGTGGTAAAGACAGCATACAGTTAACCGCTATAGAGTTCAGGTTATTGCGTTATATGATGTCACATCCGGGAAAAATCATTTCCAAGACTGTATTGAGTGAGCATATTTACGAAGAGGATCAGCTTAAAGACAGTAATGTAATCGAAGTGTATATCAATCGTCTCAGGCACCATTTTGGCAAGTCGTTTATTAAAACTTACCGGGGTCAGGGTTATAAACTGGTTAATTGATTGAGCAAGAGTGTAGGGACCAGTACTGGTCGCATATGCGCTCAGTACAGGACACTAATATGTATTCACTGAAGAGCAAATTAAATAAAAGCCTGATCCTCAATATGTTGTTGATTATGCTGGTAATGCTGGTTATTTTAAATATTTTTATTCAGCGACTGGTGATGGAGCAGGTGTTGACCCGTTTACAACATGATGCAGAAAGCCTGGTGAGTATAATCGGTCAAACGGTAAACCAGCAATGGGAAGTAAATCCGGCACATATTTCTACGGTTTATAACCGCGTTCGTTCAGGCCATTATTACGTGGTTAAAACTTCAAACCAGATCATCCGATCACGTTCACTGTTTGATTACGAAGTGGCTATAGATGTCTTAAAAGGCGGTGCTTCCAGCTCCTATCAAATGGATGGTGCAGGCAATGAACACTGGCTGGTCTGGCAACAAAATATTCAGAAAAATAGTGAGCAGTTTCAGGTGTGGATCGCCGAAGATATTACCGGTCTTCAACAACAGCTTATGCGCTTTTCTATCTTTGCTATTCTACTGGTGATTGTATTCAGCGTTGCTTTAATCTACATGCAGCAAAAAATACTGAACCGGGCTTTTGCAGTGTTTGATCTGCTGCGTTCAAATTTACAGGCAATACGATATGGAGATGCTGAAAAAACAGCGACTCTGGTACCATTAGAAATATTGCCGCTGGCCACAGAAATAGAGATGCTGGTTGAACAGTTGAAACAAAGAATTCAACGCACGCGTAATGCGATTGGTAATCTGGCGCATGAAATAAAACGCCCTCTGCAGCTGTTAGCTTTACATATAGATTCCGGTGATAATAAAGAAATGGCTGTTCAGTCGTTTGATGAAATCCAGATGATTGTTGATAGAGAATTGCGACGGGCTAAAATTTCCGGATCGAATGTTACTGGTGGAGTATTTAAGGTGCGGGAGGAACTCCCTGTTCTATTGCAGGTGATGCAAAAAATATATCCTCATATTTATATAAACCTGAATATTCAAAACGGTTTGAACGAAGTCAATCTGGATCGAGATGATATGATGGAATTAACCGGAAACCTGATTGATAACGCCTGTAAATATGCGAATCAGGATGTTGCTGTAAATATTGCAATGGAGCAGAGTGACTGGGTATTTGACGTTGAAGATGACGGTAAAGGCGTCGATCAGGAGCAGATGGCACTGATAACCGGGAAAGGCATCAGGCTTGATGAATCTCGCCAGGGTCACGGCCTGGGCTTAACTATCTGTGCTGATATCGTGAATAGTTACCAGGGGAAATTACATTTCAGTGTATCGGAAATGGGTGGGTTAAAGGTTAGAGTCAGCTTGCCAGTTAAATTGTAGGTCACAATATTAGTAAAGTCGTAAAATTAAGTTGTATTGAATGGGTTTAGCTTTAATAGTTAAATAACAATTGTTAGAATCTCTCTGACATTTCACACCATAACCAGGGAAAAATCACATGATACACAAATTACCAGATCTGCCTTTTGCAAAAGATGCGCTCGAGCCACACATTTCTGCTGAAACACTTGAGTATCATCACGGCAAACATCACCAGGCTTACGTAACCAACCTTAATAACCTGATACCCGGTACGGAATATGAAAATATGGGACTGGAAGATATTGTTAAAAAGGCACCTGCAGGCGGTGTGTTCAATAACGCAGCTCAGGTTTGGAATCACTCATTTTACTGGAACTGCCTGAGTCCAAATGGAGGCGGTCATCCAACGGGTGCACTGGCTGATGCGATCAATGATGCTTTTGGCTCTTTTGAAGAATTCAAGAAAATATTTTCCACATCAGCAGTTACTAATTTTGGTTCCGGCTGGACCTGGCTGGTCAAGAAAGCCGATGGCAGCGTAGAAATCATAAACACCAGTAATGCAGGATCTGCCCTGACCAGTGATAAAACCTGTTTGCTGACCTGCGATGTGTGGGAACACGCCTATTATGTGGATTATCGCAATGCCCGTCCTAAATATGTAGAAGCTTTCTGGAATCTGGTTAACTGGGATTTTGTAGCCAGTAACTTCGGTTAACTTATTGTCAGTATTTGATGCTGTAAATTGAATATACCAATGTCCAGGTCAGTTGGCTGGCAGCAATTATTAAAATAACATGAGTTGACCTATAGGTTTTAGGTGCTCTGCTGGCTATAGATTAACTGGATAGTGGTAGCATATTTGTACATTGATCAGGACAATCTTTAAATTGTCCTGATTATTACAGCGCTGGCAGGTATTATTGCTGAACCATGTCCTCACACGGAATTAACACTATTTTCCCGGGATGTGCTTTTATCTGGCCTTTACCAGCAATGCTCTGGAACACCTTTCAATTCCCTTCCTGACTCTCAATCAATGAACCCTTGTTAATTGCTATCTGCGACTTTATCAGGCATTTACCAGGCCGCTCCCATGTTGGCAGCAGTTTGGGATTTAATATTCTCGATGAGAAACTAAAACTTAGGCGGATTCAACTCTGAAGTGCAACGCAGTTAATTCCAGATCTAGCGAACG
>ERZ890953.518-NODE-518-length-22012-cov-9.279683_pt1 | contig 22012 bp, 15 predicted proteins | sample MGYA00521264_ERZ890953 | MGnify/ENA primary metagenome ERZ890953 (study PRJEB32303, sample SAMEA104408629) | aquatic metagenome | biome: Brackish water; feature: Chemocline; material: water | place: Baltic Sea | collected 2014-10-26T21:54:00 | depth 200 m ...
GCGCCAGGGTCGGGGGAATCGAGCAGGCCGGAGGCGGGCACCCCTCCAGATCACTCCCAGAGCGACACCCGCAACACGACCACGGCCTCGCCAGGCTCCCCGGTCTGGGAGCAGCCGAAGCGGGCCTGGGCCAGCAGGGGCTCGAGACAGGCCAGGGCCTGAGCGTCCACCCAACCGGGCCAGTCCACCTGCCAGGACAATGGCGCACCGCTGGGATCGAGCTGGTAGGCGATGGAGCCCTCGAAGCTCGCGGCGCCGGCGGCGCTGGCCAGGCAGGCGGCCATGCGGTGCTCGGGCAGGCCGGTGGCGGCCCAGGCGAAGCCGGGGACCCGTGCGCTGACCTGCTCGGCGCTCACGGCGACGCGCCGTCCCCCGGGCTCTACGGGGGTGGGCTGGTAGGGGTGGGCCTCGAAGCGCACTCGCCGACCGGGCTCGCCAGGGGGGAAGCTGGCCTGCTCCAACACCTCGCAGGCACAGACATGGGCGGGCTCGGGCAGACGGTGGGGGTAGCGAGAGGCGCAGCGGCTCACCTGGCCCTGGGCGCTCAGCTCGAGCAGCACGGGGTTGCTCCAGAAGTCCCGCCGCCAGTCCACCCAGCAGGCATCCAGATCCACGGCCTGCAGGGCGGCACGGGCGCTCAGCTCACCCCAGGGGCCGCTGGGCTCGACGTCGCGCACGAGCACACCCTGGCTCTCGACCCTCGTGCCCGAGCCCCCCAGCAGGCCACCGATCCCCTCCGGGGGCGGTGGCACGGACAAGCTCGCCATGGCCTCGACCATGGCCTGGACCGTGGGAGGACCGGGCAGGGGCGCCTGCCAGCGGGCCCACTCCACGCCGCGCCCGGTGGCGCTGGGCGGAGCCGTAACCCCGAGCGTGAGCGTGCAGTCGCCGTCGCAGTAGACCCGCACCGCGGCCTCGGCGTGATCGGGGAGGCTGTGGGCGAGCAGGTAGTCACCGACGTAGGGCACCGAGCACAGCTCGCCCGTGCTCGCTCGCCGGCCCTCGGCGGCCAGCGCCAACAGGCGATCCGGCTCGTCGAAGGGCAGCGCCTGCCAGCCTTGATCCGTGAGGAAAGCCGCCGCGGCCTCGGCCACAGGCCGCAGCTCATCCCCGAACAGCACGACGTCGGCCACGACAGGCTGTACGACCCGCACGGGCCCGGGAGAGGGAGCCGACGGCGGGGGCGCCTCGAGCGCCGGCGGAAGGGTGTGGGCACAAGCGAGCAGCAGCGCGAGCACGGTACCTCCAAGGGCCAGGACTAACCCCATCCGCAGCGGGTTCTACACCCCACCCGGGGCCTCGCATGGCAGGGATGGCGCCCGCCGTCGTCAGGGCCGCCCGCTTGGCGCGCTACACCACCAAGCAATATCTTCCCGCCCTGCCCACATGCCGGAGTCGCCATGTCCCGCGCCCTGATCCTCGCCCTCGTCCTGCCCCCCCTGGCCTCCGCCGCCACCGCCCCGGACAGCCCAGACCACGCCAACCACTTCCAGGCCGAGCCGATCACCGCCAGCGGCATCACCGTCAGCGCCAGCAGCGCCTTCGCGCGCCAACAGGAGGCCAAGCTCAAGCTGAAGCTCGCCAACGCCACCGACCACTTCGTGCTGGTGCAGAAGAACGGCGCTCGCATCGCGATGGACTCGGGAGAGTTCGTCGCCACCAACCGCGAAGGGGTCAAGGTCATCGACCCCGCCAGCGACGGCGGCCACACCTTCGTGTTCGCGGACACCGGCGGACAGCTGCACCAGTCCGGCATGACCCTGCGGATCGAGGGCGTGTCCCTGGTCACCACCAAGGTGCCCCCCGTGGAGGCCGCGCCCTTCACCCTGCCCCTGACCACCAACAAGGTCGAAGCCGGCGGCTTCTCCTGCGTACCCAAGGGCAAGGTCAAGCAGGCCACCGACCAGACCTCGGCCAAGTTCGAGTGCACCTACCTGGGTGCCGCGGGCACCGTGGGGCTGATCCGCAGCGACGCCATCACGGTGGCCATCCCCGACGGCAAGGACTTCGCCAACGAGGCGGGCGAGCCCATCAAGCTCCTGCTGCCGGGGGAGTCCGAGACCATCGAGGTCAAGACCACGGTGATCCAGCCCAAGCCCCACGGCGTGGACATGCAGTTCACCGAGCTCACCCTGCTGTGGAACGACGCGCTGCTCAGCGTCGAGGTCCAACCCGTGACCTTCCCGGACTGGACCTTCACCCTGGACGTGGCGCTGACCGACGAGAAGAACCAGTAGGGGACCCCGAGTCTAGCGCGGGGTGTCGAACACCTCGTCCAGACACACCAGCCGCTGCTCGACCCCCTCGAAGTACAGCAGGTAGTGGTGGCGCCTGGGCTGCTGGGGCACCGTGTCCAGCCAGACGACCTGCCCGCCGCCTGGTTCCTCGCCAAGCTCGGGCACGAAGCGCTTCTTGGGGGGCGTGACCTTGGTCTGCGGCCCCGCCACCAGCACCGGCCGGCCGTCCCGGAGCTCGTACCCCACCGCGCCGCCGGAGCCCTTCCTGCTCTTGGGCGTGAGGAAAGCGACGTCCCGGATCAGCAGCTTCCGATCCTGCAGCAGCGTCGAGAGCCAGGCGGAGGTGCGGCGCCCCTGATACCAGAGGTTGGGCACCTTGGTGCGCTGGCCGCGCAGAGGCGGCCCCGTGCTGGTGGCCAGGTAGACCATGGATCGCACCGGGAGCTCCGCCAACAGATCCCGCGCGATGGCCAGGCGCGCCTGCTGGTCCTGAGCCGCCTGGACCCGGCGGGCGGACACCCCACGGATGGAGGGGGAGTGGGACAGCATGGCCACCAGCAGCAGGGCCAGCAGGGGCCCATGGACCAGCTCCCACAGCCGCCGACGAGAAGCCGCCTGGTGCGCCAGGGTGGCCACCAGCAGCGCCGCCGGCACCAGGCCCGGGTAGGCCTGCCGTCGGCTCCAGGTGCCCGTGAGCAGGGCCAGCAGGATGTAGCCGGACAGCCAGACGGCGAGGAACAGCGGCAGGATCGCTGGCCCGTGAGGCTTCCCCCGCACCCGGGCCCGGACCAGCAGCCAGGCGGGGACCAGCAGACAGCAGAGGAGCAGGTAGGCCACCAGCACCGCCTGGGTGGCGTCGCCGCCTGGGATCCATGGCACCTTGCCCTGCTCGGAGGGTGGGAAGAAGAAGACCTTCAGAGCCGCGAGAGTGGTGGACCAGAACTTGGCCGGGTTGGCGCTGTTGGAGGAGTACCCGCCCAGCTCCTGGGTCGCGCCCAGCCGCACAAGCAGAGCCAGCGCCGCCCCCAGGACGACGAGCCACGCCGGCCGCAACCGCGCCAGCCAGGATCGTTCGCCGTCGGCCCGCAGGTGCAGGGCGAGCAAGGGCAGCGCCACCACCAGGACGTAGCCCTCCTCGTTGCTGAAGATGGCCAGGACCACCATGACGGCGCAGAGCAGGGCGGGGCGCGAGCGCCAGCGGCCGTCGCGGCAGGCGGCGACCAGGAAGGGGATGGCGGCGGCGCTGAACAGCGCGCAGAGGATGTAGCTGCGGCGGGCCAGCAAGGGCACCACCTCTTCGGAGACCGGGTGAGCCAGCATGATCGCCGCGGCCAGGCAGCCCGCCCAGCGCCCGCTCGGGCCGTGCAGGGACCTGAAGGCCAGGTACACGGCCAGCCCCGCCAGGCCGTGCAAGACCATGCTGGTGAGGCGGTAGGGCCAGGCCGCGAAGCCCCCCAGGACGTAGTCGAGGGTGAAGCTCACCGCCGCCACCGGCCGGTAGCCGATGAAGTGGGACGAGAGGAAGTCCCAGCTGAACCAGTCGGGGCTGGACAGGGCCCCGCGGGAGACCCACAGGGCGCCGTCGGTGGTCATGGGCCAGAACGGCAGGTAGGCCCGGAAGGGCAGCGCGCCAGCCAGCAGCACCCCCACCAGCAGGATGCCGGCCAGGGCCGTCAGGGCGGGGGAGCGCTCACCTGGCTTCACTCTTCCTCCAGGTAGCCCAGAGCCTCGAGCCGCGCGGCGTCTCCCTGTGAGATCTCCACCTGCTCCACCTTGCCCTCCCTGCGCCGGGGCCGCGCCGCCCACCCGGCCATCATGCCCTGAAGCTCGGCCAGGATCTGCGGCTTCGCGCTCGCCAGGTCCGTGCCCTCCCCCGGGTCGGCGCTCAGGTCGTACAGCTCCCAGCGGTCGGCCTCGTGGTCCCGGATGAGCTTGTGCCCGCCGAAGACCACAGCGTCCCTGCGCGCGCCCTTGGAGGTCTCGATGAAGACGGGCCGAGGCTCGGTGTCCACGCCGCGCAGATCCGCGCCGACCAATCCGGCGGGCTGGGGAAGACCCAGCGCGGAGAGCACCGAGGGGACCACGTCCACCAAGGCCACGGGCTGCCGCACCACGCCCGGAGCGCCGCCCGGGTAGCGGATCACCAGGGGCACCCGCACCGCCTGCTCGTACAGGTTCACGGTGTGACCCCAGCGGCCGTGCTCGCCGAACTCCTCGCCGTGATCCGCGGTCACCACCAGCACGCTGTCGTCGTAGCGGCCCTGCTCCTTCAGGCCGCTCACCAGTCGCCCCAGCTGCTGGTCGGTGTAGGCGATCTCGAGGTCGTACAGCCGCAGCAGCTCTGCCCAGTCGCCGGGCTGCAGGCTTGGGATGAGCTTCCGGAGCTTGCGGATGGGCTGGGCCGAGCGGATGGGGCCCTGGTAGTCAGGGTCGTCGGAGTAGGCGAAGCCCGGGTGTTCCACGTAGGCGAAGTGGGGGTCGAAGTAGTGGACGAAGAGGAAGAAGGGCTGGCCCTGGGCTCGCTGCAAGAAGTCGAGGGCCGCGTCGGTGACCCGCTCGGAGGACAGATCGGCCGCCCCCCCGATGGCGGACTCGTCGAAGCTGTCGAAGCCCTGCTGGAAGCCCCACTTCGCCCCACAGTAGCTGTGGCTGACCACGGCCCCGGTGCGGTAGCCGGCCTGCTGGAGGATCTCGGCGAGCAGCAGCGCGTCGTCGGGCAGCGCCACCCCGTAGCGCTGGATGCCCAGGTCGGACGGGTAGCGCGAGCTCAGCATGGAGCCGATGGACGGAGTGGTCCAGGGCGCCTGGGAGCGGGCGTGTTCGTACAGCACCGCGTCCAGGGCCAGGGCGCGCAGGGCGGGCGTGGTGTCACGGCTGTGCCCGTAGGCCGAGCTGCGGTCCCAGCGCAGGGTGTCGATCACCACCACCACCACCCCCGGGGGGGGCGGGATCGGCGTCAGCGCGGCAGGCTGAGGCCGCTCACAGGCCAGAGCCCCCAGCAGCAGTAGCAGGACACAGGCGCGCGAGCGGGCGGAGATGGACGGCATGAACCCCTGGTTCCTGGCGATCAGGGTATCAGCTTCGTCAGGATCGCCCAGCCCCCTGCCGCCATGCCTCGAGCAGCTCGGCCGCCACCGCGCCCCTGGCGAAGCGGGTGGTGGCGCGCTCACGGCCGGCGGCGCCCAGCTCGACCCGCAGATCCCGATCCAGGGCCAGGCGCGTCAAGGCGTCGGCGATGCCGGCCACGTCCTTGGCCTCGAAGAGCAGGCCGGTCTCTTCGTGGATCACGGCGTCGGGGATGCCCGAGATGCGGCTGGCGGCCACAGGCAAGCCCGCGGTCATGGCCTCGACCACGGTGACCGGGAAGCCCTCGGAGTGGCTGGGCAGGCAGAAGATGTCGGCGTCGGCGTAGACCCGCTGCCGCTGCTCGCCCGTGACCCAGCCCAAGACCTGGACCTCGGGCCCGAAGGCGCGCTGCTGGACCTCGGCCTGGAACTCGTCGAAGTCGGCGCCATGGCCGGCGAAGACGAACTGGACCTGGGGCGCCCGGACCCGCACCAGGGGCACGGCGTCGAGCAGGTCCCAGACGCCCTTGGCCCGAATAGTCCAGCCCATGTAGAGGATCTTGACCGGCGGCTGCGGGTCGTGACGGGCCTGGACCGTGAGATCGTCGGGGTCGACCGGGTTGTACAGCACCCGCACGGGCACGTCCGGGCCGGCCCACTCCCGCACGGCGTCGGCCGCGAGCCGGTTCACCACCAGCACCATGGAGGCCCCGCGCAGCAGGTGGCGCATGGTCCCGGCGGCCAGGCGGGAGCTGTTCACGGCCTGCTCGAGGCCATGGGTGCCGTGCAGGTGCAGCAGCACGGGGACGCCGTGGGCCCGCGCCGCCTGAGCGTACAGGGCCTCCCGGTACAGCGAGACGGGGCCGCCCAGGTGGATGTGGACCAGATCGGGCTTGTAGCCCCGGGCCAGGGCGGCCGCGAACTCGGCGGAGCCGGTGATCACCCGGGCCAGCTTGCGGGGGTGGGACCCCGCGGTGGAGCAGGCGAAGTAGCGCACGTCCACGCCCTCGAGCTCCGGCGCCCGCAGCACGGTCTGCACCGTGGACGCGATGCCGCCGATGGTCTCGAGGCTGGGGCCCACCATGGCCACATGCAGCGCAGCCTCGCCCCCCCGCCCGGGGGCCGACGGGCGCACCCGGGCCAGGGCCCGACGGAAGGCCTCCTCGGCCACGTTGCGGCCGAAGGCGAAGTTGTGCAGGTAGCGCGGGCCCATACGGCGAGGTTCCTGGACGATGCGCCAGGACCACTCCATGCCGATCTTCTGGAGCCACAGGGGCGCACGGCTGGCCACCCCCGACAGCACGTCGAAGTAGCCGCCCACGCCCAGCACAAAGCGCAGCTTCAGCGCGGCGCGGTGGCGCTCGACGAACTCTTCCTTCTTGGGCGAGGTGATGGCGATGAAGAGGATCTCAGCGCCCGAGGCGTTGATGTCGGCCACGATCTCGGCCTCGTCATCCACGCCGAAGTAGCCGTTGCGAGAGCCCACGATGCGCACACCCGGATGGGCTTCGCGCACGGCGGCCACGGCACCCACCAGGGACTCTTCCTTGGCGCCCAGCATGTAGACGCCCCAGCCCTTCTGCACCGACAGGGCCAGCAGGTTGGTGGCCAGGTCGGGGGTGGCCACCCGCTCGGGCAGGGGCTGCTCGCCGAAGACGCGGCTCAGGGCCACCGGCGGCCAGCCGTCGGGCAGGATGATGTCCACCGGGCGCACGATCTCGCCGAAGTAGGGCTCCTCGACGATCTTCTGCAGGTGCTCGAGGTTGACCCCCACCCCCTGGTAGAGGCGGCCGTCGTCGGCCTCGATGAAGCCGGTGATGCGATCGAGGGCGCCCTGCATGTCCAGCACGTCGAAGGGCACCCCGAACAGCTCGATGCGCTCGGGAGTGGACATCGATCCTCCAGGTTCACTCTGACTTTCGGCAGGCGGCGCGGACGGCGCGCCCTGCGAGGTGGCGTGGGCCTACTTCTCGTCCAGGCGCAGGTCGCGGCGCATCCAGGCCACGGTGCGCTTGATGCCTTCCTCGATGTCCACCTCGGCCTTGTGGTCCAGATCCCGGCGGATCTTGGAGAAGTCCATGTGCTTGACCATGGTGGTGTGGGCCTCGGCTTCCTTGTAGGTGACCAGGCCGGGGTCGGCGCCGGTCTCCTTGACCACGATCTCGGCCAGCTGCTCGATGGAGATCTCCCAGTCCTCGTTGGAGCCCACGTTGTAGACCTCGCCGGGGATGAAGTTGTCCACGATGTTGGCGAAGGTGCGCGCGGTGTCGCCCACATAGTCGAAGATGCGCAGGTGGCCCTTGTGGCAGGTCACAGGCAGGCCGTGCAGCAGGCGGTGGCAATACACCGGCACCACGCCGCGGTAGCGGTTGTAGTGCTCGTGGGGGCCGTAGCAGTTCACCGGGCGCACCCGGACCACCTCGACACCGAACATGTCCCGGTGGTTGAGGCACTGCAGCTCGCCGGCCCACTTGGTGATGGCGTAGTCGTTCATCTGCTTGATGGGCACCTTCTCCATCACGTCTTCGGACATCACGCCCATGTAGTCGCCGTACACTTCGGCGCTGGAGAAGAAGATCATCTTGAACTTGTGCTTGGCCTGCAGCACCAGCATGTTCTTGGTCCCGACCACGTTGGTCCGCCACAGCAGGTCGTAGTGATCCTCGCCGTTCCAGCGGCCGTATTCGGCGGCCAGGTGGTAGACGAAGTCGAACTGCCGGCCCTCGAACATCTGGTCGAGCTGGTGCAGGTAGGTGACGTCCAGGCGCATGTGCTGTGGATCGGAGCCGGGGGTGATGTCCAAGGTCCACACATCGTGGCCGCGGGCGCGCAGGTCGTTCCGCAGGTTCGTGCCGATGAAGCCGGCGCCGCCGGTGATGAGGATCCGAGCCATGGGGGTCTCCGTGGGGCCACTCATCCAATAGGTAGCTAGAAAGCAGCAGATGAGGGTAGTGGTTCGTGATTGAAGGGGCTCTGTCGGGCGACCCTGTAACCCTGGCGAAGTAGGCCGCCAACCCGCGCTGCGCGCAGGTCGAGCGACGCCAGGGATGCCTGGGGCAGCGGCCGACGCACGACCGTGCACGAGCCTGGTGGGAGGGATGGCGGCGGGTGATCCACACATCCGGCATCCAAAGCTGCGCCTCCTGCGCTCCGCAGGGTGGACTGACGGCCGTTCGTGGGCCAAGATGGACCCGAAGCCACCGGAGGTCGGCATGCAGAAGTCTCGCCAGGGCGCAACCCCACCCCGCGATCGCAAGGCCCGCAAGGGAGCGAGCGATGCCCAGAGCACCAGCAGCAACCAGGTGGGCACGCCCGACTGGGCCCTCGAGCAGCAGCAGAGCGCAGGGAACCAGACCGTCCTGGGCATGATCGGCGGCACCCGCGAGAACGCCGAGATCGCCGCGGGGCGCCCCATCGGCCGCATGGCGGAGTGGACGCCCAGGCGCGGCGGCGAGATGAAGTGCAACTGCGTCTTCCCCCCGGGCACCAAGGTGAACGTGGGCGACGTGGGTACCATCGCCGACCGCTGGGGCTTCCGGGTGGAGCGCTGGGAGGTCATCAACGACAACGTCCACATCGAGTTCGTCACCATGGCCCCCCAGGACCAGTTCGCCTGGGGCAACGAGGTGATCCTGGGCGCCGCACCCGCCGAGACCGTGCTCGAAGAGGTCCAGAAGGACGAAGCCGAAGGCAAGAGCCTGCTGGGCGCCGCCTCGGGCCTGCTGGCCGCCGGCCTGCTGGCCCCGCCAGGGCAACAGGTCCCGGGCGCCGCCGCGCCGGGCATGGCCACCGCCCAGCCCGCCATGGGCCTGCCCGGCATGAGCCCCCAGGCCGCCGCCCCTGCCGCCGCCGGCTCCACGGGCCTGGCCGCCAGCATGGTGGCCATGGCCATGGGCACCCCCACCCAGGCCACCCCGGGCGCCGCCCCGGGAGTAGCGGTACCCGGCGTAGGCCCTGCGGCCCCCACGGCCGCCACCACCACCAAGGCCAGCCTGCTCGAGGCCGCCATGGGCACCAGCGTCTCCCAGCCCGCCACCAGCCCCGACCAGCAGCTGCAGCAGAACGCCCAGGCCTTCGCCAAGGCCCTCAACAACGCCAGCCCCGACATGAGCGCCCTGCAGCGCATCGCCACATCGGTCCAGGGCTCCCGGCTCTTCGAGCTGCTCGGCCGCGATCTGAGCGCGCGCCAGATCGAGAATCTGGTGCGCACCGGCCAGGGCAGTTCTTCCGGTCAGGGCCTCATCGCTCTGCTCGGAGAGCGCCTCTACCCACAGCTGAACGGCTCCGCCCAGTCCGCCTGGGACGCCGTGGTGGACGAAGAGCTCGTGGAGCAGACCGCCAAGAGCGCCCCCGCCGCCAGCGACGGCCCCGTGAAGGCCCAGGCCTGACCACCACCCACGAGGTGACCATGTCCTTTCGCGTGGGCCGCAGGCCCCTCGCGCTCGCCCTGCTGCTGTGCGCGGCCTGCCCCAGGCCGTCCAAGGACAGCGGCGACACCGGCGATCCCTGGCCCGGCCTCGAGGACTTGGGGCCGGAGCAGCTGCAGCCCCCCGACGGGCTGTGGCAGGCCCGCCACTTCATCGTCCCCCAGGGCCGCGGCCTGGTGTGGGAGCGGGATGAGGACTTCTTCATCGACAACATGACCGTGCCCCACATCGTGGTGAGGGGCGACGGCAGCTTCATGATGATGGCCACCAACATGGCCGACCCCCGCGGCCGCTGGAGCCTCGACAGCGAAGACGGCGTGGAGTGGACCCCGGCAGACCAGGCCCTGTTCCTCTCAGAGGACTTTCCCCAGGACTGCGGCAACCGCATCGAGGACGGCACGGTGATCTACGCCCGGGACGGCAGCTACCGCCTGCTCCTCGAGGCCACCCAGCTGGATGAAGAGATCGGCAGGACCGACTGGCGCGCCTGGTGTCAGGCGAGCTCGAGCGACGGCATGAGCTTCGAGCCCCTCGCCGGCTACTTTTACGAGGGCAGCGACCAGGACGACATGCTGCCCTCGGTGCCCACGCCCCTGCACCTGCAGAACTGGAGCGCCCTCATCTACTACATGGGCGACATCTACAGCGAGCATGGGGGCTACGAGAACGGCAACGGCATCCGCATCGCCCAGATGGCGGCCGACGACGACCATGCCGAGCCATGGATCACGAAGAACGTGATGCCCGCGGGCCAGATGGACCCCATGCCAGCCTACCTCGAGGGCGGCGGGATGCGCCTGTACCACACCAGCACCCTGCCCATCGACGGTGACGACAGCCCCAACCCGGGCCCCGGCCCAGGCTACGCAGAGACCAGCGACGGCCAGACCTTCACCCCGGCGGAGCGCCTGCTGGACGTCGAGGGTAACTGCTTCGACCGGCAAGGCGGCGAGTGCCTGCTGGACCCCTTCTTCCTGCACCTGGACGACGGCACCCTGCTGCTCTACTACACCTACCTGCTGGTGGATGAGGGCAGCGGCGGCCAGCCCACCGAGATGCTGAAGATCGGCATCGGGCGCGCCAGAGCGCTGGACTAGCCAGCGCTAGCCGTTGGCCCCAGCGGCCTGCTCCGCGGCCTGCAGATCGGCGATCATCGGGGTCTTCTTGTCGCCCAGGCTGTGCAGGGCCGAGCGCGGGATGAGCTTGGAGGTGGCCAAGGGTCCCTGAACGTGAACCTTGCCCAGCTCGATGGCCACCACCCGGCCCTGCTCGTCGAACGCCACATCCTTGACCGTGCCGATGGGGGTCTGGTGGGCGGTGTGGATGGCCCGTCCGCGCAGATCCTCGACCAGCAGGAAGCTGTCGCTGCCCTCCCAGTCCTTGAGATCGATGGCGCCGGCCTGGGGGCTGGCCAGCCAGCAGTCGATGCCGCGCAGCTGAATGTCCCGCAGCGGGAGCACGTGCACCTTGCGGGTGAACACGCCTTCTTTACCCAGGAACACCGCGATCATCTGGGTGAGGCCGGGGTCGAGGTAGAAGTCCTTGATCTCCCCCAGCTGAGCTCCATCGGAGATGCGGTAGATGGGCTTCTTGCTGAGATCCTTGGCGAGCTGCATGACAAGACTCCGTGGTGGAACCACCAAGCTATCCGCCGCAGGGCCTGGTTCCAAGCCCCCTGATACCGTCTGACATTGATTCGGCTCGGCGATCATCCGAGCCGAATCTGCGTCAGCCGGTATGAAAGACCAGGGTCAGCGCGTGGGCTCAACAGCCTGCGTGCGCACCAGGCGGAAGCCGTAGTCGGGGCCCCTGCTCTCCTGGGGGAAGGAATACCGCAGCGCTGCCCGCGCCCGGTAGGGAGGTTCGTCCGCGCTGCCGCCGCGACGCGTGGCCTGGGTCCCGGAGCCCGGCCCGTCAGGATCGGTGGTCTCGGTGGCCAACGGCGTGGCGAGCCACCAGTCGTTCACGTACTCCCAGGCGTTGCCGTGCAGGTCGTACAGGCCCCAGGCGTTGGCCGGGAAGCTGCCCACCTCCTGCACGATCTCGCCGGTGTTGCCGCAGTAGCTCACCCAGTCACCGAGGACCTCGCCGTTGTCCAACACCACGCCGGCGCTACACTCGCTCTCGGTGCCCTCCACCAGGTTGCCGCCAAAGTGGAAGGCGTCCCGAGAGCCAGCGCGGGCGGCGTACTCCCACTCGGCGTCGGTGGGCAAGCGGTAGCCCAGGCAGGCGTAGGGATCGGCGGGTCGCTCGCACTCCACGCTCTGTCCCTCACCGTCGCAGCGGTAGCAGGGCTCGGCGTGGCTGGCGAGGGAGACGAGGTTGGCGAACCAGGCCGCCTCGTTCCAGCGGACCTGGCTGACCGGGTAGGTGTCTCCTGTGGGACGCATGTCGCCGGGGTCGTAGCCCGCCAGGCTCCTGAACTCGAGCTGGGTGACCTCGTGGATGCCCATGCAGAAGCCGCGCGTGAGGGTGATCTCCCGCTGGGCCTCGTTGGCATCGACGCGCCCCACCTCCTCGTCGGGGCTGCCCATGGTGAACTCGCCGGGCGGGACCCACACCATCGGAACGAACGAGTCGGCGCATGGAATGGGATCGGCGTCGGCGTCGCTGTCCGCATCGCTGTCCGCGTCGCTGTCCGCGTCGCTGTCCGCGTCGGCGTCGGTGTCGGTGTCACCTTCCGGGATCGTCTCGGTGTCGTCCGACTTCAGATCGGGCAGGCAGGCGGAGAGCGCCGAGACGAGGACGAGGCACAGGTGGTGCGTGCGCATGCTTCCCCCAGGCAGGAGTGGGTCAGTACCGTGCCTGAACGCCGGCTTCCAGATGATAGCCAAGGTGGATGGTGGTGGGATCGCCCTGGCCGTAGGCCGTGGCCCCATGGTGGAAGAAGAAGCCCAGCCAGCGGCTGGTGTCGAGCTGGAAGCCCGCGGACAGCCGCAGCCCCTTGGGCTTGTCGGGGCCCGCCAGCAGGAAGGTGGTGCTGCTGTAAGCCTTGAGGGCCGACTGTGCGTTGAGGTAGTAGCGCAGCCCCGCCGCGTACTTGGCGCCCGAAGGCCCCAGCAGCACATCCAGCTCCAGCTCCACGCTGTTGTGAGGGGCCCACCCCAGGCCGATCTCGGTGGACATGCCGCTGTGGGTGCCGAAGTTCTCGGCGTAGGCGATGTCGCCCTCGAAGCCCAGGCCCGCCCGGGCCAGGATCTGACCGCCGTGAGCGGTGCGGTGGGCGTAGCGAGACTCGCGGAACAGGGTGTCCACCTGATCCGGATCGATGCGCAGCACCGAGCCCCCCGCGATGCGGATGAACCAGGCCTCGTCGGTCTGGGAGGTGATGCTGCCCCGGAGCACCGAGCCGTCCTTGAGGGTGACCACGTCTTCGCGGAAGGGATCGCCAGCCCGGCGCTGCCGTCGGGTGCGGCGCTCGGTGCGGTCTTCCTGGGCGTCATCCTGGGCCTGGGCGCGCTGGACATGGGGAGCCGCAGGCGCAGGCGCGAGGGCCGCTGCTTCGGCCAGACCCGCCGCGAGGATGAGCATGGGGATCATGGTCACTCCGGGGCTCAGCGCCCGGTGGCCAGGTTGATCAGGGAGGCGGGGTCGGGGGCCATGGCGTCGAGGAAGGCCGGCGCACGCATGACGCGACACCAGCCGGCCAGGGCGCGCCCGAAGGCCTGAGGGCTCGGGTCGTGCCAGGCGCAGACCACCGCGCCGATCACACCCAGCACCGCCACCGCGGGGGGCACAGCCACCCCTGGGACCAGCCGCAGGAACACCATGCGGCGGATCATCGAGACGGCGAAGGCCTCTTCCCGGGGACCCAGCACCGGCCACGGGGGGAGCGCCGAGGGGTCCAGGGCCTCGGCGGCCTGCAGCGCGGGAGAGAGCACCCTGTGGAGCATCACGCCGGAGACCTGGGGCGACATGCGCGTAGACAGCCCCGCCGCGATCACCCTCTCCACCAGGCGGCGGGCGAAGGCGGCGGGCAGGGCCGCGGGCTGCGCGGCGGGCTCATCGGCCAGGAAGCAGGCCAGGCGGCCCACGGTCAGGCCCTCGAGCTGAAGCAGATCCAGCACCTTGTCCTCGTGCCGGGCGGCCTTGGGGCTGAGCTTGCGCGGCTCCACCGCACCGCTGCGAGCGTCGAGCAGGGGCCCCTCGTCCCAGGACTTCCAGCCATCGTAGCAGCCGGGATCGACCCCAGCCCTCAGGCCCTGCTCGGTGCGGGTGAGCACCAGCGGGTATTGCTGGCAGAGCAGGGGCTTGGCCTCGAGGCCGTGCTGGGTATGGAGCCGGCAGAGCTCATCCTCGCCCTGGAAGGGGCAGAGGCCATCGGCGAAGGCCAGGCGCCGATCCACCACCGGATCGGGCTGCCCCGCAGCCGCAGCGAAGCCGCGCACGCGGGCGGCCTCTTCGAGGTTGAGGAAGACCACCACCCCGTGGCAACAGCCGCCACAGCCGGTGCAGGCGTGGCGCACGGGACCGAGGACGTGGAAGGGCTGGCTCATGCGGGCTCCCGGGCATGGAGGTGCCCATAACCCAGCCCTCGACAGCGCTCCTCACGCAGGTACAGGCAGCGCTTCGGAGCGCCGACTGAACCGAGCGGACCACAGCCATGGTCCCCGTATCGGCCACCCGGCCGACACGATGTCCACGGCCCCGCGCGTTGGCGGGGGAAGGAGAACCCTCCCCCGCATCGCTGACGCTCCCCCGCGCCCTATTGGCGCGCGGGGCGCGCGGAGCACGCCTCGAAAACGAAAGCACTTCCAATGCCGGTTTCTTGGCGGATGGCCGAGGCCTGGGTCATGGCCCGGACCACAGCCCGCCCCCGCACCCGGCCGTCCCTGGATCGGGACGACCGGGTCGGAGCGTCAGCGAGCGTCCTGCAGGAGCTGATCGGGGGTCACGACCGGCCCGAAGCGCTCGGCGAGGGCGACCAATGCCGCGCGCTGGGCGTCGTAGACCTCGAAGAGCCGAGCCGGCAGGTTCTCTTCCTTGGCGTAGGCCGCCTTCTGCAGATCGATGCGGGCGACGATGTTGTCGATGTACAGCGAGAACTGCTTGACGTAGAGATCCCGCGGATACTCCTTGTCGATCCCCGCGAACAGCTTGACGAGATCCTGGTGGAGCGGCAACCATCCGATGGGGGTGTCGATGGCCTGGACGTCCCCATGGGCGCGCTGCTCGAGCCAGCCCAGCCAGACCTTCACGTCGCGCTTCTCGCCCAGCAGCTGCTTGCCTTCGCCACCGCGGGCCCCGTGGGTGAGGAAGTAGTTGAGCCCCGAGATGATGGGCTTGTCCAGCAGCAAGGGGTTGTTGAACACCTCGAACTGAGCGCGCATGTAGTCGGCCAAGGCCCCGGGGATGAAGGGCGCGTTGGCCCAGGGTTGACGGTTCACACCGGTGGCACCCACCTCGGTGGCGGTGGCCGCCGAGACCAGGGAGGCACCGATGACCACGCCCTCGTCGGGGGTCTTGGCGACCCAGATGGGGGGCATGGTGTCGCTGTCGCGCCCACTGTAGGTGACCACCTTGACGTGGGCACCACGGGGGTCCTCCGCGACCTCCTCGTTGTAGTTGCCGATGGCGGTGTTGCGCAGGGTGGCCCGCGCGTTGGGGTTCGAGATGGGCACCGGCTTGCCGTTGGGGCCGATCTTGCCCTCGAACCACTCGCCCTGGAAGTTGACGCCACGGGCCGGGTGCTCCTCGTTGTTTCCGGCCCAGTGGGGCACGTCCGCGTCGTCGATGAGCACGTTCGACCAGATCACCTCGGTGTGCTCCTCGCGCAGGCACTTCATCAGGTACGGGTCGCCCTCCCAGTTGACGTCCGCGACGATACCGAAGATTCCCTGCTCGGGGTTGACCGCTCGCAGCGTGCCGTCGGCGGCGATCCACATCTGCGCCAGATCGTCACCGATGAAGTCGGTGCCCGCCATGGCGGTGGTGGTCTTGCCGCAGCCGCTGGGCGCAGCGCCGGCGAAGAAGGTGACGCGGCCGCCAGCCCCGCGCATACCCGTGATGAACATGTGCTCGGATAGCTCCAGGCCGGTCTTCATGTAGGTCGCCAGGTCCACCGCGAAGCGATGGTTGCCCTTCTTGAGCAGCAGCGTGTTGCCCGCGTAGGTGCAGAACAGCGAGTAGGTGGTCAGCCAAGACCGGTCCATGTACACGCGGGCGTTGGCCAGATCTTCGACAGTCCACGGCCCCTCGCTGTGGAAGTTGGTGAAGAAGTAGCCGACGGCCTCGGCCTGGGCGTCGAAGGACTGGTAGGCGTTTCGATACAGGATGTCGCCGGAGTGCATCACATAGGCCGAGCTGCTCAGCTCGAGGGCCGGGATGGTGGCGGGAGCCCCGGCCGGGCCACGGTTGAAGAAGCCGACGAACAGCGTCTTGCCCTTCATGATGCCCTTCATGAACTTCGCCAGGTAGGCGTGGGCCTCGTCCCGAAGCACCTTCTTGGCCAGCACGCTGATCTTCTCGTCCGGGTTGACGATGTAGAAGGTGCGATCCACGATCCGGCCCTGCTCCTGGGGCAGGTCGAAGTGGATGCTGTGGTCCTTCATGGCCAGGGGCTTCTCTTCACCCTTGGCGTGGCTGATCTGCCGGACCCTGGCCAGGTCGGCCTGGGAGCCAGTGAAGACCAACACGTCTTCGGGCTCGCCCATGGCGATGGCGTTGGCGATCTTGAGCAGCGCCTTCTGGTTGCGAATCAGGGCGAGCTTCGCCTGGTTCTCCGGGTCCAGCCGCTCGCGGAAGAGGGCCTGGGCATCGGCGATGGTCGCGATCCCACCAAGGTCGGACAGGATGTCGATGCCACGCTCGAGTTCTAGCATAGGAGTCTCCACGAAGGAACGGTGACCGGAAGGCGTCGAAGCACACACCCGAAGCTCCGTGAGCATGCTCGAACCTGAAAATGGTAGCCACTCCGAGGCCACAAGCTGGTTGCGCAGGACAGCTTTCGAGGAAAAATCCTCGTTCCAGTGAGCGGGCAGACACTCCACAGCCAGTCGAAACCCAGCCAGGCGGCCCCCGGAGCCCTCTACGCTCTCCCCGGGCCGGATGCAGGACCTGACGATCCACCGACGATGACGCCCGAGCAACCCGACCCCACAGCGGGTTATCCTCGCCACCCTCCGAGGGAGCCCCATGGAGCGCGACACCCGCGAGCTGATCCTGAGCGCCGCCGAAGCCGTCTTTGCCGACAAAGGCTTCGACGGCGCGCGGGTCAAGGACATCGCCAGCCAAGTGGGGGTCACCCACGCGGTGATCCACTACCACTTCCACACCAAGCGCGACCTCTACCAGGCCGTGGTGGACCGCATGGTCGGCGAGCTGGTGGAGCTGGCTACCTCCATCCCCCGCGAGCCCTACGACCCCAGGCTCAAGCTCGAGCGCTTCTTCTACGGCTTCTTCGACTTCGCCGCGCGCCACCCCAGCTTCGCCCGCCTGGCCAACCTCGAGACCGGCCATGGCGACCAGCACTACCTGCTGGATCTGGTGCGCGAGCACCTGGCCCCCCAGTACGCCAAGGCCCGGGGCTTCGTCAGCGCCGGCATCACCGCGGGGGTGTTCCGACAGGTGGACCCCGAGCAGCTGCTCACGGCCATCTACGGCATGATCGTCAGCTACTTCAGCGACAACCCCTTCATCGAAGCCATCCTCGGCGAAGAAGGCCTGCTCGAAGAGGCGGTGCTGGAGCACCGCCGCGACGTGCTGATGCAGATGATCCTGCGCATCCTGCTGGTGAACCCGCCGGCCTGAGTGCTGGCCGTCACGGCAGGGGATGACACGGGATGTCCATATTCGTCGGCGCGTCATTGACCTGACTAACAAGAAAGTTAGACACTCCTGTCAGCAGGGGGACTCATCGCCCCGCCACAGGAGTGTCCATGCCCACGCCCACCCTGCGCCTCGGCCTCGACATCGGCGCGATCGCCGTCCACGCCGTGCTCATCGACGAGCAAGGGCGCGCCCTCGCCCGCCGCAGCCGCCCCCACCACGGCGAGCTGCTGCCCACCGTGCGAGGCATGATCGAAGACCTCCCTCGGGCGCAGGACATCGACGCAGTGGCGCTGGTGGGCGGCCAGGCCGCGCCGGTGGCCATGGCTCTGGGCGTCGAAGCCGGTGACAGCGTGGACGCCACCCTGGCGGCGCTGCGCGCGCTGGTGCCCGGCGCTCGCCAGGTCATCGACGCAGGCGGCAGCTCCCTGTCCCTCGCGCGGCTGCACGAAGACGGCCGCTTCGCCGGCTACCAGAGCAACACCCTGTGCGCCGCGGGCACCGGCAGCTTCCTGGACGAGCAGGCGGCCCGCCTGGGCTTCAAGCAGGAAGACCTGGCCGACCTGCCCCTGATCGAGGACCCCCCGGACGTGGCGGCCCGCTGCGCCGTGTTCGCCAAGTCCGACCTCATCCACCGCCAGCAGGAGGGCTTCTCCCGGGAAGCCTGCTGGGCGGGCCTGTGCCGCGGCCTGGCGCGCACCATGGTGATGACCCTGTTCAAGGGCCGCACCCCCGAGGCGCCCCTGGTGCTGGTGGGCGGGGTGGCCCTGAACCCCGAGGTGGTGCGCTCCCTCGAGACCGAGCTGAACATGCAGATCGTGGTGCCCGAGCATCCCGACACCGTCACGGCCATGGGGGCCGCCATGTCGGCCACTCCCCTCCCTGGAGGCATCCAGCTGGATCGCCTGCAGGGCCGCAGCGCCGAGGCCGAGAACGCGTCCCGGCGACCCGCTCTGACCCTGGTCAAGACCCGCTACCCCAGCTTCGAGGTGGACGAGGAATGGCTGGACGCCCACGGCACCGAGATGCGCATCTCAGCCTGGCCCTCCGGTGATCTGCTCGAGGGCACCCTGGGCATCGACATCGGCTCCACCTCCACCAAGGCCGCCCTGGTGGACGCAGAGGGCACGGTCATCCTGGACATGTACCGGCGCACCTCCGGCGATCCCATCAGCGCCACCCGCCACCTGCTGAACGCCCTGCGCACCCTGGCCGCCGACCGCGGGGTCACCCTGAACATCACGGGCATGGGCACCACGGGCTCGGGCCGCAAGCTGGTGGGCGCGGTCTTCGGCGCCGACGCGGTGATCAACGAGATCTCCGCCCACGTGGCCGGTGCCATCCACACCGACCCCTCCATCGACACCATCTTCGAGATCGGCGGCCAGGACGCCAAGTACGTGCACACCATGGACGGCCACCTGCACGAGGCCAACATGAACTACGTGTGCGCGGCCGGCACCGGCAGCTTCGTAGAAGAACTCTCCCGCAAGCTGGGCTTCGAGCTGCACACCCTGGGGGATCAGCTGCTGGGCGTGGAGCCCCCGGTGACCTCGGACCGCTGCACCGTGTTCATGGAGCAGGATGCCCGCCACCTGCTGCGCCGGGGCTTCACCCCCCGCGAGGTGATGGGGGCCGTGGTCTACTCGGTGGTCCAGAACTACCTGACCAAGGTGGTGGGGCACCGGCCTCGCTCGAAGGAGCGCGTGTTCTTCCAGGGCGCCACCGCCCGCAACAAGGCCCTGGTGGCAGCCTTCGAGAAGCTGCTGGACATCGAGGTGGTGGTCAGCCCCTACGCCCACGTCATGGGCTGCTGGGGCGTGGCCCTGCTGACCCACCAGCGCCTGGCCGCCGAGGGCGCCTCCACCCGCTTCGAGGGCGTGGCCATGGCCGACCGCGAGGTGAAGCTCGAGAGCAGCACCTGCCGGCTGTGTACCAACAACTGCCACGTCACCCACGCCCAGGTCGAAGGCCTCGATCACGTCCCGTCCTGGGGCTACCTGTGCGGCCGCGATCCCGACGAGCAGAAGGTCCGCAAGAACATCCACTTCCGGGCCTTCGAGGAGCGCATGAAGCTCCATCGCCAGGCCGGCCGGATCAAGCTTCCCAAGGACGCCCCCAAGGTCCACATGCCCCGGGCCCTGCTGTCCCACGCCTACGCCCCCTTCTGGCGCAGCCTGCTGGGCGAGCTCGGGCACCGGCTGGTCCTGTCCAAGCCGACGGACCCTTCGGTGGTCAGAGGCGCCAGCGACTGGGTCGGCGCCGACTACTGCTTCCCCGTGAAGCTGGCCCACGGCCACCTGCGGCGCCTGGTGGAGGAGGTGGACCCCCACGAGACCATCCTGGTGCCCTACATGATCGCGGCCGAGTCCCAGAAGAAGACCCTGGGTTCGTGGTTCTGCCCCTACAACCTGGGGCTGCCCGCCATGCTCGAGGCCGCCGCCCAGCTGCGGGGCGTGCCCCTGGCCGATCGACTGGTCAAGCCCACGGTGGACCTGCGCTGGGACGAGCGCACCGCCGCCAAGAAGCTCCACGCGGACCTGGCGACCAAGCTCGGCGGCTCCCGCGCGGACTACGAGCGCGCCTGGCGCGCGGCCGTCGAGGCCATGCACGAGCTCGACCGCGCGCAGGCCGCCCTGGGCCGGCAGGAGCTGGCCAGGGTGGAGGCCTCGGGCAGGCCCGCCGTCATCGTGATGGGCCGGCCCTACAACATCTTCGACGCCGGCGCGAACCTGGCGCTGCCCGAGAAGCTCAGCCAGATGGGCATCGACGTGATCCCCATGGACCTGCTGCCCCTCCAGGACGAGCTCCTGGACGAGACCTTCCGGAACATGTTCTGGAACTTCGGCCGGCGCATCCTGGAGGCCTGCAGCCTGGTGGCCCGCAGCCCCAACCTGTACGCCGTGGGCTTCACCAACTTCTCCTGCGGCCCCGACGCCTTCATCTGGAGCTACGCCGAGCGCATCATGGGCCGCAAGCCCATGCTGGTGCTGGAGCTGGATGAGCACGGCGCCGACGCCGGCTACCTCACCCGACTGGAGGCCTTCGCGGACGTCATCGCAGCCAACGAGACCAAGACCGTCCCCCGCTTCAGCGTGAAGTCCAAGCTCATGAACGGTGAGGGCCTGGAGGGCACCACCCTGTGGGTCCCCGCCATGCACGAAGCCGGCTCGGCCCTGGTGGCCGCATCCCTCCGACGAAACGGCATCCCCGCACAGCCCCTGCCGGCCGAGACGGACGAGTCCTTCGTGCGGGGTCGCGGCAGCACCCGCGGCGGCGAGTGCCTGCCCTGCCCCGCGACCTTGGGGAGCTTCCTGGACACGGTCAAGAAGGCCGGCGGAGGGCCTGGTGAGCATGCGCTGCTCATGCCGACGGCTTCCGGCCCCTGCCGCTTCGGTCAGTACTGCACCCAGAACCGCCTGGCCCTGGACGACGAGGGCTGGGATCCCGTGCGCATCGTCTCCTGGACCTCTTCCAACAACTACGCGGGCCTGCCTCCCGCGGCCCGACGCTACATGTGGACCGGGCTGCTGCTCGGGGATCTGCTCTTCAAGCTGCGCTGCCGGGTGCTGCCCTACGAGGTGAACCCAGGCGAGACCGAGGCGCTGTTCGAGCGCTGGAAGGCGCGGCTGGTGGTGGCCATGGAGCAGGGACTGAAGCTCGAGACCGAGGTCAAGGCCGCCCACGACGCCTTCGCGGCGGTGCCGCGCCACCCCGGACGCAAGCCCCTGGTGGGCATCGTCGGGGAGATCTACGTGCGCTCGAACCGCTTCACCAACCAGGACGTGGTGCGCAGCATCGAGGCCGCCGGTGGAGAGGCCTGGCTGGCCCCCATCTCCGAGTGGATCATGTACATCGGCTACCTGGACACCCACGGCCTGGGCAACGCCGCCACGGGCTTCCGAGCCAAGATCAGCGCCTGGGCGCGCAACAACTTCCTGGCCCGGGACGAGCGCAAGTGGCTGGCCCTGGCCTCGCCGCTGCTGGACGACCGCCACGAACCCAGCGTCAAGGACACGGTGGAAGCGGGCCGACGCTGGGTGCCCGAGGAGTTCGTCGGTGAGACCATCCTCACCATCGGCCGCTCCATCGAGTTCATGAAGAACGGCGCAGACCTGGTGGTCAACGCCGCGCCCTTCGGCTGCATGCCCGGCGCCCTGACCTCTGGCGTGCTGCAGGCGGTGGAGGCCGAGTACGGCGTTCCCGTGGCCAGCATGTTCTACGACGGTGAGGGTGGCGGCGTGAACGATCGCCTCTACACCTACCTGGCCAACCTGGCATAGGCAGCCAGGGCTGCCTATGCCCGCAGCGATCGAGCCGATGGCTTCGCCACGGATCAGTGCCGCGCCGTGGATGGAACGTCGGGAACCTCGAAACGCACAACCGGCCGGACCATGGGTCCGACCGGCTCTTGTTCACGGGGCCCAGAGACCCGAAGGCTATCCGAGCAGGCTGAGCACCCCCTGGTTCATGGCCTTGGCCTGGGCCAGGACCGACACACCCGCCTGCTGGAGGA
>ERZ890953.519-NODE-519-length-22011-cov-7.638459_pt1 | contig 22011 bp, 21 predicted proteins | sample MGYA00521264_ERZ890953 | MGnify/ENA primary metagenome ERZ890953 (study PRJEB32303, sample SAMEA104408629) | aquatic metagenome | biome: Brackish water; feature: Chemocline; material: water | place: Baltic Sea | collected 2014-10-26T21:54:00 | depth 200 m ...
TCGCAGAAGCTTTATTAAAAAAGAAATTTGAAGAAAATAATATTGAAGGGTTAGTCGAATCTGCAGGCTTTTCTCCTACCACTATCAATGATCCTCCTGATCCACGAGCCATTGAAGCTGCAAAAAAATATAACTTGGAACTCAAAGGTTTTTCCAGAATATTTGAAAAAAGAGACTTTGATCGTTTCGATCATATTTATTGTATGGATACAAGAAATATTCGTGATGTTAAATACCTTGCACGAAATAAAGAGGACAAAGCAAAGATTGATTATATGATGAATATTATTGAACCCGGTAGTAATAAAGTTCTTCCTGATCCAATTCATAGTGGTATATATAGTATCGATGATGTTATTGAAATTATTGATAAAATAACAGATATCATAATTAAAAATAATAAATAAACAAGTACTACCAGGTGTTAAGCACTATCCCCAATAAGGTTGATATTGAAGATGCTTACAATCGGATAAGACCTTATACTCACAAAACCCAAATTCTTACTTCAACTCTTCTGAATGCCAGGTTTGGGGCTAATCTTTATTTCAAATGTGAGAATTTTCAAAAAGCTGGTTCCTTTAAGTCAAGAGGTGCAGTAAACGCAATTCTTTCTTTGTCCGAAACAAATTCGAGCACAGGAGTTGCAACACATTCATCGGGTAATTTTGCACAAGCATTGGCAAGGGCAGCGAGTATATTAAATATACCTTCTTATATAGTGATGCCCGAAAATGCGCCAAAAGTTAAGGTAGAAGCAGTACGAGATTATGGCGGTAAAATCACATTCTGTAAGCCCACATTAGCAGCACGTGAAGAAACAATTAAAAAAGTTATTAGTAATACTGGTGCATTTGAAATTCATCCATACGATAATTATGATATCATAGCAGGGCAGGGGACTGCAACTCTCGAGTTATGCCAAAGTATTCAAAATCTTGATATTATATTATGTCCAGTAGGTGGTGGTGGTTTAATCAGCGGAACAGCACTTGCTGCATATTTTTTTGGGAATAATATTAAGGTTATTGCATGCGAACCTAAAGGAGCTGATGATGCCTATCGATCAATGAAAGCAGGTAGTATAATTCCCAGTGTTAACCCACTTACAATTGCAGATGGATTATTGACTTCATTGGGTAAACGAAATTTTCCAATTATTCAGGAATACGTTGACGATATTGTAACTGTTAGTGAAGATGCTATTGTTGAGGCAATGAGATTAATATATGAAAGGATGAAAATTGTAATTGAACCTTCATCTGCAGTACCTTTGGCAGCCCTTATTGAAGATAGAGTGGATGTACGAAATAAAAATGTTGGTATAATTATTTCCGGAGGAAATGTTGATCTTGCCAAAATATCTTTCTAGTTATGAGCAATGATAAACTTGGTAAACTTTTTCTGATACCCACAGCCCTGGGCTCATTCGAGACAAATGAGCGCGTGTTACCTTCATACAACACACAAATAATTTACGGATTAAATGTTTTTGTTGTTGAGCAGGTAAGAACTGCCCGAAGATTCTTGAGTAGTTTAAACCATCCTGTAAAAATAGATGAACTGGAATTCAAAGAGCTTAATAAGCATACTGATAGTTCTGAAATTGATTCCTATCTTGATTGTACATACTATGGCAAGTCAGTTGGTTTAATATCCGAAGCAGGAACACCTTGTATTGCCGACCCCGGATCAGTTGTCGTAAAAATTGCACAGGAAAGAGGAATACAAGTGATACCACTTGTTGGTCCAAATTCAATAATATTATCACTGATGGCTTCTGGATTTAATGGGCAGAATTTTACTTTCCATGGGTATCTTCCTGTTGATAAACAACAGCTTAGTAAAAAACTTAAGGAAATTGAAATGAATGCCGTTAGATTAGATCAAACGCAGATATTTATTGAAACCCCATATCGTAATAATCAGATGTTGAGTTCAATACTGAATACGTGTTCTCCGCGTACTCAATTATGCATAGCAACTGAACTAACACTTCCGTCTGAATCAATTCAAACAATGCCAATTTCAATGTGGAAGAAAATTAAACTCGATTTCCACAAAAAACCAACTGTATTCCTAATTTATAAGTAGAATTATTTGCACTACTGAGGTTCTCTTTTAAGCTTCCACCGCTTGTGCGACCAAAGCCAGTTTTCAGGTTTTTTTCTAATAACTTCTTCCAACTTAATTGCAAGCCGTTTAGTTATTTCACCATCTTTAAGTTTCTGAGGTTCATCTGCAAGAATTGTTAGTTCGAGTTCATAGTATCCGCGCTTAACTCGCTGTATATCAACAAAAACAGCGGGATAATTATATTTTTTGGCATATAGTTCGGGACCATGTAAAAATGCCGTATCCCGACCGAGAAAATTTATCCAGTGTGATTTTTTAAGGTTTGATGGACTTTGATCGGAAGCCATAACATAGTTCTTCTTTTTATCTTTATTCAATACAAAACAACGAGCTGTTTCATATATTGAAACTAACTCGGTTCCCAACCTTGATCGATTTGTTTTAATGTAATTATTAAGATATTTATTACTAAGTGGTTTGTATAGAGCTATACCGGGCCACTGTAATTGCATACAAGACAAAGCACCCCACTCCCAGTTACCATAATGGTTTGGTAGTGCAATTATACCTCCATGGTTTTCATAAATATTGCGTATTTCATCTTCATTAATTACCTTATGCCGTGCGTAAATTTGCTTCTCACTCATGGTAAAAGCTTTTAAACTTTCCACAGTAATTTGGGAAAGGTTTTTATACGATAATTTTTCAATTCTTTTTAACTCCTCAGGACTCTTTTCAGGAAAGCATTTTTTTAGATTATCTCTTACAACATCAAGTCGATATTTTAGTACCTTGTAGGTAATAAAATAAAAGAAATCAGCAAAAATATAAAGTAACCAGAATGGTACTAACCGGAATAACAAAATGAAAAAGCGTGTTACTAATGATGATATTAAATTCATGGAGGCAAACTTACTGCTTCTTTTGAAAAAATATCAAGAATGTAAAGTAAATTTGCCAATTATTTTTTCATTGTATTAAGTGCATTAATGACCAATTTAATAAAAAAACTAAACTTAAACAGAACTGAAAATAGAACCTTTAGGCTTCATACATTTTATATGATAATTGAAGGCGTTGTACTTGGAATACTAGCACTAAACGAGTTTGTTTTCCTTAAGAGTTTAAATGGTACAAATTATCAGCTTAGTTTTTTGTTTCAGTTTAGTATGCTGGTATTTCTATTTCTGATAGTGATTAATGAGTTTTTGAAGAGAATAAGAAATAGAAAAAAACTTCTAAGGCTTGCAGCTATTTTTAGCAGATTGCCACTACTGGCATTGTTCTTCTTTCCAACAAATACAGATGATCTGATAGCACACCCTTATTATCATTACATATTTCTTTTTCTATTTTTAATTTATTTCTCAGGAAATATTTTTATCAATCCCAATATTAATTATCTGCTTAAGGTAAACTATCGCCATCAAAATTTCGGTAAATTATACAGTTATTCAACCAGCGTTAATAAGATTGTAATGCTTATTGTAACATTTGCCTATGGTTATATACTTGATTATAACAATTTTGCATTTGTATATATAATCCCCATTGCTGCTCTACTTGGTATATCATCGGTTTTTGTTTTGTCAAATATTTATTATCCAAAAGATGAAGTAATATTATTGAAGAAGTCAGTTATTCAGTCGGTTAAAGACTCTATTAAAGATATGCACCAAATACTTCGGAATAATACACCCTATCGTCATTTTGAAATAGGTTTTATGTTCTATGGTTTTTCGTTTATGATATCGGTAACGGTAATTACAATTTATTTTTACGAAGCACTAAATCTAAATTATGCAAGCGTAGCGTTTTATAGAAATGCATATAATATATTGGCAATTATACTATTACCTTTTTTCGGTAGGCTAATTAGTAATATTGATCCCCGAAAGTTTGCTGCTATAACTTATTCCTCTATTGTTATCTATATTTTCTTCTTGATGATGACCTCATATTTCCCTGCATACTTTGAATTTCTTGATATTACAATTTATTATACCCTTATTCTTTACATCTTATTCCATGGAATTTTTGCTGCAACCATGGTATTATTATGGAATATTGGGTCAGCATATTTCTGTAAACCGGAAGAATCGGGAACTTACCAATCGCTTCATCTTTCATTAACAGGAGTTAGAGCAATTTTTGCACCATTGATGGGGGTTGTGTTTTATGAATTATTTGGGTTTACAATAACATTTTCAATAGCTATTTTCTCACTATTGTGCGGTATAGCTCTAATGATTTGGTCTTATTATAGGGATTAAAAATTCACTTAGCTACAACAGAGGGTTAATTTCTCTTAACAGCAAAAGTTTCTCCAAACTTAACATTTCCTTCATTAATTATCTGATATGGAAAATAGTGAATAGGAGTAGTTTCGGCTTCTTTGTTTGTTATATCAATGGCAATGGTTTCAATACTTTTTGCACCCTCTTCAAGTTGAACATCAGCTTCATATGTTAAACCATATGCTATAATATTTCCTTCTGCCATCTCATTTTCACAATACTTTTGTAACGACCATATTACTGACTCATTATTTGGAATATTCTTTTTGTCGGTAATTTCAAACTCAAGGGGATGAACAACTTCATCTTTATCAACAAATGCACCAAAGGGGTAGCATTGCCCGGTATCCTCTAATAGGTCTTTTGCATATTCAAATGAATGATCAATTATGCTTTGTGTTATTTTATCCATAATGATATAGTTGTTTGAAATTTAATAGTCATACTTGCTATTCCATCTATCCTTCAGATTTTTACGATCCTTAATTTCATGAGTATTATTGCCTGGTTCGTAAAACTTAGTTCCACTAATATCATCTGGTAGAAATTCCTGATCAATGAAATTACCCTCGTATTGATGCGAATATTGGTAATCCTTACCATATCCAATATCCTTCATTAGTTTTGTTGGAGCATTCCTAAGATGTAATGGAACTGCAAGGTTTCCTGTTTTTTGCACCAGTGATTGTGCATCTTTTATGGCAACATATGAAGAGTTGCTTTTGGGCGAATTTGCAAGATATATTGCTGTTTGTGAAAGAATTATCCTTCCTTCAGGCCAACCAATCTTGTTAATTGCATCCATGCATGTATTAGCAAGTAATAGAGCGTTAGGATTTGCGTTTCCAATATCTTCCGATGCAAGTATTAACATACGTCTTGCAATAAACTTTGGATCTTCACCTCCCTCAACCATCCTTGCAAGCCAATAAACTGCAGCATTCGGATCGCTACCTCTCATCGATTTTATAAAAGCTGATATTATATCATAATGCATTTCACCTTGCTTATCATATATTGCCAGGTTTTCCTGAATTATGGTTTTTACCAGCTCGTTTGTTATTTTGATTTTCTTTTTCGAAGTTTTTTCTTGATAAACAACTAACTCCAGAGCGTTATATAGTTTGCGGGCATCTCCACCTGATATTCCCAATAATGCTTCGTCTTCCTTAATCTCAATCTCAATATCAAATTTGGTTTTTAGAAGTTTAATTCCATTTTTTAGTAAATTTCGAAGATCGACTGCTTCCAGACTTTGTAGTATATATACCTGACAACGTGATAATAATGGGGAAATAACCTCGAATGATGGATTTTCTGTAGTCGCCCCAATTAGTGTAATAATACCTTTCTCAACTGCTCCTAATAATGAGTCCTGTTGCGATTTGCTAAAACGGTGAATCTCATCTATAAAAAGAATAACATTACCATGAAACATTGCTGCCTGATTAATTACATTGCGTACATCCTTAACTCCCGAACTAACAGCGCTAAGTGTATAAAACTCCTTATTTAGAGTATTAGAAATAACATTTGCCAAAGTTGTTTTTCCAACACCCGGAGGCCCCCAAAGTATCATCGAAGGTATATTCCCCGATTCTATACTTCTTCGTAGTATTGCATTTTTGCCAACTAAATGTTGCTGACCTAAGTAGTCTTCAAGTGTTTGTGGTCGAAGCAATTCGGCTAAAGGTGCTGGCATTTTTGGTTGATGTTATATACATTGCAAATTTAGGCAATTTTACAATTCAGTTCATTTTTATCTTTAAAACCATTACTTTTGACCTATGTATGAAAAGCTTATTTCAGAAGCTAATTTTAGATTCAGCAGGAGTGGTGGGCCGGGTGGGCAAAGTGTAAACAAGGTTTCTACTCAAGTTGAATTGTTATTTGATATTGCGAAATCAGAAACACTTAGTGAGGATCAAAAGACGATTATTTTTCATAAATTAAAAAATAGGATCACAAGCGAAGGAGTACTCACCATTAAAAGTAACAGAACTCGTAGTCAATTGAAAAACAAAGAAATCGCAATCGAAAGATTTATTGAGTTAATTATAAATGCATTAAGGCCGGTTAAAAAGAGAACACCCACTAAACCGACTAAATCATCAGTTGAAAGGCGTTTAGTTAGTAAAAAGGTAATTTCAGATAAAAAGAAAAATCGTAAAGTAAAGGAAGATTAGAGTTATTACTAGATTTTGCATTGTGATTTATTCAATCCACTATCAATTAAAGACTATAAAATTCCATTAGTTCAAGTGGATGACTAATCAAATGCTTTGCTCCGTTAGAAACTAGTTCTTCTTCTGACCGGAAACCCCAAAGTACACCTACAGAGTACATTCCGGCATTATTGGCCGTTTGCATATCAATGCCTGAATCGCCAACAAAAGCTATGTCACAGGGATCGATCCCCATACCTTTACTGATCTGCAAAGCAACCAATGGGTTGGGTTTCCTGTTTTCTTCAGTTGTAAATCCGACAATAAATTCAAAATCCCAGTCAGGTAATAAGGTTAATACCGTTTTTTTTGTGAGATTGTCTGCTTTGTTTGAAAGTACAGCTATCTTAATATTATTAGAAATAAGTCTATGGAGCAATTCAGAAATTCCATTATATGGTTTTGACTTATTAGTGCAGTTTTTACCATATTCATCCATCATCATATAAAAGTATTTCAAGCATTTTTGCTCATCCCTATATGATTCCGGTAATGATTTCTTAACAAGGTTTTTAATTCCTCGACCTATAAATCCTTCATAAGTATTTCTATCATGGATAGGAAAATTGTGCCTTTTTAAAACAACATTCATTGAATCTGCTAGATCATCAATCGAATTTACAAGTGTGCCATCCAAATCAAATATAACTCCTCTAAACTTCATAATAACCTATTATTAAACTATTTAATTGTAAACATTATAATGCCACAAAAATACAGTTTTTACATTGAGTAGCTGGGGACTAACATGATATTCCACTTTTTCCTATTATTGCAAACAATAAACCTTATTATGAAATTATTGTTGATATATTGTTCCAAATTCGCTTATAATCCTACAATTCATACTCTTGAAGAATTTCCTGAGGTAACTGAAGGACAGACTTACAATGAAGCTCTGGTTGCTTTTATACATGGAGAGTTGATAGATGAGGATGACCCAAAAGGAGTTGAAAATAAATTACTAAAAAATATAAAATGGGCCGCAAAGAAAAACGATACTCGAAATATAATTCTCCATTCGTTTGCACATCTTGCTGAAACAAAAGCCGACCCTAAATTTACAAAGGAGATATTTGATAAAGTTGAATATAGGCTAATTAATGCTGATTATCAGTGTGCGCAAACACCTTTTGGTCATTTTCTTGATCTTGATTTAAAAGCTCCTGGCGTTAGTCAGGCAAGGATATTTAAGAGCTTCTGATTTTTATAAATTTTACTAAAACTAACTACTCTGAAAAACAAAAAACTACTACTTATTAATCCCTTCAATCAATCGAAAAGGGACGAGGTATTTGATACACGAAGTATATCACCTCCACTTGGCTTAGGAATGATTGCAGGATTAACACCAGATTATTGGGATATCGAACTAATCGATGAAAATTTCGATGCATTTGAATACCGTGATGCAGATCTTGTAGGTATAACTGTACTAACATCTGCTGCTTACAGAGCTTATGAAATTGCTGATATTTATCGTAAAAAGGGAATTAAAGTAATATTAGGTGGTATTCACGTATCCATGATGGTTGATGAAGCCGAACAATATGCTGATACAGTTGTTATTGGTGAAGCTGAGGGAGTCTGGAATACTGTAATTGATGATTTCACGAATAACAGATTGAAAAAGAGGTATTATGGTGAGTTAAGTGAATTGAACCATAGTGCTACTCCAAGGAGAGATCTATTTCACAAAAGTTACTCATACGCTAACATTCAAACAACACGTGGCTGCCCAATGAGTTGTGATTTTTGTTCGGTACATACCTTTAATGGGAGTAAATATCGCCAGCGTCCGGTTAACGAAGTATTGGATGAAATTGAAACGATTGAAAATGATAAACTCTTTATTATTGATGATAATTTAATTGGGTATACAAAGCAATCTGCCGAAAGAGCTGTGGAGCTTTTTAAAGGAATGATTAACAGAGGTATAAAAAAGGACTGGTATTGTCAGGCTTCGTTAAATATTGCTGATAATGAAGAGGTGTTGAAGTATGCTGCAGAAAGTGGTTGTAGAATGATCCTAATTGGAATTGAATCGGAAAAAATAGATCAACTTCAGGAGACCAATAAAAAAATGAATATCAAAATTGGCATCGATCATTATGAAGAAGCATTTCAAAAAATTCACAAACATGGAATAAGTGTTCTGGGAGCACTTGTTTTTGGTTTAGATAGTGATTCTAAGGAGGATATCCAAAATCGAGCAAGGTTCGCAATCGATTCAGGTATTGATGCTATGCAGGCAACAATTGTGACTCCGTTACCGGGGACAAGTTTGTTTAAGAGATTGGAAAAAGAGGATAGGTTACTTTATACTAACTTTCCAAAGGATTGGGAACGTTATCATTTTCATGAAGTTAGTCATAAACCAATAAAAATGACTTCTGATGAATTAATGGTTGCAATGGACGAGTGTTGGAGTACCATGTGGGATGCGAAAACAGTGTATCGCAAAATGCTGAAGACATTAAAGCAAACTAAAAATGCTAAGGCCGCAACATGGGCATTTGCCTCAAATACTGAACGACACAACCTTGCTTTTGGCAAAAAGAAAAAAGCAATGGATATAGAAAAACTGCTTAAAGGAATGATTTAATACAATTGTTATGAATTATAATAGAATAGTGAAATCCGTTTTTAAAGGTAAATTACATGTTAGCATTTTTATCTCTCTGATAATTTTAATATTTACTTCTTGTGAAAGCTCTAATCATGAACCTTCAGAAAGTGTTGATATACTACTTGAAGAGATAACTATTTCGGATATTAGGGAAAGCTATGACACTGACGAATATACAATAACAGACCTTGTCACTGCATACATAAATAGAATAAACACAATTGATGAAAACGGGCCCACTCTCAATTCGGTAATTCAGATTAATCCTGATGCTTTGGAAATTGCTCGTCTGCTTGATATTGAAATGAAAAATGGCAAAATCAGAGGTCCACTTCATGGTATACCGGTACTATTGAAGGATAATATCGATACTCGTGATAATATGGAAACCACTGCCGGATCATTAGCTTTAAAGGGGTCGCATCCACTAAAGGATAGCTATTTAGTTACAAAGTTAAGAGATGCCGGAGCAATTATACTTGGCAAGGCAAACTTAAGTGAGTGGGCAAATTTCCGAGGTGAGATGTCATCAAGTGGATGGAGTGGGGTAGGCGGACAGACATTAAACCCTTATGTACTAGATCGTAACCCCTGTGGGTCTAGTTCTGGTTCAGGAGTAGCAGTTTCAGCTAATCTTACAGTATTGGCAATAGGAACGGAGACAAATGGTTCTATAGTTTGCCCATCAACCAATAATGGTATTGTTGGTATAAAACCTACTGTTGGATTAATTAGCCGGTCAGGTATTATTCCTATTTCATTCACACAAGATACACCCGGACCCATGGCTCGAACCCTTTATGATGCTGCATTGTGTTTGGGAATAATGGTCGGTGTTGATTCATCTGATAGCAAGTCCATTGAGAGCATAGGTAATACTTATTCTGATTATACTCAGTTTCTGAAAAATAATGGACTTGAAGGCAAAAGAATAGGTTTATATACTAAACCTTATGGGATAAACTATAAGGTTGATGAATTGATGAATGAAGCGGTAGAAGTTATAAAAAGCCTGGGAGCTGAAGTGATTGAAATAGATAAACTATATGATCCGAAGGTAGAAGATTATTCATTTGAAATCATGTTGTTTGAATATAAGGACGGACTTAATAATTACTTTAAGTCATTGGGAAGTAATGCATCTATAAAGAGTTTGGAGGAACTCATAGAGTTTAATAGAAACAATCCTGTTGAAATGGAATTCTATAATCAGAAATATCTTGAAATGGCACAGGAAAAAGGTAGTTTGGAATCTGAAGAATATAAAAATGCATTGGAACAAATGCTTATTGGAGTAAGAGAAAATGGAATTGATAAAGTAATGAATGACAATAATCTGGATGCTATTATTGCACCAACCGGAAGCCCAGCCTGGAAAACAGATCATATAAATGGTGATAGCTATATGCTTGGAAGTTCTTCCCCGGCAGCAATTTCAGGTTATCCAAATATTACAGTTCCAATGGGATTTATTGATGAGTTACCGGTTGGTATTTCATTTTTCGGAAGAGCATGGAGCGAACTCATATTATTGGAAATTGCTTATGGATTTGAGAGTAATACAAATTATCGTAAGGCTCCCAAATTTCTACTGCATGATTAGAGTGCATTATTTGCAACAACAAACTATTGAATTAAAAGAACAAAAAATTTCAACAGACTTTTATTTCAGCTAACTTTACACTATGAAAAAAATAATAAATTATTTCCTGCAAGGGTTACTTTATATAGCACCCTTTGGAATTACAGCATACATTATCTATATAACATTCAGTTATTTAGATAATTTATTGGATGATATCCTGGAAAAGTTCCTTAAAGTGGATATTCCCGGATTGGGACTTGTTGTCATTTTCTGTTTTCTTGTATTGGTGGGTATTATTGGCCGAAGTATTATTGCCCATCCAATCAAAATACTATTTAATCGCTTTCTTGATAAAACTCCATTGTTGAAGCTAATTTATTCAGCAATGAATGACCTTTTTTCAGCATTTGTAGGTAAAGAAAGGAAATTTAATAAACCTGTAATTGTATTAGTGAACCCAGTATCAAATCTGGAAAAATTGGGATTCCTAACGGCAGAAGATTTGAGTAAACTCGATGAAAAGGAAAAGGTTGCTGTGTATTTCCCTCATTCCTATAATTTTTCGGGTGAATTGTTTATTGTTCCTAAAAACCAGGTTAGGCCGATTGATATTAATCCGGCAGTAGTAATGAAATTCATTGTATCTGGTGGTGTTTCAGATATCTACGAGGAAAAAGATGTCAACAAAACTGTTAATTAACAGATATTGAAAATCTGCCAGACGCAGTTTTATTATTAACCAGTATTTCTTTTGCAAATCAATATTTTCCAAATAGTTAAATATTTCTTAAATAATTAGCAATACAATATATAATGCATGAAAGGTATATTTTTGCGCTATAATTCAAAAACGTATTTAACTAAATGAATGCTAACAAATCAGTAATGTTTTATAATATACTAATCACATTATTTTAAAATACTGCTATTATCTATTTATAGATTATAAAAATGAAAAATCATATAATAATATCCATATTACTCATCTTTAGTACATTACATGTAGTATCTCAAACTGGTGAGGTTCATGGTAAAATCACTGATATTACTAATAACGAGCCCGTTGCATTTGCAAATGTTATTGTATCAGGGACTCAAATTGGAGCAACTAGTAATGAGGATGGTGAATTTATTATTTCTGGAATAGAGCCGGGTTATATTACACTTCAGGTATCCTTTATCGGATATAAACCAGCGACTAGTCAGGATGTATTACTCAGTAATAATAATATACCATTCATTGAAATTAATTTAGAACCATCTAACGAAGCGCTCGATGAAGTGGTAATAAAAGCAAACCCGTTTGAAAGGATAATAGAATCGCCATTATCGATGCAAACTATCAGAACTAAGGAAATTGAGAGTAATCCTGGTAGTAATCGTGATATTAGCAGAGTTATTCAGTCGTTTCCGGGTGTAGGTTCAACACCCGCGTTTCGGAACGATGTAATAATCCGAGGTGGAGGACCAAGTGAAAACAGATTCTTCCTTGATGGTATAGAAATTCCTGTGTTAAATCACTTTTCAACACAGGGAGCGTCGGGTGGCCCTGTGGGTATAATTAATGCTGATTTCATTCAGTCTGTTGATTTTTACTCCGGATCATTCAAAGCCAATAGTTACAACGCTTTAAGTGGCATACTCGATTTTAAACAAAAGGAGGGAAGTAAGGACAAAACAAATTTACAGGTAGCTGTTGGCGCAAGTGAAGCAGCCTTTACTATTGATGGACCTATTGGAAAAAAAATAAGCTATATCTTCTCTGTACGAAGGTCATATCTGCAATTTCTTTTTTCCGCAATAGGATTACCATTTCTTCCAACTTTTAATGATTATCAATTTAAGCTTAAAGCAGACATAAATAAAAAAAACAAGCTTACTGTGATATCCATCGGATCATTAGATAACCTAAAACTAAATACTGATATAAAGGATCCCGATCCGGGACAAGAGTATATTCTAAGTCAAATACCAATAAATAATCAATGGAGCTATACAGTTGGTTTAGTGTATAATAATTATTTTAAAAATGGCTATCACACATTTGTGCTAAGTCGCAATATGCTCAATAATAAGTTCTACAAATACCCTGATAATGATGAGAATCAGCCAAAGAATTTTGATTACAGCTCGTCAGAAACAGAAAATAAATTCAGGTACGAATTATCCTTAAGAAAAAATGGGTTTAAGTATAATTTTAGTATTAATTCAGAATATGCAAAGTACTATAATTCAACATCTCAGGAAATATTTATAGATGACAGCCTTTTTAACCTTATGTATACTACCAACCTTGATATCATCAAGTATGGATTATCTGGTCAGGCTTCAAAAAGTGTACTAAATAGCAGACTACTTATTTCTTTGGGAATCAGATTCGATGGTAATAATTATAATAGCAGTACATCTAATCTGCTGAATCAATTCTCCCCGCGATTATCACTCTCTTATGCACTAACAGACAAAACTTCATTAAATACAGCCATTGGCAGATACTTTCAACAACCCGCCTACACAACCCTTGGTTTTAGGGATAATTCAGGTGAATTAATGAATTATACTACAGCTAGTTATATTGGGGTAACTCAATACTCATTGGGTGCTGAACATCGTTTCTCTGATAAGATATTATTATCAGTCGAAGGTTTTTACAAGGATTATTTTCAATACCCAATTGATATAATAACCGGTTCAAGTTTGGCAAATCAAGGTGCTGATTATAGTAGCATTGCCGGTGCCGCACCTGTTATTTTTTCTGGTAAAGGAAAAGCTACAGGAATTGAAGTCCTAAACAGGATGAATATGGATAGGTACACAATACTGGCTGCCTATACTTATGTAAGGAGTTTATTTACAGACCTTAAAGGTGACTATATAGCCTCTTCATGGGATAGCAAACACCTGTTTACATTTACTGGTTATAGAGATTTTAAGCATAATTGGAGGGTAGGGGCAAAGTGGAGATTTGTGGGTGGTTTGCCTTATACTCCTTACGATCTGGAAACTTCTGCAAATGTTGAGGCATGGAATGCGAAGGGACAACCATATCTGAATTTTAATGAATTAAACTCTCTCAGATTTAAATCATTTCATCAGTTAGATGTGCGTGTTGATAAGAATTTCTTTTTTGAAAAGTGGGCATTGATGTTATATCTTGATATTCAGAACCTGTATAATTTTAAAGTTGCTGGTCAGGATTATATTGTAAGGGATAAAAACCCTGATGGTAGTTACAAAACTATAAATAACGGATCAGATTATGTTCTTAGTTCAGTTTCAAACGAATCAGGTACAGTACTTCCAACCATAGGTATAATGGTTAAATTCTAATAAAGCCTTGCACTGTATTTAACAACATAAGTCTCCTTCATACCGGTTAAACACTGATTGTGTCCTTCGACCGACTCTAAGAAGTGGAGGAAACTCAAGAATTATAATAATAGTTGAATAAAATGATTTCTCCTTCCAAAAGTTTAATCTAACTGGATTTATCATGGGAAATAAAGAACTTAATCAACACAAGAATTTCCTGCTAACCACCCTGTTGAATACGCTATCTGCAAATTGTACCCTCCGGTTTCAGCATCCAGATCAATAATCTCACCGGCAAAATATAATCCTTCAATGATCTTCGATTCCATTGTTTTTGAAGAAATTTCATTAGTAGGAATTCCACCAGAAGTAATTATTGCTTCCTTAAATGATCGATGGTGGCTAATTTGGAATGGTAGATTTTTTAATAGATGTCTTATCTGCTTACGTTCTTTCGATCCAACCTGATGACACTCTTTTTGGGGATCAATCTTGAGAATCTCAATAAAAACAGGAACCATTTTTGCTGGAAGCCAGAAGCTCAAAATATTGACTAATTTCTTTTTACCATGTTCATTTAAGTCCCTTAGCAATCTTAAATCAAGTTTTTGCTCATCAAGTGCAGGTTTTAAGTCTATTGTTATTTCTACCTTGCTTTTATTTTGTAATTCTTCAACAACAATTCTGCTTAGTGTTAGTATAATTGGGCCCGAGAGACCGAAGTGTGTGAAAATCATTTCTCCAAAGTCCTCACCGGCTTTTTTGCCGTTTATCCATACAATGGCTTTAACATTCTTGAGGTTAAGTCCTTGTAGATTTTGGGCAATTCTCCCAAAGGTTTCCAATGGTACCAGGGCAGGTCTTGCCTTAACTATCTTATGCCCAACAAGTCTTGCTAGTTCATAACCATCACCATTTGAACCAGTAGCAGGATATGACATGCCACCTGTTGCAATTATTACATTATTTGTATTGAATATTTGTCCGTTTGCTTTAAGGCCAACTATACTATTATCTTCAACAATCAACTTTTCAACACGATAACCGCATTGAGTTTTTACATTAAGTTGTTTAACCCATACTAGTAATGCTTTAAGAACATCAGCAGAGCTGTTGCTGGCTGGAAAATATCTGCCACCGCGTTCCAAAGTTGACTCAACACCGTAGTTCTTAAGCAGCTCAATAATATCTTCTGAAAAAAATTGTGAAAATGCCTTCTTGAGCATCCTGCCATTAGGATAAACATGGGTAATAAATTCACTTATTGGAGCACTATTTGTTATATTGCATCGTCCCTTACCAGTGATTAGGAGTTTCCTTCCTTCACGTTCCATTTTTTCAAGTATGAGCACTTTAGCACCCTTCTCTGCTGCTCTTCCTGCTGCCAACAAACCAGCCGGCCCAGCACCAACTACTATTACATCCCAACTATTCATTGTATACAAAGGTATAGTTTATTCCAATGGTTAATAAGTCTTGTTTTTGCTTAAATTTACAGCCAATAATTATTATCGATATATGAAGAAATATTTATTTGTAGTAGTAATATTTATAGGTTATGTCAATATTGTTTGGGCTCAGACAAGCAATATTGAAAATATGCTTTTCGAACTACCTGATGTGATTTTTACGGAAGTTGATTCAAGAGACTCAGGTACAATGGAGTATGAATTAAGGATTAAACAACCAATTGATCATAAAAACCCTGATCTAGGCTATTTCTATCAAAAGGCATTACTTAGTCATAAGGGATTCGAAAATCCAACTGTTTTGGTTACTGAAGGTTACGCTTGTTACGGTAATTGGCCAACTGAGTTAACTATATTATTGGATGCAAACCAAATTGATGTTGAGCATCGTTATTTTGGTGAAAGTATGCCTGATTCAATTAACTATGATTACTTAAATCTTGAACAAGCCACAGCTGACCTTCATCATATTAACAAGATATTTAAAAAAATATATCCTCAAAATTGGGTTAGTACCGGAATTAGCAAAGGTGGTGTAACAACGATATTTTATCGATTTTTTTATCCTGACGATGTGGACGTTAGTATACCCTATGTAGCTCCCATAAATAGAGAGTTTGAGGAACATAGAATCTATATGTTTTTAGATACGATTGGCTCTGATGAATGTAGAGATAAAATAAAAGGACTTCAGATAAGATTACTTGAAAATAGAGATGTCATACTTCCACTGGTTAAGTTTTATAGCAAAGGAGCAAGACTTGAGTTTACATATTTAACTATAGAGGAGGCATTTGAATATGCCGTACTTGAGTATCCATTTTCATTTTTTCAATGGGGGCACAGTTGTGACGATATCCCTTCAGATACTACCTCTATAGAATTCATTACAAACTATTTGTTGGATGTATCAGGTGTTGATTTCTTTAGTGACAAATCCATAGAGGCATATGGATCGCATTATTATCAATCGGCACAAGAGATGGGTTACTATGGTTATGAAACTGCTGATTTTAAAGATTTACTTATAGCCTTGCCAACAGACTCTAATCCTCATGCAACATTTATTCCAGGCAAAGTTGAAGTAGAATTTAATGGAAATTTGCTTAAAGATATAAATAGTTGGCTACCAGAACATGCAAATGAGTTTATTTATATTTATGGTGCAATGGACACATGGTCGGCATCAGCAGTAAGACCATCTGAAGATGTTGATGCCCTCTGGTTTTTTATGAAAGATAAGCATCATGGTAGTGCTAGAATTAGGAATATGAGTAAAGACGAGAAACAACAGTTGATATCCGCACTCGAAAGATGGCTGGATATTGAAATAGCAAAATAACTAATAGGTACAATCAACAACATTAATAATATGGAAAACAGGCTTAAGGATACATATAACCCCGAAAATTTTAATAGTATTGGTCATGAGCTAATAGACTTATTAACCAAATATTTGAAGGATTCAACCGAAGGTAATATTCCGGTAATGAATTGGAAAGAGCCTTCAGATCAGCTTAAATTTTGGAAGGATTTTACTCTTGAAAATAATAATCCTATCGAACTATTTAAGGCAATCATTGATAATTCAATTCATATTCACCATCCAAAATATATGGGACATCAACTATGTCCCCCAGCTCCAATATCGGCACTTACCGGACTTCTGGGAGAGCTCGTTAATAATGGGATGGCCATTTACGAAATGGGTGCAGCAGCAACAGCTATCGAAAAGGTAATTATTGATTTGCTGGCAAAAAAAATCGGTTATGACGATGATGGAGATGGGTATATAACCTCAGGAGGTACGATTGGTAATCTAACAGCAATGCTTGCTGCAAGGCAAAACGCTGTTGATAGTGATATTTGGGAACACGGTCTCACAGAAAACCTTGGAGTAATGGTTTCTTCAGAAGCTCATTACAGTGTTGACAGAGCATTGAGGATAATGGGGTTTGGGTCTAAGGGAATTATTAAAGTGCCTGTGGGAGATGACTTTAGCATTAGAACAGATTTACTTGATAAGTATTACCAACAAGCCTCAGACGATGGTGTTAAGGTAATTGCAGTTGTGGGTTGTGCACCATCCACTTCAACTGGTATGTACGATAATCTGGAAGCCATAGCTACATTTTGTAAACACAAAGAGCTTTGGTTTCATGTTGATGGAGCTCATGGGGGAGGTGCAATTTTTTCTAAAAAATACAAGCACTTGCTTTCTGGTATTGAAAAGGCTGATTCTGTTGTGATTGACGGACATAAGATGCTTATGACTCCGGCTTTACTCACTTTTGTAATGTTTAAAAAATCAGAAGTTTCATATTCAACATTCAGTCAAAAGGCACAATACCTTTGGGAGAAGAATCAGGATGAGGAATGGTTTAACATGGCTCGTAGAACAATTGAATGTACTAAGTTGATGATGAGCATTAAGTTTTACGCAATACTTATGGTTCATGGAGAAGAGGTATTTGACCAATCAGTAACCCACTTATATGACTTGGGAAAAGAGTTTGCCAAAAAAATAAATGAACGCAATAATTTTGAGCTTGCACTTGAACCTGATTCTAATATTGTATGTTTTAGATTTATCAAACCTGGCGTAACTGGTGTTGATGTAGATAATCTTAACAGTAAGATCAGAAGTAAGTTATTGAAAGATGGTGAGTTCTATATTGTTCAAACAATACTAAATGATATGGTTTATTTACGAACTACGCTTATAAATCCTACTACAAATTCGCAAATTTTGGATGAGTTATTGGATGAGATTGAAAGAATTGGAGGAAACTAAAAGTTACTGTAAAATGAATTAATTATTATTCAAAATATTATTACATTTGAATAGTACAATACCTAACTCAAATAAGCTATTTATGAATAGAATCGTTTTACTATTATTATTTATACTATCGATGAATAATATTCGATCTCAAAGTTTAAGTCCTGAGGTTTTGTCGTCATCAGGAGAAACATTTGTTTGCCAGACTTTTACAATCGACTGGACATTAGGTGAACTTGCAATTACCACCATTCAAAATACAAACAATCAAATCACTCAGGGATTCCATCAATCATATGAATTAACTGATATTAATGAATTGCCTATAGATATTGGTAGTATAAAAGTGTTTCCTAATCCAATATCTAATTGGCTACATGTGGAATTGAATTTTCTTAAACATAGAACTGTTCAGATAAAGCTGCTTGATAATAATGGTAAATTGGTTTTGAAAAAAAGTGTCAGTGGTCAGCAAATCGTGGATAAACTTTCAATACATGACTTACCAATAGGTACTTATTTAATTAACTTCCAAATAGATAAGAGTGTTTATTCCCAGACAATTAAAATCCAAAAAACTAAATAATATGAAAAAGTTAATTTCAACAGTATGTATATTTCTATTAACAAAAATATTATTCGCACAGGCACCTGATGCATTTAACTATCAGGGTGTAGCAAGGGACTTAGGTGGTAACCCTTTATCTAATAAAGCTATAGGATTAGAGATTGCGATTTTAGAAGGTTATTTATCTGGTTCTGAAATATATATTGAAACACATGCTGTTACCACCAGTGATATTGGCCTGTTTAGCATTCAAATTGGAAATGGTATTGTATTGGATGGTATTTTTGAGGATATTGATTGGGGTAATGGCAATCATTTTCTTCAAGTAGCGATAGATGAAAGTGGAGGAAATAATTATCAGATAATAGGTACTAGCCAGTTATTAAGTGTTCCATATGCATTGTACGCAAAAAATTCAGGTAATTGGCAATTGAATAATGATATTGTTAATACTAACAAAAGAGTTAGTGTGGGGTCATCATCTTCTTCAGCATTACTTACTTTAACAACTAATTCAATTGAGACATATAATCGAGAGGTTCTTGCCATCGAAAACCTCAGTAATGATAATGGTTCTGCAAGCAGAATTGACATCTCGGCCGGAACTGGAAGTAACATTTCAACAGCAAATATAATTACGTTTTCAAATACATATGGTTTTACATCAGGGTATACTGGCTATACAGTATTTAGTGGTGGATATAACTCCTCTGGACTCATTTTAAGATCCCAAAGCAATAACGGTAAGTTGCGCTTCTTAGTAGGAGGAAACGATTTTAATCAAAATGAAAAATTACAAATCAACAGTGATGGGTTAATTAAAGTTAACGATGGTGATATATTTATTGAAAATGTTAATAAGGGAGTTATAATGAAATCTGCAAATGGACAATGTTGGCGTATGACCATAAGTGATACAGGTGTGCCTATTACAACATCAATTATTTGTCCTGATTAGATTAATGTTATTGATAATAAGATAGTTGATAAATAGAGTAGTTATGAAAATAAAAATATTTCAAGTAGATGCATTTGCTGAAGAACTATTCACAGGCAATCCTGCTGCTGTATGTGTACTAAACACATGGCTTGATGATAATATTATGCAAAAAATTGCTGCCGAAAACAATTTGGCAGAAACTGCATTTATTGTAAACAACGGCAATGGATATGATATTAGATGGTTTACACCTACCATTGAAGTTGACCTATGTGGACATGCCACCTTGGCTTCTGCATATGTCATATTTAATTTTTTGGATTTTAAGGATGACGAGATTATTTTCCACTCACCCCAAAGTGGAGAACTTAGGGTAACTAAAGTTGGTGATATACTATTCTTTAACTTTCCGGTTGATAAACTAGAAAGAAGTAATAGTATCAAAGAAATTGAAATTTGCATAGGTATTAAACCTATTGAAGTATTAAAAGGGAAAACAGATTATATAGCTATTGTTGAAAGTGAAGAAGAAGTGGCAAACATGATTCCCAACTTAACTGCCATCTCAAAACTAGATGCCCGCGGGTTGATTGTAACAGCAGTTGGAAATAATGTAGATTTTGTCTCCCGTTTTTTTGCTCCACAATCGGGAATTGATGAGGATTCAGTTACCGGATCAGCCCACACATCACTCATTCCACTTTGGTCAGCAAAACTTAATAAACAAGATATGGTTGCCAAGCAATTATCACCACGTGGAGGCAGGCTTATATGCAAGCATGATGGAGATAGATGTAGTATTGGCGGAAAAGCTAGTTTGTACTTAGTTGGTGAAATACATATCGACTAGAATGAAAACTAAATATCTATTGTTTCTTGGATTTCTCATTCCCATTGTTTTCTGGAGTACATTGTTTATTTGCTCATCAATACTTGACGATTACAATCACTTTTCAAGATTGGTAAGTGAGTTAGGTGCATTTGGAACCGAAACTCAATATATATTTACAATAGGGTTAGTACTATCTTCATTTTTGAGCATACTGTTTATAATTGGATTATATAGAGTATGTACCTACAATAAAATTAGCACTATCCCGGTACTAATAATGTTAACATTTTCATTTTCAATTGCCGGAGCTGCTTTGTTTCCACTACCCTTAGAATTACATGGAATACTTGGTATGCCATCCATATTATTAATATTGTCGCCAACGACAGCTTTGTTATTATGGTCGGACAAAAATAAACCAGGAGGTATTAAACTAATGTCAGTATTGTCTCTTTTAATTATGTCGCTCGGATTTTTGGCATTTTTTCCAGATGTGTTAAGCAATTTCATAGGAATAAAACAAAGGTTTTTTCATTTGGGATGGAGTGTTTGGTTTGTTTATTTAAGTTATAGTTTCTTTAAATTAAAGTTTCAAAAAAGTAATAATTAAATTATTTGAAATGAAAAAATACATTTTTATTGTAATTTCGATGATGCTTTTACAAGTAGTTTCATCACAAAATAATGATACAACAACCATGAATAATACACCAATGCTAGGATTAAGAACAGTCATCTATAAGGTTAACGATTTAAACAAAGCCACCGAATGGTATACCAAAGTATTTCAAACTGAGCCATATTTTAACGAACCTTTCTATGTTGGGTTTAACATTGGGGGATATGAACTTGGAATTATGCCTATTGAAGGTCCCAAAAGCGAAACTGCAGATAATGTATTAGCCTATTGGGGTGTTGAAGATATCAACGCTGAATACAATAGAATAATACAGCTAGGAGCTACAGAACATGAAATACCAACAAATGTTGGTGGTGAACTAATGGTGGCATCATTTTTTGACCCATGGGGAAATGTAGTTGGCCTTATTTACAATCCTGTATTTAAGCTGGATTAGATCGGTTAGCCTGATCGAGAAAGTTTGTTGCAAAATGTCGTAATCTAAAAAAAAAAGGGAAATATGGGATATAGGGAGGATAAGAATATCTTGTCATGGTTTTAATTCCAATATCCAAATCCTTATAACCCCTATTTCCTGTATACCCTTTATTCCCCTTAAATAAACAAATAATGACGCATATTATTCTAGGCCAACAGACTAATTAGGAGTTGATTAT
>ERZ890953.521-NODE-521-length-21989-cov-5.384198_pt1 | contig 21989 bp, 6 predicted proteins | sample MGYA00521264_ERZ890953 | MGnify/ENA primary metagenome ERZ890953 (study PRJEB32303, sample SAMEA104408629) | aquatic metagenome | biome: Brackish water; feature: Chemocline; material: water | place: Baltic Sea | collected 2014-10-26T21:54:00 | depth 200 m ...
AATTATTTCAGACTCAAATTTATAAACGTATTGAAGATGAGCTAAAACAGCAGGCTTCCAGCATTTTTAATGAAGTGCGCAATTTGCAAAACCAGATAAAAGGGATTTTGCAGGTGGCGGAAGTTAGCGCTGAAAATGATATTGCACAACAGCTTGAAAGTTTCACACCACTATTGAAAAAATCAGCCACTCAAAAAGAAAAGGCTCAGCAGTCTCTACACGAGGCATTGCGGAAAAAGCAGCAGGCCCAGGTTTTATTTAAAGATTTTGAAGATTTTGAAATTACTAAAAAGAAAATAGCCACGCTGGTTTTACAGCAAGCTGAGATTGATCGAAAGCAACAACAGCTGGATAAGGCAAAACTGGCAGAAAAAATTAAGCCTTTATTCGATGAATGCCGACGCATTGAAGCTGAGTGTCAGGCACTGGAAGTAGAACTAACCCATACCACAGTGGCTCAACAGCAGGCCAGTGAAACCTCGAAAAAAGCTCAAAGCGAGTATGAACTGGCGAAACAATCATTTAAAGTAGTCGATAAACTGAAGCAAAAACATCAGTTAATACAACAATACCAGGAAAAAATAAGTAAACTGGAGGACGCTAAAAAAGCAGCATCGCGAGCTCATAAAAATTGTGCCGATAGTGCCCAGAAATTAAACCAGTTACAGCAGCAGCTCGATTCAAAATCCAGGCAGATTGTTCAATTTGAGCAGCAGATACAGTCCTCTCAGCAGGCTGTCTCTACCGTTGAGCTTAACAGGGCCAAACTTGAAGAGCTGGCTCGTCAATATGCTCAACGTCAGAAGTTTGATGATTTACAAAATACTTTCAAATCGCATAGCTCAAAACTTCAGTCGGCTCAACAGCAACTTGAAATATCCACCGAGAAAGCTGAAAAGTCACTACACAACGCTAAATCTCAGGAAATGTATTGGCATGCCGGTCAGGCAATCAACCTGGCTAAAGAGCTGCAACAGGATGAACCCTGTCCTGTGTGTGGTAGTACCGTTCACCCGTCACCTGCGTTACCCGATACCAGTCAACCGGTCGTCACTAAGGAGCAGGTTGAATCAGCACGTTCACAGGCTGACCATGATTTGAATCAACGGCTTAAAGCTGAAAAACAGCTGAGTTTATTTGAAATTGAAATTAAGCAGTTTGAAAAAGAAATACAGTCTATTCAACAGGACCTGGGTGTATTGAGCGAGCAATCCATACAACAACTTGAAGAATCTTTAACTGCTTTACAGGCACAGGTAGTATCACTTGGGCAGCAACAGGCTGATTTACTCCAGCTAAATGAAAAGCTGAAATCGGATAAATCATTACTGGAAAATCTTCAGTTAAGCCTCACGGAAGCTAGCAGACAAAATGAACAGCTTAAAAACCAGTCACTGCAGCAGCAGACGTTAGTCACCTTATTAAGCAATGAAATACCTGAGCAGTATCAGGATAAGACTTTTGTACTTAACGAGTTAGACAATATTTCGGCATCCATCAGGAAGCTTACTGAAAAACTTGAAACAACAGAACGCCAGGCACATGCATGTAAAACCCTGCTCACTCAACTGGAGACCAGTATCAGTCAGTTATCTAACAGGAGAACCTTATCGGATGATAAATTAATCGAGTCAGAAGCTGCCTGGCAACATGCATTACAGCAAAGTGTTTACGCTAATGAAGCAGAATATCAACAGTCAATTCTTAATGAGAAAGAAATGTCATTAATTTCTGCAATGATTTCAACTTTCAGCGATCAACTGAAAGAGTTGAATGGAGCCTTAAATCTGCAGGATAAAAAATTGAGCGGCCAGTCAGTACCTGATATTGAGGCACTTGATAAGGTTTGCATTCAACAACAGGATAATTACCAGACCTGTGAAAAGGAATGGCACGAGCTTGATTCGCGGATCAGGCAGTTAAAGTCGGTACACAATAAACTGAAAAAAGCGCACGAAGAGAATGCCGGGCTGGAAGCTCAATACGCTATTTACGGCACATTAAGTGATGTAGCCAATGGGCGTGGCAATAATAAAATCAGCTTACAGCGTTTTGTGTTGAGTGTATTGCTGGACGATGTATTGATTCAGGCATCACAACGTCTGAGTTTAATGTCCAAAGGGCGTTATCAAATGTTGCGTAAAGATGCCCGCGCAAAAGGTAACAAAGCCTCAGGCCTGGAGCTGGACGTGGAAGATGCTTATACCGGAAAAATCCGATCAGTAGCGACCTTATCAGGTGGTGAATCCTTTATGGCGGCTTTAGCGTTAGCCCTCGGCTTATCCGATGTTGTGCAGGCCTATGCCGGAGGTATCAAGCTGGATGCGCTGTTCATAGATGAAGGTTTTGGCAGCCTGGATCAGGAATCTCTGGATCTGGCCATTCGAACACTGGTTGACCTGCAGGCGACCGGGCGCATGATTGGCATCATTTCTCATGTTAGCGAACTGAAAGAGCAAATAGCGTTAAGGCTGGATGTGGAGAGTTCAAAAACGGGCAGCAAGGTAAGAGTTATAGCGGTCTGAAATTATATAAAAATTTAATTTTGTAAATGACAATATGTTTAAATCACATGGCATAAACTGAATTATAAACCCGGGCAGTCTTCATGCTTTAAACATCGCTACAGATAATGCTAAGACCCTTTTAAATAGCGAGTATTTCGTGTAATTCAGAGTTAAGTTTTCAATTGACTCTAATCATTCTTTACTGAATACTCAGCGCAGTAATTGTCATGATTACAATTAACTTAAGGGGTGCATCTTAATGATGTATAGCGCTAATGTTACGCAGCGATAATTGGAGACTCTATTGTTTTATACTGACACCCCTATCAAGGAGCTTTTGCTGCTGTCGATTATTTCTCTGGCCCTGTTGTCAGGTTGTGGTGGTTCGTCGAGTAGTAATGCTTCAACTGTCACAATTTCGGGCAGCGTTCAGAAAGGTTTGTTCAATTCCTTAATTGTTAATGTAAAACCAGTTAATGTTCAGACCGGGAAACTCGGTGATGCTATACCGGTCAATGTCGTTGGCCAGAATTATTCAGTGGCTATCAATAAAAATCAGACTGTACTGGTCGAAGCGACGGGTGTTTTTCTGAATGACGTCAACGGTAGCCCTGTCATACTGGATCAACCTGTAACATCTATAGTCAATGTTGGAAGCCAGAATATCGCAGCCAACATCAATCTGGCAACGACATTGACGGCCGCGAAAATATTACAGGCATTACCTGCATCCACCCAGCCAGTTGCAAACCTTATTAACCAGCAGGAAACTTTCGTAAACAGCGCATTAGGTTTTCCTCAGGGTACGCTACCCGCTCAACTCGACTATTCGAAAATTAAGTCCACCACAGTCGTCACTGACCCTGATCTTCAGTTGCTACTGTTATCGGCGGGTATCGTTGGTACATTGACGGGTAATCAATTCTACGCAGATGGTTTCGGCAGCATTATGGATGGTTTTGTGAATGCTGCTACGCCAGCTGAGGCTGCCTCCACTTTGGCTAATTTAACAGGACTTGCTGCCAATGTGGTTTATCAACAGGTGCTGCAAAATGCGGGTTATAATTTTTTACCAGGTTTGTCACTCGTGGGTAGTCCAGTGCTAAGCTGTATTAGCGCCGGCACCTGTGCATGGCAGACACCCGGTGGGCCGACAGTTTCTGTCGTGGGCAGTACGATTTATGAGGCCGAAGGGCAGGCGCGAATTACGGTTCGACTGGGAGAAGCTTCTGCGACTGTGGTTAGAGTGCATGTTTATACGGCTTCGGTCACTGCTACAGAGGGCGTCGATTTCATCGGCATGGATAAATATTTCGATATTGCTGCGGGTGATACTCAGGCTGATATTGATCTTAATATCATCATCGACCCGCTGGTCGAAGCAACAGAAGAGATTAACGTCATACTCGAATCGTCTAACGCTTCTTATCCAGTGCTTCAGGGTACGCGAAGGTATTAATATTTGATGGCGCGCCCGTCAGCCTGAATAATCAAAACCCTGCGAATATGGAGATTCGTTCAGTTGAAGCGGCTTTTATCTGTACACCAGCTGGAGACTGTGGTGATCTGAATACATCCGCATCGCTTGGCATTTCTAACGGAGATAGTGCTCTGATCGTAACGAAAATAGATCTGGCTGCGTTATGCAGCAATAGTGCAAATTGTCCACAGCAGTCACATGACTGGCTGGTAGATTTCTATCTTGTCGCAGAAGGGGTATTGGGAGCCAACCAGGGCGAAGTCAGCCTGGGGCCCTATATCTATAATAAGAAGTCGGTACAGATTGTTAATGAAAGCACTTTATTTCGTTATGCATGGCTCAGTGTTGGTGGCGATGAGGTCGATGTTCTGGCAGCAGCTGCACAGAACAATAGCTGGGACCTGAAAATAGAGGCACGTCTTGGACAACCTGCGATTACTAAAGCAGCATCGCTGCCAGCGATTATAGCATTGCCTGCATCGGTGCTTGCCGGTGAAACTGAAGTGCCGTTAGGTACTGTGTTTTCTGTCTCTACTACAGATGCCAGCTGCCTGGCCGGGCAGCTCAGTGTTAACGCGCAATATTTAATACCTGACAACGGCACTTCGACAGGCAGTTTATGTATAGAACTGGATGCAACAGATCCTGTCGGCAATCCTGCTCTTGTCGTGGGTGGCAGCATTGATCTGCATCCTTCCTATTTGAAATTACCTGAAGGAGTATTTTTTCGTACAACTAAAGTGGATAGTAATCCAGCTTCTGCCGGCATGCCTTACACCACTAAAGCTGTCCCATACCTCGTCCCATTGTTTGTGACCACACCTTATCAGCAACTGTTCAATACCTATCTGCACGGTGAAGGCTGGCCATTTGAATTTCTGCTTAGCGCTGTGGCTTTAAATCAGCGCGGAATAGAAATCAGTTACAAGGATATGCGCTATGTGATGGAAGTTGGTTATTCTGATCAGGATCCACGTAAATATGATCAGCTATATAGTAACGACATCTATTACCGGGGTGTTTCCGGCAGTGGCACATTGCTGCTGACGCAGCAGGGCATTGATGGCGCAATCGATGTTACCGGGGCTGTTGCTGATGTTGGCCGCACGGCGTTTCCAAAAGCGCAGATAGTCTGGCAGGACTTCACCCAGCAAATTGGTAACAGCCGTTTGCAACCGGTACAGATGGCTGTTTCAAAATACTTGATGTTGCAGTCTTCAGCCTGTGATGGGCCGGGCTGTGATCGCGAACAGCAACAAATCTGGGACGTCAGTAGCAATAACGCAAAACTTGATGGCGAAGGTTACCTGCTGGCTGATGCTGTTAACGGAAGTACATCTCATCAGGCCGTAGTTTTTGGTGCACGCGACAATGGCGTGTTTGCATGGACACTGCCAGACGACTTTTCATCGCAACAGAACATGAAACTTGCGCTGCCGGGTTATGTGATGCCATCTGATTCTACAGTTAGCGATTATCTGTTGGCTCATCTAAACGATACGCCGGCTGATGAAAATCTGGCGCGTTATCCACTGGGTAGTGATGCCGCTGTTGACGGTAATTATCACCCGGTCGGTCTTTCGGTAGGGCCAGAAGTGTATCGCGATGCGAGCGGTCAGCCTGTGCAGGGCGATGGGCAGAACCTGGTAAGTAAAAACCTGACGATCAATAATGGTGTTGATGCAGCATTTGATCTTGCATCATCCGTAGCGGTTAAATATGTGCTGCGTAACGCAGGTGTCACTGGTGTATTTAATGTTGCGACAAGCAGCCCTGGTGCATCAACGACAGCACAGTTCTACGGTTATCCACTATCACTGTCACGCTTTGCAGTTCGCGCCACAGACAATCAGCTGGATAGTTACACCTGGATAGATGGTCAGCTCGCGCTGAACGGTGACGCTGGCGGACCCGGCGGACTCGATATCTATTTCACCAATCTAGAAATCAACTGTGCCGCACGGCTTGGTAATGTTGATCTTTTATATGAGGCCTGTGATGGTATCGATAATAACGACAACACACTATTCGATGAAAACTGTGCGCCTCGCCTGGATAGCTGGCAGACGGACATGGATATTTTTGCTGCCGGTTTTAGTAATGGTGAAAGCGGGCAGGCCTGCGCAACAGGCACACAGAATTTTACTCTCAATCATCAGCTGTTTTTTGCCGCGCTAAACAAACCGGTTGCTTTCGAGACACAGTGGGATAAAGACGGTTACCTGGTAGAGCAGAGCAGTGGCGAGCTTCCGGTTTATAGATTCGACAGAAGTACTGAAGGCAAAGGCTTTCCGATAAAAACCGGCGGGGCGCAACTGGCATCGGGTCAGGTTGATGGAGAGGGTTACGGCTGGCTGGAGCTGGCTAATACTAAAGTTGGTATCAATTTCTGGAATGCCCTGGATGCGGATTTGCGCCTGGCTAACCGTTCGCAGTTTGCACAACTGCTCGCTGAGCCGACGGTCGTATTGCCTGCCGGTCAGCTGACTGATCAGCAGGATCTGGTAAAGCCGGTCACTGAAACCAATAAACAGTTATTACAAAGGACAATTGATACGGGGATTGATCTCGACGCTATCTACCAGTGGGGAAATACCGGGTTTGGCTTCACCTTGCCGGTTTACTATCAGCCATATCAGCTGGATTCAGGCAACAGTGATGTTGATGCTGAGGGGCGGCAGTCACGTTTTGTCGGGCGTACCTTGTCCTATGATCTGTTTGTGCTGGATGCCAATGCCGGCATTAACTTTATCGAACCGGAGCGCACCAAACTCAGTTTCGGGGCGAGCGCCGATTTCGAGCGACTGGGTAACATCAGTTTCCAGATCGATCCAACCGACCCGGCCAGTGCTGCCAGAGTGGATGATCTGCTTATCTCGGTAAAAATTATCAGCACACCGTTGCTGGCTCCTGCATTGAAAACCTTTCTCGATACGGTCAACGTGATTAACCGGGCCGCCGGTCGTGGACTTGATGAGGCAATTAAGAGTGGACTGGAGCTATCGCTGCAGGAAATCGGAAATGCGGCTGCGACGGATCCCTTCGTTACCGCCAGTGAAGCACTGGCGCTGTTGCGTAGTGGCCCTCAGCAAGCCATAACAGTGCTAGCAGATGAATTGAGAGAGCCATTAAATGAAGAATTATTTTCCCTGGAACAGGATCTGCGTACTGCTATCGACGATCTGCGTATTGCAGCTGATAATGAAGTTGTTGCCAGGGCAGACATTGTACTCGGCGTGCTTGATGAAGTAATTGTGCAGGCAAATGCAGTCGATGCCTCTATTGATAGCACCATACTCAGTACCACTGACATGATTGCTCAGGCGCGCTCGGTTAGCACCCAACTGGTCAGTGTAACCAGTGAAATTGAAACAGTATTACGGCAGTCTGTTAGTTTTGTAGAATCCAGCTGCAACACAGGTTTAGTAGCCAGTGCTCAGGGTAATGGTTATCTTGATCCTGTAATCGAGCGTTTTGAGGCGGTACGCGAGCTGGCTGATATCATCCAGAATTCAAACGGGTTGTTTGATGTTGCTGAAACCCTGGTTAAAGATAGCCAGCTGAAAAGTCGTTTAAATACGGCCAAACGCCGTATACGTGAAGCGACGACTGAATTGCAGGGCTATCTCAATACGGCGGATGAGGTGGTGCGCAATGTTGTCTGTGCTGAAGCAAACATTGATGAAGTCATTGCCAAAGCATTTGATTTGCTGGCGACTATTCGCACACAGGCCAACCTGGCAGACGCCGAACTGCTAAATGCCTATGTAGCGGTTGATCAGATTAACTCGCTGCATGATACACTGTCCACGCAGATAATTTCCCCGCTTGGCAATCTTTATCAGGCGCTTCAACAGGCTAAAAGTCAGTTTGAAACAGGTTCTGCGGTAACAGATATTGTGCAGTCAGCCGACTGTATTCTGTATAATTTAAGCAGTGCTGGTTATGACTGTACAATCGTTCCATATCCCCCATTTGTGCTTGACTCTGGTGTTGATGCCATCGTCGCCACAGTTTTTGGCAGCGTCAGGACCGGTGCGAACCAGGTTATCAGCGATGCTGAAAATGCGGTTTCTGCCAGTATCGATGGCTTACTTCCCGGTGCTTACATGACGCCACGACAATTGCGTGAATTGCTGGTTAGCGAAATCATGCGCAGTGCACCGATTATGGAACTGCGGCTGACTATGGATAAACATTTCGCTGAAATAGGTTCCACCGTAAACGGTCTGGTGTTGCAGTATATAGACCAGTTGAATGTTGTCGTTCAGGGCGCACTTGCCAGCGTAACCGGTCCGGTGAATGATGCGTTAAATTCTGCTAAATCGGTAGTGCGTGGAATCCCTGTGCAGGCCGCGAGTATCGATGGTTTTGCCACCATTGCCGGCAACGAGCTTGAACGTGCGCACATCGGTGCGGGATGGACTATGCGTGGTGGTGATGAAGATAACCCGACCGGGTTCAAGGCAGCACTTGATGCAGTGAGCTGGTCTGCGAAGCAGATACCGGATATCAACAATATAAAAACACCGACAGCCTGTGGATTAGCTGATAGCAGTAGTCTGCTGGATGTAACGATATCAGCCTATGATTTACCTCTCAGAATCATGTCATCAGACATCGTGCTGGAAAAACTGTACCTTGGTTTTACCTTGCAACAAAACAGTGGCAGTGGGCCGCCATTAATTCCCATTGGCATCTTTGGTGGTATCAATACCATGGGTGAAATTGGCTTTACCGATGCGGTGGTTATAGATCCTGCTTTCGCCGCGGGGCTTGGCGAGTTGCAAACCTATGTAGGCGCTTCGGCAGCTGCAAATTTTAGTAGCCTGAGTGCAGAAGTGGCTTTCCTGGTCGGTGTGGCATGCCCTGATAATGTCGCGTTACTCGATCTTGATCCGGATGTTGCGAAATTTATAACCGTACCGGAGACGGGATTTAAAGGTGCCTATCTGCGTGGAGGGGTCACTATTCCGATATTACCGGGTGGCTGCTTCCTTAACCTGGGTGTCAGTGCCGACTTCGGTTCATGGCTTCTTGCAGGTATGCCCAGTACCCTCGGCGGCCTGATAGGTGGTGGTGCAATCGGCGAACTGGGCTGTATTGCCTCAATCAAAGGCAAAGTTCTACTTCTGGGTGAGGCGAACACTGATGGTGATTTAAAACTGGTAGGCGATGCCTGGGGTGTAGCCGGTGCCGGTTTCGACTGCGATCCCGGAACCTGGACCAGCGTACAACGAAGCCGGAATGATGACTGGTGCGGTACCGGTGATGCACAAACCGGTGCAATCTTTGATAACGGTAAATGGGATATTACTACACCTTCAGTGGATATGCTTTTCTGATGAATACTAATTTAAAAAAATGGGGTTATATCCTGTGCCTGATGCTGGCAGCTTTGCCTGTGACCAGTTTCGCCGACAGCCAGTTCTTTTTTGTAGCGCGTCAGGCAGCTGCAGGCTCTATGACTGCAGCAGGTCAAAATCAGCAGGTAGTGTATTTGCGCTGGGGTGTGGTTGAGGGAAAGTTACCGGCGGATGTAACAGAACTGCGTCTGTTACGTAATGGCGTTCAGGTTGCCGCGACTGACTGGCCGGCCAATGGCGTGATGAGCGTGTCGGAAATAAATAATCTGTACCAGGGGGCAGAGCAGCAGCGTCGTAAACTGGAAACGATTAATCGTTTGAATGAGCTGACAGCTTCGCAAGGGGAATCCTTCTCAGCCGGAGTTTTCGCCAGTTATCTGCGTGGCTTGCTGGACCCGCTTAGCCCGGCTTATAACCCATTCTGGGCTTTTTTAGGTGCGCGTACCGATTTCAATATTGCGCGTGCGCGTTATCGCGGATGGATTGATACTAACCCGGTCAGCAGTAATGGAAAGGTTGACTATGAATTACTTGCGGTAAATTCCGTTGCAGATACTACCGCCGTGCTCGGAAAAGCCAGTGTAGTGCTGGGTGATTCCAGTAATTTACTCGGGGCAACGAATTTACGCCAGGTACTGAATTCTGATACCCGTTGTGATATGCCGGAAAACGCAAAAGACCATTACACCGTTGCGCTTAACTGGGATTCACCGGGAGATGAAGAAAATAACCAGGTGATCACCGACCGGGTTGCGACACAGTTTATTATCAGTGGTTTTGATCTCTACCGGACAGGCGATAATCTTGCGCCAACGGTCACCCAGGCACCGTTGCGTGATATCGCCTCATTGGCGGCTGTGGTTAGTACGGATAGCCGGGGCAATCCACAAATTAATGGTCTGCAAAAAGTTAATGTTTCACTGGTGATTGATCCGGGCGCGACTACAGATGAACCGAAATGGCTGGAAGCCCGTGATCTTTTACAACGCGCAGGTCTCAAACCCGGCGACCGTCGAGCCTATTACCTGGTGCCGCGGGATTTCACCGGCAATTATGGCCCAACGATAGCTACTATTGTCGAAGTACCACAGATGACGCGTCCGCCAGCACCGTGGAATATAAGGACGTTTGCCGATCAGAGCAGTTCAAAACTTTATACTAACCGGCCTGATGCATTGTCACTGACCTGGGATGCAGTGAATTTGAATAATTATCTGCGCATGTTTCAGGATACCCGCCAGTACTGTAATACCCTTGAAGCACAACAGACTGGAATACTCGAATTTGTAGCTACGGGAAAGAGTTGTGATACCGATGTACGCAACAGTGTCCGTCTCGATGTCGCCACTCACGATATCACCGCTTATCGTATCTATCGATTTGTCGATTTCGATGTGGCTGGTCGTTTTAAAGACAGCGATGGTGATGGTTTTTCCGATAGCGACGAAATTGTCGATATAAATAATGACGGTAAGATTGAAGAGACGGAACGCGCACAGGGCCTGCAATGTGATGCAAGTCAACATCCGCCGGTGGTTGCTGGTCGTCCGCATAATTATCTGCTGACACCCAGCGATCAGGAGTTGTTGTTTGCTGGTGGTTTAACAGCGGATGATCCTGAACTCGTGCGCCTGCGTGATAGTACGCCCGCAATTTTAAAAGATAGCGTGCTGTGGTATCGCATCGCATCAGTCGCCGGCACAGCAAACCAAAAAGGTCGGTTAAGTTTTCTCAGTGCGCCGCAACGCGGCCTGTTTCCCGATCGTACCGCACCACCGGAGCCTTTAGTCGAAGTGACAAAACCCGGTACTGTGCCAGTTGGTTGTGAACTTAAAACAGTAGCGGGTGGACCCTGGAGCTTTACTGATGAGCGTGCTGTCAGTGATAAAGAAAAAGATTTTACAGTAAGTTGTGCGAGTGGTTCATTTTACGATGACGGTGTCGCTACATCGACGTCCTCGCAGTGTGGTGCAGCGACAGCCGTCTGTGCCTCAACCAGCAACGCGACTTTATCTTTCCCGGCAACAGCGGCGACCGGTAATGTTGCCTGCAACGTAACGTTGCCGGATGATATTTATTTTTGTAATGCCGGTAGTGTGAGTGTAGTTCCTGCCTATCAACCGGTACCGCAGCAACCCGGTGACCTGGTTGACGATGGCGTTACTGTTAATGTAACACCTCCGAATAACACTACCTGTATCGCTCTGTTCGAGACTATCGATGGCACTTCGACACGCGTCGCCAGTACCTGTGATGCCGGTGGTTTTTCATATCGGCCCGGTAAAGGTCAATTCTGTGGTTATGCGATTGCCAGTGATCAGAATAATAATATTTCTGCAACCGTACAAATTCCCTGCACACTGGCACCATCCAGTCCTAAACCGCCGGGTCCACCACAGATTCTGAGTTTTGAAGTCGATGAAACGCAGGCACATTTTACTTTCCGTCTACCTGCAGAACAGGTTGCTGTTACCATGGCACGTCTCGATCACGAGCCTGGCGACGGTACTAGTCATCGCAAGCTGAAAAGCATCGCGGTTATCAATAACAGTCCCGCTGAGGAAGTGAGCTATAGCCTGGCGGTTGAAAATCTTCTGCAAAGCAAAGATCGTTTCTGTCTGGAACTGCAGGCAATTGCACCGAGTGCAGGAACACAGCAACCGTTGCGTTCACCGTGGAGCATACAGCGCTGTTATTCACGGCTGGCTGGTGGTGTAGAAGATTTGCCTGTGTATATGCCGTGGCCAGTCGTTAATCCGCCGCCACAGGGTAATCCGCTAAATGCTGCACTATACGAATACCGTAGTTTTCCGGCTTTGCTCAGCCTGTTTATGGTCAATGATAATAGCCTGTTAAACCTTTGCGAACGTATCCTGCCTGATCAGGTTGCGGGCAATCCACCACCGGATCCAGCAACACCAGAAGCTGAATATACTGACTTTGATGCACTCGAGTGTACTGATGCCGGTATGGCTGCTGTCAAAGCCGCACTGGCCCCGCAGTTGAATTTCATACTGTATCGTCAGAGCCGGATTAGCAATGGCACAGAGAGTAACTGGGTTCAGGTTTCACCGCTGATTGAATATGCTCACTTTGACGATATTCCTGCACGTAAGCGAGAAGATAAAGATGCCTTATCCCCCATTGAGTGGCGTTTGAATGATCCCTTTGTGAAGATTATTTACAGTGACACTCCAGCAGACACACTGCAATTTATCCTGCTGGATCATTATCCTTTTGCGCTGTATGCGGACGTTAATGAAGCTCAGTCTTATCAATATCGTTATCAGGCAGTTTACTTCGGTCAGGATCAACGCCCGCTGCGCTGGCGACAATCTGACTGGATTAGCGGGCAGGTCAATCAATGAATATCATGCGTTGCCATAAACTTATAGTTGCAGGTTTAGTTATCCTGTTGTCGCCGCTGGCTTCGGTGCAGGCAAGTGCGCTGTTTGATGGAACTGCAGCGGATGCCTGGCTGATTGATCCACAAACCAGTCAGGTGGTTGGTTATGATCTGGACAACGGCTGGCTGGATGACTTTGTTGCAGATGATTTTAGCGCTATCAACCTGACTAATGGCAATGCCATATTAATTAACAACCTGTCAAACAGTTCAGTGCCGATGTCAGCTGGACAACCGTCCATTTCCCTGTCGGGTATAGGTGATGCGGCATTGTCAGTCGGACAGGGAGCAATCAATGATCTGAGATTGACGCCACAATCGAATATTTATAATGAAACCATCGAAGTCAAAATCATTGTCAGTGCAACACTGTTTAGTCAGGACTCTTATCAACTGCTGTGGACGGTTGGTACACAGCCGCAAAAAAGCATTGAGCTTAATTCACAGACTGTAGCAAACACGCAGGACGGTTATTTCAACCAGTCTATCTATCTGGCTGTCGATGGCATTTATCCGGTTGACGTCGTGCTCAAAAATTCATCCGGTGTCACGGTAAAGACTGCGATGGCAAACTATGAGATAGACACCTGCATCCCGCCGATGGATGCACAGGCCTGTGCCGATCAGTTACAACGCGATAGCGATGGTGACGGTATTCCCGATATCGTTGAACTTGATATTGGTTTGAATCCATTAACTGACGACTGGAAAACTGACCTGAATGGCGACGGCTGGTCAGAATTTGATAGCTGGCTAAGGCGCTTCTGTCTCGACCCGATCACACAATTACCACTGGATGGTAATTCCTGTCTCGATCAGAACGGCTTACCGCTCGATACCGATAAGGATGACTGGTCAGATTTTGACGAGATCCTGCGTGGTACGAATCATCTTGATGCGCAACCGGTACTTGCCGTTACGGCTGATCAGCAGAGCCTGCGGTTTAAAGATTTTCCTGCTGCTACGCGCCTTTATGAAGTGGAGCATGTGCTGCAGAATGGTAGTTTGATCATACCGCCAGCGGCGAGTTTAATGCTGGATCAACAAAGTCTGGGCGCCGGGCAGGCTGCCTATGATGGTGTTGTGGTACAGAGTTATACCGCGTCACAGGATAATATAGCGGGTGTTTTTGTTTTTGTAGAGGCTGACGTGGCAGAAGGTGTTGATGATATTACCCTGAACATCTGGGGTGATTCACTGCGTGGTACTTTGCTATTGAGTCAGACACTGAAAAATGTAGTGATTAACAAACTGACTGATACCACCATTTCATATCTTTTTGATGCAATTCCGCAACAGGCAGGTCAGGTCTATTATCTGGAGCTTCGCAAGAAAAAAGCGAAACTCGTTTCAACAGGCCTGGATACTTATGCCGGGGGCTCGTTATTAGAAACCGGTGGTCTGCCGGTAACCGGCTCACAGGACATGAAATTCGCCACCTACTATGACACCAGTTTTGCCAATGGTATCGGTGGCACACGTGAAAACATGTGGTGGAAAGCTGCTGTTGCTAGCGGCATTAATGGTGAGAAATTGTATGATTCTGCCGCATTATTAACCAGTGATGAGATTACACAGGCCAGTCTTATACCTGCCGATATTGCAGAGCGTCGGCGTGGCGAGTATGCCACTGCTGAACTCAGTAATAATCTTTTGCCTGCCATGCGCTTACCGGCAGGTGACGGTGTCGTTGTCAGTGCAACCCACCGTTACGATTATCGGCTGACACCCAATCATGACAGGCCGTTAAGTTATGAGCGTGTGTATAAACAATGGCTGCCCCGTTTGCCTGATGTGACTCCTGCAACAATGCTAACTGAGATCGGGCCGGGCAGCTGGACCACTGCGCAACAATGGCGACATCAGTTTGTCAGTTATTTATTGCCCCGACTAACACAGATCAGTAGCCCGCAGCTCGATGTCGATTCTTCCGTGTCGATCAATGCCATCGAGGCCGTGTTGAGTGAAGAGTCTGTTTTGCAGGGACTTTCTAAATTACAGCTGTTTGCTTCCCTGGCTCAGCCAGGCAGTCCGCAATTTGCAAAAGCCTGGGAACAGGGCCTGCGTCGTTTCAGCGTGCCTGATTATAATCTCGACCAGTCATTAACGGATATTAAAACAGCGCTTGCCAGCGGCCAGATATTGTCATCGCAGGGCGACTGGTTACGGACGACTTTCTTTTCCAGTAAACAGGGCACACGCTCAGATGAATATATAGCCAGGCTATTCCACCAGAGTTATGCAACTGATTGTTTTATAAGCGATTCACTTTTAGCGGGACTGCAGGCAGATACTGTGCAGTGGAATGCTTTCTTTGACCGCTGCCCCGATTATTTCAGCGAGACAGAACTCGATCAGTACCTTGCCGATGATCAGTTGCGTCGCTATCAGTTACGCCTGGCCCTGTTGCCGGGTGCGTCTGCGGCATGGACTACCTTCCCGACATTGCTGGCGTTGACTGAGGACTCCGATGCTGACGGTGCTGATAATCAGGTAGAAATAAACCAGCCGGTTAAGTATTTAACCCTGCCATGGCTTGAAGACAGCGATGGGGATGGAATGCCCGATGGAAGCGACCCGTGCCCGAATGATCCATTCAATGACTGCAGCTCCACTCCTGTTCTTCCCGTAATCACTGCGGATGCGGATGTGACAGTAACAGAGCCATACAGCGGCAGTGCTGTAGCGCTGGTTGGTATTCGACTCGATCGCATTTACGATAAAACCATTACCGTCTACTACCAGGTACTCGCCACCAGCGGCGACACTGCAACCGCCGGTCAGGATTTCAGCGCAATTACCGGTAGTGTCGTTATCAACTCCGGTCAACAATCGGCACTGGTTGAAGTGCCAATATTTTCAGATGGTGATGTTGAAGGCAGTGAGACATTCAGCTTGCAGATTACCAGTGCAGATAATGCCGTAGTCGGTGATGACGGCATCGTACTGGTAACACTAAATGATCCGGGTTTACCTTTTACTATTGGCGGTAACGTTACAGGGCTTAACGGTAACCTGGTGTTGCAGAACAACAACGGCGACAATCTGAGTACCAATACTAATGGCAATTTCAGCTTTGCCAGCAGTATCGGTGAAGGTTTAAGCTACAGCGTCAGCATATTGACCCAGCCAGTCGGCCAGCTCTGTACAGTGAGTAATTTCAGTGGCACAGCAACCGCCGATGTCACTGATGTGGCGGTGAGCTGCACATCCAGTAACAGTTTCTTTATTGGTGGTAATGTTACAGGACTGACAGGCACAGTAATACTGCAAAATAATAATGGCGATGATCTAAGCGTGAGTGCCGATGGCAGTTTCACCTTCAATACCGCAATCGGTGACGGATTAATATATGACGTAACTGTGCTCACACAGCCGGTTGCTCAGGTTTGTACGCCAACAAATAACAGTGGCACAGTGAGTGGTTTCAACATTATTGATGTCGATATCAGCTGTTCCGGGGGCAGTTTTCCTGCCGTGCCTGACAACGTAACGGTCATGGCAAATAAGCCAAAAACACTGACCTTCAGCTGGAATGCAGCAGCAGGTGCAACATCCTATAAATTACTTAAAAACCCCGATGGTGTTTCCGGTTACAGTGAAGTGTCTACTGGCATTACTACACTCACTGTTGATGATGTTATACCGGTACATCTGTACGACTGGGTCAATGCGAGCTACATCATTCAGGCCTGTAACGCTACAGGCTGTACAGACTCTGCGGCGATTAATACCACCTCTGCGATGATTTCGGCGATTGGTTATTACAAAGCTTCGAATGCACAGTCATCTGACTCTTTTGGTGAGACTGTTGCTCTGTCTGCAGATGGGAACACTCTGGCAATAGGGGCATGGGGTGAAGATAGCAATGCTAGCGGTATCAACGGCAACCAGAATAATGATGATGGCACAGCCAATGCTTCGGGTGCTGTGTATGTCTTTGTCCGTAGTGACGGTAGCTGGGTACAGCAGGCATATATTAAAGCATCCAATAATGGGAGTGATGACAATTTTGGTCGTAAGCTTGCTTTGTCTGCTGACGGTAACACACTGGCAGTTGGAGCAGAAGGGGAGGACAGTAGTGCCACAGGCATCAACGGAGACGGTACTATCAACGATACAAACACCTGGGGATCCGGTGCCGCGTATGTATTTATCCGCAACACTGGTGCATGGTCTCAGCAGGCGTATATCAAGGCATCTAACACCGGGAAATATGACCGTTTTGGCAATAGTCTCGCACTCTCAGCAGATGGCAACACGTTGGCAGTCGGTGCAAATTTTGAAGGTGATTACTCGGGTGCAATGTATGTATTTACCCGAACAGGTATCACCTGGACAGAGCAGGCATATATCAAGGCGTCCAATGCTGAAACGGGTGATTATTTCGGCTGGAGTGTTTCACTGTCAAACGATGGCAATACACTGGCTATAGGAGCTATTAGTGAAGCAGGTAACGGCAGTGACCAGAGCAATAACGATGCCAGTGGTGCTGGCGCAGTTTATGTTTTTACCCGCATTGCCAGTAGCTGGACTCAGCAAGCCTATATTAAGGCATCGACTGCTGAGATTGAAGATAGCTTTGGCAGTAGCCTTGATCTGTCGGCAGATGGAAATACCCTGGCGGTAGGAGCAGATGGAGAAGACAGCAACGCAACCGGTGTCAACGGTAATCAGAGCGATAACACTGCCACAGATTCTGGTGCGGTGTATGTGTTTATGCGTAGCGCTGGTGTGTGGACTCAGCAGTCATATATAAAGGCGTCTAATGCTGAGTCAGGTGACAGTATCGGCTCTCGTGTTTCTCTGTCTGACGACGGTAATATTCTGGCAATAGGTGCCTGGGCTGAAGACAGCAACGCTATTGGAATCGGCGGCGATCAGAGTAACAACGATACATCATCTGCAGGGGCTGCATACCTGTTTACTCGAGTTAATACCAGCTGGTCTTTCCAGACTTATGTAAAGCCCATTACTGCAGTGGTAAATACAATCTTTGGTTCCAGTCTCGCGCTATCTGCTGAAGGTGACGTGCTGGTGGTAGGGGCTCGTGGTAAAGATATCTACGCTGGTGCCGTTTATGTTTACTGATCTAACCAGTACCTTTATAAACCAGGAGTCTGATCAGCTCTTAGTAGTTTTTTTGTACAATAATAATGGCGACACATCCCGTGTCGCCGGATATTCTGAGTAAATCAGAGAGTCTTTAATACACATGGTAATAATAAAAATTATGGCTACTTTTCGTTCAATGGTAATAACATTCAGCTTATTTATAAGTATTTTGTTAGTTGTATCCTGTGGTGGAAGTAGCGATACCGAAAACAATGTAATAACAGCATCTAAATGTGACAATTTAACCTGGTCAGTTAACACTGCAGAACCTCTTGATACCTTGTCTGTGAGTGGCATACCATCTGAAATGACTGGACTCTATGCAGTGGTTAATGACTCTCCATCAACCAGTGAGTCTATTACCTTTGCTGAAAGACAGCCGGATGGAACAGTCAACGTCATAGCGCCCATTCATCCGACAGGTAATCTTGATGGTGGTGATGTAGCAATAGTGATCACCGACGGAGTGATTAAATGTACGTCACAATCGTTTGCTGTTAAACCCTTACCAGAAGCTTCTTCGTCTGCTATTGGACAGGATTTTTTAGATAACCTGACTACTTACCAGGGGTTAGTTTATGCAGACCTGGGTTTGACAGCTGAAACTGTCAGAAGTCTACAGGTTGGTTCTTATTCGGCTGATTTAATACCTCTCTATATGGCGCAAAAATATCTGGATGCTTTGGGCAGTTATTTAGAAAGTGGTTCGGTTTTATTATCGGCCACAGAACTGGATATGATTAATCGCCTACTGGAGAAGGGTGGGGTCAATGTGGAGTTACAGAATATTATAAACAGTTACACATCATTCAGCAGCGGGGCTAATGTACTGGCGAGTAAAACTATTGCTAGCAGGGCTCAGATCGGTGCTAAGGCGAATAGAACAGCTCAATTATCGAGTGACAGTTGTTCACAGCTTCCGACCAATGCATTAGGTGAAATTATAATTGGTAATGCTGCTGAGTTGAGTCAATATATGATTGCCCAGAAAGATGCTGATATTGCAATAAATGGTGCCTCTACAAAGCAAATCGCCAGCACCACAGGCTATATGGCAGCGGCTGCAGGTGTTGTTTCAGCGCCTGTTGGTGTGGTTGCAGGGTTTGGCCTGTATGCTCATTCCCTGGTTCAGGGTTATAGAACGAATACCTATCCCAGTAAATTTACCAGCCTCGATTTTGACATTACCGAAGGTGGAAGAATTGCTGAAGATTACATGGACCCGCGTGGTCCCGGAGTTTATCCGAGATGGGAAAACGCGGTAGTAAATGCGGCCAGTAATGGGTGGAACTTGACAAAACCCGCATTTGATACCGTGCTACAGATTGCCGGTGTGGCGGGCGCTGTTTTTGGTGACGCAGTAACAGTAGCTGATGATGTAGCCGGTGCAATAGATGGTGTCGCCTGGGGTGAACTGGCAAATTATCTTGAATCCGAAGGGCTGCAGTCAGACTGTCTTCAAATTCCTGCTAAAACCTGGGGGCCTGTCGATGTCACGGATGATCAATGGACCGATAATCATTATTCGTTTGGTTCGGTAGAGGAGCTGGGACATCAAACTTTTAAGCCTGTAAATACGGGTAGCACGACACTTGAGGTCAAGGTAGACAGCAGCAAATTTGGCTTCAGGAACATTAATAAGGAAAAGGAAGTTACCGTCCCGCAAAAAAATGTGCTGGTGTCACCTTCGGTATACCGGGCAGACCCAAATGACGTAGTGACATTTACCGCCAGTATTGCGGATACGCGATTCCCCGAAGTTGAGCCGGTATGGAGTTATAACGCGGGAACGGAATTGAATAAATACTCGATTGGAGATCAGCACACACTTGAATTAAAAATGCCGGCTGATGCCGCAGCTTTTCCGGTGAAGGTAGTCGCTGAGAGTCAGACCCTGACCCTGCCAGTGGGTGCGAATCCAAGAAAAGGGGAAGCTGAAATTAAATCGACTGCAATAGAACTCAGTCCACAGCAAATCTGTTTGAATGTGGGTCAAAGTGCGGATTTTACGGCGACACTGTCTGATACTTCCCAGGCTACAGTTAACTGGACAGCCAGTGCTGGCTCTGTAAGTGCTTCTTCTACCTCTACAGCTCCGCATACCGTCTCATTTTCAGCAACTACAGAAGGTAATTATACGGTTAGAGCCACTCTGTCTACGGATGCCGATACCTTTGATGAAGCCATCGTAAATGTCGGCCCCTGCGTTGATATGTATATTAGTGGTGCTGCAGTTTCTTCTATAAGTGCACCGCTTGATGAATGTGCAAACCCACCGCTTGTTAATCAGGATTTCGAAGAAAGATTAATACTGATTGAGGATGAGCTGCCCATACCGCCTGCAAGACCGGGTAATACCTGGCAGGGGCGTGAAGAACATCTACTAACCACTTTGGGACAGGCTTATACAGGCAGTTTGAGCCATGGCGATCCTGCTCAATGTAAGGTCTTTACTGCGCAGTCCGATACACAATCAGATATCACCTTTGGCAGCGATCAGTTCGGAATGGCCAGCCTCAACGAGTCAGTCAGTTACCAGTATAACTGTGTTTCGGATGCTGAAAATGATACCAGTTGTTCAGCTGCTTCCAGTGCAACTTTTGGGTGGTCAGTAATGCATTATGTCGATCTAGAAGCTGCGAGTTCTTACCGCTTTAAAGCAGATATCAGCTGTACTGCAGCATCAACTGATTCCGGATATGCTCTATACCTGAATGCCCTGAAGTTAAATGTTATTTTTCTGCGCTATTTGAACCAGGCTGGAGAACCGGTAGATGCCAATAATTGTAATTCAACCAATGACTGCTCCCAGGATGAGATTGTATTGCCAATTTCAGGAACGTTAAATTGCATGAATGGTGAGTCTATTCACGTAGATCAACTGATACCTTTTCGTGCGCCACCTGTTAATGGGCAAACAGATTTAATCGTTGTTACAACGATTCTGTCACCGGATATCACTACCATAGACTTCACTGATCCGGCAGTAGCCGCGGAATATCAAACTGTGGGTGCTCACACAGCAACTATGGATTTATCAGCGGCTGTATCCATGAAGCCTGCCCCCTGATTGGTGGGTCTGGCGGGGCTTTGATAATCGGATGTACAGGTTATCCTGAAAATGCGAGCAAAATAAAAGTTGGGCTGGGAAAAGTCGCGACAGGTTCCAGATCGGTCAAAGGTAAGTCTACTACTATTTATTGATCTGGCAGCGCTTCAAATTCCTTTTTCCTGTTTTCAAACCAGGTTTTCATTGCTTCTGGTTGTTTCATTAGCTGTTGCATTTCACTCATGGCTTTGAGGTGCGCTTCATCCTGTTTTTGAAACATTTCCATACCATGTTGCTTACTCATTTCTGCAATCTCTTCAAAAGTAGTTGCATGAAACTCTTTATCGCATGCTCCTCCAAGTTGTTTGCAACTCATCGTTTTCATTTTTATCTCCTCTGACAAAATTTCATTCATCTATTTTTACTATTTAGGGTCGTTTTAATCATCTTCCCAAAATCCTTATCCTTCTTTCTTCTTTCAGAATAAGACATTTCATTAAATTCCGCTTCTTTTTTCATTTTTATGTAGTTTTTATAGCGTTGTTCAGATAATTCTCCATTATTTATAGCGCCTAATATCGCACAGCCTATCTCATTGGTATGAGAGCAATTGTTAAATTTACAGTTTTGTGCCAGTTCTGCTATTTCTGCAAAGGTTTCATCCATGCCTGCATCCACTGACATATTACCCAGTTCTCTCATTCCCGGCGTGTCGATCAGCATTGCACCGTTGTCTAGCAGAATTAATTCCCTGCTTGTGGTTGTATGCCTTCCTTTGCTTTCTTTTTTGCTTACAGATTGTGTTGCGAAGTTTTCGCTACCGAGGATACTGTTTAATAAAGTTGTCTTTCCAACACCAGATGAGCCGAGCAGGCAGTATGTATGGCCAGCTAATAGAGTGTTTTTAATAGTATCAATATTTTCCCCGTTCATATTGCTGAACGTGATTACAGTAACCTGCGGGGCTGCAGTAAATACACTTTCTTTTATTTTATTTACCTCATCCCCGGGTACAAGATCACACTTGCTCAGCAAAATTACCGGCGTTATTCCGCCTTCATGGACC
>ERZ890953.522-NODE-522-length-21979-cov-4.603904_pt1 | contig 21979 bp, 18 predicted proteins | sample MGYA00521264_ERZ890953 | MGnify/ENA primary metagenome ERZ890953 (study PRJEB32303, sample SAMEA104408629) | aquatic metagenome | biome: Brackish water; feature: Chemocline; material: water | place: Baltic Sea | collected 2014-10-26T21:54:00 | depth 200 m ...
AGCGCAAGGGCCGAGCGCGCTGACTGGACTGATTGGGTGGTGCGGGAAAGACGGCGTCAGGCCTCGGGCCTCAGCAAAGGAACAAAGCGAGAGGCGCTTAGCGAGAGCGCGGGTGGGGTGAACAGCGAAGAAGGCATGGGTGGTACCAAGAGACCCTTCGAGTCCGCTCTGCTCCCCTCAGGGTGACACCCTGGGGGCGGCCGTCAGGGAGAAGCATCGGGCTTACAGCGCAATTGCCTCTGGCGCGCGGCCCACGATTGACAGTAGCGGGCCCGTGCGCGATAAGACGTGGGCTACTTGGAGGTATCCATGAAAAAGCTACCCAGAGTATCCATCGTCGGTGCCACCGGGTTGGTGGGCCGGTCCCTGTTGGACCTGCTTGCGCAGCGCAAGTTCCCCCTCTCAGAATTGACCCTTTTTGCGTCGAGTCGCTCCGCCCGCAAGACCATGGATTTCCTTGACGACGAGTTGGAGGTTGAGGAGCTGACCGCGGAGGCTTTTCGCGAGAAGACCGACCTGGCACTCTGTTCTGCCGGTCGCAAGGTCAGCTACATGCTGCGTGACTGGATCGAGGGAACGGACATTGTGGTGGTGGACAACTCCTCCGCCTTTCGCATGAACGACGAGGTGCCGCTGGTTATCCCTGAAGTCAACCCCGAAGCTCTGGTCGGGCATCGTGGCTACATTGCCAACCCCAACTGCTCCACCATCCAGCTGGTGATGGCCCTCAAACCGATCCTCGACAACTTCGGTCTGCGGCGGGTCGTGATGTCTACCTACCAATCCGTGAGCGGCGCCGGACAGGCCGGGATTGATGAGCTTTCCGCCCAGACGGTGGCCCTCTTCAACCAGGAATCCTGGGAGCCGAAGATCTTTCCGTATCAGATCGCTTTCAACGCGATCCCGCAGATCGGACCCTTCGGGCCCGACGGGTACAGCGAAGAGGAACTCAAAGCCACCAACGAGACCCGCAAGATCCTGGGGCTGCCGGACCTGGGCATCTCCTGCACTGCGGTCCGAATCCCCACCTTCGCCTGCCATGGCGAGTCGGTGATGGTGGAAACGGAGAAGGAGACGTCGCCGGAGGAATTGCGCGCCGTGCTGGCCGCATTTCCTGGGGTCAAGGTGGTGGATGGGCCCGAGGACAATCTCTACCCTGTTCCGAGTATGACTGTGGATCTGAACGATGTCTTCGTCGGGCGCATTCGCCGGGATCTCTCCGCCCCCAACAGTTTCCACCTCTGGATTGTGGCCGACAACGTGCTCAAGGGTGCGGCCCTCAATGCGGTACAGATCGCCGAGGCACTGCTGTAGTGTCAATCTGGCGTCTCGACTACGGTCGAAGCCACCGTTTTGACAAAAAGTCAAAATCGAAATGTTCAAGAGCCTGACGGGAATAGGCCAGCAGTGCCGCGGGTTGGCCATCCGGTAGGACTGAAGTCGTTGTGCCATGCCGTTGGGCCCGGTGCGGTGAGGGTCGGGGAGAGAGGCCATTTCCTTGCTGGTATGGTCGTTGCATGGTAAAACGGTTTGGTTGTTTCTGGAGGGTAATAGAATGACTATGTTCAAGCAGACACTCCTTGCCGCGGTGCTGATGTTGCTGGCAATCCCGGCGCAGGCGGCGGAGGTCCAGGGCTTCACGGTCAACAAGATCGAAGGCGTCGGGGATCTGGAAGGGCAACTCAAGGAACGGCTCACTGAAGACTACGTCGTCTCCTTCACTGATTGCCTCTTCTATCTGGAAGGCTATGTTGCCACAGGTACTACTCAGTTGGCCTGCACCAGCGACCTGGACTGTACCGCTGCCAATGGGGTCAATGCCTGCTCAAGCCTGGGCGGCATTACCGCCTGCGTCGAGTGTGCCCGGGATAGTGATTGTGCAGCGGATCCAGACGGCAAGGTGCTCTGCGATCTCTCCACTCGGACTTGTGCGGTTGAGCCCATGGCTGGGGAGTGCGCAGTGGACGAAGACTGCGACTCGGGGGTTTGCGGGTTGTGGAATGGTCTTTATGCCTGCCTCGGTTGCGTTGTCAATGACGATTGTCTGGAGGGCCAGTGGTGCCAATTCGAAGAGGCTGGGTCCTCCTGCGTCGATGATGCCAGCGGCACCGGCTGTGACGAATGTCCTGACACCTGCTACTTCGATGAAATGGATGGATTCACTTGCGGCCAATGCCTGACCGATTTTGACTGCCTTGAGGCGACGGGCCCCAACTGCATTCTCTCGAGCCACGTGTGTGGCGTGCCGAACATGGTTGGTGAATGCGTTGCCGACATGGACTGTCCCTCCGGCTATTGTGTTCTGTGGGGGACCGAGTTCAAGTGCGTGCCCTGTGTTATCGATGCCAACTGCGATTCTATCACCCCTGTCTGTCTGGCGACTGATGGCACCACCAGTTGCGTCGGCTGCGTCAACGACGACGACTGCAAGAGCCAGGGCGACGGTCTTGTCTGCAACACCACCACCACCAAATGTGAAACGAAATCTGGGGGAGCCGTGGCTGCGTCGCCGAAGATGCTCGTGCGCTTCTCCGTCGATTCCACCTCCTACCCGTCTGGCGAGTATGCCGTGAAGGTGGGTACGGCTTGCGCCGAATCGGGTGAAGATATGCTCGATTCTCAGGAATCAGATTCATGCACCACAATCGCGGCCCGGCGGGACTTTGATGGTTCCTACACGAACATCGAAGTGACTATTCCCTTCGCCGACATCCTGGGCGATGAATGCGTGGATGGTAGCGACGGCACCACGGCCATCTACTTCTATGCCAGCTTTGACGATGGATTCTCGGTAGTCAGCGAGGTATCTCGGCTCGAAATCAAGTATGACTATGAGGCTCCGCTACCGCCGCAGAATGTTATTGTTGAGCCGGGGGAAGGTAACCTCAAGGTGACCTGGGCAGACGATTCCAACAACGAAGAAGTTGAATACCGCGTCTACTGGGCCACCAGTGCCTACGACGAAAGCAACAAGGACAAGGCACTGACCAAGAGTGGGCTGTCGGCCAAGTCCTATCAGATAGACGGGCTGGACAATGGTGTTTCCTACTTCGTCTCGGTGACCGCAGTGGATACCGCGGACAATGAAAGTGAACTCTCATCCGTGACGGAAGAGATGCCCGTTGCTGTGGACGATTTCTGGGAGTACTACCAGGGGGCTGGCGGCGGAGAGCAAGGCGGTTTCTGCTTTGTTGCCACCGCGGCATATGGCACGCCCATGGAACCCGCCGTCGTGGTACTGCGGGCTTTCCGTGATCGCATCCTGCTCGCCTCGGCGTGGGGTCGAGTACTGGTCGATTGGTATTACATCAATGGGCCCCTGGGGGCCAATCTCATTCGCCACAACCAGGGCTTGCGATTGGTGGCCCGCGTGGTCTTGCTACCCGCGGTGGCTTTGGCCTGGCTGACAATTGAGGCTGAGCCCGCCCCACGCTACGGAATTCTACTGCTCTTGATGGCCGGTGCGATGTTACTCTGGCGGCGCCGGCTCCAGGTCTCGGGGAGGGCATCATGAAACGGTTTGCGCTCCTCACATTGACAGTTGCTTTGCTGGGATTTCCCCTGACTGCGTCGGCCGAGGGTTCCGGCCAGACCTCGGCCATGGAGCTTCGCTTCGGTACGTACAAGCCGGCCATCGACAGCGAGTTCTCAGGTGGCGTATCGCCTTACAAAGACATATTTGGAGACAACTCGGCGTGGCTGTTCGGTGCCGAGTATGACGCTCAGATCTGGCGAGGCTTCGGCTCAATTGGCCTCTTCGGATCAGCTGCCTGGGGTTACGTGAGTGGCAAGGGAGTGGCTCCTGAGGGGGCCGAAACCTCCGACGAAACCACCCTCTCCATGGTCCCCATTGTGCTGGGCGCGGTCTATCGCTTTGATGTCTTGGCCGATCGTTTCAATATCCCCTTCGTGCTCACCGGAAAGCTGGGGGTGGACTACACCCTCTGGTGGATCCGGGATGGTCTGGACGACGTGACGGAGTACAGCGATGCCGGCGGCAGCAAGCTCCCGGGCTATGGCGGCACCTTTGGCCTCCACTGGGCAGTAGGCTTCCATCTGCTGCTTGACTTCTTCGAACCCCACACTGCCAAGATCTTCGACAACGAAATGGGCGTCAACAACAGCTACCTGTTTGCCGAATACGTGGGCTACTGGGTCAATGACTTTGGTGCATCGGATAGCTTTGACCTCTCCCATAACGGCGTCGTCTTTGGCCTGGCCTTCGAACTGTGAGACCGCTGCTTCTGTGGGTTCGGTACGACGGTACCGATTTTCACGGCTGGCAGATACAGGCCCCGGGCATCAGGACCGTCCAAGGGGAACTCGCCAGAGTGCTCACTGCCATGCTCGGAGAGGATTTTCGTCTCGCCACCTCTTCTCGTACTGATGCCGGAGTGCACGCGTTGCGGCACCCTGTCGTGCTGAAGAGCGGCACCGTAATCTCCGGCGGGGCGCTGCAGCGGGGCCTCAACGCACTCTTGCCCAAGGACGTATCTATCGTCGACTTCCGCCCGGTTTCACCTCGTTTCGATTCCCGGAAAGATGCACTGTGCAAGACCTACTGCTATCGCATCAATGAGTGTTTTCATCCCGACCCATTTCTGGAGCGGTTCGCATGGCGACCCCGGGCCAGACTGAACCTCTCCCTCATGATCGAGGCGGCGCGCCATCTGGTCGGGGAACATGACTTTGATTCGTTTCGGTCAGTTAACTGTGATTCGCCGACAACTCGTCGCCTGGTGCAATCTATCCATGTCGAGCGGCGAGACGGGACCCTCCGTATCGTGGTGACGGGGAATGCGTTCTTGCGAAATATGGTGAGGATCATGGTGGGGACGCTGGTCGATGCCGGCCGTCGTCGCCTTGCCCCCGACGACATGCCGGGAATCATCGCCAGCAAAGACCGGACCCGGGCCAGCATGACCGCACCGGCACAGGGGCTGACCTTGATGGATGTCCACTACCCGCTGGAGCTGCTCAGCGACGGTGCCCATGGCTGGTAGAGAAAGCATCCCATACCTTGCAAAACCGGCTCTGGGCACGTATATAGAGGAACCACTTGGGGTGAGCACTTTCTTCCCCGACTCGAAAGGCGAATAAGGAGCGGCATGAGAGTATATGAATTGGCCAGGCAACTCTCCCTGGAGAGCCGGCAACTGCTGGAAGCTTGTGAGAGACTGGGCATCAGCGTGAAATCCCACGCGTCGGCACTGGTTGATGAGGACGTCGCTCGACTCAAGAATGATCTTGTGGCTCCGCCGGCAGAGCCGGCCGCGGCGGCAGCGGTGGCGGTCGCCCTATCGCCGGCAGAACGGCCAGAGCGGGGCAACGAAGCTCTCCCAGTGGAAGAAGAGGATGATATCGAGCAGGACGCAGACGGTAACCGAGATGTCCCCATCCCGGCGAAACGCAAGAGTGGAGAGCGGCCGCAAAGCACCAACAGGCAGTGGGGAGGCCTGGCCGAAAACGACCCCTTTTTCACCTTCGGTTCCATGCCCGAAACCTGGGGTAGTACCCGCAAGCAGCAGAGTCAACCGCATCAACACCGGCCTAAGGCGTACCTCGAATGTCGCAACTGTGGCGTCAAAATCGAGAAGAAGCGCGCCCACGGTGGCAAGAAGGTCAGGTGTCCGTTTTGCCCTCGCTGGATGAGCGAAGTGAAGTAGGAGGGCCATGCCCGCCACGACATTCACTACCCGGATCTGCCCCATTACAATTGAGTTCAGCGACCAGCATGTCACCCGTCTCCGTCTCCATTCTCGGCTTGAGAATGTTGGTGCGGGGGAAGCTTGTGAATCCCCGGCCTGGGTCCAGTCGGTAATTAGCGACGTGCAGCGGCACATGGCGGGGGAAGTTCAGGATTTCCGTGGGGTTCCCCTGGCCCTGACGGGAGTGGGTGACTTTGCCCAATCAGTCTATGCGGCGCTGCGCCAGGTCGCCCCGGGCCAGACCGTCACTTATGGGGAACTGGCTGCCCGGGTGGGTCGTCCCAACGCGGCCCGAGCAGTTGGCCGGGCCATGGCGGGCAATCCTCTACCACTGCTGATTCCCTGTCACCGGGTAATTGGTGCCAATGGGCGCCTGACGGGTTTTTCTGGGGCCGATGGGTGTCTGACGAAGGCGCAGATACTGACTGCCGAAGGATTCCTGCCAGGGATTACGAGCGATTCGCACCCTTTCTAGGTGGGTGCGGCGGCGTTTCCCGGGAAAACCATCGCATTGGCAATTGAATTGACTCCAGCCAGTGCTATTCTTGAAGTCGGCCACGTGCTATGGTTCGCGGGATGGAAGGTGGTGTCAGTGAGGTTCCTGAACACATTAGTCATGCTCGGTTACATGCTCTGCGCAGCTCCGCTACACCCCCGGGCGCAAGAGGGCGAGGTGCCACCGCCACCGCCCATCGGAACTCTCCTGGCGGGTCCCTATCTGATCGGCCCAGAGCCGACACAGTTGGTGGTCCAGTGGGAAGTGCAGGGCCCCAAGGAATCCGCCGTTCTGCTGCTGTCCCCGGACGGTAATGAACGTCGGTTCGAAGGGCAGTTGATGCCCGCCGACGTCTTGACGCAGAAGCTGACCGGGCGGGTCTATCGGGCTATCTTTACGGATCTGAAGCCATGTACGCGCTATCGCTACCGCCTGGAACCCTTCGAGGCCGATACCACCCACGCATTCAGGACCCCTCCGACTCCGGGGGAGTATTGCTCCGCCCCCATTTCGATAGCCGCCCTCGGTGATACTCGCTCCCATCCGACGCGCCACGCAGCGGTGGTGCGGAAGATGTTGCCCTACCAACCGGATCTGGTGGTAAATACCGGGGATGTCATCAGCTACGCACGCCGACTGGACCAGTGGCACGAGTTTTTCGGAGCCGCCGGTCCGCTCCTCGCTGATACGCCGTTAGCTCTCTCGCCAGGGAATCATGAGGGCTACCTGGATATGCCCTTTGGCGCGGCCATGATGGAGCGCTACTTTGGCCTGCCCGGTCGCACCGGCACTGGCCACTACTCATTCGACTACGGACCAGTCCACGTGGTCGTGCTGGATGCGTATTGGGGACGTCCGCTCTCTGACCGGGGCAAGAAGTGGCTGCGCGCGAACCTGGCTGCAGTGCCGGCGGACCGGTACAAGGTCGTGGCGATCCATACGCCGCTCTATTCCTTCAGCCGGCACAAGGTCTACTCAACCGCCATCGGCCTGCGGGAAGTAATGAAGGAATTTGGCGTTCACGTCGTGCTCTCCGGCCACTCGCATTGTTATGAACATTTCCTGGCGCATGGCACTCACTATGTGACCCTGGGCGGCGGCGGTGCCTCCCTTCACCCACCCAACCTGCAGGTCATCCCCGAAGAGCAACATCTGCTGCTCTCTACCGGGTCTTTCCACCACTTCCTGCTCATGGATGTCCATCCCGAAGGGCTCCGCATGCGAATCTTTAATACTGACGAGGACGCGCTGCACGAGGAGTGGAAGATACCCAAGTAGTCCCTGGTTTGCGTTTGGACCAACCCTGTATTATTCTGTGGGCTGCTTTTCTGGTGCTTACTAGAGCGAGGAGTGTGGATGATCTTTCGTACCCGATTTGTGGCCACTTTTACAGTTCTCATGGTAGCTGGATTCTCCGCTGCGGTGCTGGGGCAAAGTGCCGGCACCGTGATGAATGGCTATGGACCCCTCACCGCTTCGCAGAGGAAGGCCTTCTTCGCCAGTGAAGAGGACCCGGCGGGGGCAGCTCTGCTGGCCACTGAGAAGCGGCTGGAAGGGCGCCACTATGTCACCTGTGACGAGTGGTATCTGCATAAGTTCGCGGAGAAGATCAAGGGTCTTGGGGGAGGGTATGCCGGCGTTGGCACGGACCAGGCCTACCTCTTCATCGGCTGGCAACGTCCGCATCTGGCGTGGCTCTTTGACTATGACCCCTGGGTGGTCCACATCCATCGGACCTATGGCGTATTCTTTGGTGAAGCAGAGACAATTGAACAGTTCCTGGCCTTCTGGGCAGAAGACAATCGCAAGTCAAGTGTGGCGCTGCTCAAAGAGAAACTGGCGAACCATCCCGACCTGTCGATTATCGTCAAGGTCTTCAAGCACAATCGGTCGACCATCAGCCGGAGACTAGAGCGAGTTGTGGGGAAGCTTAAGAAAGAAGGCGTGTCCAGCTATCTCTCAGACCCGGAAGAGTATGCCTTCGTGCGCAATCTCATCATGGCGGGCCGCGTGCGACCCATGGGCGGGGATCTACTGGGCAAGAAGGGGTTGCTGGGATTGGCGGCAGCGGCCCGCAGTCTGGCCGTGCCCGTTCGAGTCCTTTATGTTTCCAATGCGGAAGGCTACTGGAAGTACAGCGACGAATACCGGGCCAATATCATCGGGCAGTATTTCGACGACAAGTCCCTCTTTCTACGCACCGTCGCTGCCAAATGGACCAACGGGGACTATCGGTACAACATTCAGAAGGCATTTAACTTCCAGGAATGGTTGAAGCACGATTGGGTCACTTCATACCGGCAGATAGTGCCCCGCGGCAAGCTCAAAGGTAAAGGTGATATCCCACTTACCTATGTCGATACTGATCCGCTCACTGTTAAGCCGAAGCAGCAGGACTAGCTATGCGTTCTGCAGCGCGCGGTTTGTTTCTCTGCTGGTTCGTCGTGGGTTGTGCGACCACGCCCGTTCCGGCACCGCAGGAGGGTCCGCCAAAGGCCGCCGCAGAAGTAGCGGTGGCCGTCGTTCCTGAAGGACCTGCGCAGCCGCTTCCAGACCCGAAGCCGGCGACTTCGGACCCGATGTCGCCGGGCATTGAGCAGTCGATTACAGCCGAATCCCCCATCATGCCAACGCCGGAACTTGCGCCGCGGCCAACTCCCGAGACCTGCACCTATACGACCTATCAGTGGAGCACGGCGAAGGGCAAGTCAGTGAACCGTCGCACTGTGCAGAAGAAATATGCCGAGCTTACTGCCGAAGAGAAGGCCCCGGATTTCCATAAATCCGGATGCACAGTATGCTCGGAGGACCAGGTCGAGGTCGCCGTGGCGGGGCTGCCGGCTGTCGAAGTCTGCTGGTACTACGCACCGATGGTTATGAAGGCTCTTGAGGCGCTGCAGGCAGACCCACAGTTCCGCATCAGGGAGCTGGTCGGCTACCGGTGCGGCCAGACCCGGGGCCGACTGGTGGATGGTTTGCGCACGGAGTTCTCCAACCACAGCTTCGGCACCGCCATCGATATCAACGCCAGTTTTAACGGGCTCTACCGCCGTTGCGATCTGAAGGGTAAGGTCCCCACTTCGGCCCGGGACATCGCTCGCTGTACGAAAGGAATGGGGGGGGCTTGGAACCCCGAGAAGAACTACAAAGAGACCGTCACACCCGGTTCGAAGGCCTACCAGTTGTTCACCACGCTGGTCGGCTGGAAATGGGGCGGCGAAATTGATGGCCGCCTCAAGGACTTCATGCATTTCTCAGTTGATGGATTCTAGTCCAGCAGTCCTTTGGGAGTAGCCTCAAGCTCATCGATGGCATCGCCCGCGAGGTTGATCAGGCCTTCATCGTCAGATTGCTTCTGGAATTCCTTGAGGGGGGTGATGCCTTTCTTATGACCCATGAGGCGGAGTCCTTCGATGGCTGCGGCCTGGACCTCGTGGTCGCCGTCGGCGAAGCCCCGGGCGATATGCTCAACGACGTTGTGGTCCTTGGAACGGCCTAGGGCGATGATGGTGGCGGCCCGAATCCTGGGGTCATCGTTCATGAGCAGGATGCCTGACTGCAGCAGTGGCACCACCATGGGGTCGATGATGTGCTGCAGACCGTGGACGGCAGCGAGCTGGATGTCAGCATTCTGTTCGAAGACGAGCTTCTTGTAGACTTCGTAGAACTCGGTGTGCTCTTCGCCGGTCTCATTGAGGACGACGATGGTGCGCAAAGCCTCAACCTTCTGAACCAGGTTGCGGGATTCCACCATGAACTTGAGCTTGCCGCGGGCAGACTTGATCTTGCGCTCCTTGATGGACTTGATGGCATCAATGCGGACCCCGTCGTCCTCATCTCCAAGGAGTTCGAGGATGACTTCGTCGCCTTCTTCATCGGCCAGAGCCAGTGCGGCCTTGCCAACTAGCATGCGGACATCTGCGGAGGGGTCTTTCTTAATGCGCAGCAGCCGTCGCAAATTGCGGGCGCCACCAATCTCGTAGAGGGCCTGCACCGCGGCCCGCTTGATGACTTCGGCATCATCCTTCATGGAGTCTCCGAGCAGCTCGAGCAACGGCTCGATGTCTTTCTTCTCTGCAGAGAGAGACTTGGCTTCGGCCACCAGGGCTAGCACCGCCAATTCGCGGATGACAATGTCGTCTGACTTTGCCTGCTTCATGAGTTGGAAGTTGGAGAGCTTTGCCAGGAGGTCGGAAATCGCGGAGCGAGCGGCACTCTTCAGCGCCGGACTGGCGGATGCCTTGGAAAGAGCGGGCATCTGCTCTAACAACTCCAGCTTGCCGATGGCGGCAACCGCCGCCAGGGCGACTTTGTTGTCGCTGTGGACGAGGGCCTGAACCAGCAGGTCTGCCATCTCTTTGTAGCCCCGCATCTCGATGGTGCTGATGGCCTGGACTGCGGGATCGCCGTTGTGCTTCTCAACCAGGTAGGTAATGCCGGCGGCGGCAAAAGCAGCGTCCTCCTGCAGCATTAGCTCAATGGCCCCGTCCCGACGATACTGTTCCAGGATGGCGGCGTTGCTGAGCAGCCCCTTCAGGGTCTCCAGGTCACGCAGCTGCTTGAGGCCGGCGAAGGCAGCCGTCCGTACGCTCTCATCGGCGTGGGAGAGTTGTCTGACGATGGCGGGAAGCACGCGCTTGTCGCCCGAAGCCGCCAGCTTCTGCACAGTCTGCACCACGACTGCCAGGTCTTTGCTCTTCAATTCTTCAAAGAGAATGTAGATCTTGTAATTCGCTTTGCCATTGGCAACTAGAATCCGCGCCGCCTGCAACTGGGTCTCCGGGTCTTTGGTGGAGTCGGCGGTTTTGGCCAGGGCGTCGAGCACAGCCGGGTCGTTCTTCTTGGCCAGAAGCTCAATTGTTTTGTAGACGATGGACAGATCCACGTCCTGCAGCAGGGGCATGAGCAGCTCATTCTCGTTGGCGAATTTGAGGTGCGGGAAGGCCGTAAGTACCGTCATGCGGACGTAAGACTCCGGGGATTTCAGGAGCTCTGCGATCTTCTGAAAGAGGAGCGGATCGTGCTTTGCCATCCTCTCGTCGAAGACCCGGGACTCGGTATATTCGTTTGGCCCAAGACGCACAATTGCATGGGGGAAGGTGGCGGGCGGCAGAGCCTCCCAGAGTGGCACAGTCGGCACGAAGTAGGGGTACTTAACCTGGGTATCAGTAATCATCTTGCCGTCACTGAGCTTGACGTCGGCAATGCCGATGGTGGTGAGAGTAAGGTAGATCTCACCGATGATCACATCGTGGAAGCGCTCCTGCTCCGGGTCGACGTGCAAAGTGGCGGTGAAGTTGCCGTCCTTTTCCCGAACGACCAGGTGCGTGCTGCCATAGATGGCCTGACGCGAACCGTGCAGCTTCTCGAAGAGGACGCCCACCTTACGTTCCATCTGCCGATGGGTCGGACCGGTGAAGGAGAAGGGCACAAAGAAGATACGTTGCTGCCCCTGATACTCCATTTGCTCAGCCGAGAATGCGAAGTAAACTTCAGCCCGCACCAGAGCTGGAACCATGACCATGAGGGCAACAAGAGTGACCGTCAGCCGTTTCAGCATATCTACCTCCCAGAGATCGACTACATTCTGGCTTTAACAGATCAGATGTCAATGATCTTCCCGAATCAGAAACGGCGCCAGGCTGACGCCAGGCGCTGTGTGCGGTGATGTATTGCGGGCCTGCCGCTACGCCTTGGTCTTGAAGTCTTTCCCCAGCCAACCTTTGGCCAGGAGCAACATGACGCAGGACATCATGGCGATGCAGGCGAAGATGAGCCACATTGTCTGCGTATCCCTTTCGCCGATGGCCGGGCAATACCGGTCCATCATCCAGCCCGAGTAGAGGAGCGGAACCAGGAGCTTGGTGAGAAACCATGGGAACTGAGCAACACCCATGTAGGTTCCGGTGCGGCCCTCTGGAGCGATCTCGGCCGCGTACTGGAGGAAGCGGGGCTGCCACATGGCCTCACCGATGGTCATCACGAGGATGTAAGTGAAGAGCGCCCAGGGTTGGGGGCCGGCCACCAGCAGGAATGCCGGCGCAGCCATGATGAGTGTGCCCCAGATCATCATGTTATAGACCTTCGCCTTCATGGTCGCCGCAGTAATGATGGGGACGAGAATGAAAATGAGGATTGGATTGGCATTGGCCGCGATCTCGAAGTACTCACCGATCCAACCATCAAAAGCTCGGGAGATGTACTGCGGCAGCACCAGCCAGTTGTAGGTGAAGAGCGTTTGTACCGGGATAAGAGCGAAGATGAAGAATGCGAACTTGGCGTTGGAGAGAGGGTGTCTGGCAATCCAGACGATCGTCTTCTGCCGGCGAGTGGCGGGCAGCACCATGATGTAGACCGGCAGTAACGCGGTAGCGAGGCCGACGTAGTAGCCAATGGGGGCAGGAACTCTCCAGAGTATGGCCCCGACAATGGCCGCCAGCAGCAGCCACATGTGCCAGGGCACGGTATCCCGCTCGACATCAACTGCGGCGCCAGTCGTCCTGGCCTGTTTCGCTTCTTCCCCCTCATTTTCAAGCAGGTCAGCTGATTCGGCTTTTGCTGCCGCGGTCGCCGCCGCCACGGTCTTGCGCGTCAAGATGAAGATGGTGGCCAGCAGGGCAATCACGGTGAACGCGGTGTAGACCCAGAAGGTGCCAGGTATGCCCAGTCCTGCGTAGTCGTCATCGCGCAGCAGGAAGGCGAAGGATGGGAGCCATCCGCCCAGGTTCATGAGCGCATAGAGCATTGCGAAACCCATGGCCGCGGTCTTGGGTGTCGTGAACTGGCGGACCGCGGCGTAGGCGGCAGGCTGGTACATGCCGTAGCCAATGACGATGAGCACGATTCCGCCCATGGTCACAAGGTGAAGAGGAGACCAGAGACCGTCAGGCTCCAAACCCAGTGCCGTGGGGGCCGCAGACATGATGATGCGACCCACGAGCATGAAGACAAAGGCGACAAGCAGTGCTCGACGGACCCCCCACTTATCCCCGACAAAGCCGAGGAAGAACATGGAGATGGTGATCCCGGCGGTGAGGACCATCACCATTGTGTGCGACCACTCGTCAGCGTGCTCCACTCCCTTGAAAACAGTCCCAGAGAAGTAAATTGCCAGGTAACCCAGCATCCCGAAATAGACCATCCCCTCCAGCAGGTAGGCCAGATTGACGCCCCATAGGGCGCGGGGTGCGTGGACGAGGTCCACAAAGGGCTGGACGATCTCTTTGAGCGGGTTCTTTGGGGTTTCTCTTGACACTGTCGTTCCTCCACGTGATGCGAGACAGTACAGCAATGGTGCCACTTTGTGTCAAGGACAATCTCATTGACACTCGGCCCACCAGAACCTAGGATTTTGACTACGACCCGGAGGCCCCATGCAAGCCAAGCTTCTCCCGACCATTCTCTTTGCCCTGTTTGCCTGTTCCCTGGGCTGCCAGGAAGTGGAGAAGATGGTCACCAAGATCAAAGAGAAGGTCTCCGGAGAGAAGACTGCCGCCCCAACCGAGCCAAAGCCGGCAGAGCCCAGGAGGCAGGCGGTGGAAAGTGGGACCATCGCCCTCCTGGTGGCATCGGAGGGGTACCAGGACGAGGAGCTGAAGACCACCCGCAGCATCTTCGTTGATGCCGGTTTCGAGGTTGCAGTGCTCTCTTTCTTTGGCGGCCGGGCCACGGGGGCTCTCGGCGGTGAGACGGTAGTTGACAAGCAGCTGGAGGATGTCCTTGACAGCGTCGATGACTATGTTGCTGTAGTGCTCGTCGGCGGCCCCGGTGCGGCCTTCTACCATAAGGACAAGAAAGCCCACGAGCTGGTGCAGAAGGCCGTGGCTGCCGGCAAAGTCGTTGGGGCCATCTGCCTGGCCCCCTTCACCCTCGGCTACGCTGGGGTACTGAAGGGACACCAGGCCACCGCCTGGATCGGAGGCAAGTACACCCCAGAGATGCTCGCTGCCGAGGGGGCACTCTTCCGGGACGACTCGGTGGTTGTCGACGGTAGCATTGTTACCGCCAACGGCCCCGATGCCGCAGCCCCTTTTGCCCGGGCAGTGGTTGCTACCCTGAAAGGCAATTGAGCAAGGTGACCTGGTTATTGGCAATGATGCAATCCCGCGTGCGTGCCCCGGCACCACCAATCTGAGGTAAGAATATGCGCAACAACACCGCCGCACTAGTGCTTGTTTCACTGCTGCTCGCAGCTTGCTCCGCCGCCCCCGCTGCCACCGCCGACGGCGACAGCAAATCGGGCCTGGAATCGCTGGTTCTGTATGACCTGTCAGGGCAACCCATTGACTTTGGCCAACTGGTGGGCAAGAAAGTGCTGGCCATCAGCTTCTGGGGGACCTTCTGCAAGCCCTGCAAGTCGGAGATGCCTTTCCTGCAGAAGATGGTGGAGAAATACGGCGCCGATGGCTTTGAAGTGCTGGCAATCAGCCTCGATACCCCCGATACCGAGGCCTCGGTTCGGCCCTTCATCCAGAAGAACAACTATACATTTAAAGTAACTATAGATCGCCAGAGCGAAGCCACCCAACTCCTCAACTCCAAGAGCGTGCTGCCCTTCCTGGTGATCCTTGACCGGCAGGGAAACATCGTGAAGAAGAAGGACGGGTTCACGGTAGGTGACCAACCGGCCCTGGAGAAGTTGATCCAGGATCTGGTCGCCCAATGAGATTCTTCGTCCTGGCAGTTATCTGTGTGGGGATGTCTCTGTCCGCCGCTCCGGTCCATGCTCAGCTGCTTACGGTTGGCGATGTCGATTTTGGCCTGACGGAGTCCTTCTACGCCGACTGGCACCGGGACTATCGGGTCCAGATTGGTGAAAAGACGTACGACTATGTCGACCTCAAGAATCGGCTCAACCTCACCGCCCGTGCCCGCTCCTGGCAGGCCGGCCTGCGCCTCGATACCGCAGGCTTCGTGGGTCCAGGCTCGGGTGTCGATGGTGCCGATTTCCAACAGCAGTTCCTTGGGGGGCTCGACGCCTCATCAGCGAACATGGATGCCCGAGTGGAGAAACTCTACGTTCGCTTTCGCAAAGGGGCCTTTGGCATCGAGGGCGGGGACGTCTACGGTTGCCTGGGGAAGGGCATAGCGCTTTGCGTGAAGAAGGTCGACGAGCTCTCCACGGACACTTCGCTGCGCGGCCTTAAGGCCTACTATAACGGCCAACTCTTCGGCGCGACCGTCCTCGGCGGGATGTCGAATATCGTCAATGTGGGAGACAAGATCGAGCAGTTCTTGCCCGACCCCAACGACTTCGTCGGGGGCGCCGAGGTGCGGGTGAATCCTTTCTACTGGATGCGCATCTCCGGGCACGCCGGTTTCCTCTACGACCGGCAGGAACTGGGCGAGATCGACCTGCCGGGTTTCGTCTCGTCCCAGGATTTTGGAGATGATGACAAGCTGCGCCGCGAGTTGCTCCTGACCGTCGGGCCCTCCTTGAGCGTCACCGACATCTTCGGGCATGGGACGCTGGTGCTGGAATATGATGCGATGCTACAGACCTGGGCCAACGAGGACCCGGACGAGCCCCAGGATACCCTGGTGGGAGAGGCAGTCTACGCCAACGCCACCTTCAACTGGGGAGTGGTCAATATGCTGGCCGAGGTCAAGTGGTACGAGAGTAGGCTCGATGAAGGGGCCAGTTCGGTGAATTTCATGGGAACCAAGGTGCAGGGGCCCTCGGACGAAGTCGACTTTGTCTACTACGGAGTGCTGCCGCCGCTGGAAGACGAGAATCTCCTCTTCCGTAACGATCGTCCCTGGGACCTGGTGGGTGGGCGCACTCGGGTAGACGTGGAGATTCCGCCGACCCGGGGCGGTATCGCCTGGGCCAGCTATGCGCATTTCATAGATACTGATGGCGGACCGGAGCTCACCAGTGAGTACAAGGTCCAGCACGTCATGGGCGGCTGGGAGCAGCGCCTCGACGATCTTTCGATCTCGGCAAATGTCTCCGGCGGCTATCGTCAGGAAGATTTCCACTTCACCAAAGAGAACATGTGGCACATGGAAGGTGATGTCCATCTGCCCATCTACGGCCCCCATTCCTTTGAAGTATCAGTGCGGCGGGAATCTTACGAGCAACCGGACTTCAAGGTTGACTACTCGCTTATGCAGCTGGTCTCCACATATTCCTTCGCCCCCTGGCTGGGTTTCAGCTACACCTTCGAGCAGTCAGACCAGCCTGGCCCCAACACCGCCACCCGAGGCAACTTCCACTCCGGCGAGGTAATCTACCGCTTCATGTCCGGCTCCTACGCCAAGCTCTTCTTCGGTTCCTCCCGCGGCGGGCTCAAGTGCGCCGGTGGCATGTGCCGGACCTTCCCGCCCTTCGACGGCGTGAAAGGGGAGTTGACGTTGCGGTTCTGATTCTCCGCGGTGCCCATGCAACTGCCAACGGCATCACTGCACCCGCTCGGACGGCAGCAGTTGCGGCTAGGACGTCGGACGCCTATGATGCCGCTCAGTTTGCGTTCTTCTGCAGGTAGGCACTGCCGGCATGACAGGCCGGTGAACATTCGTTACACTATCCGGGCGGTGCGATGCCGCCTGGAGGAACATGGCCGACAGCTCCAATATCTGCGGATTGCTCAATCTCACGGTCAAGTGCAACCAGAATTGTCTTTTCTGTTGCGACGGTGACGTCAAGGACTCCGGTTACCATTTGACCTTCGAGCAAGCCCGGGAGCGAGTGGCAGAGATCGCCGCGCAGGGAGCCGACTCCATAACCTTCATCGGTGGTGAACCTCTGGTTCAGAAATACCTGCCCGATCTTGTGCGCTTTTCCCGAAAAAGTGGTTTGCGAGTGGGGCTCACTACCAATGGTACTCTGCTCACGGCTCAACGCCTTAGCGCACTCATTGACGCCGGCCTCACCTCCTTGGAGATCTCCATTCACTCCTTTGACCCCCAAAGCTCGGAAGAGATTTCGCGCGGCAAGGGCACTGCGGCGAAACAACTCCGGGCTCTCGAACTGCTGAAGTCATTGCAGGGCAAGGATGCCCCGGGACTTTCCATTAACTTCGTGCTCTTTGAGCGTAACTACAAAGATCTTCCAGACTTTGCTCGTAGAGTAGTGGCAGACTTCGCCTTCGTCGACGAGCTCTTCATCAATTTCCTCGACCCCATTGGCTATCCAGCACATGACCATTCGCTCCTTCCCACCTATCGCGAGGTGCAACCCTACCTCGTGGAAGCGCTGGACATCGCTAGCGCCGCGGGGCTCTCCTTCACGGTGGATTCGGTTCCCGGCTGTGTCCTCGGGCCCTACGCCCTTTTCCTGCGGGCCACCCGGGAGAAGCTGCGGGGAGTGCGCTACGCCAAACAGACGCTGCGCATCGAGAACTCGGCCCCCGAGCCGGACCTGTCGCAGTACTACCGGGTCAACGCCTGTCACGACTGCGCCATCTCCGGGCTTTGTCCTGGAGTCAACTTCCGCTACCTGGGGATTCGGGGTGAGGGTGAGTTCCGTCCCTTCCCGCCAGATCTTATGGCCCGGGGAGGTTTGCGGCTGCCCCGGGAGGCACCGGCTGACCTGCTTGAGCAACTGGCGGCAGCCGGACGGACTCTGGTTGCGCGCCGTGCGCAGCGCGTCGAGCTACACATCACCTCTCGCTGCAACAACCACTGCCGTTGGTGCCACTGCACTGGTGCCGGCGCCGAGCCTGCGCCGGGTAAGCTGGCCCGGCAACTCGGGGCGTTGGTCGCTAGGGGGAGTGGCCCGGAGGTGCTGTTGACGGGGGGCGAGCCGGCGGTCCATCCCAACTTTCTGAAGTTCATCCGGCACCTGGAGCAAGCCGGTCGCCGCGTCGGTTTCGCCACCAATGGGCGGGTCTTCGCCTATGAGCAGTGGGTGCGCAAGGTGATCGAATGCGGGGCCAGCTTCGTCGAGTTCCATCTGCCGGCACCGCTGGGCTGGATGGCAGAGCATGTGCACGATGCTGGTGCCGAGGGACAGGTCATGCGTGGGCTGGCCAATCTTCTGGGGGAGCGGCGGCTGCATGTGGCGGCACGGCTTTACGTCCCAGCGGGTAGCGAGAGGCGCGTCGAGGCCACGCTGGAGTTCCTGGCTGACCAGGGAGTCTACGGGGTAACCCTAGTTAGCGAAGAACCCGGTGACTCCGCATTGCAATCTGCTTGGGATGCTGCGGCTATTCGACTGGCGCTGAACCTTTCCTGAGTTCCTCCAGCAACTCACAACTCGATTCGCCCGTGGCGTGCAGATGGAAGTGGCGACCTTGGTCACTGGTGCGCTCGATCTGAATGCGCAGGTGGTCTGAGTCAAAAGCATCGGAAAAGAGGTCGAACCATTCCACCACCAGAGCAGTGCGTTCGTCCAGCAGGTCCTGAAGGCCGATGCCTTCAAGGTCCCGGCCATCACTGAGTCGATAGAGATCGAGGTGGCAGATGCGTAGTTGCCTGCCGTCGTAGAGATTGAGAATGGTGAAAGTGGGGCTATTGACGGGTACCGCCGCAGGAACTCCCGCCCCACGGGCAATGGCGCGGGTAAGGGTAGTCTTGCCCGCACCGAGGTCGCCGCAGAGTCCGACTACGTCCCCCGGCGCCAGCAGGCGACCGAGCGCCCGGCCGAACCCGCCGGTCTCTTTGCTGCTGCTGACGGTGACTGTGTGCGACGATGTCGGCTCAATTTCCATGAAGCTCCCTCATGGTTACATGCAACGAAGCAGATAACACAGATTGGCGAACTCGTTAACATTAAAAGATAGGGGGGGGCCAAGACATAGCGAGGTGGGGCGGCAGCGTCGCTGGACAATCGGGGCGGGTCCGACTATATTCAACCGGACACGCATGCGAGGATGGTGAATGACCAAGGAAGGGCAGAACTGGCGCGGGAAAGCGGGGGCGACTCGGTTGCTACAGCCATCCTTTGAAGCGATGACCCAGGGCGTGCTGCTAGTTGTCCCCTCTGGCAAGGGGTTCTGCATCCGCCTGGCCAATGGAGCATTGGGCAGGCTTCTGGGTATCGATGATCGTAGTCTCGTGGGGAAGCCGGAGGAGGCCTTCTGGGATCCTCTGCTTGCCCGCCTGGGCAACCCCCATTCATTTCGCCAGGATCTGGTGCGGATTCAGGAAAACCCCAGCGAGATCCGGGCTGACGTTCTCCACCTCCTGGCGCCCGCTCCCCTGGTGCTAGAGCGTACCACGGCACCATTGGCCGACGATGACGGGCAGATTCTGGGCCGGATCTGGACCTTTCGCAATGCGAGCAGGGAGTTTCGTCTGCGGGAGGAGTTGCAGAAGCGGCGCAAGACGGAGTTCTGCTTTCGCTCCCTCTCCACCTATCTCTATGATGCCACGTTGTCGGCAGAGTCTCTGCGGGAGGTATGCCGGATCGCCGCAATTGGGCTTGACGTAGCATCGGCGGTTTATGCGCCTCTGCAATCCGCGATTTTTGAGTTGGCGCAGTTCGCCGTGGCCCGTAGCCTGGATGTTGGCGACAATGCTGCCCGTTACCTCCGTTTTGTTGGCAAGGCGCTGCGGCGTGCCGAGGTGGGCAGCACCATCATTCTTCAAGCCGAGGACGTAGTTGCCCGGGATCGAGAGCTGTTTGCGAACCGTGAGGTTTGTCGATTGCTGCTGGTGCCCGTAGGGTATGATGATTCGATTTTTGGCGGGCTGGTGCTGGAAGAGACCACGGAATCCCACGAGTGGTCCAGGGAGGATCTCCGGTGCGTAGAATCGGTGGCTCGGGCGATGGGACTCTGGCTGCACAAGGAGGCTATGGCCAGGCATCTGGCGCGAGCTCGGGAAGAGGCAAACGCTGCGGGGCGTGCCCGCACCGATTTCATTGCGCTGCTTTCCCACGAGCTTCGCACCCCTCTCAATCCGCTGATTGGCTTCACGCAGTTGCTGGAGGAGCAGCGGGACGAGATGCCGGCCGATGCTGCGGACATGGTCTCGCACATTGCCAATGGGGCGATGCGATTGCGGGAGTTGGTGGAGGATCTGCTGACGTTGACCCGGCTTGATGCCCGCCTGGACGGCTGGCGTCGGTATCACTGCGATCCGCGCAGCATCCTGGATGACAGTTGCACCTGGGCGCGGCGACTGAGCCGTGACAAGAACATTACCGTGGAGTTGGAGATCGAAGGGGAGTTGGGGGTTGTTGAAGCTGATGGAGCGGCCTTGCGTCGTGCGGTCAGTGCGATGCTCTCCAATGCTATCCGTTTCACGCAGGAGGGTGGCAAGGTGAAGCTCTGCGCCTCCTCCAACGAGATCGTGCTGCATCTGCGGATCTGTGACAACGGCCCTGGAGTTGCGGATGATGCCAAGGAGCGGATTTTCGAGCCATTCATTCAGGGCGAGCCAGTGCTTACCCGGCGTCACGGCGGGGCTGGCATCGGCTTGACGCTGGTGCGCAAGGTTGCCGATTCCCATGAAGGCAAGGCATGGGTTGACGATGCCCCGGGGGGCGGTAGTGTTTTCCATCTGGAGTTGCCCGTAGCCATAATTGACGACGAAGAGCAGTAGGAGTCAGCTCATGCGACCATATATCTTTCGCCTCCCGGAGTTCCTGGGAGAGCTTCCCGACTGGATTCCCGTTGTGGGGGGCACGCAGGTGGGCGGGCGGCCGATCTTCTCTTATGGGGTGATGCTGGGCATTTCGTTCCTGCTGGGGTGGCTCCTGTCGAGCTTTTTCGTGGAGCGCTTTGGTTACTCCCGAAGTCGGACCAATCGTCTTTTCTTGTTTGCTGGGGTCGGGGCCATTGTTGGGGCTCGCTTGTTGTATTTCATTGCCAGTGCGCGGGGCGAGTTCACGGTCATCACCTTCTTCCAGTTCCAGAAGGGTGGACTGGTGGCCTATGGTGGTTTCCTGGGGGGACTTCTGGCGAGTGCGGTGGCTGCGTTGGTCATGAAGGAGGAGTGGTGGGGGCGCAGCGACGCGGTGGCTCCTGCCTTGGCGCTGGGCACGGGGGTGACGCGTTTGGGGTGCTTCCTGTACGGCTGCGATTTTGGCAAGCAGACTGGAGCTGGCTGGTCCCTGAACTTCCCCCGCTGGAGTAATCCTGCCACAGAGGCATGGATTCCTGGGGGGTCGCCGGCATTCTCGCAGCACTTCCATGGCACGGGGACGTTGAGCGTGATCTCCGAGTCGGTGCATCCGACGCAGCTGTTGATGTCGTTGAACGGCATTTTGGGTTTTGTGGTGCTGATGCTGGTCCTTCCCTACCGGAAGTTTCGCGGTCAGATTCTGCTGCTGTTTCTGGTTTACTATGGGTCTACGAGGTTTCTGGTGGAGCTTCTGCGTGGCGACAAGATCCGCGGAACGACTACTTTGGGTCTTCCTCTATCGACCTCTCAGTTTGTCTCTTTGCTGATACTTCTAGGCGTGGTACCGCTTTGGTTTTGGCTAGCCCGGCGTGATGCGAAAAAAGTGACATCCGGTTGAAAGAAAATTGTTGACACCTGAAATCGGTCCGTATATAACTCGTCCTCACCTCAAAGCGGCATCAGGTCGCTGGGGGTTGACAAGCAGGGCGGAAGAGGGTGGCCAACGGCCTCCCAGAGAGTCAGTCGGTTTTTTGCAAAAAACCCCTTGACACTCGAAGCGGGAAGCAGTAAGTTCCGTGTCCGCCAAACGGCGAGTTGCTCTTTGACAACTGGAAAGCAAGTGCAGGTCTAATAAACCATCAACAATCCTTTGATTCAAAATTTGTATAGTCAGACCATCCTCCTCTGGAAACAGAGAGAGGACTTCAGAATATCTGGAGGGTTTGATCCTGGCTCAGAACGAACGCTGGCGGCGCGCTTAACA
>ERZ890953.524-NODE-524-length-21913-cov-6.394821_pt1 | contig 21913 bp, 24 predicted proteins | sample MGYA00521264_ERZ890953 | MGnify/ENA primary metagenome ERZ890953 (study PRJEB32303, sample SAMEA104408629) | aquatic metagenome | biome: Brackish water; feature: Chemocline; material: water | place: Baltic Sea | collected 2014-10-26T21:54:00 | depth 200 m ...
CGAAGCGGATCGAGGACGAGTGAATTCAAAATCGTGGTCGGCATCGTGCTGGCCGCCGCTGCGATGGCCGTGGGAATCGCAAACGCCAGCAGGGCCGCCAGTTTCTGCGTCACCGTCCAGCCACCGAGCGCCTGGTGTTGCACCGCCTCCAGCGCGCCGAGTCGCTCCTTGTGCGCCTTGATACGGTCCTCCAGCGATCCGATCTGCACCGCCTCCAGAGCCCTCATGCGGGCCTCATGGTCATCGATATCCCGATCGTGGCAGGCACATTGGCCCTCGCGTTTGTGCTGCCATGTCAGGGCCTGATCGAGCTTGTCCTCCAGGCGCTGCAGCCACTCGCGGGGGATGGGGACGGTGTCAGCCACGATCTAGTCTCCTACTGCATCACCGCTGAATGGGTGGCGATGACGTCGCCCTCGGTGTGCATTGTTCCAGCATCCGGGTCGAACCCGAGCTTGATGGTCCGGCTCCCGGCAGACAGTGCAAGCGGGATATTGGCGCTGATAGTCGCCGCAGCTCCAGCAACGACCGTCGCGTGCCGGATGAACTCGACCCATCCTCCGGCGTCGATCTGGTAGTACACCCTCATTGTGGCCGGGCCAACGGATGCAATGTTGTGCATGCCCGTGTAGATCAACCGGTAGGTTTTCGCCAGCGCAGTAAACGTCATCTCGCAGCCGGATATCTCCACAATGCTGCCGGTGGTGGTGGTCCTGTCGGTGGTGTCAATCCCGCTGGCCACGACGTTGCTCAGCGGGTCACCGGCGTTCTGGTGGCTGGCCGCGTGGGCGCTCGGTGTCCGCGCATCGCTCAAACGCGCGTCCGTGGTGTCGATGAGCGTCATGCCACCGATGGCGGCAGTGTTGGTCGCGACGTCGCCGTGACTCGCACCGCTGGCCGTGACATGGTCGCTCGCGGCCTTGGCCTGTGCCGCAGTGACGGCATTGGCACCGCCCGTGTCCAGCCCGAGGTCTGTGCCCTGCGTGTGCCTGGCGCTGGTGTTGGTCGCGATGTCCCCGTGAGCGTAGGTGCCCTCGTGGGTGCCGACTGCCGAACTGGCCGCGCTGGCGGCCTCGGCCTCTGTCGCCATGGCCACGCCCATGATCGCCTCAACCTTCGCCTCCGAGTTGATCTCAGATGCCAAAATCACGTTGACTGAGCCGATGAGCGATTCCAGCTCGGCCTCTGTGTCCAGCTCCGTGGATACCAGCAGGTTGATGGCCCCAGCCAGGGCCTCGATCTTGGCCTCGCTGTCGATTTCGCTGGAAATGATGACGTTGATGGATCCGAGCAGAGCTTCCAGTTTGCTCTCGGAGTCCAGACTACCAGCCGTCAGGCTCTTGCCGTACCCCATGGCCTAGTACGGCCCCTCATCGATCTCGCCCATGTGGATACTGGTCACTGTGCCGCCGTTGGCGCTCACATGGAAGTAGATCCTGTCAAACCCGGCGGCATACTCCAGGGGCTCGGCACGGTTGACGCTGTCCGTGAATGTGTACGTCTCCAAGAGAAACCACGCCGTCAACGCGGTGGCCCAGCCGTAGACGCTGACCGTCGCTGTGTTGTTTTTCACTATCGCCATGTGCAGCGGCACACCGCGCCTGTTGGCAGTGCGGGCCACGCCATCGGTGACGACCGTTGGGGCCGAATTGGTAGCGCCGCCAGCAAGGGCGCCGGTGACTGCTGTCCAGAGAGGGATTTGTGCGACCATGGTCATCTCCTAGTATGGCGGCGCGTCCTGCCACGCCGAAAGCCCGTAGATGTAGACTACTTCATTCGTGACGGCCCCGTCAATTTTGGCGAAGACGTCGATCTTATTTCTCGCCGCGGTTGCGTCGGCATCAGCCTTGGTGCTGTCGAGGTGTATGTGCCCGCTCCCCCACCACGTCTGGGCGGCCCCATTTGTGATGGTCACTTCTGCCGAGTCGATGGGCCCCTCGAATTTAACCTTCCCATGGAGGCCACCGGCCCCTGTTGTCTTGCCGTGCACCCGCACCGGAACCTTGACATACGTCCCATTTGTCTCGTCCTGCGCCCCCCATCCTCGGTTGCGGACGTGGCAGGACCACCCGGGGCTGTTGGCCGTCCTTGCCGAAAAGCTCTGGTCGATGACGTTGACGTAGGTGGCGCTGTTGGTGGCGATGCCGGCCGCGGTGCTGGTGTTTGTGCTCGGAGTTTGCCAGCCCGCGGCCAGTCGCTGAGCGGACCAGTTGATGAGTTTGCTCAGGTTGTACCGCTCCAACAGGTGGAGTTTGGCGCGGATCTCTTCGAGGATGTCAGCCAGGATCTCGTTGCCCTTCTTGGCGAGCTCAGGGACGACGTGGTGGTAGAGCGACGACTCCAGGTTGGCCAACTCGTCATCCTGCACGCTGATGCCGGTCATGGTGAATCCAGAGAATGTGCTCACGGCCTCATCGATCTCCGCGGCCGCGGCGTTTCCCCTGCTGACCTGGTAGTTGGCCTCTTGCGTGTCGCCGTAGGGCGAGACCGCGCCGACGGCAGCGATGTTGAAGTTGCTCGTCTTCTCCGTGACCGCTGCGCCAGTGTAGCGCCCGGCGTAGCAGTCCGCGGCACCCGCTGTCCTGGGGACATGGATCACACTGGCCGTGCTGCTCCTGCCGTTGGCCCACTGGTCATCGTAGTGCCACTCGTAGAGGGGATCCGCGCCCACCGCCTCGGCATCCGTTACCTTCATGTTTTGCTGGAACATCACGCGGGGGTAGCGCCCGAGGCAATGATTAAGCACCTGGGCCAGAGACCGCAGCGCGGCGGACCGGTTCATCATGCGCTTGTCCGAGCCGTCGTTGAGGCTGGCCGTCCATGGCTTGCAGATGGCCTCGAGGTCCAGTCCAACGCTGTTGTACATGCTGGGGATCTGCGTCATGTGTGCTCCGGTGTCACGTCGATACTGGTCACAGAGGCCCGCTCACCGCCCGCGTCGTTCTGACTGGTCATGACGAGATAGACCACCGGGACATGTCCCGTACCCTGCAGCGTCTTGGGGATGGTGAGCTGCCCATGGACGATGATGTGGTTTGCCACCCCTGATGCCGTGTTGCACTCCAGGGCAACTGACGTGTACCCATAGACCAGCGCCGTGGCGTCCAAGACGATTCCAGACACCTGGTAAAGGCTCGTGGTGGCGTACAGTCGGAATGTCACCTTACCGCCCACCGTTGTGCTCTGGTAGCACCCAATGGACACCGATAGCGAGTCGGCAGCGTCCGGCACCACGAACGGCGGGAACGGCGGAACAAGCAGATTCTCGTCGGTGTCGTCGGTGTCGGCGGTGTCCTCACTGGCCCAGTGCGGAAGGCAGCACTGGCCGATGGCCTTGGTGAGCCCCTGATACCGCTGGTAGTTGTTCAGCGCCAGTTCCAGATCGCGGACAGCCCGGATGGATAGCCCATCCTCGGCTGCAGTCTCCGACGTGGACAGCGGGCGATACTGAGAGGTGTAGGTGATCGTCACTAGCCGTACCTCCGCGCCTTGTCGGCGCCCCCGAGCAGCATGGTGCCCGTAGTGGCCTGCCAGATCCCGCGCGTCCTCTGGTCAGCCGTGGCCGTGCCGTAGTCAGCCGGCACCACGATGTGCTCCATGGTGGCGTCCCACCCTGCCCAGATCCCATCGCCGTCCAGTGTCAGGATGTTTGCCCCGTCCGTTTCGTAGGCGCTGGCCACGCCGAAGGGGCCATAGGTAGTGGGCGCCGTCGGGTCACTTGGGGCCCGCTCGATCACCAGAACCTCATCGGCCAGTTCAAATGCCGCGCCGTCGTCCGTGTCCCCGGCCGCCCCCCACTCGAGGGCTACTAGCGTTAGGCGGTTGGTGGCCGCGTCGAGCCCGCCATTGGCCGCCGACTTATCCATCAGCGCAGCAGGCGCCCACGGGTTGCCGAAATTGGCCCACTGAGAGAGTAGCATCAGGGTGCAGTTGCCCGCCGGCCTTATGGCGTCGTCGTCGGGGTCCAGCGCGTAGTTCCAGCGCATCCCGAGCACCAGGGCGAGCACGTTGGTGGACAGCAGCCCGGACCCGTCCGGGTCCATGATGCGGTTGCTGATCAGCTTGACCACGTCGCCCGTGTAGATCTTGTTGAGCAACGTCGGGGCGAGACTGCGTTGCACCATCGGAGACGGGAACCGCAGCCCGCGGCCCATCAACTCACCCGGCAGCAGCTTGCGGAGGTCAGATGACTTGAGACCGCGGTAGACGCCAGGGTGTTCAATGGTCACCGCTTTGGTGATCCGCAGGCCCTGGGCGCTGTCCACGTCGGTGATCACGATTGGGGGGCCGTATTTGCCTGTGGTGTTGTCGTACTGGAATTTACAGTTGTACTGGTTCACCACGGTGTCCGTGGACATCTTCATCGTGGGCCACTCTGGCTCGGCGGGATTTTCGAGGTTGTTGCCCTCGTCCAGCGTCAAGTCCCACCCTGCGACGTCCGGATCCAGCACCTGAACCATGGCAATCTGGCCGCGGCGCCAGACGGGGGCGTAGCCGAAGAGCTGCGCCTCGCGCTTGGCCAGTTCGTTCCAGGATATCGGCTCGTCAATCACGTAGGCGGTGCGGTGTGCCAAGGGGGAAGCCACCACAGCTTTGCTGGCCGCGAGGAACGAAGCTGTGTCCACCAGATCGCTCTGCATGCCCACAGACAGTGCGAGCGGGAGATCGTCATAGGTCGCATCGTTGTATGATGCGGTGCCCGACGAAAGCAGCGAGTAGAGCAGCAGTTCAAATGGGCCGCGGATCGCCCCTGTGGAGCTGTGCTTCCACTGGGGGGCATAGACCTGCTTGACCATGGTTGGCTGGTCCTGCTCGTTAATCTTGTGTCCCACGTAGGCATTCTCCCCATATGGGCCGTCCACGTAGGCAGCCAGCGTCAGGCGTGAGTTGCCAGCATCCAGCGCCGAGTAGCTCGCCAGGTAGGTGCCCTCCTTCTTTCGATGCACGTCCAGGTTGGCGTCTTCGATCTTGACGAAGCCGCGGGCTGCGGCGTTGTCCCCCTGGTCAGCCCAGAATTCAGCCTCATCCACAATGTAGAGGTGCCCGCCGTTGCAGTCCTGCGACAGTGGGTGATAGGTCTCAAAGCATGTGCCGTCTTTATATGCGGCCCCACTTGACTGCGCACTGCTATTTAAGATCACCCCGCTGCCGTCTTCCTCGAAGCCGAGCGCGCACATCGCATGACAAAAGTGCTTGTCGGTGGAGTGGATCAGTACGTTGACGTCACCGAGGCCGGCGGATGTCCGCGCGCCGAGTCTGGACTTGCCCGTCTTCTCGTTGAGTTCCACCCATACCCAGAGGCCGGCGGCCCAAAACGCGCTGGCCTGCATCTGGGCATTCACCTCCTTGAACAGTTCGGCCGGGGTATATGCACCCTTGTTGATGACGATGTTTTCCACCCAATACCCACCGGACGTGTATGCCACCCGGAACTTGCGCCCGTGCTCCCCCTGGAGGTTGATCTTGTTCAGCCGCCCCTCGGGCATGTCCGCCGCGATCTCCACGTCGAGATCGTCCAAAATTGAAACACAACTCAGCACCCATGCGCCCGTGGCCCCGTCCTGGCGGATCTCGTCACTAATCCGCCCGCACCACAATAACGCCCCCTGTGCCTCGGGCTGCCAGTCGGCTGATGACTTATCATAGGTGTGGACGTACAGAGCCACCCGGCGACCCAGCCAGGAGTAGGGCACCTCGCCCACGTGCATGGATGCGCCCTTGGTGGCAAGCTCTGGCCGCTTGTACGTGTACCCGTACTGGCCGCTTCCTACGCAGGGATACAGTCCCTTGGTGACACCGGTCAGCGTATTGGCGGCGTTGCCCGTCCATGAGACCGTCTCCTGCCCGATGTAGCCTGTGCCGGTGGCCCCCAGGGTGGTCGAATCCACCAGCGGAATCGTCGCGCTGTCAGCGTCCAGGTACGTCTCTGGCGCGCCCCCGGCGGCAACACGGGCGTGCTCGTTGCCCGGCGCGCTCCATCGGGCCGGCGCAAAGAGCTGGCCGAAGTAGCTCACCCCGGCAACCTGGATGTCGCTGAGCTCGAACTCCATGGCCGACATGCCCGCCTGCATCCCCCCGAGGTCCAAATCGGAGCTGAACTCAGAGCGGACAGACAGGCACGCGCGGTGAGTCCGGCCGGCCCAGCCAGGGAGGGCGTAGTTCCCCGGCTGCCACAGGGTATCGGGCAGCCCGTCGATCTTGATGTACAGGCGGCGGTGGATACCGGCAGCAGTGGCCAGATCTGCAGCGACGGTCATGTGACGTACTTCCTCAGCATGAAGTTGACCGACCAGAAGCCGTTGTAGTTCTCGCGCCACCTCGCAACGATGCCGTCATGGAAGCCGCCAACCTTGCCATCTGGACTGCTCATCAGCGCGGTCACGTAGTCCGAGGCGGTGTTGACCGTCTTGTCAGGGTAGACGCGAATCGGCTTGCCGGTGTGGATGCAGTCCTCCCAAAACTGCTCCAGCGACTCCCACACTGTGGCGCTCGTCGTGATGACGTCCGCCTCGGGCAGGAGATGATAGCCGTAGACACCATCATAGAGGATGGTCCCCTCTGCACTGTACACGGTCCCGTCGCTGCTCACCCCGATCCGTGATGTGCTGCGCTGCCCCCACAGCCGGGTCAGGTCGCCGGGGTATTCAGACATCACAAGGGTGGGCGACCACACACCCCTTGTGGCGTTGGTGGCGGTGTAGGCGGAGGCCCCGGAGAGGTTGCCCGTGAAGCCGAGTAGGTCGCGCAGGTCTGTGTCAGTCCAGACGACTGAGCATGTGGCCTTGAAGTCAATGGTCACAAGGGCGGTACTGTTGTCGAATGCGACGGTTGCGGTGGCGAATGCACCCACCGTGCGGATCTGAGCCTGGAGGTGCTCGCAGATCTGCTCGGCCACTTCCCCGGTGTACCCATGGATGAAGTAGTCCCCGACAGTGAGCGCCAGGGCGAACGGCCCCGTGCTCGGGTCCGTGTCGATGGTGAAGTCCTTGGAGTCGCCGTCGATGGTCAGCGTCCCGAGATAATGCTGCAGCGTCATGCGGCCATCTCCACTTGCAGCTCCTTGCGCGCCAGCAGGGCCGCGCTGCGGCTGTTGGGATCGCCCATGTAAACGTTGATGTAATGCGGGCGCTTGTCCTCAACTGTCTTGCCGAATGCCTGACTGCTGGGCGTTCCGAAGCCTGCCCCGGAAGCTGCAGCGCTGGACTTGCTGGAACCACTCCCCACGCCGGCAGCGCTCATGCCGAGCCCGATGGCCCCCGTGGCCACACCGACGGCAGCATAAGCCCCCGCGGCGGCGAAGTGCCCGGCAGCCAGGGGTGCAGTCACCACGCCGGCCAGGGTTGCGATACCGTGGGCCGTCTCCATCAGGGCGCGGATGGTGGCCTCCTGTGCCACTCCCAGCAGCGTGGACTTGAGCATCTTGAGCACTGCAGCGCCCATGCCCTCCCCGCCCTGGATCGCTGCATCTGCCGCAGCCCACAGGCCCCCGGCCAGGTTTGTCAGCGATGTGACAGCCTGGTCCTGAATCATGGCGCTGGCATTCTCAAGGGCCGAATTCGACGCGATCACAGCAGCGGCCTGCGCTTGCGCTGCGGCTTCTGTCTTGCGATAGCCGCGCTCGATTGGGTCCATGCTTGCGGCGATTGCCCTCAATGCGTCGGCGTGGCGCAGGGCGGAGATGGCGGCAGCGTCGTGGGCAGTCTTCTCCTTGTCCACGACTTGCTTTACGGGGCCAATTCCAAACACGTCCTTCATGATGGACGATTCACTGGGCAACCTCTCTTCGTCGGCGGGTAGAAGATCGATGCCTGTTTTCCTTTTCCCCCGCCTTGCCGCAGCATTCTTACTTTTTAGTTCGTTCGCGCGCTTCGCTGCGGCAGCCCGGGCGGCATTGTCACGCGCAGCGCGGGCGCGCTCAATGTCGTTCATGGCCTTTATCTCGGATTGCTGCTGCTTCATCAACATTCCGATCCTGGCTTTGGATGTGGCAATCTGATTGAGTATCTCATCCTTGCCTGTTGGGATTGCCTTCGTTCCAGTTGCCGCGTATGTAGCTGCGCTCACGAGAGAACCAAGGCCCGTCGCCGGTGTTTTCGGGCGAATCCTTCCGAAGTCCTTTCGGGCCTTCATTAAATCCTTAAGCCTCTCCTGCTCCCTGGCGATCTCCTTCCCCGTGTCTGATATTTTTCCCTTTGCCCCTCCGCTTGCAGCAATCCCCTTCATGAGTGCCTGCGCTGTGTCCGCAATTTTCTTCATGGCCGAAACAAACAAATCGCTGGACAGGATGGCAGATCCAATGCTGCCCACGATGTTGTTATAGGCGTTTTTGACCTGGTCCAGGCGCTCGTTTGTGTTGAGAGCTTGGATGTCCATGGTGCCAAAGCGGCCAGTGATCATCCTGACAGCGTCTGAGGTCTTCGTGGTGGCCTTTCCCAGCAGGTCCATATTAATGCCGAGATCTTTCAGTCCGCGACTGGACCCGCGAACGATGACGTCTGACACCTTTTTAAGGGACTCTGCGAATTCCGTTTTGTTTACTCTGGTGTAGTGGATGGCCGCCTTTGTCACCGCCTCAAGCTGCTTTTCGGTGAGCTTGAAATCACCATTCATCAGCCGCGTGCGAGCCTTCATCAGGTCGAGGTCCGAAATCAAGCCAGCGGTGGCCGTCCTCATGCCCTTGATGGCTTCAGTGTCTTTCCCGATCCAATCCTCATAGTCCAGGGCCTGCCTGGTGGCATCCCCCATGACGTTGACCAGCTTGGATACGCCGGCCACCACAAGGCCAGCCGCAACGGCCATTTTCCCCATCGCCCCAGACATTCCCTTGATCGCCTTCTCGTTGGCATCGATCTGCATCCCCATCTTCTTCGCCACGAGGGTGAGATCGCGCTCGGCCTTCATTTCAGCCCGAACAGCCCTGGCCTGCTTGTCGATGTTCGCGATGGTTCCCTTGTTATCCAGGATCCACTGAGTGATTACAGGCTTGGTGTCTGATCCGAGTGGCATGGGCTACCCCTTCAGCTTCCGGACGGATGTTGTCAGAGATTCCATTAGCTGGCCAGTGCGGTACAGCACCGGCAGCCCCTTTTTGCCGGTCTCCCGCTCCTTGCGCTTTTCTGTCCCCCGCTTGTTCGGCTTCACCCTCCCTCTGGCCCTGCGCCCCTGCTGGACATGCTCGCGGATGGCATCCACCTGGATCTGCGCGACGGCGGCGGCGTGGCGCATCAGCCCGTGTTCCTGTCCGTCAATTGCAGCCTCACACGCCCTACGCCATGCCTCGATCCCGCGCGCCTCGTCCTTGGCATCCAAAAACACCACGTTGCGGCCGTGCTTTGCGTGGTATCTCAGGATCGTGACGTTGTCGCCAGCACTGCGCCTCTCCGTCTCGTTGGGCCCCCGTTTGCGGATCAGTGTACCCGTGGATGCCTTGGCGGTGACGACAGCAGACAGGACAAGTGGCCTTGTCGCGCGGTGGCCCATCAGGTTCTCGGTGCCGGTCGTCTTCTGTCTGTAGCTGGCCATTATGTGCCCTGCTGGTAGTTTTCCCACGCCGTTAATTCCGCGTGGGCGATCCTGAGATATCCTACCAGATCGGCGGGCATGTCGTCCACATGCCCCCACCTGCCACCGCGATAGTCCTCGAGCTCATCCATAACCGACTGAATGAACGGGCTCGTGTAGAACCACTGAGGGCACGTCCTGTCCCATGGGGGGTCCGTGGCGCCGCCCGCGTCCCCGCTCTGGTATCTCTGGGTAGCCTGACCGAGGAAGCCGTCAGAGGCAGCCTGCGGCCCCCAGGGAGTGCCTGACGAGCAACCACAGCCGAATGCCTGGCGCCGGCCAGGGGGGCAGGTCTCGCATCCATGGGGCCATGGGATGGACCGGGTCACGTAGCGCGCCTTCCCATCCCGCGATGACTTGACTACTGCGGATCCCCAGATGGCGGCTCGGAGGGCCTGGACAAAGGGAGGTGCACCTCACTGATGGCCCAGATCATGATCGCCAGGCTTGTCATGATGTCCGACTGGAGGTGTACCTCGTCCATCCATTTGGAGGTGATCAAGTCGCCCAGCTCGCCCTCTTTGGCTACCGTGACGGTGGGCATCTGCACCCGCTCGCCGGTGTCCTTCTGGAGCTGGTAGTTTTCCACGAGGCACAGGCCGGCGCGGACAACGAAGTCCGCCCACTCTACGGTCTCATGACGCAGGGTGGACGCGTATCGCACCTGGCGCCGAGATAGCGGCTTGATGGTAAACCACGTCGGCTGTTCGCCGTCGCGCAGTACGAGCTTGCCAGGGTCCCACAGAGATTTGCGGTAAGCGGCAAGGTCGCTCTTGTCGAGGTCCACTGCAGGATCGACAAGGAGCGCCTCGGATGTGCCCTCCTGCCAAAAGGCAATCACCACCCGGCGGCGGTCCAGGATTCTACGTCCGAGTGCCATTAGTCCCCCTCTGGATCTGGCGTCACAGCATCCGGATCGAAGCCCGGCTCTGCGCCGGCTGCCGCGAGGATGTCGAGAGCCATGCGGGCCGTGGCGGCGGTGGCGGGGTGATCGCCTTCCGCGATCTCGCGCAGGCGGGCGGCGGCTTCATCATCGCCCGTGGCGCACGTTGCCAGCGTAACCGCGGCCTCTGTGGTGATGCGCCGTACCTCTTCCATGATCACCGCGGTAACTCGCTTGAAATTCATAGGGGGCTCCTACAGCAGGTGAATCACGGCCGGTGCATCCTGCAGCTTCTTGGCTGACGTGCTCAGGTCAGTTGCCGTACCAGAGGCGGCCTCAAACGTGAGCTTTTGGCCCAGCATCCGCTGATACTCCATGGGGGGCGCCGGATCTTCAATGTAGTGGGCCTGGTTCATCGAAAACACCACTGTGTCCTCAGCGGCGTGACCGAGCGCGAAGAGGAGCTGCTTTGCTGTGCCCCCGGTGAAGTCGCTCCGGCGCCCTGGCATGTCGCCCCAGTAGGCGGTGACTGCCATGGTCGGCCCCTGGTCCGCCCGGACCTTCTTCCATCCACCGATGCCGTTGACGCCCTGCGGATCTATGATGGGCTCGAGAGCCATGTTGAGGTTGAATTCCACCTCTCCACCCTGCACGACTACGCGAGTCGTTGCGGCAGTGTCCCCGATGGTCAGGGCGCCAATGCCGCGGTCCCCGGCCGGATCGTCACCAAGCGGAGTCGCCGTGTGTGAGAATGCCTCGGTGGTGGCGTAGGGCTCGACGCGCCAGTCGCCCACGTTGTATGTGTACTCGACAAACGGTTTCTCGCCCGGGGCCAGGCCGCCGAATGCCAGCGTCCCTGAACAGCCGATGATGTTCAGCAGCACCGGCTGGTCGGATGCACCGAACCCAGGATAGGAGCCCAGGGCCAGGAACGACTGATAGCTCTCGTCCGCCTCATCCACCCACAGACTGTGCCCGTGCTTGACGGCATCTCCGATCTGCGGAATCCCCGGGAGGGCCATCAGCAGGTCATAGTCGTTGGCATTGGCCGTCTTGATGATCGCTGGCTTGCCATCGGCATACCCATCTCCGAGTACGCCGACAAGCACGGCCTGGCCCGCCACCTGGCCGTGGGCATTGGCGATGACGTTCGTGATCGAACACCCGGCCTCGGCTGCATCCGTGATGGCCGTCGCCGGCGAAGTGATCCCACCCATGACGAGGCCCATCAGGGTGGCCACCGTCTCCGCGCTCTGACTGGCAGACCCGCCAGGGAGCCACTGCTTGAACTTGATCTGCTGCGCCTCCACGCCCCCGGACAGGGTAGAGATTGGAGCAGATCGCCCGTGGAACCGGGTTTGGATCGACATGTCCGGCACGCTGGACAGCTTGAGCCCGCTCACGTCCAAATCATGGACGCGGAGCTTGATGGCTGTGCCGGCGTCCCATGAGGCGTCACTAGCGGCAGTGAACGCGGTGGTGAAGGTGCTTCCCTTGTCCACGTACCGCAGCTCCCAGAGGTCAAAATCGGCTGGTAGTGTCATGTCTCATCCTCTCGCACGGTGCAAAGAAACTCCATGCGATATTCCCAGATCTTGGGGTTAAGGTCAAACGGGCGTAGGTCATCGCCATTGCGCCGGCGGCTCATCAGGCCAATATTGGTGGTGGAGTTGCTGTCGTTATAGCCCAGCCTGTGATTCGTCGGGATCTGCCCGCGCAACGTCTTGACCAGGTCGTGCCGGTCGAGGGCGATCATCTCCATCACCTCGCGGTGCGGCTGCTGTTGCTGGTACAGGACATGAACCGTAAACGTGTGGTCTGACTCTCTGAGCACGGCTGCCGCGTCATTGTCGATACCGCTCCCGTTCCACTCAACCCAGAATCTCCGGGTCCACCCCGAGCCCTTCGCCGGGTCCAGCCCGATGTTGGGATCCCACTGGCGGAAGCGATCGACTGCCCGCCCCTCATAGGTGGGGTCGATGGCCTCAATCCGCCAGTAGAAGTTGCTCAAAACGTGGTGCAGGTAGGTTGCCATCAGCGTTTAAACGTCATGGTTAGCGGCCGCTCTTCGTCCTCACCGCGACTGTCGTCCTCGTTCTTGTCCAGCCAGTGGAGGGTAAGCAGCGCCTCGGATTTCGCCGCACTCACGCGCTCGCGCAGCTCCTGCAGGGCCTCGGGGCCGGACCAGTCGCCCGGGAGCACGTCCACGCCGTTTTGCAGGGCCAGAAGATCGAACTCGGCCAGCCCCCATAGTTCGAGATCGTCTCCCGTCCGCACCAGGGCCGGGCGCCACCGCTCATCGTCGCCCTCACCCATGCGGCGGATCCCCTTGCGGACCCTGTCCCACGCCTGATCACGCAACCCGGCGAAGTCGCTACCCCGCGTCTCGGCGTGTTCCTGCGCCATGATGCCAGGCCGGTTGGCCTTGATGTAGGCGGCAGACAGTAGGTTCGGCAGTGGAACCAGCACCACGTCGAACGGCACCTCAAGTGTGTAGTTGAGCCCGCCCACCGCGTAGGTTGCCCTGGCGCGGTAGAGCTCGGCCAACTCGTCAACTTCGGCAGTCTGCAACGTGCGGTAGAAGCGCGTCCCGACGAATGTGCTGCTGCTGGCGTGATCGTACTCCAGGGGCTCATCCAGTGTGACGACCTTGCTGCTCGTGTTGATGGACCGGACAATCACCCGCTCCTTCTCGCCCAATGTGGACGTGATCAGGTACTCGACGCCGACCTCTCCACCTGTGGTCGCCGTCAAGGTGACGCTCTTGTCCCCTGCGCTGGCGCCGGCCGAGAGTGTGGTGCTGACCGTGTCCTGCGTGACATAGGTGGTTGCAGCGGCGGTGATGACCGTCCCGTACTGGTCGAGGATCTGCACCGAGGGGGTAGACGACGGGCGGCCCTCCTGCGGGTAGAAATAGACCCGCTGGCCGGTCGTGTCTCTAACTACGTCGAGTCGATCCATACGTGGGATCAGAGCATGAACAGGGGTGTCCCGTCAAGCCGGCTGGCCTGCTGGTGAGCTAAATCAGCGGGGAGAGATTAGGCGTTGGCGAGCGGGTTGTACGTGCGATAGATGATGACCACACGCACGGAGCCGACGGTCAGCGCCGTATTGCCAGCGGCGGCACCGCCCGTTGCGGCACCGGAGAGCACGACTGCCTCCGCGCTGGCCAACTGAGTGGGAGTTGCCACCCAATTGGATTTGCTGTTCTGCGCCAGGCTGTCGGCCTGCGTCGGGTAGAGACCGGCGGAGCCGTACTTGTCGACGTCGCCGTTGATACCGACGGACCACGTTGCCGTGGTGCCGCCGCCGGTCAGCGCCGATTCGCAGTTGGCCTGGACCAGCTCGATGACTGCACCTGCCGGGACCGTGAAAACCGCGGTCTCGACTGCGGCGGGAGACACCGTCTTGTCAACGATGTATGTTTCCATGCCCTCGCCAGCCACGGGGCCGACAGAGGACAGCAGCACACCAGAGGCATCGCCGGCAAGGTAGTACCTTGCCGCGCCATTCAGGGTGATGCTCGCGCCCGTGAGGTCCAGTTCCGTTGTTGCCCCGATAGAGATTCCACCAGCCGTTGCGCCAATGGACACGGCATCGGCACCGGTACCCGCAGACTCAAGCACAAGACTGGAATCCGTGGCTCCGGTGACCTCAATGGTGAGGTCCTGTGCAGCACCGTCGGTGGCAAGGCTGATGTTGGAGGCAACTCCGTCGATGTCGATGGAGAAGGCCTGGCCGTTGTCCATGGCCAGGTCGAAAGTCCCGGTGGGGTCGAGGTCGATGTTGGTGCAGACCACACCGACAGCACCACCGCTGACCGTGAGGCCAGCGGATGTGGTCAGAGCTGCGGTGGACACGTCCACGCCTGCAGAGCAGTCCACGTTGCCGGTCAGAGTGATCTGTCCGGAGCCGAGAACGTTCAGCGCGGGATTGTCGCCCGCGTTGCCGAGGTCGATCTTCTCGGCGCCCGTGGCGGTGTCCACGTCGAGGTAGTTGGCCGTGCCGTCCTTGAGCAGGAAAGCCGATGCCAGGTTGTCAGCGAGGGTCACGGTCGCCGTCTTGGTGGCGTCCATGTCCAGGGTTGCGTCGCCGGTGGGGTCCAGGTCGATGTTGGTGCCGTTGAAGTCAAACGACCCGGTCAGAACCCACCCGGCGCCTGTGATTGAGCCGGTGACAACGAGGTCACCTCCGACAGATGCATCATCAGTGATGACTGCATCGTCACCGGCAGTGAGGTCGCCAGATGCGACCAAGTTGGTGAGGTTGGTGTCTCCCTCTGCCATGGTTGCCTCCTATGCTCCCTGAGAGCCGGCCATGCCCTCCCAGAATTCCACGCCGACCTGGAAGTCAGCCTCGAGGGTGTAGACGCGAGACTTGGAGCTGCGCTCCATGTACTCATCATCCTCTGGCAGCATGCCGTGCACGCTCCGGAGCCCGTGGTTGGCGGACTGGAGGAAGTAGTGGGTGGTGGAGTCCGACATGAACGGATCGATGACCACGGACATCATGCCCTTCTGGGTGTTGATGTCATTGTTGGCCGTGCCGCTCTCGCCCTCGGACTGGAAGATCTTGACGGCCTGGCGCCGGAGGCTCGGGACCGTGATCAGCTTGTTGTACATCACGGGATCATTGAGCCCGGCGTAGTTGGTCTGATTCATCCCCTGCACGACAAGCACCTCCAGGTTGGCGGGGGTCAGCGCCGCGCTGGCGTTGATGTTGCTCCTGGTTGCCGATCCACGGGAGCCGTGAGATGCGGAGGCCAGCGCCACGGTGCCAAGGCTGGCGTAGGTGGTCGTGAAGGCGTCGTTGAGCACGTCGGCATGGGCCTGGCCGTAGGTCTGGCCCAGGGATCGGCCCAGGGAGGCTGCCCAGCGGAGGATCTTGGCGAGCTCACCGTACTTGACGAGCTTACGACTGGCCTTGAATCCCATCCCGTAGAATTCCTGCGTGATGACGTTGTCGTAGATCTTCTCGGGCTCGTCCAGGGGGATGTCAGAGCCGTCCTTCCACTGGGGCATGGCCCCGAAGCCGCTGTAGCCGGTGGTGGAGACGATGTAGCGATCTGTTTCTTCGATGTTGTAGTAGCTGCGCCATGGGGCCGGCACCTCGCCCAGACCGTCGAAGATCTGGGTGATGATGTCGTTGTCGTACATGGCAGCGAAGTTGACGAGGATATTCATGGCGGCCTCCTAGCTCTGGTCCGCAAATGCGTGTTTGTTGATCTTGACCTTGAGATGCGCGCCGACCTCGGTGTTGGTGTCACCGGCCTTGACGCCCATGAAGGTCAAAATGTCCTGCGTGCTGCCGGCCACGTTGGCGACGAACGCGCCGGTGGTTCCGGCGAGATCGAGCTCTGCGCCGATGGCCACGCCGGAAGCGTCTGCGCTGGCGCGGACGAAAAACACGGTGTCCTGATCGTCGTAGACGGCGACCAGTGTTCCGGCTGCGGCCGATGCCGAAGCCTGCGCCATGACGCCGCAGATCTCCGCGCTGGAGTTACTCACCGCGACCGCGATCTGTCCACTGGACAGGATGACGGGGTCGCCCTTGGCCAGGGTCTGGGTTGTGGCGACGGGGTAGTACTCGATCTTGGCCTTGTCCGGGTATGCCGGGACCAGTCCATAGAGATTGTAGGTTTCTTTTGCCATTGGGATCTCCTTGCGGAGTCCCTAGCTGACGTGCTCCGTCGGAGTGCGGTTAGGATTCCCGGTCTCGACCAGGGCGTCTTCTGGGACACCCTGCGGCTTTCTGCGGGCCCTCTTGGCGTTGATCCTGGCGTCTCGTTTCGCCTTTCGGCGGCCCTCGAACACCTCCCGCTTGATCTTCATCAGGCGGCAATCACCACCACCAACGCACACCTCGCTCTTGTCCGCGTCAACGTAGCCGCGGAGTCTGAGCTGGTGTACGCCGTCGGGCCTGCTCGTGTCGCCGTCGTCAGCAGCAAGGAAGTAGTGATACTCCCTCTGACCGCCAACAACGTTGAACGCGTCGTGCACGCCGTAGTCTGCTCCGATTTCCATGCGCTCCCCGTCGGGGATTTCGACAGCTTGGGACTCTTGTTTTTTGGTTTCTTCCTTCATCGTGATCCCTCTTTTCCGAAAACGAACTCACGCGCCTTCCTGGCGCGATCCTTTTTTACCGCCTCCGGATCAAGGGGGGTGCCCCCACGTGGGGGGCCTCCATGAACCGTCGCCGGGCTCTGTACACCGTTGAGTGCCTCGATCTTGGAGATCTGCTCCGCTGCAGCATAGGCGTCAAGACCTGGCGGGACCAGTGCCTGGAGGTGCTCCGGTAGAGCTTCCAGGCGTGTCTTGTTCGCCGCGGCCATGCCTTCCAGCCGCTTGGTTTCTGCCTTTGCCAGCGCCTCATAGCGGGTTTTGTACTCATCCCGCTCAGTGGCCGCCTGCTCGGCCAGCGTCTTGAACTCGCCCTGCTTGGCGAGCCTGTCCCGCTCTGCCGCCTCGGCTTCTGCCTGACGCTGCGCCTCGGCCTGTTGCTGCGCCTCGACCTGGGCTTTGAGCCTCTCAAGCTCTTTTCCCTGGCCGCGGAGCCTCTCCTTGACCTCATCCTCGGTGTACGTTCTCACGCCGTTATCGCCCGTTGTGTTTGCGGGGGGCGGGACCGCTGGCGTGGGAGCCTGGATCTGGTTCTGTTCGCTCACGCTGTCTCCTCTGGCGCTGTTGGTGTCCCGGGCGCCGCTCCGGGCGGAGATTGCATGGTATCTAGTGACGCAGTCGGCGGGCGGCCGCCCATTCGGCCGTTCTCCTCCGCACTGCGGGATTCTGTCGTCGGGTTGTCCGCCACATTGTGACGCGTCTTCATGTCGTTCACTTCAGCCGTAGTCTGAAGATTTTTGCGTATGAAGTCAAGGCACCTGGACTCTTCCCAGTTTGGGTGTTCACGCTGGCAGATGGTGACTGCTGACTCAAGACCCAGGGAAATGCGGGCCGCGTCCACCTCGGTCTGCACCTTCGGATCGGTTGGATACTCAAGCGGCGCATGCTGCACCTCGACCTCGATATCCTCGGGCGGAAGCTCCTTGAGTCCGGCTTTTTTTGCCACCATGACAAGGGCTTTGGCATAGCCCGCCTCGGCATCCCGCCAGATGGGGGCGTCACGGATCCGCCTCTCGGCAAGACCGCGCTCGGCGCCACGGGCCTGGTGTCCGCTCTGGTAGTCGCCCGTGCTCTTGTACTGCTGCGCGTTGATCCCCCTGCTGGCGGCCGCCCGTTCCTCATCGCGGTCGAAAACCTCTTGGCGCGACTTCAGATCGGTGGTCCAGTCCACGATCATCAGCTTGACGTCGCTGCCCTCCACCACGGGGACATAACCCGGGTCAAGCAGTGCCTGCGGCGGCAGGTCCACGGACGAACCGTAGGCCATGAGTTGTTTGAAGCCGCTCATCTTCTCGACGTAGCGGAGCAGACATCGTCGCTCGCCGTTACCGATGGTCAGCGAAACAAGGTCCTCGCCTGACATCTGGTCAAGCAGCGCGTCGTTCTGGTAGTCACGGCTCACGAGGATGTGCGGAACCCGTCCGTAGGGGTTAGCGACGGGGTCCGGACCATCCTCGGTGACAATCCCCGTCCGCTTCAGCCCGTCCCTGTCTGGCTCATACTCAGCATGCCAGTCAGGGGTCCACAAGATGTACCGCTTACGACCCGTCCCTCCGAGGTCCACATACTCGTCAATCAGCACCAGCGCCTCGATCTCTGACGGATCGTCATCGCTGCCCACGAGGGAGAACGTATCCGGGCAGGCCCATCGATGCTTGACCGCGCGACGGCCATCCGAGAGCGTCACGACCTCGGGCCAGATCAGCACCTGGTTACATGCCTGGAGTCGCAGTTCAACGGACTGCCAGAAGAGATCAAAGCTGGTGCCCTTGAGTAGGGTTTGGTACGCCTTGAAGTCGCCCTTGCGCTTCGTGCCCCGCCTGGGCGGCCTGCCGTAGAGGCTGGCCATCTCCTCCCAGATCCTCTTTGCGGGGTTGCGGCTGATGTCGATGTGCTCGGCGCCGGCACCGGTCACGGCCTCAAATACCTCCGGGGTGACCCATCCCTTGAGTGCCGCGCGAATCAGAGGAGCGTGGGCATCCCGGAGGATGTCAAGCCGGCGGCGGGCCATGCGCCGGCGGGCCCGCTCCGATCCGCTCTCGGCGTGGTCAATCACCAGCCGAGCATACTCATCGATGTCCAGGGCGGACCGCTCATAGCTGGTCCTGACGAGCTGGACAGCCGGAGCGTGCTGGTAGACGCTGCCGCGGCTCACCTGCGAATCCAGGGCCTGGCCCATGCTGCCGGTGGTGGTCATGCTGCGTCATCCAGCGTGGCGAGGACGTCGGACTCACGCACCTCGCGGTGGTACACGCCTCCGATGGAGATCTCTTGCCCAGTCGCCCATGGGATCATGACCCGGTCTCCTGTGGTGATAGTCATCGGCACCCGCCTGACCCCCTTTTTGCCCCACCTGCCGGGGCCGCGAGCAACAACGGTGCCCGTCATTGGCATCTCTTCCGCGACACTTGGGCGGGCAAGTCCAGAATCCCCAAACTCGGTTTCCCGCGGATCGAGGCGTACCAGGATGTTGTCAGATGTCGGGATGTATTTCATGCCGCTGGATCCTCGTCATACCACGCGGGCAGATCCTCGCGGGCGTCAGGGTGTGAAATCGCACCGCTGTTGATGTGTGAGATGTCCCCGTGGGCCCAGTTCACCAGGACGCGCGGCCGCGCGCCGTTGGCTTTTGCCGCGCTGGCAGAAGCGGTGTTCGCAGCGCTTACGGTGTCGTAATAGCCCACCACTGTCACCTCGTCCGGGCCAGTGTGCCAGTAAGCAACGACCTTTTTGCTCGCGTCGAAGAGGCGCGGAAAGCGGCTCTGATCGTGGGCAACACCTCGCGGTGGTATGGTGCGGTCAGCCGGCATTTGCTTTTCCACATGCCACAAGGACCAACATGGCGGCCCAGCGGAGGTCGCTCACCGATCTTGATGCTATCGCATCGGCAATGGCGACAAGTGCGCGGCATGTCGCCAGTTCGGTTTCAGACATTCTCTTTCCGCTCATGCTGTCGACTTCTCCCTTTTCGCGTAGTCTACCCTAGCAGGGAATAGCTTGTAAACGGGATACCGTGTCGCATCCCCCGCGTGGTCCACTGTCATGTGCTGAGAGATCTTGCTTCGGATCTGCTTGTCTGGCCTGGCGCCCTTGTATGTCTGGTAGGTGTAGCACTCAATAGTGTGCCGGCACCGCGGGGCCACGAAGAGCTTTTCCTGCTCCATGCGGGCCCGCACTGCCGTGAGCTGGTACTCCACGCCCACATATGGGCAATGGACGATGCGATAGCCCTGCATCCTGAAATATTTGTCCGCGTCATGGCTACCACGCCGACCCCCCTGCTGCCCACCGCTCCGGGTGTCGTGCGGATCTCGGATGACCACCCCTCCCGGGTAGAGCTGCCCGCACTGGTGAGCCAGGGCCCGGACGTCTCCGCGTAGGTCGTCCATCCCGACGATCACCTCGTCAATCTGGTGGAGAATGTCGCCCTTGTGAACCTTGTAAATTGCGGCGTGGTGAGGGGGATCCACGCCGATGATCACGCGGGCGGCCTTGTCCCCAAACGAGGGGGTCCCAAATTTGGCGGCACAGTAATTGACGGTGATGTCCTCGAGAAGATTGCCGTCGCCATCTCGAAGCGGCGCCTCCCGGATGTGCCCGCCCTCCTCCCAGATGAATGGGTAGTAGCACCGGCCCACCAGCTCGGGCCAGCGGGCATAGATCTCGCGCTCCACCGCAGCGCGGTCCAGCATGCGCTCGGCGAATTCAAACAGGGCCGGATCAACGAACGGGTTGTCAGGCCCGGTCATCCTGTACACCTCGCAGTCCTTTGCCTCCATCAGCGCGTCATGGTGATCGCGCAACTCGGCCTTGATGGTCGCCGTCTCGAAGATGTGGAAGTGCTTCCCGCCCTCCGACGTGGACAGCAGAGCATTGGCCGCAGCATTGTCGCTGATGTCCTGACGCTCGTCATAGCCGCCCCAGGCGCACCCCTCGGAGCGGCTGGCGTCATCTTTGTAGGCGTGGAGCAGCACCACAGTGGATCCGTTGATGAACCTCAAAGTCTTCTTCGTCTGGTTGATCCCGAGCGTCCCGGGCATGAGCCAGTGACGTGGGGTGATGCGCCGGATGTGGCCCCACACGTTGTTGATCTGTCGGTACGTCGGACCAAGCAGCACGCCCTTGGCTCCTGGGTGATGCATGGCCGACAGGACAACCTTGGGGGCCAAAGCAAAACTTTTGCCCGAGCGGCGAGCGCCTTCAGCCAAAATCATGCGAGAGCGGAAATCCTCAATGTACGGCCACTGCTGTTGGGCAACGTCCACAATGCGGACGCGGCCAGGGCCTGGCTCGTCAGCAGTCCCTCTCCATTGGCCGTTGGCGTCGTACATCCCCTCGAACTGGCCGGTGCCGCGGTTGGCTACCTTGTTCCATACACCGCCGAAGCCCCTAGTTATTTTCCCCTTGTTCACCCCGTCCACGATGCGGAATCGGATCGCGAAATCCACGAGCTGGGTCCCAGGGTCCGTAAGCTCCCTGTAGCGCTTCAGCGAGTTGCGGTGATGCTGGACATAGACCTTCGACACCTTCTCTCTCCACCAAGTGCTGGTTCGTCTCCAAGTATTCTAACACCTTGTCGAAGGATTCTTGCAACTCCGCGTATTGGCCAACCACCTCGGCAGTCTTCGCCGCCTCCGAAAGAGCCGTGATCCTGGATCGCGTGGCTTTGATCGTTTCATGGTCGAGGGCCTCCACTGCTTGCCGGTTGGCTTCCAGGGCATCAAGCAGTCCCTGCCGGAACCACTCGGGCGTGCCGGCCTTGCGCCGCTTCGGCAATTTGGGCCCGCGGCGGTCTTTCTTCACGCCCCGCAGCTCGCGAGCCAGAAGCTTCAGTTCATCACACGTGCCTTTTTTTACTTTCCTGACGCCATCCTCTTCCCACCGGAGAGTCCAATGGTCGCCATCCCTGAATGGCCCGCGAACTGCGCCTATCTGGCCGTGATCTTCGCTCGTTTCATGGGCAGGCTTTTTGTGTACTGGCATGACAAACAGGGTACAACAAGCGTGGAAAGCGGTCAATTCTCGGAAATTAATTACAGTACTGACGTAACTTTCCCTAAATGACTTAAAATGGGTGCTAACCGACACTGATTGCGTCGGCTTTGCCCGGTTTTCGGTTTTGAAACCCGGGAGGGTGTCTCATTGTGTCTCACCCTGTCTCATAAGACGGCCCCCGCCTCACCATTGAGACAGGGGCCATGCCTGACACCATGCCAGGCACCCCGAGTTACCTCAGCCAGGACATAGCGATGTCTCGGGGATGTCCATCTTAACACACACCCTGCAGTCCACGTCACCCCGAGAGCTGCATGCCTCCCACAGCGTGCAGTCCCGCTCGTGTCGCCTGCGC
>ERZ890953.526-NODE-526-length-21885-cov-7.330921_pt1 | contig 21885 bp, 27 predicted proteins | sample MGYA00521264_ERZ890953 | MGnify/ENA primary metagenome ERZ890953 (study PRJEB32303, sample SAMEA104408629) | aquatic metagenome | biome: Brackish water; feature: Chemocline; material: water | place: Baltic Sea | collected 2014-10-26T21:54:00 | depth 200 m ...
CTCGAGCTGGCCGCGGCCGAGCGCATCGTGGATCACTTCCCCTCGGTGGAGAAGGTGCGCTTCACGGCCTCGGGCTCCGAGGCGAACCTGGCGGCCCTGCGCATCGCGCGCTCGTACACCGGGCGGAACAAGATCATCAAGTACCGCGGGGGCTACCACGGCTGGGGCGATCCGTTCATGGCCGATCTCGAGATCCCCGGCAGCGGGCGCATCATCACCCACGGCATCCCGGATGAGCTGCTGGATCTCACCGAGCTGGTCTACCAGGACGACCTCGACGGCCTCGAGGCCGCCCTCGCCGGTGGCGACATCGCCGCGGTGATCTGCGAGCCCATGGGGGCCGAGTCGGGGCTGGTGCCCGTGAGCCCGGGCTTCCACCGGGATGCCATCGAGCTGGCCCACCGCCACGGCACCCTGTACATCTTCGACGAGGTGGTCACCGGCCTCCGGGTCGGGCTGGGGGGCGCCCAGGCGCTGCAGGGGGTCTCCCCGGATCTGACCACCCTCGGCAAGGGCCTGATGAACGGCTACCCCGGCTGTGGCGCCGTCTGCGGCAAGGCCGAGATCATGGACACCGCCAGCACCGGGCTGCCCGACGAGCGGCCCTTCGCCTACGTGGCCGGCACCCTGTCGGGGAACACCCTGTCCGTCGCCGCCGCCTACCACACCATCCGGCTGCTCGAGCAGCCCGGCGTGATGGGCCACATGCAGGCCATGGCCACGGACTATGTCGGCAAGCTCAACGCCATGTTCGAGCGCCGGGGCACCAGCTTCTTCGCCTACGCCCTCGGCGGCATCATCCGCATCGAACTCACGGCCCCCCACGCTGTGCCCCTGACCTCGGCCGAGGCCATCGGCGAGGTCATGCGGCGGCGGGGCATCCTCGCCCACTACGCCCTCGTCGTACACGACCAGGGAGTGCTGAGCCGCATGGGGCGCGACATGATCTCCACGGCCCACACGGCCGAGGACAACGACAAGGCCGTGGCCGCCTATTCGGCGCTGATCGACCTGCTGGTCTAAGCCTGGCCCTGCGCTGCGCTACTCGGGGGAGGTTCGGGGCAGCAGGAGGGCGACGATGCCTGGAAAGAAACGCTGGATGGCGATGGCCCAGGTCTCCCGCCCGCCGACGGAGAGTTCCCGGCGGCGGTGGCGTATGCCGTCCACCATGCGCCGGGCCGCGAGCTCGGGGTCGAGGCCGGAGAGGATGGCCTGATCGTGTTCGCCCTTGGGGGTGCCGTCGCCCCGGAGCGCGGCCTTGGAGATCTCGGTGCGGATGTAGCCGGGGCAGATGACGGTGACCCACAGCCCGCGGCCCGAGACCTCGGCGCGCAGGCTGTCCGAGTAGGCCCGCAGGGCGTGCTTGGAGGCGGCGTAGGCCGAGCGCAGCGGCGTGGAGACGTAGCCCGCGACGGAGCTGATGTTGACGACGTGGCCGCGGCCAGCGGCGATCATGCTCGGCAGGACGCACCCGGTGAGCTGGACCGCACCGAAGAAGTTGACCTCCATCACCTGGCGGAGGGTGTCCATCGAGGTCTCTTCGACCAGGGAGCGCTGGCTGACCCCGGCGTTGTTGACCAACACGTCGAGCTGCCCTCGCCAGGCCAGGGCCTGCTGGGCGGCTTCGTCGATGGCGCGGGGATCGGCCACGTCGAGGGGGAGCACCAGGACCTCATCCGGCCGGCCGAGCTCCTCGCGCAGCGCCTCGAGGCGATCCGCACGCCGGGCAGAGAGGATCAGCAGGGCACCCTCTCGGCTGAAGGCACGGGCCAGCGCGGCGCCGATGCCTGAAGAGGCACCCGTGATCCAGACCACCTGATGGGCGAAGCGTGCTGACATTGTCGCTATGGATATCCTGCCTGCGGCGGCGCTGGGCGGGGGGCATCCGTCGATGGTGCTGCACCACTTCGGTGGCTGTCGAGCGCTGCCGGTGGAAGGGCTCCAGGGTCGATCACAACGACCGCCTCCACGGTGCTTCCGATCTGCAGCAGTGAGCACTGTCGAGGCGGGCATTCGGGCGTGAGGCCAGGCGTGTATGTTCGCGGTATGCGCACCCAACGATGCCTCTCCGTCCTTGCGGCCTTGCTGCTGCCATGCGCTGCGGCTGACCTCGAAGAAGGGCGCGCTGCAGCCGGGTGAGGAGTCTCACCTGCTGCTGCGGGTCGAAGACGACTACTTCTTGCCCAACCTCGCCCGCTTCGCCACCGGTCGCGTCGAACTGGACCCTGTCGAGGGATTGGCGTTTCAGCGTGTCATCGAGCTCCAGGGCGACGACGAGAGCTGGCAGGGCTGCCTGACCGAGCTGCCCATCGCCGCCGCTGGCGAGCCCGGGGTCTACCGGAGGGCTCATGTCCACGTCTTCCAGCTCATCGCGGGGCACATCGCCGAGGCCATCGCCCGGGCCAGGCTGTTGGATGAGCTGTCCAAGCAGCGCCGTCGGGCAGAGAACTTGCTCCTCAACGTGATGCCCGAGCGCATGGCTCGGGAGCTCGAGAATGGTGCGCCCCCTGTGGCGGAGGGGCACGCCGCGGCGGCGGTTCTGTTCGTGGACATCGTCGGCTTCACGCCCAAGGCTGCAGGGCTCGGGCCCGAGGCGCTGACGCGCTTTCTCCATGGCCTGTTCAGCAGCTTCGACGTGATCTGCGAGCGCAGCCGCGTGGAGAAGATCAAGACCATCGGTGACGCCTACATGGCCATCGCGGGGATCCCGGGGCTGGGTGGGCCCAGTGCCTTGGCCGAGGCGGCGCTGCAGATGCACGATGTCGCCGCCAGGACCCACTGGCCCGATGGGAGCCCGCTGGTCCTGCGCAGCGGTATGCACATCGGGCCCGTCGTGGGTGGTGTGATCGGGCGGCTGCGGTTCTCGTTCGATGTCTGGGGAGACACCGTGAACGTCGCCAGCCGTCTCGAGGCCGAGGCCCCTCACGGCGCCTTGTTGGTCTCTGACGAGGTCCGACGACGGCTGTCGGATGCGTTCGAGTTCCACGACCAAGGGGACAAGTGTCTGGTCGGCCATGGTGATCGTCGCTGCTGGGTGTTGCGGCGCCAGGCCGCTTCCGACCGCGATGAGGGGATGGGCTAGCCGCGTGGCGGACAACACGGACTGCGACGACGGCGACGGCGAGCTGGCCCCCTTCCTGACCACGGGCCTGATCACCCCCCACGGCGTCGTCTACGATCCAGCCAACGCCTGGTTCTTCGTGGGTGACCCGGGCGTGGACACCATCTACACCATGAGCCCCGCCGCGGAGCTCACGATCTTCGCCGAGGGCGTGTCGCCCCATGGGTTCACCATGGATGGCGCGGGGAACCTGTATGTGTCGGACCACACCACGGATCCGGAGCGGATCCTGAGGTTTGTGCCCGGTACGTGAGCGGGGGCGCTGGGAACCCGGGACCCTCGGCGCGAGGGTGGGGAGTTGCCGGCGCTTGGGGGGCTGGGGGCGCTAGCCGCTCACCGCCGCTTCGAGGGCCACCAGCACATCTTCTACCGGCGGGTGGTCGCCGGCTGCCTCGCTGGCGTAGCGGTAGGCCACCGTGCCATCCTGCATCACCACCAGCACCCCGCCCTGCTGCATCGCCGCGCCCTGCACCGACTTCTGGGAGAACCCGGCCGCCATGGCGCGGCGGGCGTTGCCCAGGGTCTGCAGCTTCATGGCCGAGCCCAGGAGCACGGGCTGGTCGGTGTCGGTGTGCAGGGCGATGGTGGCGAGATCGGCGATGGGCATGGGGGATCCTTGGTGGAGTGGAGATCAGCGCGGCCCGATCTCCAGCCCGAGCGCGGCGAAGTGCAGCCAGGCGAAGGTGTAGACGTCGCCGCCGCCGTCGGCACCACCCTCGACCGTGCGATAGCCGGCCAGGCCGCGGAGCCAGGGGTTGATGTCGAAGGTGGCCATCAGGGCAACGTCCTCGGCGCGGCCGTAGGGGGACCACAGGCCGTCGGCGTCCAGCAGCAGGCCCACCGTGTCGCTGAAGCGCTGCTCCCAGGCCAGGTGCAGCAGGGGTACGAAGCCAACGTTGGTGCGAGAGGCCGTCGTGTCGCCCTGGGACAGCCCGATCTCCGCGTCTCGGATCTTGCCCGTGATGCCCACCTTGAGCGTGGTCTTGTCGTTGTCCACCAGCGCGTAGCGGTAGGTCACGCGGTAGCTGTTGAACACGTACAGGCTCTCGAGGTCCTGGTCGGCCAGGTAGGTCCCGTCCATGAACGAGATGTCCATGGGGTAGCTGCCCTGCTGGCGCAGGGTGAAGGGGGCGTACAGCGCGCGCAGCTCGTGGCGGTCCCACAGCCGCAGCTGGCCGTAGACCCGACCGCCCAAGGCGGGGCCCGCGCCCAGGTCCACCAGGGAGAAGCGGGTGCCGTCCGTCGCCGGGATGCCCACGTCGTTGCGGGACTGCCAGACGCCGGCGGCCTCGGTCCACAGGGCGAGCTGGGGGTTGAGGTCGGCCGCTTGGGTGGCGGAGGGGGTCAATGAGAGAGCAGCGATGAACAGGGAGGTCAGCATCAGGGGCTCCTACGGCAGCGAGGTGGACAATATCTGTACACAACATGTGCGCACAGAAAGTGCCGCGGCTCGACCGCGTGACTGGGACTACCGAGTGAGGCTGGGGCCACCGCGGGGGCTGGCTGTGAGCATGGTGTCCTGGAGGTGGCGGGCGAGCTTGCCGGGCATGGTGGGGGGATTGTGGCACAGGAGGGGGGGCGGTGTTGGGGTGGGGGGTGGTAGGCTCATGGCCGATCACCATCTGAGGAGGCGCAGCAGCATGTACAACCGCGCGAGCATCCTCGAGGCCGTCCGCAAGCTGCGCATCTGGCAGACAGGTGACAAGCGGGCGCCCCACAAGCCGCTGCTGCTGCTGGTAGCCCTGGGTCAGCTCCTGCAGGGGCGCACGGACCTGGGCTTCAACGAGGTAGAGGAGCGGATGGTGCCGTTGCTCGAGGAATACGCACCACCCAAGAAGGGCAAGCATCAGCCCATGTACCCGTACTGGCACCTGCAGAGCGACGGGCTCTGGGTCGTGCCCGGGGCCGACAAGCTGCCCAAGCAGATGAACGGCATTCCTCGGATGGGGGCGCTGAGGACTTCGACCGGACAGCTTCCCCCCGAGGTCGCGGCGACGCTCCAGGCGGATCACAGGCTGGTGGCGCAGGTGGTCCAGGAGCTGCTGGACAGCCACTTTCCGCCCTCGATCCACGACGATCTGCGCGAGGCCACTGGGCTCGAGCAGCTCGAGGTGGGCTCCCCTCCACTGGCTGCGGAGGGTGTGGCAGCGGAGCCGAAGCCATCGCGCACCCGCGACCCCGAGTTCCGCCGCCTGGTGCTCCAGGCCTACGAGCACCGCTGTGCCGCGACGGGATTCCGAGCCGCACTGGGCAAGAGCTACTTCGGTGTGGAGGCCGCACACGTGCGCTGGCATGCCTTGGGTGGGCCTGACATCGTGGGCAACGGGCTGGTGCTGGATCCGACCATGCACATGCTGCTGGATCGGGGGGCGTGGTCGCTGACAGATGACCGAAGGATCCTGGTGTCGGCGCAGTTGACGGGGAGTGATGAGGCTGTGGGGCGGTTGCGGGCGTTGCATGGGAAGCCGCTGCGGGCTCCGCTTCCAGGGTGCGATCCGGTGCGGCCGGAGTTCGTGCGTTGGCATCGGGAGGCGGACAAGGGCGGGGTGTTCAGGCAGCCGGCGTTGGGTGGAGTGTAGAGGCCGTGCCGCTGCTGTACTTCTGGCGCTGGGACCACTACCTGCGGGATCTGCGCTACGGGGTGGGGTACCACCTGAACCAGAAGGCCAAGAAGCTCCACGCCATCGAGATCGGGGAGTCACTGTGGGCGTTCACCCGACGGCCGAGCGATGGAGCCTATGTGCTCGTGGCCGAGCTGGTGGCCAAGGCCAAGACCATCAACCATCCCAGGCTCGCCCGCGAGTACCGCTACGGGCGCCACCGCCTATGGGGCGACCTCACACAGAGCCGCTACTTCCTCGCTGAGGGGCAAGCCCCGGTCGAGCAGGTCATCCGCGCTCTGTCCTTCGACGTGCGAACCGCGTCACTCGGGCGGTCGTTCCAGGGGCCGGGCGGCGTCAGGACGATCACCATGGCCGACCATGCCATGTTGGCCCAGGTAGCCTCCCTGCTGGAGGCCGAGCCCCGAGCCAAGCTGATCCCCGAGGACCGATTCGAGGCCCTGGCGCTGGCGGGGGACCACGATGAGGTGAGACGTCTGCTGGCAGATGACGCGCCCGGGTTGAGCCAGGAGCGACTGGAGTACCTCTACGGCCCGGCCATCAACCGGACGCGCTCCTGGACTCGGACGCTCCGGGAGATGTACCAGGACCGCTGCCAACTCTGTGGATGGTCGTCGCTGGGACAATACCGGGCCGAGGTGTGTGAAGCGCACCATCTCCATTGGCTGTCCCGGGGCGGGCCAGATGATCTGGAGAATGTGATGCTGCTGTGCCCGAACCATCACAGAGTGGTGCATCGGGTGGATGCGGTGTTCGACTTCTCGGATCACAGCTTTGTGCTACCGGGGGAGCGCAGGCAGGGGCTGCGGGAGCCGGGGCATCTGGTGGGGTAGGATGACAGGGTGATGATGACCAAGCTTGCCACCTACCTGGAGCTGAATCCGCAGGACGCGGTCGCACAGGGGGTGCGCATCCTGGGCAGGCAGCCCCCAGACAGGCCGCCCTCGACGTAGGGAGGGTGCTGGTGCAGCCGGTCTGGGCACCACCGGAGATCCTGGCCGCGCGCCAGCGGGAGCCGGGGGACGTGGCCGCTTCCCAGAAGCTGTTCTGAACCATGGCCCGGAAGGCCGAGGCGTTGGCCTTGGGCTGGGGCCTCGACCTGCTACCAGCCCTGGACACGGGCTCGACGCCCCCAGCCGACTGCGTGGCGACCTGGATGGCCGCCCACGTGTTCGCTCCCCCTGTGCCACAATCCCCCCATGACCAAAATCAACTGGGAGAGAGACCGGCGCCGCCGCTCTGTCTCGAGGCCTGCCGAGGCGCACCGCGACCCTGACGGCCAGATCAGCTACACCCGACCTGCCGACGGTCGGGGCAAAGCGGTGAAGGCGAGGGCAGAGCCCCGCCCCAAGCCCTCCCGACCGCGACGCCGCCGCTCGTCGCCCGACGATGCCGTCTGCCCCATCTGCGGCTACAGGCTGCCCCACGAGGTCCTCGCGAACCACATGCGGAACTCGCACAGCGGCCGACATGACCACCACCACAGACAAGGCCGCAACCGCAGCCGCAGCCGCACGGTGGCGCTTGTCCTGTCGCTGCTGCTGGGCCCGTGGGGGGTGGACCGCTTCTACCTGGGCCAGCCGGGGCAGGGGCTGCTCAAGCTGATCAGCTTCGGCGGCTGCGGGCTGTGGTGGGCGTTGGACGTGCTGCGCATCGCCACGGGCAACCCGAGGGATGGGCGAGGACGCGAGCTTAGGTGGTAGCGCGGGGCGTTCTTGGCCCGCGTGGAGTGGCAACCACCGGCCTAGTCCCCAGTCCGCTCCGCGGCATAGTCCACGTCCATGGTGCAGGGCAGCACGCTCTTGTCGTGGCCAGCGCAGAAGCCGGTGAGGTCGAGCTGGAGCTGCTGGTTGTAGACCATGTTGTTCGAGTCCACGACGCTGCCGATGAAGTCCTCTTGCCAGGTGGCTTCGCAGTCGTCGGCCCAGGTCTCCAGCGTGGTCTGGTCGTAGCTGAAGACCTCGCCGTCCCAGTGCCACCACCACTCGCCGGAGGTGGTGGCCAGGACCAGGGTCTCGCCGTCCTCCCACCACACCGATCCCTCGTCCTGGTAGCTGTCCAGCTCTCCGCCCATGGAGCAGCTGTCCTCCACCACCTCTGTGACCACGATGGTGTAGGTGCCGCCGCGAAGGGCGGGGTTGCACGCGATGGCGGCAACGACCGACAGGGTGAAGATTGAGCCGGAGCGCATGGACGATCCCTGTGGTGAGCGGTCGGGGAGCCTGAGGATAGCACCATGATGGAGGTCGGCTCACCTCTACAACCCCTCCGCAGGAGTCAGAACAAGCGATGGCCAAAGCCCCCGCAACCAAGTGGACCTTCCGCGCTCGCTTTCGCCGCAACGCCTTCGGCTGGAGGTCACAGCCAGCGGTGAAGCGGGTCAAGGAGGCGGTGTCCGAGATCAAGCAGGTGGCCCGCGAGGAACCGGTGCTCGGCGCCGAGGGCGCGGTGCTCTTCCTCGAGAAGATCTCGCCGGCCCTCGAGCAGGTGGACAGCTCGTCGGGCTCCATCGGCACGGCGGTGTACAACGCCGTGGCAGCCCTGTCGGAGATCATCGCGACGGCTCCCGCTGACGCCGCGACGCGCGATCGCTGGCTCGATCGGCTGTGGGAGGCCTACCAGGACGACGGCATGCCCTACATCGAGTCGCTCGGCGACCACTGGGGTGCGCTCTGTGCAAGCCCCGAGCTGGCGTCGCGATGGGCCGATGATCTCATCGGCACGTGCAGGATGGCGTGGAGCCCCGACCCCGAGCTGCGGGGGTACTTCAAGGGCACGACGAACTGCCTGAGCGCGCTGCTGGCCGCCGGACGCCACGACGATCTGCTCGAGCTGCTCGAGCTGGAGCCCCACAAGATGTGGCACTACCGGCAGTACGGCGTGAAGGCCCTCGCCGCGATGGGGCGCAAGGCCGAGGCGATCCGCTACGCCGAGGAGGGACGGGGCCTGAACGACAGCCCGGTCGCCATCGCGCGCGCCTGCGAAGAGGTGCTGCTCTCGTCCGGGCTCGCGGATGAGGCGTACGAGCGCTACGGCCTGGTCGCCAACCAAGCCGGGACCTACCTGGCGTGGTTCCGGGCGGTGGCGAAGAAGTATCCGCACAAAGCAAAGGCGGAGGTGCTGGCCGATCTGGTGGAGCACACGCCGGGCGAAGAGGGGAAGTGGTTCGCGGCAGCCAAGTCGGCGAAGCTGTTCGAAGAGGCCATCGAGCTGGCCAACCGCACGCCGTGTTCCCCGCAGACCCTGACCAGGGCGGCCCGAGACTTCGAGGAGAAGAACCCGAGCTTCGCCATCGAGGCCGGGATGACGGCGCTGCGCTGGCTGGTCGAGGGCCACGGCTACGAGATCAGCAGCGTCGACGTGCTGGCGGCGTACTCGCACACGTTGAGGGCCGCCGGGAACGCTGGGGTCGCCGACGAGACGAAGGCGCGCATTGTCGAGCTGGTGTCTCGGGAGACCTTCGGCGAGCGCTTCGTCACCCGGGTGCTCGGTCGCTACCTGGGGCGGGGCTGAGGGCCCGTTCGCTTGACGCCGAGGACGCTCCGGTGGTCGAGGTCGGCGATCACCACCTTCACCGCATCGAAGCGGAACACGCCCTTGTCACGGTCGGTGGCCTTGTCGTTGAAGATGGACCCCAAGCGGGGGCGCTCGGTGGGGCGGTGGGCGCGACCGATCTCGCGCTTCATCTTGCTCACGGAGAGGCGCTCGGCGTTGACGCGGGCGATCCAGCTCGGGATGTCGAGCCGGGGGTAGCGGCGGCTGAGGCGGCTGAGCTCGAGGCCGTGGGTGGCGCCGAAGTGGTCGGCGGGGTTGTCGATGGCGGCCTGGATGGGGACGGGGAGGGTCAGCAGGCGCTCGAGGTTCTGGCGCTGGCGCTGGGAGAGGCCCATGAGGTCGGCGACCTCGACCTTGGTCCAGCCGGCCTGCTGGCAGGCGATGATGGCCTGCAGATCGGCGGTGCGGAGGGTGGCGCGGAAGACGAAGGCTCGGTCGTCGAAGTCGAGTGTTTCGATTGGGATGTGGACGACCTTGGTGGCGCTGATCATGGGGATCTCGGAGATAGGCGATATATCGATACGTAATTGACTTCGCTAGCTGCGACGGCGCGTGCGGCGGGGGTTGCGGCCGTTGCGGACGTTGACGATGGCGGCGGGGATGCCGTACCAGCTGATGTCGCAGATCTCGATGGGCAGGACGACGCCGTCTTGGAAGGCGCTGTCCACGGCGGCGGACACGCTCATGGTGGCCTGGACCCAGCGGGTGGAGCGGCCGAGGCCATCGGCCACGGAGGCCTGGTAGTCCACGACCTTGCCGTACTCGGGGCGCTGGCGGTTGACGGCGATGCCGATGAGGATGCGGTGCTCGAAGCTGGAACGGCTGCTGTCGTCGACGGTCTGGTTCCAGCGGGCGAGGTGCTCGGCGCTGGGCTCGATGCGGGCGAGGTCATCACCAGCGAGGTCGGACAGGCGGGCGGCCAGCCCCCCCATCGGTGGCACCGGTGATCGGTTCCGGGGCGTGCTCATCGGAGTTTCGCAGGGGCCTGCGAAGGTTGGGGTCACGACCTGGGCGGGACGGCTTGGGTCGAGGCATGGATCCTCCCCGGGGGTGGTGCGAGAGGACAGCGTAGCAAAGCTGCAGGCGGCCGGCGTGATCGGAGTGATGGACAAGACCGACTACCTGGCGCACGAGCCCGAGCAGCCTCGGATCTTCGAGCTGTGGGAGGGGCGCGAGGGATAGCGCCGCGGCGCTGAGGTCGTCCGTTCCCCCTCCTGGTCCGTCGTCGACTCCTGGCTCATCTCGCCACCCATGGCTATCCCCTTTGGGTCCCCCCCCCGGAGATGACGTGATGTACGGATGCCCAGGGGTATTCCTCTCCCTGCTGGGGGTCGCTGCTGTCCTCGCTGGCTCCAGCGAACTGAACGCCATCGACCGGCAGATCGAGGCGGTCCACCTCCCGCCTGGCGCGGATCTGCAGGCCAGTCCCCAGGTCCTCTCGGCGGCCGTGCAGGCGCTGCAGGCGCTCGATGCCGCGGTCCAGCAGCTGCCCCCGGACCTGCGGGATGCCGGTGTGCTGCGGCTGGCGGAGGGCTATCGGCTCTTCGCCGCTGACCTGGTGGTCATCCCTTGCCCCGCGGGGCTCGACCCCACGCAGTGTGCGCTGTTCACCGGGCTGCTCGCCGAGAGGGCCCAGCCAGTGGCGGCCCAGGCCACGCAGAGCTTCGCCGCCGTCGAGCACAGCACTGCGCTCGCCCGAGGCGATCGTCGGCGTCTCGAAGCGCTGGCTGAAGACCTCGCTGCGCTGGAGCAGGCCATCCAGGCGGCCATCGCCGCCATGGCGCCCGCAACCGCCGCTCCGCCGCTTCCCGAGCCCGCCGCCCCCCAGCTACCCGCGCCAGGCTGGAACTCTCCCGTCGGCCGGTCGGGATCCGATGCCCAGTTCGCCGTGATCCGGGGGATCGGTGGCCTGCTGCGCGCGCCGGGTGAGCCCCTCGTGCTTGTGGACACGGCCTACGCGCCTAGTGAGGACCAGCTCTACGTGGTGGAGCTGCTCGGCCGCGGGGACGGGCTCGCCGAGATCCGGCTCGGGGGCGCCGTGGACTGGGACACCCACTGCGTGCCCCATCAGACCCTCGCACCCTGGGTCGCGGTGCGCGCCTGGATCCCCGAGGAGGAGCTGGTGGAGCTGCTGGCGGAGGAGCTGGTGCGAGACCACGCCGACGGCACCGGCCTGCGCCTGTTGCCGGGCACGCCGGTGCTGGACGGGCGGGCCTGGCTGGACGGCCAGCGGGTCCCTGTCCCCGACGGCGCGCGCACGGCCACGGACTACCGCACGGGCGAGCTTCGCCTCGAGCGGGTCTACGGCCCCGTCCAGTTGCCGTGGACCACCACCGGGCACATCGGCGGCGAGCCCTTCACCCTGCGGCAGCCCGACTTCGATCACAACGACGCCCTCACCGTCAGCGCCTCGAGCCCTCGCGGCGAGCACAGCCTGATCACGCTCACCGAGCGCTGTGGGGAGCTGCGCTTCATGGCGCCCCTGCCCGAGCCCAACGGGGAATTTGCGGGTATCTTCGGCGCGCTTCGTGGGAGTGGCGACGACGCCCCGTGGGTCACGCTGCGTCCCGGCACCCGGGTCTACTGGCTCGACGGTCGCCCCGCAGGCCAGGTGGTCGAGGAGCACGCCGTGCTCGCCAGCGAGCTGTACGGCACGCCCATGCGCTGCCTCGAGCCGAAGCTCGGCTCGGCCGAAGATCAGCGCGTCCCCCTCTGCTTCGATCCCGCGGACCTGGAGACGCCATGAGCTGCCATCGCCTCATCGCCCTCATCGCCCTCGGCGCCCTGGCCTGTGGGGACACGGCGCGCTTCGACCTGCAGCCCGAAGACCCGCCACCGACCCTGCTCGCACCCGCCAGCGCGGCCGATCTGGCATCCCTGCTCGAGCCCCTGCGCGAGGAGCACGGTGTACCCGCCCTGGCCGCCGCCGTGGTTCGGGACTCCGAGCTCATCGCTGTCGGGGCGGTGGGCTTCGATCGCTTCGACGGCGACACCCCCGCGACGGTGGACGAGCGCTGGCACATCGGCTCCAACACCAAGGCCATGACCGCCACCATGATCGCGCGGCTGGTGCAGCGCGGCGTACTGTCCTGGGACGACACCGTCGGTGCGGCGCTCGCCGATCTGGAGCCGGACTCAGCCTGGTCGGCGGTGACCCTCGAGCAGCTGCTCACCCATACCTCCGGCCTGCCCGCCAACCCTGGCAAGCTCTGGATGGTGAGGCTGGTCTTCAGCTCCCAGGAGCCCACCCAGGCCCGGCGCACCATGCTCGAGGCCGTGCTCGCCGAGCCTCCCGTCCACGAGCCCGGGACGACCTACCTCTACTCCAACCTCGGCTTCGCCACGGCGGCCGCCATGGCCGAGGCCGCCACCGGCGCCAGCTACGCCGAGCTGATGCAGCAGGAGGTCTTCGAGCCCCTGGGGGTGCTGGACTACGGCTTCGGCCCGCCTCCGCCCCCCAGCCCTCTGGGGCATGTGGGCAAGCCCGGCAACCTGACCCCGGTCGAGTCGGTGCCGGTGGCCGACAACCCACGGGCCCTCGAGCCTGCGGGAACCTTGCACTTCACCCTGGCCAGCTGGGCGCGCTTCGTAGGCGCCCACGTGGACGGAGCCAGGGGCGAGCGGAGCGACTACCTCCCCGACGCGCTGTGGGCCGAGCTGCACCGTCCCCGCCTCGAGGACTACGCCATGGGGTGGGGCTCGGTCACGCCGGAGTGGCTGGGGGAGCCGGCCCTGACCCACTCGGGCAGCAACTCCATGTGGTACGCCCGGGTGGTCGCTGTACCTGGCTGGGACGCGGCCTTCCTGGCGGCCACCAACTGCGGCGGCGACGCCTGCAAGGCGGCGGTCAAGGCGTCCATCGAGACCTTGGCCGATGCATGGAAGGATCAGCTCGTGCCCCCCGAGTCCTCCGCAGCGGCTGTGGAGCCCGAGGCTCCCTGAGCCTCATTGGCACCTGACGGGTCCGGGGGTACCTTGGCGGAGCAAGACCTCGGGATGCTCCTCTTCCGCACGAGGGCTTGCAGGAGACCCCCATGGGCTGGTTGCTTGCGCTCTCGCTGAGCTTCGCGTTGGCCAGCGGGCTGTCGGAGCGCGTCGAGCAGCTCGGTCATGCCGACCCCGCCCTTCGCCAGGCCGCCGCCGCCGCGCTGCGGGAGTCCCCGCCCCCCGACGATCAGGGGGAGGCATGGAGCGCCAGGGTCGCCCAGGTCCGCGACGGCATGACCCGGGCGCAGGTCGAGGCGCTGCTGCCCGTGCTCGAGGCCGGGCCAGGCCTCAGCATGGGGCGCAGCGTCCGGCAGAGCTGGCGCCTGGACACCTACTGGACGGTCAGCGCCATCTTCTCCGACGAAAGCCTGCTGCAGGGCGCGCCGATCCTGGAGCGCCAGGCCCGCTCCTTCTGGGTGGAGCCCCCGGCGGGACACACGGGCACCTGGGTCACCTGGTACGCCAACGGCCAGAAGAGCCACGAGATCGCGTACCGCGAGGGGAACTACCACGGCGCCTTCTCGAGCTTCTACGACAACGGCCAGCGCTCGGTGCAGCAGCACTACGTCGACGGGAAGGCCGAGGGCACCGACCACGGCTGGTATCGCGGTGGTCAGCGGGCCTACGTGGGTCAGTACGTCGGCGGCACGCGCCAGGGCACATGGACACACTGGTACGAGGACGGGGGGCTTCAGAGCCGAGAGGATCTGCAAGGGGGCACGCGCCACGGCACCTGGTCGATGTGGTTCCCGGGCGGGCAGCTCCAGTACGAGGTGCAGTACCAGCGAGGCCTGAAGCACGGGACCGACCGGGCGTGGGACGCGTCGGGGACCCTGCTCTGGTCACGGGTCTTCGAGGACGGTGTGCTGCAGGACTGACCCATCGCGCATGGGCTCGTGCAATGACGTCCTCAGTACAGATTCCAATCCTGCTGCGCGGCGTTCGCTCGAAGCGACCCTTCGATACGTTCTTCGCGCTGATGCTCGCCCTCTCTGGCGTCGGGGCCCTCTGGTATACGCTCCGCGTCGCCTTTGCCGTTCCAGTGCTCGTCATCGGCGTGCTGGTGACTGGTGGCGCTGCACTTCAGCTGCGGTCGGTGCCGCGGCCGACGGCTGCCCACCCGGCCATGCGCGCTGCTGCAGACGCCGGATAGCATCGTTTGGTACTACCCCTTGCGAGCGAAATCTGGAAACTACACTCGCCTGTGCTTGGAGAGCGGCAAGCTCTTCGACCTGCCGCTTCGCAGACGCAAGGACACCGATGCGCCGAGCGGGTTCGTGACCGGCGTGCGCTAGGACCGACGGTGTCCCCACACCTGTGTCTCTCCTTCATCGAAGCACGCTGCGCGTAGCCCTGCTGCGGTGGCGATGACGCCAGCCCGGGGCGTGGTACCCTGGCTTTCCCCCCCTGTCTGGAGGCAGCATGCGCAGCTCCTTGATGCTCTGTTCGCTGGCGGGTCTGCTCGTCTGTGCCTGCTCCCAGCCCAGCCCCGACGCCGCGGTCTCGTCCACGGCTCCTGCCGCTCCCACCGCCGACGCCTCCCCTGCTGCCGACGTTGGTGAGCCGCCTGCGCCCCCCGACTGCGCGTCCCTCGACGCAGAGTCCTGCGCTGCCACGAAGGGCTGCAGCCCCATCCGGGGCCTGAACGCCGAAGATCTCGCCGCGCTGCAGCGGCCAGATCCTGCGTTCAGCGGCGCGCCGGGCGAGGTCCTGGGCTGCCGATCCTCCGAGCAGGCATGCAAGGAGGTCGAGACCACCGCCAGTGCCGGTCCTGGGCAGCCCTGCTTCATGTTCGGTAGTTCGTGTGTGCCGGTGGGCTGGCAGCCGTGCAGCATGGAGTCCACCGCGGACTGAGCGCTACCCTCGCACCACCCGCCAGCCATCGCCCTCGAGCAGCTGTGCCGCACGGTCGCGCTGGTCGCCCTGCAGCACCACGACCTCGTCCTCGACCCCGGCGCCGCGGCCCAGGGCCTTGGGGGATCGGCACCATGAACGGGCCGTGGGGCCGTACAGGCGTGTGGCCCGCGTGTACAGCGAGCCTGCCGCGATGTCCATTCGAGCTCGAGGACCGCGTGGAGCGTGGCGATCCGAACCGTTGTGGCAGTCGTTGTCAGCGCAGAGCGGTTGGGGCGCAGCGCCCCCAACCGCTGTGTCGGCGGATCCCTCTGGGCCTGGTGGTGGTCGGTGCATCAGCTTTGGCGGCGTGATGGCCAACGGCGACATCCTGGCCTGCGCCAGGACGACGGTGCATACTCGTATAGGCTGTCCACAGCGAGGACATGAAGCGCGGTCCTCCTGGAACACTCTCCAGAGCGCCGCAGCCCACGCCAGCCAAGCTGGCTGCGGCCCCAGCGCTGGCTCCTTGGCTCCCATGACAGCAGGCTGCCCGGCTGCGCGCTCTACTCCTCGACCAGCTCGCTCCGTCGCACGAACTCGTACGGACCCGCGGTGGCGCCCCACACGTAGGCACCGTCGGCGTCCCAGCCCTGGTCCCAGGACTCGAGGCGATCGGCTGCCAGCATCACCTCGCTGGTGGCGTAGGTCGCGCCGCCCCAGTCGTTGAGGCAGGCACCCTCGACCGTGCCACCGCTGAAGCGCTCGCCGTCCCACTCCACGGTGACGTCGCAGCCCTCGAGCACGCTGACGTAGTCTGGGGTGACCACACCAGTGGCGGTGGACTCACCGTCGCAGAAGCCGGACCAGGGGGTCCCGTAGCTCAGCTCGTACATCACCGAGCGGGCCTGGACGTCCGGCTGAACGCCATCCTCGATCACGTAGATGCGCTGGCGATAGGGCTCGTCCCCAGCCACGGCCTGCTCGACATACAGCGCCATGGCGCCCAGCTCCGGGGCCTCCACAACGCACATGGCCAGCTCGATCGCGTAGTAGCTGGGGTTGGTCGCCGCCTGATCCGCCGAGTCGAAGTGGCCCTGCAGGTAGCGGAAGTAGGTCGGGGCGATGGACTCGACCTCCCCCGCGGCGGTGTCGCTGGTGTCGGTGGGCTCATCGGAGTCGCAGCCGACGCCCGCGAGCAGGGCGACGCCCAGCAGAGACGCGAAGCTGTTGGACATGGTGCGCTGGGTGCGGGACATGGTGCCTCCTGTGTGTCACCCTCGAGGGGCGATGAAGTGTTGGACGCCATGGAGTTAGCCAGTGAGATTGATCTTGAATAGCGCTTGATCGCGCAGTTCATTGTTTCGTATTCGAACCGATCACCCCCGGAGGCCAGATGCGGGGCTCCCTCGATGACATCGCCGTGTTCGTGGAGATCGTGGACCAAGGCAGCTTGCGGGGCGCGGCCAAGCGCCTGGGCCTGTCACCCTCGGCGGTCAGCAAGCGCCTGGCGGCCCTCGAGAAGCGCCTCGAGCAGCAGCTGGTCCAGCGCACGACCCGCCGGCTGTACCTGACTCAGGCCGGCGAGCTGCTGTACGAGCAGGTCCACCACATGCCTGGCCAGCTCGCCGCCGCCGAGGAGAGGCTGCGCGAAGCCGCCGGGACGGTCCAGGGTGTGCTGCGCGTGGTGATGCCCACCTGGTTCGAGAGTGAGCTCATCTACGATCGCGTGGTGCCCGCGTACCTCGCCGCGCACCCTCGGGTGCAGGTGGACCTCACGCTGTCCGCCGACACCCTGTCTCTCCTGGGCGGCGACTTCGATCTGCTGGTGGCCGGCCGGCTCCCCAGTCAGCGCTTCCCGGACAGCAGCGCGGTCAGCCGGCTGCTCATCCGCATGCGCGGGGCCCTGGTGGCCACTCCGGCTTATCTCGAGCGCCACGGCCGCCCCGAGCACCCGGACGATCTGAGCCGACACAACTGCCTGACCTACCCCAACCCCCTGTGGCACTTCACCACCCCAAGCGGCGAGCCGCTGGTGCACGAGATCCAGGGCAACCTGCGCACCAACAGCCACCAGCTGCTGCGGGCCGCGACGCTCGCGGGCCTGGGCATCACCTACGGCTTCCCGGCGTTCTTCGAGGCCGACCTGCGCAGCGGTCGGGTGGTGCGCCTGATGGACGAATACACCGCTGGATCGGCGGTGGAGGTCTACGCCTTCTACCCACCGGCTCGGTACCGCCCCCAGCGCACCCGCGCCTTCGTCGAAGCACTGGTGGCCGAGCTGACCGAGCACGCCGAGGCGGGATAGGCCAGCCCATGCGTCGCTCCCTCGCTCTGCTCGTGTCCGCCCTGCTGTCCGGCTGCTCCACCCCCGCCTCGCAGCCCACCACCTCCGCCGACACACCCACGCCCGATCCGAGCTGGCTCGACGACCCGGACTTCGCCACCGAGGCCTTCGTGCGGGTCCGCGCGTCCACCGAACCGAGCGCCGAGACCTTCACCTGGTGGCGCGGCACGATCCACGCGTTGCACACCGACCAACCGACCACCAGCCGCGCTCCCTTGCTGGGCTTCGAGGGCTTCAACGTGGCCCGGGTGGTGCGTGAAGATGACGGCAGCTGGAGCGTGCTGAGCCGGGAGATCACGGTCTACACCGACCAGGATGGCGCCGTCCTCGACTGCTGGACCGACGCCGACGGCAGCCGTCACCCGGTGGTGCACGTGCGGAACGATCCGGTGAACTTCACGCTGCGGGCCCCGGACTGGGCCCTGCACGACGACCGGGTGTTGTGGTTTCTCACCATCCCCCTGGCCTACCCCTCACCGCTGCCCGTGTCCGACTACCCAGAGGCCTCCGCCGAGGACACCTACCGCAGCGTCGAGCAGTTCGTCTTCGAGGCCGCACTGGCCGACCTGACCGATGCATCACAGGCCAGCGTCCCGGCCCGCATCGTCTGGTCCCGCACGGGCCAGTGGCTGCCCTGGATGGGCCGCGGCCAGCAGCCTGGCTGGCTGGTCTACCAGGCCACCGGGCGCAAGCTGCTCGGCGGCTGGGACGAGCTCCCCGCGTACCTGCGCAGCTGGACCGTGACCAACGCCCCCACCTACCGTCACGCCCCCACCGCCGACGAGGGTCCCAACCACACCTCGTGGTCGGTGTATCGGCAGGCCGTCGAGGCGGGCTCGATCCCGATGACCTGCGAGCCTAGCCCCACCCCAGGAGGAACATCGAGATGAAGCGCCTGGTCTCCCTGGACTGGATGCGCGGATCGGCCCTCGCCTCGGTGGTCTTCTTTCACGCCCTGGTGTTCGACATGACCCCCACCACGGGCTCGGAGGACCAGGACTCAGCCGCGTACATGGTGATCCTCTACCTCATCGCCTGGGCGGGGTTCTTCGGGATGATTCCGGGGTGGGCAACAGCATCTCCATGTACGGCAAGCTGGTGTGCGGGAAGGTCCAGCGCGCCGCCGTGCTGAAGGGCGTCATCGTCCGCGGGGCGGTGATCCTGCCGATCAACGTCTTCTACGTGGGCGTCCTCTACCCCGGGGTGCTCGAGCCCTGCCGCGAGGGCATCGGTGTGTTGCCCGCGCTCATCCGGGCGGCCGTTACTTCCCGTACCCCCTGACCCCCGAGCGGCTGCTGTTCGCCACGGCGCTGACCATGGTGGCCTGGGGCACCATCATCGCGGGGGTGCTGCTGTACCTGCTGTCCGCGGGGGACGGCCTGCAGCGGCGGCGCCGCAACCGGCTGGTGATCACCAACGTCGCGGCAGTGATCGTGTGGTGCAGGCCCTGGTGCAGGCCCTGGTGCGCCCCTGGATGGCCCCGCCCATGGCGGGCTGGCGGCTACCCGGCGCCACCGTGGCCAGCTGGCTGGCGGGCCCCATGGACCCCATCTTTCCCTACGTGGGCTTCACCCTGTACGGGGTGGTCTTCGGCATGATGCTGGTGGACGGCGCCCGGCTCCGGTCACTGCTGCTGTACGGCATGGTGGTGGTCGGTGCATCAGCTTTGGCGGCGTGATGGCCAACGGCGACATCCTGGCCTGCGCCAGCATCGATCGGCGCTTCCGCCAGGGCAACGTCCTCGAGGACAGCTTCGTGGACGCATGGGAGAATCGCTTCCAGGTCTTCCGGGACCGCCGCTGGATGAAGACCGATCGCTGTGAGGGCTGCAAGGAGTGGCGTCACTGCCAGGGCAACAGCTTCCACAACTGGGACATCGACGCCAACGCCCTCGGCGCGTGCCAGTTCCATGACCACAGGCTGCTAGCGCTCGAGTGTTGGTGCGGGCGCCGTGAGGGGAACGACATCCCGCCGGCCCGCGTAGGCTGGGGTGGCCTCGAGCAGCTCACGCCAGGCGCCCTCCCAGGCCTCGAACACCAGGGCCTCGAAGCGCAGCGCCAACTCGGGCTCGAGCGCGTACCCCGCTGCCATCAGACAGCGCTCACGATCCCGGGCGAAGCGCCAAGCAGCCATCTCGGGAGGCACCAGCGCGCTGTCGTGGTAGACCCGGGAGGCATCGTGACGCGCCAACATGGCCTCGCCCAACCCCTGCAGCCGCGCCTGGACCTCGGGTGCGAACCCCTCCTGTTCCAGGGTAACCGCCAGCTCCCTGAGGGCACCCTCCCGCACATCGAGCAGCTCCTCGTACCGAACTCCCAGGGCTACGGCGCACAGCGCATCGACGGTGTCGACGGTGTTGGCGGCGCCCTCCAGTCCGATGAGGCCCACCTGCTCATCGACGGGAGGCAGGTTGGGCCACACGCGCAGGTAGTGACACTCCAGGGCCACACCCAGAGCGAGCACCACCGCGACCACCGTCAGCAGAATGGGATCGAGGAGGAGGAGGCGAACGGCGGCGCTCACGGTGCACTCCCGGACCCAAGCACCGGGGTACCGACCTGCTGTCCCAGCAACACCGCAGGCTGGGCGGCCCGGGGAAGGCCTGCCTCGATCTCCATCCAGGCCCGATCCCAGGTCACGAACAGCGCGGCCTCGTAGTCCAGTGCGAGCTCATACTCCAGCAGGGTGGCGACCCGCGTGACCATCCTGTTGCGCGGGGCCTCGAGGGTCTTGGCCACCTCTTCGGCGGTGGCCCGATCCTGGAGCATGAGGGCACGGGTGACGTTGTAGCGCACCAACAGCCTGTCTTCGTAGCTGTACAACACCGTGGCCACGCGACCACCGACGCCGTTCTCGGCCAGCACGGCCTGGGTGCTCCGCCGGACGGCGTCGTTGACCATCCGGATGTCATCGCTGCGCACCAGAGGCGTTCCGCTACAGGGGACTGCCTGGGCCATGGCCTCGAGCTCGACGACAGGCTGCCCAAGCAGTCGGCTCCCCAGGAAGACAAACCCCGCCAGCTCCAGCATGATCAGGGACCACAGGATGAGGGGGAGCAGGGCTGGTCGAGGTGTGAAGTTGGACACGGTCCCACGGACGCTGGAGCCCTGAGGAGGTTACCCCAGTGGGTGCAAAGTTGACAAGCGCGCCCAGCTTGCCATCATGTCCCAAGGCGAACCCCTCAGGCTGCGCCACACCTCAACCCGGAGCCAAGCGATGTTCCGTCTCGCCCCCGCCCTGATCACCGCCTCGCTGGGAGCGGTGGGCCTCGGGTTGCTGGGCCAGCACGTACAGCGAGAATATGACCGGCGCGAGCGCGTGGTGGAGATCGAGGCGGGGCGCCGCCTGTACTGGCAGGTGCGGCGCACCGTCCATGTGCACGAGCCCTACGAGCTGCTCAACCAGCTCCACGCCCGCGCCGAGAACGCCGATGCGGTGCTCGCGGTCCTGAAGCTGAATCCGGGCGAGGTGGTGGCTGACGTGGGCTGCGGCGCCGGCTTCTACACCCTCGATCTGGCCGAGCGAGTGGGACCCCGCGGTCGTGTGCTGGGGCTGGACATTCAGCCGGAGAGCCTGGTGTTCCTCGAAGAGCGCATCGCCTCCAAGGGTTGCCAGGACTGCGGCAACATCGAGCTGGTCCACAGCCGCATCGACGACCCCATACTGCCCGAGGCGAGCCTGGACGCCATGCTCATGGCGCACCTGGACTTCTACGCCTACCGCCCCCTGTTGCCCGAGAACGAGACCATGATCGAACGCTCCGCGGCAGCCCTGCGGCCAGGGGGTCGCCTGGTGGTCGTGCAGGACATGCGTCCGGTGCCCGGAGGCAATGAGGAGGCCATCGTCGCCAACTTCGAGGAAGCGGGCCTGGCACCGGACCTGGTCGCCGACTTCGAGGACGGCACGGTGCTGGCCACATTCCGAAAACGCTGAGGGCTACTCCTCGTCTTCGTCGAGGGCCTGGTGCTCGAGCCCCACGGCCTGATCCAGGCGGGGGTGGGCGGCGACGAGGTCCTCGGAGCGGATGCCAGCGCCGTCGTTCATTGCGTCCATGTGACGCAGGGGCTCCACCAAGCCGTGCAGGGCTGCCAGGACATCGCCGGTGTGCCCGCTCTCGCTGATGGGAGGAGGGGACGAGTCGTACACTTTGGGACCCTCGTGTACAGGCAGCCTGCCAGCCAGGCGGGCCGAACGTCAAGGAGCGTGTCGCGGAGGGGGAGCACACCTCCTGGGACGGCTCATGCCAGCGGCGATCAGCTCGAGGCGCAGTTCGGCCGCCCGCCACGTCGGCAGCTCCCTCTGAAGTCGATGATAGGCCGTGGTGCTGCTGTTCTTTTCAGGCACCCACGGCGATGGGATCGCACACGCTCTCGGACTGCTCACCCGGCGGTGCGCGGGCAGCAGCCTGCTCGATCCCCTTG
>ERZ890953.527-NODE-527-length-21870-cov-6.938162_pt1 | contig 21870 bp, 14 predicted proteins | sample MGYA00521264_ERZ890953 | MGnify/ENA primary metagenome ERZ890953 (study PRJEB32303, sample SAMEA104408629) | aquatic metagenome | biome: Brackish water; feature: Chemocline; material: water | place: Baltic Sea | collected 2014-10-26T21:54:00 | depth 200 m ...
CGCCGGTGCGATCCTGTACGTGGAGCACACGCCGGTGGCTGTGGCCACCTTCGCGCCCCAAGACCGGCTCGCCGTCATCGCCCACGCTGAAGCGCATGCCCAGAGCCTCGAGCTCGCGCACGCGCTCCGGTCCCTCCCGAACCACGATGTCCACCACCTCGCGCTTGCAGAGCCCGCCCCCCGCCCGCATGGTGTCCTCGGCGTGGGCCTCGGCGCTGTCGGGCGGCCCCTGGACCGCCGCGATGCCCCCCTGGGCGTAGCGGGTGTTGCTCTCCTCGAGGTCGGTCTTGGTCAGCAAGACCACGGACCCATGTTCCGCCGCCTCGAGGGCATAGCTCAGGCCGGCGAGACCGCCGCCGATCACCAGGAAGTCGCAGCGCTGCACAGCGCCTCCGTTGCTACTCCTCGCCCTGATCGGGGCGGGAGGGTTCAGCGTCATCCAGCACCACCGCGGCCTCGTCCGCCGACGCCCAGGGCCCCTCGGCCACGGGCCAGCCCGCCAGGGCAGGAGACCCGTGCTGCTCGCGCATCCAACGCCGCAGGCGTCGAACGGGCTCGCGCAGGCTGCCGTGCGAGACCACCCGCACGGCCCCGTCGGGGTCGAAGAACGCCACCTGCTCGATGCCCTCGGGCCGTGCCGGAGAGAACGCTGGCAGGCACTCCAGAGGGCGCAGGATGAACAGGTGCAGGAGCTTGAGCCTGGGCTCGCCCGAAGGCGTGGAGAACCCGTAGTGGCTCACACCCAGATCCTCGAGGACCTCGAGGGGGGTGTCGATGCCCATCTCTTCCTGGAGCTCGCGGATGGCGGTCTGAGGCGGGGTCTCCCCCAGCTCCGACTTGCCCTTGGCGACCTCCCAGGTGACGCCGCTGCGCCGACGAACCCGCACCAACCCGACCTCGAGGCCGCCTCCGCGGGAGCGCCGCACCAGGAAGCCCCCGGCCGAGGCCTGCACGTCGAAGCCCCGCTTGAGGTTGAGCATGAAGCGCACGGGGATGCTGTCGGCGGCGTACTGGCCGCTGCCCACCCGCCGGAAGTTCGCCCCGGCCCGGGCGGCACGGGCAGCCTCGACGTAGATCACCTCGGGCTGGCCGCCGCTGCGCCGGTGAGCGGCGATCCATGCGTCCTGCTCGCGGGCGTGGAGTCGGAAAGACCTGCGCCCACCGAGGGGGAAGTCTTCGAGAGGCCTCGCCTCGTCCATCTGCTCGCGGGTCGCGGGCAGGAACAGGATGTCGGGCACCCGCAGGCGACGACGACGGCCAGCGGCCGACCTGGAGGCACGGATGCGCTCCCCCTCGACCTCGAAGCTGTTGCGCGGATCAGTGCGAACCACGCGGAGCAGTTCGTCTAAGCCCACGGCGTTCCGCATGAGTCGGCTGACGGCCTTGGACACCTGGCGTTGGTCGAACCAACCCTCAGCGTCGGCCTGAAGCCGGCCCACGTCCGGACGGTGGCGGAGGAGGAAAGCGAGCGTCTTGCGCAGACGCAACGGATCGATGGCCAATGCGGCTCTCGAAGACGATAGACCCGTACACCATGGCCCCCTGCTGGGGGCGTGTCAAGCCGCCGACTCCCCCATGTCGCCCATGAAGCGGAAGGTCCACAGGGGCAACAAGAACCACAGCTGAGTGGCCGCCAGGCTCACGCCCAGCAAGTCACCGCCCCAGGCCACGGCGCAGATCGCCAGCGCCAGCACGGCGACCACCAGCGTACCCGCCGCCGCTATCAGGGCGCTCCGAACCGGGAGCAAGCCCTCGCTGAGCAGCCCGCCGTGGTGTCGCGCGGCCTTTCCGCGCTGCCAGCTCCGGTGGGCCAGGACTCGATAGCCCAGCCGAGCCGACGCGATGAGCCCGACGCTGCCTGCCAGAGCAGCCAGCAGCACCACGGGGCGTAGCGGGTCCCACTGACCGTACCATCCGACATAGGCGAAGACGGACACGAAGGCGATGGCCACCGCTGGAATCAGCCCGCCGAAGCAGAGTCGGATCCAACGGGTGGCCATGGGGGGCACCTTGGCGGCGTCGGTGGCGCCCTGGAAGTGACGTCGCTCCTCGCCTTCGTCATAGGCGTACTCGATGCGCTCGGGGATCAACTCCACACCCAGGAACTGCTGCAGGGTGGAGCCCTCGGGGAGCCATGGCAGGATCTCCATGCGGCGCTCGTGGGCACTGGCCCCCCCGGTGTCGATGGCCCTGCCCTGTATGCGCACCGAGTAGTGGACGGCGCCTCCCTGGATGTGCAGATCGACCCTGGGATCACGATCCAGGGCGACCCGAAAGGGGGATCGCCGCGGCACGAAGAGCAGCAGCATGTCGTCGAAGGGGGCGGCATGCACGCTGACCGACACGCGCGCCAAGCCCGACCCGCAGGAGACCTGCAGCGGGCCGTGCAAGGCCAAGATCCGAGTGATGGGCTCGGGGATCAGGGTGCTCGGCGGTGTGCGACGTCGGGCCATGCCTGGGAGTCTACCCCACGCTCTTCTCAGCCCACAGGCGCAACTCCAGACCGTCGATGTCGATGGCCGGAGCATCCTCGGGCGCCTCGAGCAGCTCGACCGCCAGGGTCTCCTTGGCCACGTAGTCCCAGAAGCGGCGCACCGACGCCACCAGCTGGGGATCGCCGCCCAGCCCGACGCGGATGCGGTCGGCGTAGCCCAGGTCCAGATCCTTGCGGAGTCCCTGGATGCGGCTGACCACCTCACGGCTCAGGCCTTCCTCGCGCAGGTCGTCGTTCAGCTCGGTGCTCAGGGCCACAAGCGCCAGGCGAGAGCCAGCGGCCTGGAAGGCGCCGCGGGGTTCCACCTCGATCATCACGTCTTCCTCGGTCAGCACCACCCGGCCGCTGGGCAGGTCCAGCTCCAGGCCGCCGCCCAGCACCTGCCGACGCAGCTCAGCGCCGGGCATGGAGCCCAGCAGGGCGGCGCAGGCCTTCATGTCCTTGCCCAGGCGCTTGCCGAGGGCGCGGAAGTTTGGCTTGACCTTGAACTCCACGAAGCGCTCGGGGTCCTCGGTGAAGCGGACCTCGCGCACGTTGAGCTCGTCCTCGAGGAGCGACGCCAAGGGCTGCAGGCGTGCAGCGCGGGCGGGGTCGGCCAGGACCACCTCGGCGGCCTCGAGGGGCTGGCGCACCCGCACACCGACCTTGGCCCGCGCAGCCAGGCCCAGGCTGGCCAGCTCGCGCACCAGCTCCATGTCCTCCGCCAGATCTGGGGCGAAGCGCTCGGGCTTGCGCTCAGGGAACGCGCAGTGGTGGACGCTGGCTGGAGACTCGACCCCAGGCGCGGTCACCAGGGAGCGGTAGAGCCCCTCGGCCATGAAGGGCACGAAGGGCGCGATGACCCGGGTGAGCTCCTCGAGCACCTCGTACAGGGTGTACAGCGCGTCGTCCAGATCGGGGCCCTCACCCCAGAACCGGCTGCGGCTGCGGCGAACGTACCAGTTGGACAGGCTGTCGACGAACTCCTGGATGGCCCGGGCAGCGTCGTAGATGAGCAGATCGTCCATGAAGCGGCTGACCCGCTCGATCACCCGGTCCAGCTCGTGCAGGACCCAGCGGTCCAACATGCAGCGCTCGCCCACCGCCCGCGGAGCTGGCTGGGTGGGGTCGAAGCCGGCCATGTTGGCGTAGATGGTGAAGAACTGGTGCACATTGCGCAGCCGGATCAGGAACTCGCGCTGCCCGTCGCGCACCGCCCGCAGGGACAGGCGGGTGTTGGACCAGGCCGGGCTGGCTGCGTAGAACAGCCAGCGGAAGGCGTCTGCGCCGGGGGGATCGAAGGGGGCATGGACCCACACCTGAGCCTCGAGGCCCATGGAGGCCAGGTCGTCGGGGTGCAGGTGGACGGTCTCTTTGGCGCTGACCTTGGCCTTGACCACGGTGAAGCTCCGACGCTCCCCCTGCTGCTCCGCCGAGAGCTCGATCTGGGCCCCCTTCTTCAGGTCCAGGCTGCGCACCTGGGAGTCCATCATGCCAAGCTGACCGGGCTTCAGGGAGGGATCGGCCAAGACATAGAGCTTGGTGAGCCCCATGATGACGAGGTCCGGAGGCAGGTAGTTGCCCTTGGACTTGGACTCCTTGCGGCCCTCGGAGTCGCAGACGTGCCCGAGCACGATGCAGTTCCGGTAGGGATGCGGGAAGGGCCGGTGCTCGAGGCCGTACTGGTCGCAGGTCTTCTCGTCGAAGAGCAGGGTGGAGATCATCAGCAGGGCGTAGAACCAGCCCCGGGTCTGATCCACCGCCTCGGAGATGAAGTCGGCGGGGAACGAGGCCGCGAACTCTTCGTGGCCCTTGTGGGGGAAGCCGTGCTGGGCGAAGGGCATACAGCCGGCGTCGAACCAGCAGTCGATGACCTCGGTGACCCGGTGCATGGTGCCGCCGCAGTGGGGGCAGGGCAGCTCGATGCCATCGACCCAGGGCTTGTGCACCTGGAGGTTGCGATCGACGCTGGGGTCGAAGGCGTCGGGGTTCAGCGCCAGGATGGCGTCGGCCGAGGGCGGCGCCACCTTGTGCTCGCAGCCACCGCACTCCCAGATGTTCAGCGGCGTGCCCCAGAAGCGCTCGCGGGACAGGGCCCAGTCTACGTTGTTGCGCAGGAAGTCGCCGAAGCGGCCCTCCTTGATGTGCTCGGGCAGCCAGTTGACCGCGGCGTTGTTGGCCAGGGCCTCGGCGTTCAGCGCCGTGGTCTTGATGAACCAGGCCGGCCGGGCGTACTGGATGAGGGGATCGGAGTCGGCGCGCCAGCAGAAGGGGTACTCGTGCTCGACCTTGGTGGCGGTGGCCAGCAGGCCACGGGCCTTCAGATCCTTGATGATGTCCGAGTCGCAGTCCTTGCAGAAGCGGCCCTCGAGGAACTCGGTGCCCGGCAGGAACTTGCCGTCGGGGCCCACCAGACAGAGGAAGCCCAGGCCGTTCTTCTTGGCGGTCGCGGAGTCTTCCTCGCCGAAGGCGGGCGCCTGGTGCACCACGCCCGTGCCCGTGCCCAGGGTGACGTAGTCGGCGGTGGTGACCACGTAGGCCAGGCCATCTTCGGGCTGGGCGAAGCTATACAGGGGCTCGTACTCGAGGCCCACCAGATCTTCGGCGGCCACCACCTTGACCACCTCGCCGCCGCCCAGCGCGTCCTTCAGATCCGGATGATCGACCAGACTCTCGGCCACGATCAGGGTCTCCTCGCCGACCCGCACGTAGGCGTAGCGGGCGCCTGGCTTGACCGCGAGGGCCACGTTGCTGGGCAGGGTCCAGGGGGTGGTGGTCCAGGCCATCAAGGAGACGCCGGGCTGGCCCACGACCCTGAAGCGGATGGTGATGGAGGGGTCCTTGACGGTCTTGTAGCCCAGGCCCACCTCGGCGGCGGACAGGGCGGTGCCACCCTGGGGCCACCACCACACCACCTTGTGGCCCTGGTAGAGCAGGCCCTTCTCGAAGAGGGAGGACAGGGCCCACCACACCGACTCCACGTAGGAGCGGTGGAAGGTGACATAGGCCTCGTCCAGATCGATCCAGAAGCCGATGCGCTCGGTGAGGGTCTCCCACTCCTTGACGTAGGTGAAGACGGACTCCATGCACTTGCGGTTGAAGTGCTCGAGCCCGTAGGCCTGGATGGCTTCCTTGCCGTGGATGCCCAGCGCCTTCTCGACCTCCACCTCGACCGGCAGCCCGTGGGTGTCCCAGCCCGCCTTGCGGGCCACGTGGTAGCCGCGCATGGTGAAGTACCGGGGCACCAGATCCTTGATCACGCGGGTGAGCACGTGGCCGTTGTGAGGCGTACCGTTCGCGGTGGGAGGGCCCTCGTAGAAGGTGTAGCGTGGGCGGCCGCGGGCCAGCTCGAGGCCCTGCTCGAAGATGCTCTCACGCTTCCAGTACGCGAGGACGTCAGCCTCGAGCTCTACGGTGGGGAGGAGCTTGGGGAAGGTATCGGTGGACATGGCGTACCATCTGGTGTTCTGAGGTTTGAGCGAAGTCGCCCCCTTAATCGATCGAGGGGGTAGCATGACGGCCACGGATCAGAGTTTGGCGCCCATCACGAAGCCCACGGAGCGCGCACCATGGACACCCTCGCCATCACCCTCGCCTGGGCCCTCGCCATGCTGGTGGCCGTCGCGGTCAACGCGCTGGGCTGGCGCTCCTGGTTCAACACCTTTCCCACCAAGCACGACCCGGTGCAGCGCGGCGCCGTGGATCTCCAGGGCAGCCCCGAGGAGGTCTCCATGCGCCTGGCGAAGCAGCTGGCCGCCAGCTCCGGCCCCGTGCTCGGCCGCATCCTCGAGGCCGACCACCGCACCGTGCGAGCCGAGCTCCGCCCCAACGTCTCCAGCCGCCGTGGAGACGGGTACAGCACCACGACGGCCTTGCTGGTCTGCCACATCGATGAGCGCATCGAGGGCTGCCGCGTGGAGTACAGCCTGGACCCCCGGGACCTGGGCCGCGGCCTGCGCACTGGCGCCGCGGCGATGCTCGGTCTAGGGGTGGTCGCCATCCTGGCGGCGGCGGTGATCTTCCCCGTGCTGGTCATCCCCAGCGAGAGCCTGGCCGTCCGCGGTCAGACCGCCCAGGTCTTCCAGCTGGCGCACTTCCTCTGGCCGCCCTTCCTGCTCACCCACCAGGCGCGCCGTACTCGCACCGCCCTCATGGACCACATCGGCGACCTGATGAGCAACCTGCCCTACGTGTAGATCAGGGCTGGGGCAGCCAGGTGGAGAGCCAGACGATCCAGGTGAACTCGCTGAGATCGGTCGGAGCCGCCACTGTCAGCCAACCCACGCCCTTGACATCGCGCAGGGGATGCAGGGCCAAGCCCATGGCGGCGGACCAGCCCCCCACGAACTGGTGCTCGGGTGCGTAGCCGCAGTCTGCCCCGGCACGCAGCAGCACAGCCCGGGGCCGCAGCCACGCAGGCCCTGGCAGGCGGCCGGTGGGGACGACATGCTCGACCTCGATGCGCCCGGTGGCCGTGCGGTAGGTGGGGTAGGCGTCCATCTCCATCCAGCGCACCCCCACGGGGCCTCCCATGGACAGGATGCGCTGGGGCAACGAGTCGGACACGTAGCGGGCGCGGCCGAAGGGCAGCAGGTACCAGCGCGGCGAGAGCTCGAGGCGCTGCTCCCAGCCGATCCAACCATCCAGGCCCAGCTGCCGCTCGGGGATCAGCCGAGCCAGACCGCGGAAGCCGCCCAGCTCTCCATCCACCCACAGCCCCGTCTCTCGGCTACCCCTGTAGTCGAGCCCGGGCTGCTGCTGGTCGGGCCCCATGACGCTGCCGGGGTTCCAGGCCACCAGGGGGCCAGCGTTGATCCGCAGCAAGCGCTGACGCACACGGGCGTAGCCGAGGCCCAGGCGGGCCTCCACAAGGCCCGAGGGCATGGCCTCGAGGCCCATCACCAGCTCCCCACGGTCCACTGGCGCGTACAGCGCGAAGGTGCCGATCACCCAGGGCCAGGTGTCCAGCAGGGGCATGGGAAAGCCACCGTACAGGTCCGCGCGGCCGTAGGCCTTGGTGGTCTCGACGGGCTGCGGTTCGGGGGGCGAGGGCGCGCTGTCAGCGGGCGGAGTCGACTCCCCAGCATCGGACGCCACCAAGGTCGGCGCCGGGCCGGCACCGAGGGCGGGCGTGGCCGCCAGAGCGTCGAGCCCGCGGCAGCAGCGTGGCCACCACTTTGGCGCCCAGCCCGTAGGGCGCAGGGAGTCCAGCATGGCCACCGACCGCAGCAGGGCCTCGTGGTCCCAGCCATCCTCCCGCTGCAGCAGCCACAGGGCCATGGCGAAGACCTGCAGCTGCTCGTCCACGGACGCCGAGGGTAGGCGGGGGTGAAGCACCAGGCGGCCGCCCTCGATCCAGTACAGCTTGGGGATGCTGCGACGCTCGACCTCCAGCCGGTAGGGGCCGCCCGCCGGGAGCAGCGGCGCCAGGCCTTGGGCGAGCCACAGGGCAGTGGACTCGGCCCGCGCCGCTCCAGGCTGGTCGTACAGCGCCACCTCGAGCTGGCCCGACCGCACCACCAGGGGGACCTGCGCGCCGGCGCCCCGCGGGTGCAGCAGCGCAAAACAGAGCAGTACGGGGACGAGGAGACGGAGGAGCATGGCCGCGCATGAGGTTATCCCCGCACCTCTCCCCTCGCCCACGGATGCCTCTATGACCGCTCTGCTCCTGCTCATCCTCGGCTCCGCCATCAGCCACGCCGACGACGGCGCGCCCCCCTGCCCCGAGCTCTGCACCCAGGCTGGCAAGGACCAGGCCTGGTGCCAGGCCCTGTGCGAGCAACTCCAGCCAGCGGTCCAAGACGAGCCCCCCGATTTCTGGGCAGGCCGCGTCCATCCTCGCCACATCTGGGACCCCACCTACCTCAGCTCCCCGCGCCTCTCGCCGGACGGTCAGCGGGTGGCCTATGTGCGCCGTATCGCCGACTGGGACGCCGGTTCCAAGCGCTACGAGGTCTGGGTGGCCAGCGCCGACGGCAGCGATGATCTGGCCTGGTCCACCGAGAGCGCCAACGCCACCCACCCTCGCTGGTCTCCCGACGGCGCCCGCCTGGCGTTCCTGTCCAACCGGCTCGAGGGCGGCGATCAGGTCTTCGCCATGGCCACCAGCGGTGGCGAGGCCAGGGCCATCACCGAGCTCGAAGGCGGTGTGCAGCGCTTCGAGTGGATGCCCGACGGCCGTCGCCTGGCGGTGCAGGCCCGGTGCGAGCCGAGCGACGCTGAGCAGGCAGCCGAGGACGCTGGCATCGAGGCCTACAGCTACGACCACACCGGCCGCAACAGCCGGCTCGGCCTGTTCGACCCCGACGCCGAGCAGGAGCCCGTCACCTGGGTCACCGACTGCACCAGGCATGTCGTCGACTTCGCGTTCTCGAGTGACGGACGCCTCGCCCTGCACAGCGCTGACGGCCCCGGCATCTACCACACCATGCTCCACTCCCAGCTCGAAGTGCTGGATCTGGGCCGCGGCGTCACCTGGACCTGGCACGGTGCCGACTTCCACGGCCACTCGCTGGACGGTCTGGCCTGGAACCCCGCTGGCACGCTACTGGCCTTCCAGACCTACGAGGGCACCCTGTCGATGACCAACGCGCTGGTGGTCGTGGACCCGAGCAGCGACACCCACCGCGCGGTGAGCGATGTGGAGACCGACACCCTGGCCGGCTTCACCTGGGCCGACGACAAGAGCCTGCTGTTCGTCTCTCTGCTGGACGCCCGCGGGCAGATCTACCGCGTAGGCGCCGATGGCCGCGGGCGCAACGCGATCACCGAAGAGACCGCGTTGATGGGCCAGCTGCACGCAGCCGCGGGGCGCTGGGTGGGACGCCGATCCACACGCACCAACCCCGGCGACCTCGTGGTGGGCAAGGTCAAGGGTCAGGCTGCCCTGGTGCAGCTCACCGACGCCAACCCCGATCTCGGCGAGCGCTTGCCCATCGGCGAGGTGCAGCTGGTCAGCTGGAGCGCCAGCGACGGCGCCGAGATCCAGGGAGTGCTCACCCTGCCCGTGGCCGGCGAGGCCCCCTACCCCCTCATGCTGTGGCCCCACGGCGGACCCGATTCCTGCGTCACCCTGTCGTGGCGGCGCTGGGCCAGCTTCTTCGCGGCCAATGGCTGGGCCGTCTTCGAGCCGAACTTCCGCGGCAGCACCGGCTACGGACGCGCCTTCTACCAGGCCAACCGGGGCGAGCTGGGCCACGTGGACCTGGACGACACCCTGACCGGGGTCCGGGCCCTGGTCGAGCGCGGCATGGCCGACGGCGAGCGCCTGGTGGTGGGCGGCATCTCCTACGGCGGCTCCATGGGCGGCCACATCCTGGCCGCCACCGACGAGTTCGACGCCATCGTCGTGGTGGCCGGCGTCAGCGACGCGGTGAGCAACTACGGCCTCAGCGACGTGAACCACGGGGTCGCGGCCCAGTGGGAGTTCCAGGGCGACCCCGTACACCAGCCCGAGAACTTCGTGCGCTCCTCCGCCATCTACAACCTCGAGGTCGCCACCACCCCCACCCTGATCATGCACGGCGAAGACGACGCCCGGGTGGACGTGGCCCAAGCCAAGCAGCTGTACCGGGCGCTGGTGGCCAAGGGCACCGAGACCGAGCTCATCATCTACCCCCACGAAGGCCACGGCGTGGGCCGCACCCCCGCCCACCTCGAGGACCACCTGCGCCGCTGGCTCGAGTGGTATGAGGGGCACGGGGATGAAGAGGACGAGTAGCCCCCGAGACCTCGCGCCCGAACGCAGTGGAAGACTTCACGTCCTCCCGCACCCACCACAGCGGCACCACCCAGGGGGCACCGAAGGCGCCTGTTCCCGATGGGGTCATCGGCGCACGCACCACAGGCCACAGGCCATTGCAGGCACTCCTGATCTCCCCCGAAGAATGTGGATGGTGGCTTGGGGCGGACTTGAACCGCCGACACCACGGGTATGAACCATGTGCTCTGACCAACTGAGCTACCAAGCCACAAGCGCCGCGCTTCTAACGCGGCGTGCCTAGCTGTCAACGCTATTCCACATACCTCAGCAGCGTAATCACAGCCCCCGTCGAGAACGCCACCGCAGCCAGCCCCAGCAGCGCTGGCCCGCGCAGCCGCCCCACCGCCCTGCGCATCAGCGCCACCTCGTCTTCATCCAGCGGAGACGCCGTCTCCCACTTCGACGGCAGCCACCCCCACGCCAGCAGCCCGACGACGAAGTCCGGCTTGCAGAACAGGATGAACACCGCCAGCGCGCAGCCCATATCCAGGGCGAGCAGCAGGCCCTGTATGAACCCGGCCACGGCGGCTCTACTCGGGGCCTAGCTCGCGCTTCACGAGCTGCAGGTTGCGAGAGATGGCGTCGGCGTAGGAGCTGTCGGGGTAGTCCGCCAGCAGGCCCGCGAGGACCGCGACCACCTGCTCGAGGCCCTGTCGACGGGCATCGGCATCCTGCTCCCCGCGGGCAGCCAGGAAGAGCTTGCCTGCGCGCTCGCGCTCGGTGTGAACCCAGCCATCGACAGCCTCGCTGCGGAGCGTGGCGAGCTGTTCGTCGGGCTCGCCGTCGTCGCCAGCGGCCTGCAGCTCCTGGGTGAGCTGGTCGAGCAGCTGAATGGCCTGGTGGTAGTCACCCTTCGCCAGCGCCTCGCGCGCCCCGACAAGCCCCTCGTCGCGCGTAGCCTCGAGGTTGCGATCGGGGGTCTCGGTCTCGGGCGGGGCGTCGCTGTCGGGATCGCCCAGAGTTGGTGATAGCGGAGCGCTGTCGTCCAGCGCCTCCTCGATCATAGGCACCACCACGGGGATGCCGTCGTCGATAATCTCCACCGAGGGCGGCGCTGAGTCGACGGGCACCATCAGCCCGAAGCCTTCGAGCCCCTCGTCGCCCCGCCAGCGCTCTTCCACCGCCAGGATGGCCTCGAGGTAGACCACCAGATCACGCTGGGCCTCGGGGGTCCAGGTGCGGCAACGGCGCAACAGAGAGCGCAGCGCCTCGAGCCTCGACGCCCTGTCCGCGTCCTGGTTTTCGTCCATCAGCATCAGCAGACGAGCTTCGAGGCCCGTCAGGTCGCCCATGGGAGAGGCGGCTCGCGAGGCCTCGGACATGGATGTCTGAGGAGTCTCGCCGTAGGGCACGACGCAACCACTCAGGATCGCCAACAGGAGGAGCAGCTTCATAGACGCTGAGTAACTCACCACTGGCGGACCGGAACAGCGCCCGAGGCCAGGCCGTCCAGGTGAGTGGGAGCCGGCGGCTGCGGGAGCCGTCGCCCCCGCCGCAGTGAGAGATGCTGGCATGGAGCGCTCCTACTCGATCTCGTCCCAGATGCTGCCCGACGCGCCCTCGTCCTCCGAAGGCTGCTCCAGGACCTCGGCCTCGACGCCCTCGATGAGCGACGCCACGGGCTGGTTCCAGGCCGCCTGCTCACTCCAGGAGATGTCCGGTGGGGGCTCCACAGGCACGAAGCGACGGGCTGGGGGCCGGCTGGGATCCGGAGCCAGGATGCTGCGTTCCTGCTCGGGGTCCTCCACCGGCAGGCCGGAGCCGGCCTCGACCGCGTGACGGACCATGCCCTTGGGCGGCGGGAAGCCGAGCTCATCGGGCAGCGACCTGCCGCCGTCCAGCAAGCCGGCCTCGGCCAGGCCCTGGGCCGTCGCGATCCATGCGGGCAGGGCTCCGCTGGCGCCGGAGACGCGCAAGGTCCCCCGCTTCATGGGACGGTTGTCGTCGAAGCCCACGTAGGAAGCCAGGGTGTAGCTGACGGACGGGTCCAAGCCCTCCTCGCCGGCCACGGGCACGATGCCCACGAAGGCGGCGTTCTTGTACTCGTTCGTGGTGCCGGTCTTGCCCATCAAGGGCCAGCTGCGCCCCTGGACCTGGACCGTGCCCAGGGCTCGCCGCCCGGTGCCCCACTCGACCACGTTGGCCAACACGTCGGCCACCAGCAGGCCCGGGGTGGGGTCCACCACCTGGATCCTGCGTGCATCGGCGCGGTAGACCACCGCCCCGTCACGGTCCCGAATCTCCTGGATGAGCAAGGTGGCGTCGGCGCTGGCGTCGAGCTTCTCGGAGCTTCGCAGCCCGGGGACTGTGCCCTCGGTGAAGACCTTGCCCGGGAAGCGCCAGGTGGAACCTTCGAGGAAGCCCTGGTAGAGCCCGGCAGCCTCCACCAGCGAGATCTCCGTGGCGCCCAAGGGCATGGAGAGCACCGGCGGGAGCTCGGCCTGCACACCCATGGACCGCGCCAGCAGGGCCAGGTAGCGCATGGCGACCATGCGCTCGAAGTCCACATGGCGGTACAGAAGCTCCGGCTCCCAGGGGTCCTGATCTCCGCGCTCGGCCACCTCTGCGTCCAGCGCCGCGCGCAGGGACCGGATGGTCGAGAGGTGCAGCACGCCGTCCACCAACAGATCGGCGGCGCCGTTCGAGGCGGCCAGCTCCAGCCACGCCGCCAAGGCCTCGGGGTCGTCGATGACGTCGGCCAGGGAATTCAGCTCACCCTGAGGGTCGGAGCTGCACAGCACCGCGCCATCGGCCTCGCGTAGGTGGAGCCAGCCCACATCGTCCCGGGTGACACCCTCGAGCTCGTAGTCGTTCAAGGCCAGGTCGATGGGCGTGCCCAGGCGGGCGAGCTGCTGCTCGCAGACATGAGTGTGGGTCTCGAGTCGCAGGAAGTTGCGGTCCAGAGCCTGCAGCCTGGCCTTGCGCTCGGTACCCCCGTACTTGCGGACAACCCGCTTGCGCTCGGCCTCGAAGCCTCGTCCGAACTGCAGGGTCCGGAGGTCGAAGGCGTCCTCGGGGTGGCCGCTGAAGGCCAGGTCGCCCAGGGCCACGCCCTTCGCTTCGTCGAAGAGCGCCTCCGGGATGCGGCTCTCCAGCGCGATGATCCCGTACTGATCCCGGATGCGGGCGATGTAGTCCATGCGTTCCTCGCCCTTCTGCTGGGCGAGGCCCGTCAGCTCGGCCAGGCGCCGCACCTGCTCGGGGTTGAGCCGGTCGATGAGGTGGTAGAGCAGCCAGATGCTCGCCAGGTTCTCGCTGCGGGTGCCCGCCCAGGCCAAGGTGACGGCGGGCTCGGGATCGTGATCGGGACGGGGGTAGTACCAGGTGCCCTCGAAGGGGAAGACGTTGCGCCGGTTGTCCAGGATGTCGTCGGGTTCCCAGCCTAGCTGCAGGGCCGCGTGGTAGACCAGCGGCTTCCAGGTGGACCCCAGCTGCCGCTGGGCCTGGGTGGCGCGGTTGAAGTTGCGGTTGTCGTTGCCGCCCACCATGGCCTCGATGCGGCCCTGGCGCAGCAGCACCACCCCGCCCTGCAGCTCGGTGCTGGCCTCGAGATCGCAGATCAGGCCTTCCTCGCCATCCTCGCGCACCGAGGCGCGCACGACCGTGCCCTTGGGCAGGCCCGCGAGCAAGCTGGCGATGTCCTCGTCCCGGGCGCCTCGCCGGTGGTTGGCCTCCTTGGACCTGCGCAGCACCTCGGCCGCACGCTCCAGACCGGCGCGGTCCACCGTGCAGCTCACCCTGCCGTCCACTGCGCCTGACCCGCGCACCAGGGGAGCCCCGCCCAGGTCCAGATCGAGCGCCCGACTCCCGCCCTTGCCGCGGGCACCCTGGACCACGGCCGAGAGGAAGCTGCGCACCGCAGGACGCCCAGGCAACGGACCGGACTGAGCCTGGTCGGCGGGCAGCCGAAAGGCCTCCACCCCCGCGCCATCCATGTATGGGCCCAGCTCGCTCAGGTGGTGCCAGAGTCCATACACCGCGGCCCGCTGGGCATCGCGGTCCAGGGTCGTCACGATCTGCAGGCCAGCCGTGGAGGGGTTGTCGATGCCTGCCTTGGCGAAGACCTCGGGGAAGGGGTGTCGGGCCAGGGCGGTCTCCACCGCATCCAGCAACACCGAGCGCTCGTAGCGGAAGGTGCCCCGCTCGAAGGGGATGGGGCGACCCACCGTGGCCTGGTAGCGCTCTGGGGTGATGGCGCCCGTCTCGACCATGCGCCCCAGCACGTAGTCGGTGCGGTCTTGGGCCGCCTGCCGAGCCGCCAGGCGCTTCTCCTCGGTGGCTCCAGAGAAGGGGTTGTAGCGCGCGGGAGCCTTGACCATGCCCGCCAGGAACGCGCACTCCTGCAGCCCCAGCTGCGACACGTCGCGGTCAAAGAAGTAGCGGGACGCGATGCCCAGCCCGCGGCCGTTGCCGGAGACATGGAACTGGTTGAGGTAGAACTCGAGGATCTCTTCCTTGGAGTAGTGGGCCTCGAGGCGCAGCGCGTTGGCCAGCTCCTTGAGCTTGCTGCGCATGGAGCGATCGGGTCGGTAGTACAGGTTCTTGGCGGTCTGCTGGGTGAGGGTGGACCCCCCGGCGACCACGGACCCGGCCTGTGCGTTCCTGACCATCGCGCGGGCGATGCCCATGGGGTCCACACCGTAGTGGTCGAAGTAGCGCTTGTCCTCAGACGCCACGATGGCCTGGACGCAGGCCTCGGGGATGGCGTCATAGGGGACGTACTCCCGGTGTTCCTGGGCGAAGAACACGCCGATGCGCGTGCTGCCGTCGCTGTAGTAGACCGGGCTCTCTTCGGAGATCACCGCCAGGATGTACTCCCTGGAGATGTGCTCGCCGGGATCGACCACCACGTGCTGGTGGTAGAGCCACGCGGCGGCGGCGGCGCCCACCAGGGTGGCCGCGAGAGCGGTCAGGGTCAGTCTCATCAGCCAGCGCTTCATTGGGTCTCTCCAGGGGCGCGCCCCTCATCGGCCAGGTCTCGCAGCAAGGCGGTCATGGCGTCGCAGCTTCGCTGCCAGGTCATCGCGGCGGCCGCCTCCCGGCAACGCCCGGGCAAGGCCGGGTCATCCAGGGCGCGGGCGAGGGCCGCGGCGAAGCCACTCGCGTCATGGGGGTCCTGGACCACGAGCCAGGGCTCCGGCAGAAACTCCGCCGCACCGTTGGCCCCGCTGGTGATGGCGGGGACGCCAGCGGCCATAGCCTCGAGCACCGCGTTGGCGGCGCTGTCGTAGCGGGTTGGCAGCATCAGGGCGTCGGCAGCGGCCAGCCAGCGCTCCGGGTCCGGCCGCGCGCCCAGCAGCTCGAGCCTCAGGCCGAGCCCGGAGGCCATGCGCCGATATCGGGCGGTGCCACGGTCGCCTCCGACGGCGACCAGCACAGCCCCTTCCAGCGCGGAGACGGCGCGAATGGCGGTCTCCAGTCCCTTGCGGGCGAAGCCGGCACCCAAGAAGAGCACCAGGGGAACGTGCTCATCCAGGCCCAAGCTCGCCCGCAGCTCCCGGCAGGCCTCGCGGTCTGGTCGGAAGTGATCGCAGTCCACACCGTTGGGGATCACCGCCAGGCGCTCGGGCGCCAGCCCGTAGCGGTCCACCAGCTGCCGCCCCGGCAGCCCCGCGTTGGCCACCACCCGGCGGGCACCCAACACCACGGCCCGGTCCAGGGCCAGCTCCCGATGATGCCTGACGGACCAGCGCCAGCCGGGGACCGTGTCCAGGTAGGCCGCGTGGCAGCCACCCCCGGCGCGGTACACGTCCAGGCCCGGGATCCGCCCCAGAGCCAGCGACGCATCGGGGGCGAGCCCCTCGACCGCCCGCCGGGCGACCCGCGCGAAGGCGCCCATGGTGTACCAGCTGCCCAGGCGCGGCACCGCCTGAGGGTACAGCCGCAGGGCTCCCCCGAGCCAGGGCTCGAGCTTGGACTCGACGCTGTGCTCCATGCAGACCACGCACACCTCGTGGCCAGCAGTGAGCAAGGATCGCGCCAGGGCGCTGGCGTAGCGGCCCGTGCCCCCATCGGGCGCGAACCTGCGCAGGGCGAAGGCGATCTTCACCGCGTCACCCCAGCGGGGGCGCCGACCAGGGCCGCGCTACGATCCATCGCAGCCCCGCTGCGATCCGTCGCGGCGCTGGGCCTGCCACAGGCGCCGCCACTTGAGGGCCGTGTAGCGGGCACCCATCCACGCCACCCGCAGCCCCGCCCCTCCATCCACGAAGCCCCCCTGCAGCAGATAGCCGCGGACGAAGCGCCACGGAGGCCGAAGGGCCACATCCCACCAGCAGGCCCGGGCGTCGGTGACCTCGACGAAGCGCCGCGTGTACCGATCGATGGTGGCGACGTGCTCAGCCGCGTCGCGGTAGGGGTGGTGGTCGAGATCCCCATCCAGGCGGGCTGTGGGGCCATCCACCTCGAGCCGATCGTGGGGGTCCACCCCAACCCAGCGGGCCGTGTCCCGTCGCACCAGGCGCAGCCGACGGTCGGGATACCAGCCCCCAGCCCGCAGGGGGTGCCCAAGGTAGTGGTTGCGGCGTGGGATCTCGAAGCCGGCCATCGCGGGCTCCTGGGCCATCACAGCGATGATGGAGGCGGCCAGGGCCGGGCTGACGCGCTCGTCAGCGTCGATGGAGAGCACCCAGGCGTGCTCGGCATCCCGCAGACCGCGGTTCTTCTGCGCCACATGGCCGGGCCAGTCCGTCTCGATCACGCGGACACCCAGCGCCCGCGCCACCGCCACGGTGTCGTCCGCGCTGCCCGAGTCCAACACCAGGATCTCGTCGGCGAACCCCACCGAGCGGATGGCCTCGGGCAGGCGGTCCGCCTCGTCGCGGGCGATGATGACGACGGAGAGTGGGGGCATGGGGCGACTGCCTCGCGGCGCGGAGTCCCCTCCTATCCCACGGGGGCCCACATTCCGCCCACCCTCTTGACACCCCCCCGTCATCAAATAGATGGGTGGCTGCTTTGACAGTGGTGTGGCGACGTAGCCAAGTGGTCTAAGGCAGAGGTTTGCAAAACCTCCATTTCACCGGTTCGACTCCGGTCGTCGCCTCCACCCATTGCCCTCCTTCCCAGCCGGATGCCATTCACCGGATGGATGAACTCGCCCGGAGGGTGGGTCCTGGACACTGTCCAAGCCTGCACGAGTGGCTATACTCACGCCTCCGCACGCAGCCGTTGACGAGGCAGACGCATGCTCGAAGAAAGCCTTCTGACCTTCGCCCTGGGCGGCGCCGAGTGGGTGCTGTGGCTCCTGGTGGCGCTCTCCGTGGCATGCCTGGCCGTGTCCATCGAGCGCGCCATCGGTGCCTTCATCCACCACACGCCCTCGGCCCCCCTGCACGAGGCCCTCCGCAGCTTCGGAGCTTCGAACGATCTCCCCACGCTGCGCAGCCGCCTGAGCGAGCTCCGCGGCAGCGCGGCCCGCGTGCTGCTGGCGGGCGCCAGCCGCGCCGAGCAGGGCATCGGATCGGTCGAAGAAGGCCTCCTGGCCGCCACCACCCGGGAGCGCATCCGCATGGAGCGCCTGCTGGCCATCCTGGGCACCACCGGCGCCAACGCTCCCTTCATCGGGCTGTTCGGCACGGTGCTGGGCATCATCAAGGCCTTCCACGAGCTGGCCGAGAACCAGGCCGAGGCTGCCAGCGCGGTCATGGCCGGCATCTCCGAGGCCCTGGTCGCCACCGCCATCGGGCTGATGGTCGCCATCCCCGCGGTGGTCCTCTACAACATCTTCCTGCGCACCAACAAGCGCGCGCTCTCCAACATCGACGCCTTGGCCCACGTCCTGCTGGCCCAGCTCAAGGCCGAGGGCCAGCCCCTCTCCCAGAAGTAGGGGGGCGGCCGTGGGAGTCAAGCTCGACGGTGGTGATGACGACGTCATCAGCGACATCAACATCACGCCCTTCGTGGACATCATCCTGGTGGTGTTGATCATCTTCATGGTCACCGCCACCTACATCGTCGCGCCCTCCATCAAGGTCACCTTGCCCGACGCCGCCACCGGCGACGGCACCGAAGAGTCCTCCCTGGGCCTCACGCTGGCGGCCGACGGCAGCCTCTACCTCAACGGCGAAGAGGTGAGCGAGCTCAAGCTCCGCGCGGTGATCCAGGAGGAGCGATCCCGCAACAAAGACGTCGTCTGCCTGATCGCCGCTGACAAGACCGTGATGCACGGTGATGTGGTCGGCCTGATCGATCTGGTCAAGCAAGAAGGCGTGGCGCGCTTCGCCATCAACATCGAGCCCGTGGACCTCCCGGGCCGGGCCGTCCCTGTCCAGGACCCATGAGCTCCCCCTCCTACGACGACCTGCTGGCCCCCACGCCCACCTGGCAGCGGTGGATCCAGGTGGTCGCCCTGCCCGCCAGCGTGGTGGTCCACGTCGTCCTGGCCATCATCGTCCTCAGCCGGCCCCCGCCGGCCGAGGCCATGTCCACCTGGGTCGAGATGGCGGTGATCGAGGCGCCCGAGCCACCGCCGGCAACCCCTGAGCCCGAGCCCGAGCCCGAGCAGAAACAGAAGCCTCCCCCTCGGCCCGAGCTCGACGCCGTGGCCTTCGAGGACACCGTACCCGTCGAGGACGCCCCCCCCGAGCCGCAGCCCCAGGAGCGCCGGGTGGTGCGTCGGGTCCAGGGCCTCTCGGCCAGCTCCTTCGCCGAAGGCGGCGGCACCGGTGTGTCCGTGCGCCGGGGCAACACCACCGCCGCCGCCGCCTCCGACGACACCCTGGATCTCGGCGCCGAGGACGAGTTCGTGCTGCTGCCGGTCTCTTCGGTCACCACTCAGCCCAAGAACTGCACCCGCCCGCCGGTGGACGTCCCCAAGGAAGCCATCGACGCCGAGTACGAGGGCACACTGCGCATGACCCTCGACCTTGACGATAATGGCAAGGTGTTCAGGGTTCACTTCATGGACCGAGCCGAGTACGGCGTCGAGGATGCCTGCCAGGCCGCGGCGCTGGCCATGCGCTGCAAGCCGGCCAAGAAGGACGGTGTCCCGGTTTCGGTTACCGGTATGCCTCACCGCTGCACCATCAAGGCCCTGGACTGATGCTCGCCCTGCTCTCCCTCACCCTCCTCCTCGGCGCCGTCGAGCCTGCGCTGGCTCAGCAGCCGCCCGAGGTCACGCCCGAGGCCGCAGCCGCCCCCGACACCGCGCAGGAAGAGCTCCCTCCCCTGGTGAAGGAACCCGAGCTGCTCGAGTTTGTCCAGGCGCCCTACCCCCAGGCCGCCCGTGAGGCCTCCATCGAGGGCACCGTCTACCTCGCCGTCGAGATCGACGAGGCCGGCCGGGTGGTGGACGTCGAGGTGCTCGAGCCCGTGGGCCACGGCTTCGACGAGGCCGCCCTCGAGGCCGTACAGCGGTTCCGATTCAGCCCCGCCGAGGACGAGCTGGGGCCCGTCCCCGTGATCATCGAGTTCGCCTACGGCTTCGTGTTGGACGCCGACAGCGTCGAAGGCGCGGTGGCCGAGCAGACCGACGACGACCAGCCCGCCGCTGAGCTGCCCGTGACCCTCGAGGGCCACCTGCAGGAGATGGGCACCCGCCGAGACCTGCCCGACTTCCCGGTGCTGCTGCCCGATCTCGATCTGCTGACCACCACGGACGCCGAAGGCAAGTTCGCGTTCCGGGGCGTCCCCCCCGGCGCGCACACCCTCCAGGCGGTCCTCACCGGCTTCGACCGCATCGAGCGCGAGGTCGAGGTGGCCGAGGGGCAGGTCACCTCCCTCGAGCTCTGGGTCCGCAACCAGAGCTACCGCGAGGACGAGCTGGTGGGGGTCTACCGGCGCGAAAAAGAAGAGGTCACCCGCCGCACCCTGAGCGTGCAGGAGGTGCGCCGCGTGCCCGGCACCTTCGGCGATCCGGTGCGCGTGATCCAGTCCCTGCCCGGCGCCGCCCGCGCCCCCTTCGGCCTGGGGCTGCTGGTGATCCGCGGGGCGAACCCCGAGGACTCCGCCGTCTATGTCGATGGCATCCGCATCCCGCTGATCTACCACCTCGACGGCATCCGTTCGGTCATCAACCAGAACCTCATCGAGGCCGTGGACTACCTGCCCGGCGGCTACGGCGTGCGCTACGGCCGCAGCCTGGGCGGGGCCATCGACGTGCGCACCAAGCGCGACTACCTCGAAGACGGCCACGAGCTGAAGTGGACCACCGACGTGCTGCACTCCGGGGGCCTGCTCTCGGGGCGGCTGGGCAAAGAACCCGAGAAGCAGTGGGGCTACGCCCTGGGGGCGCGCCGCAGCTACCTCGACCTGATCATCCCCTTCTTCACCAAGAACTCGGGCTTCACCATCAAGCCTCGCTGGTTCGACTACCAGCTCAAGCTGGACCGCCTCGAGACCCCTGCCGGTGGACGCCTGGGGGTCTTCCTGTTCGGCTTCCAGGACATCATGCGGGTCTCGACCCCCGACGACGTGGCCCAGGGCACCGACCAGGACACCCAGGGCGACGTGGACATCCTCTACTCCACCCACCGCATGATGCTGGACTGGGAGCGCCCCCTGGGCGAGAAGCTGGACCTGCGCATGACCCCCAGCCTGGGCCTGGACATCAACCAGGGCAACTTCGGCGGGTCCCTGAGCGGCGGCCAATACACCCTGCTCTTCGAGCTGCGCACCGAGCTTCCCTGGGAGATCTCCGACAAGCTGACCATCACCCCGGGCACCGACTTCATCGGCGGGCCCTGGGGCTTCGACGTCGCCCTGCCCTTCAACCCCGAGATCGCCGCGTCCTATGACCCCATCGGGGAGCGTGAGGACTGGTCCATCGACGACGGCGGCTGGGCCTGGGGCCCCGATCTCTACATCGACGCCGACATCCGCCCCCTGAAGGACCCCGAGCGCTTGCTCATCACCCCCGGGCTGCGCTGGACCTACGCCTGGATTCCGGGAGAGTACTACGGCGGCGGCTGGGACCCGCGCCTCGCGGTGCGCTGGCTGCCGTGGGAACGCTCGGTGTTCAAGTCCTCCCTGGGCATCTACCACCAGACCCCCATGCCCTACGAGATGTATCGGCCGGACGACGTGGTCCTCCAGATGGACTTCGAGCGAGCCACCAGCGCCACGGTGGGCTGGGAACAGAGCGCAGGTCAGGCCTGGACCGGCGACATCGAGCTGTTCTACAAGCACCTCGATCAGCTGCTGGTGATGAACAGCCAGTTCACCTCCCTGGACGACCCGTACTTCGAGAACGGCGGCCTGGGCCGCGTCTACGGCCTCGAGGTGATGATCAAGCGGGCGGCCGTCGACCGGTTCTTCGGCTGGATCTCCTACACCCTCTCCAAGTCCGAGCGCATCGACTACCCCGACGATCCCGACGACGAGTGGTACGCCTTCGACTTCGACCAGACCCACATCCTGGTCCTGGTGGGCGGCGTGCAGCTGCCCTACGACTTCGAGGTCTCCACCCGCATCCAGTACGTCAGCGGCAACCCCTGGACCCCGGCGGCCGGCGGGATCTACGACGTCGACCAGGGCTACTACTGGTCATACAGCACCGCTAAGTACAACAGCCAGCGCATGCCCGACTACTTCGCCACCGACATGCGCCTCGAGAAGCTGTTCACCTTCCGCCGCTGGCAGCTGGCGGCCTACGTCGATCTGCTCAACGTGATCCGGGGCACCAACCCCGAGTTCG
>ERZ890953.528-NODE-528-length-21866-cov-5.655082_pt1 | contig 21866 bp, 24 predicted proteins | sample MGYA00521264_ERZ890953 | MGnify/ENA primary metagenome ERZ890953 (study PRJEB32303, sample SAMEA104408629) | aquatic metagenome | biome: Brackish water; feature: Chemocline; material: water | place: Baltic Sea | collected 2014-10-26T21:54:00 | depth 200 m ...
CTTTCCTTAACAGTGCAGCTAGGTTAAGTTGCACTTATGAGTTGAATTCGGGTTTATTAAAGAGGCATTTAGCAATGATTTTTAGTGATTATCATCAACAAATAGTGTCTCTATGGCTGTATCCATAAAGGCAGCTACCACCGGATGAGTTACCCTGCGTTGTATAGAGATAGCATAAAATCTCTGTTCCACTTAATCAATACGGTTAATTTTAATAGATTCATACTGTCGTTCCACATCTGCTTCAATTGCTGCAGGTGCAATAAATATTCCTGCCCCATCCAGGCTGCAGGAAAAAAATAATTATCTGACTATCGTAGAGGAGAAGCCAATATGGCACATTTAACCACCCACGAAGAATTGAGAGATAGAATCCTGACATTAGCAGGCATTGACGAATCGGCGACGCCGTTTGTAAGCTGTTATCTCAATCTTGAAAACTGCGAAAAGAGTGTGCTTGAAACCATCGAACTTAGAGCAAACCTTCTACGCCGGATACTTAAAGGAAGAGACCTGGAAGATATAGAGGAATCTGTGGGCGCTATCAAGTCTTATATCAAACGAGAGTTACTTCCCGAGGCTAAAGGCCTCGCATTTTTTGCCCGTTCCAGCTTCGAAAAAGAATTTTACATGCCACTGCAATTCGCCGTACCGTTACCGAACACTTTAAGAGTCTATCCTACACCTAATATCTTTAACCTGATTGAACTGAAAGACACTTACGAGCGATACCTGGTAATGATCGCAACAACAGAGTGGGTGCGTATTATCGAGGTTAATCTGGGAGCTGCAACCATTCAGGCCTGGTCGGAAAACCCCGGCCTGCGTGAACGCGTTGGCGAGGAATGGAGTGAGACACAATATCAACTTTACCGGGATGATCGTGAAGGGCTTTACCTGAAAGAAAAAATTGAAACACTGGAAAAATTGATGCTCAGCGGTGACCATAGCCATCTTATCATAGCTGGCAACCCGCAGATTACCACCCGGATTCGTCAGGCATTGCCTGATCATCTGGCCGCTAAACTGATGGATATCATCCCTGCCAGCCGCAAGGATGCACAAACAGATATCGTCACAGCAACACTATCAACCTTTGTAGAACAGGAAGAACAGGAATCTCAATCGATCGTAGAGCGCCTGATTCAGGCCATCCGAACCCAGGGACTGGCAGTAATAGGAGCGAAAGATTGTATCGCTAAATTACAACAGGGCAAAGTGGATACACTGATCATGTTGAAGGATTACGACCCGGCTCCTGGCTGGCTTTGTTACAGCTGCTATGAAATGGGTAAAAAAACCCCTGAAACAGAACTCTGTCCCCATTGCCAGTGCACCACGGTACGTCCCACTGATCTGCGTGAAGAACTGGTGCGCCAGGCAGGGAAAAATGGCTGCCCTGTTGAAGTGATAGAGCATTCTGACGTACTAATGGAGCTCGGAGGTATTGGTTGTCTGCTGCGTTTTCGAGCAGATATATGAAAAGAAACTGAGAAACCTTCAGCACTGAACTCGTATCACAGATTATATTTTTCAGCATCCACATGACCTGCACAATATTCAACAGTAGAAAGTATGTAAATCAGCTAGATATTTTACCTTCATTCCACACTTTCTGAAGCCATTGTGCTGATATAGAGCGGACAGTGACAGAGATAATCAAGCGAAAATAATCTTAAGTTATAAGGCTAATTCCTCTATTAAAATTAACGAGGTTATTAGCATACAAAATATAGCTATATTACGCCAAACTTTAGCCTTACCACTTTCCATTAAGGCATAAATCTTCTGCGGCCATTGCTGATTTTGGGTAACGGCTAATTCACTAGTAGTCATGACCCTTTCAATATCGGATGGATGATAAGCATCCTGTTCCATATCATCCTGTGGTCGATAAACAAAAAAGGTAATTTTTGTCTGCGGGCATATTTTTTCAGCACTAAGCCTGATGCTGTTTTTTGAAAATCTGGCTCTACAGGCATAGATATCCTGCATAAGACCGTCAGAATTTTTAACTGCATATCGAGTCTGCCCCCATTGTTTCCATTGAGTTTGATATAAATCCACATTATCTGAATGTTCAATACGAAGCACCCAGTCATACATCAGATTTTCAGTAATTAAATTCTTAATTTCAGCAGCTTTTGGAATATTAAATAATGGCGATACAACTTGCTGTCTGCTCATGAACTTTCTCCTTTAGAAATAAGATTAAATTTATTATTATCAATGAATTGCATGTTTTTTTTTAACACTTCACTCAACCTGTTTTGTTCTTTATCCCTGATACGCTCCAATACCTCCAGCCTGTTTACAACAATATTTTCTTCAGGTATTTTTTTCAGTACTTCCAGCTTACCCAATCGTTGCAAGGCCTGTTCTTTAGTCGTAACGATATAAACTGAACGCCCGGCATTAACCATTTCAAGAATGGATTCTTCAAGTGACAAACCAGCCGAAACCCCCAGATGCTTAACATCTGTAATATCGACCACAAGCGTATGACACCCGCCAATTTGTGAATTCTTACGGGTAATCGCTCTTGAGCTACCAAAGATCATTGTTCCGCGCAGGTATAGCAGGATCACCTTACCTTTACTCTCTCTCAGGATTTCTTTTTCCCGTTCCAATAAGTCGAGGTCTGTTTTATCAGGATCTGTCACCGCTATAACATTTCCTTCCTGTAACTCGGACAATCGAGTAATTGTCATAACATTGGCAACAAATAGTCCAATACCTACAGCCGCAATCAAATCAACGAAAACAGTCAACAGTATTACACCATAGGTTATCAATGCTCCTTTACCAGAGATTAGATGAGCACGTTTGAGGAAGCCCCAGTCAATAATATCTATGCCTACTTTTAAAGCGATGCCAGCTAATACCGCCAATGGTATAACTGAAGTCAAACCAGCCGCCCACAGGATCACTATGAGCAATATTCCTGCTCTTACCAGGCCGGACAAAGCAGTTCGTGCGCCGGCCTGGATACTGACAACGGTGCCCATGGTCGCACCAGCACCCGGTAAACCACCAAATAATCCGGACATGATATTGCCAATACCCTGGCCGATTAATTCCTTATCTGAATTATGTCGTTTGCGAGTAATGCTGTCCGCAATAACGGAGGTAAGCAAGGCATCAATACATCCCAGCATACCCAGTACAATCGCATCGACTAACATTATTCCCCATTGTTCGCTGTTAAACACTGGCAATTGTAGATCAGGCAAGCCAGTCGGTATTTCACCAATGCGCCGGATATCTGAGGAACTGAAAAATATCACTGATATCAACGTACAGGCTACCAGCGCAACCAATGGAGGAGGAAGATACTGTTTAAACTTCGATGGTATAAAGAAAAGGATCGCGAGCGTTATTAAAGCCAGAATAGTTTCATTAGCCTGCACACCGGAAAATAGTGATGGCAAATTCTCTATGACTCCAATAACACCACCATCTGGTGCTGGTTGACCTAATAAAGGCCCTATCTGCAGGATTATAAGAATGATACCAATGCCAGACATAAAACCGGAGACCACGGTATAGGGCATCAGGGTGACATATTTACCTAACCTCATTACGCCAAACAGAATTTGAAACATGCCAGCCATAATTACAACCGTAAATGCCATGGCCATTCCATTCACAGGGTCTGAAGCGATAAGCTTTGCGATGACAGCAGTAAACACAACCGTCATAGGGCCTGTAGGCTCTGAGATCAATGTTGGTGAACCACCGAACAGAGCAGCAAACAAACCGACAAGGATGGCACCATACAGACCGGCCTCTGCACCAGCACCTGATGCAACACCAAAAGCTAGCGCCATAGGTAACGCAATCACTGCCGCGGTAACACCACCAAATATATCACCGCGTTTATGTTTTAAGCTTATTTCGTTGAACACCTGCATATATTCAGAACCTCTGAAAATTAAAATTGCTCTGCAAATAACGAGAAAAATTGAGTGAATATTATGTATCTGAGTAAAGAAAATTACTCATCGATATTAGTGATGGTAACTATAGCTAGTTACCAATAAGAAGCGAATTCCTATATTTGAACAATTAAAAGATTTTTTCACCACGAAGCGCACGAAGTAAATCAAAAGACAATAATATTTAACTCGATAAATCAGAAGTCAGCATAATTTTGAAAAACTTATGCACCTGAAGGACTTGTCTTCGTGTTTTTCGTGCGCTTCGTGGTGAATTTCTTTTGACTTTTTAATCACGCTGAATAGATACGAATTATTTTTATTTTTTGGCTGATTTTTTCCTGCTGGCGTTTAATTTACCTGACGCGGCCTTTTCTGCTTCTTCTAAAATTCCTTTTAATTTAGGCCACAATTTTTCCATACGTTTTCGAATCGATGACTCAGAGCCAATAACAAAATCCAGGAATGTTTGAGCAACCAGTGATAATTCTTTTCCTTTTGGATAAACGATGTACCAGTTACGTAAGATAGGAAAACCTTCTACGTCGAGAATGGCAACAGGACCATCAACCCCCTCCAGTGATAAGGTATGAAGTGATAACACAGACAGGCCAAGATCACCTGCGATAGCATGTTTGATGGCTTCATTATTGCCTATTTCCATGCGCACTGTAGGACGGCGCACCCCTGCTGCATCAAAGGCTTTAAACATAGCATCACGAATTCCCGATCCGGGTTCACGAATAATAAATGGTTCCTTAGCGACCTCTTCAAGGCTAATATTTTTCTTACCAACCAACGGATGATTGCGCGGCGCCATCACAACAAGCGGGTTAGGTGCAAAGGAAAATGATTCAACCTCGATTTCTCCATCCGGTGCCTGCCCCATGATATACAGATCATCTTCGTTAGCGCGTATACGTCGTATAATGCTTTCACGGTTGGTAACCTTTAACGAGAGATCTATACCAGGATAGATGTGGCTGAACTCACCCATCATTTCAGGAGCCAGGTATTTGGCAGTCGTAATAACACCCATACGTAAGCGTCCACGTTTCAAGCCTTTCATATCAGAAATTTTCATTTCCAGGTTCGACAGTGTTTCAAACATGCTTCGACAGGCAGCATATAATTCCTTACCAGCCTCTGTTGGCTCAACATTTCGACCAACATGCTCAAATAATGGCAAGCCGACAGCCTCTGATAATTTTTTGATCTGCATTGAAACCGTAGGCTGGGTAAGAAAGAGTTCCTCGGCTGCACGGGTAAAACTGCCCAGGCGATAGATAGCTTCAAATACCTGAAACTGGCGAAATGTCGCGTATCGAATAAGATGATCCGGCATGGCTGCCGGTGGGGTATAACTATTGTCAGTGTCTGTTAATGTTGACATAAGGCTCACCTGTCCTGTGTTTCATATCAATCTACCACTCATGAAAATTAGAATAATCAGAAGCACATCTGGTTTTCTTTAATCGCCTGAATAATTTCAACTGTTACTAAAATTTCACTGTGATCCGAAACCGCTACTCATTTGTAGATAAAGAAATAATATTTCTACAACGTCGATACTGATTACTCACATATACAACTACAATTATGCTACAAATGAACATCTATAATAATAGATATTATCAACTAATCATATAGACTATTATCTATATTAACTAATCACTCTCAACCTGTCCGAACCTCGTATAAACACTAAAATATACAGTTAATTAGAATCTATATTTCAGAACCTGTTGATTAACAATGATCTATAAATTATTCGTTTTAATCAGGCCAGACACGTCGCACAGCCTGAAAAGGATCCGCTTCTGACTTTCGGGAGTTTACGGGTGTTAGTTTTGTTGCAGTAGCCTTCTTTGAGACAGCAGACTTTTTTGTTGCTAAAGCAGGCTTTTCACCCTGAAGGATGGTATTTTGCGTTGAATCAGCTTTCTCTATTTTATTATCAGCACCTGCTTTGGTCATTCGCATAGATTCCATTAACTGTTGTTTTGCTTTGTCATTATTAGTCATATCTTCATTACCTCATGGATAAGTTGTTCTATTTCCCTCGCGGCATCAATACCTCGACGACCCATCTCAAAAACATTTTTGCCTTCCAGCGCACTATTTCTAAAAACCGCCCTACGACGTAAAGCCGTTTTAGCCACCGGTAAATCTATTTCAGCAAGTGCATCTCTAACTAATCGTGACAAGGTCGTACGTGTTTCCAGTTGATTAATAACGAGCAAAGCCTGTAACTTTGTGTTGGATTGGCGAGCCTGTTGAACGGCTTTTTCAGTATGTACTGTTGCCCATAAATCAACGGGTGATGGCTGCACAGGTATTAATGCTAAATCACTGATTTCTAAAACGCTGATGGTTTGTGGTGCAGATACAGATGGAGGGCAGTCTACAACGATATATTCGTATTTTTTAGACGGCTGGTCCAGCTGAACACTCAGATCTTCACTGGCTTCAAGCACAGAGTTAGAAGCATCAATAACGGTGAATGCATTCCACTGTATAGCCGAACCCTGCGGGTCAGCATCAATAAAAATAGCAGTTGACTGTTTTGCAAGACCTGCAGCAAGGTTGACAGACAATGTTGTCTTTCCAGCCCCACCCTTGTTGCCTACCAGTGCAATAACAGGCATAACTCAACTACCTCAGTGCTGTTTTTCGTTGAATAACATTTCCAGTTCCTGCGCAAACTGATGATGCAAATCATCTAACTGTTCATTATTACCAGTCGGATGAATGGTAATGTTCACATAATCTTTACCAAAACCCATATCCGGAAACAGGTCAACGCGCTCTGAAATTTCAGCTGCACGCTCAAGAAACTCACTCAGTGCAGTATAATTTTCAAAAGAATAACGTCTTTCCAGGCGTGCAGGTTTAGCACGTTCTTTCCACTGATCGCTCATAGCACATCTCTTTTAATAGATAACATTAGCTGTTTAAGTTTATAAGTCTGGCTGTTCCAGTTTATTAATCCATTGTTTCAAATCTGCTGCATGCGCCAGTTCTTCTTTAAGAAGTTCTTCAAAAAACAGGCGGTTATCATAATCAGCTATACTCGAACAATATCTTGCCGCTGCTTCATATAATGTAATCAGATCATTCTCAAATAAATAATCATACTGCAACAATTCATACAAATTACTTCCCAGTCGAACCGGTCGTAACTGAGAAGCATTAGGCGCTACTCCTAGTGCTAACATGCGACTAATAATTCGTTCAGCATGCTCCATTTCTTCACGTGATTCTTCACCAAATTTTCTGGCTACTTCAGTCAGACCCCAGGAGGCAACGAGCATCGACTGCGTACTATATAACTGTACCGCAGAGAGCTCGAGACTCAGGGATCGACCGAGATAACCTAATACCTGTTGATCAGCGTTGATATGAAACATGTTTATGCCGTCTTATTCATCGACAATCAGCTATCAACCAGCTGATGTAGCACTACCTACGTTATCAAGCACACCTTCAACTTCATTGTGTGGACGAGCAATAATGTGTGCTGCAACAAGACCATCTCCAACGCGCTCACAGGCATCAGCGCCAGCTCGAACTGCAGCATTAACCGCACCCGTTTCTCCACGAACCATTACTGTTACATAACCGCCGCCAACAAATTCGCGTCCTATAAGGTGCACTTCTGCAGCTTTTGTCATAGCATCAGCGGCTTCAATAGCAGGAACCAGCCCGCGTGTTTCAATCATACCTAAAGCAATGCCGTAATTATTATTGGCCATGGTTAGTTTCTCCTAAATATTTAATTGGATAATAAAGCTATCTTAAGCTGCACTACCAGTTGGTAAAACAGGCTCAACTTCTTTATGTGGACGGGCAATAATGTGAGCTGCCACCAGGCCATCTCCAACGCGTTCACAAGCATCAGCACCAGCACGAACTGCAGCGTTAACCGCACCAGTTTCACCACGAACCAATACTGTCACATAACCGCCGCCAACAAATTCGCGTCCAATCATGCGTACTTCTGCGGCTTTAGTCATAGCATCAGCAGCTTCAATTGCTGGCACCAGGCCGCGTGTTTCGATCATACCTAAAGCAATACCATAGTTATCATTAGCCATCTTCATATACTCCTATATTTAAAGTCGTAGACTTAGTTGTTTCAAAATAAAAATAAAAATAAAAATAAAAATAAAAAAATTAAGCCACGTGAGTCAGGTATTTAAACCAGCACTGTTGTAGCCGCTATTCGGTTTACTGATCGAAATCAGCATCCCAGAAATCTATAATGCCAGCGACAGTTAGATCCGTTAGAATCCTAAAGTCACAAGCTGCATGTCTCGCCGCAGAACCACTTGATGTGAATACCCAGTTTCCTTCTCTGGCACCCACAGGATCTACCGCTACTACCTGTTTACCGGTTCTGTCTCGCAAAACCCGTAAACCAATATCTCTTAACCCATCGACTCGACGTGTACACACCAACGGTTTTTCAACCTGCATAATTTCCATCGTCTGTGCCTGTCTATGCCGAAGTTTCCGGATCCCAGTGATCGATAATCCCAACGATCGTCAAATCACTCGGATATTCTTTACTACCTGCTGCTTCACGAGCTGCAGAACTTCCCACACAAATCACCCAGTCACCGGGGGTACTACCCACTGCGTCAACCGCTACAGCAACTGAACTTCCATCCTGCACGACCTGCAAATGTTTATGCTCCATTCCCGGTATGCGATTTGTTGAAACTAATGGTTTCAATACCTGACAGATTTTCATTAGTGACCACCTGTTACTTTTGTTTTTACTGAACAATCGAGTATCTCAATTTGTCCAGCACCATTAATGTCACGAACCACCTGCAATGTGTGCAACAGCCCACGATTTGCAAGATCACTGTAACGGTTATGCAATGCAGCAGAAACGCGTTGGCAATGTTCTTCAGCACGCTCACGTGCGCCAGGTACATTTCCGTGATAATCAAAACGAACCACTACCGGTACTGGCAGCCCCTGCGATACATTCAGGCCGGTAAAAATACTAATACCGACATCCAGATCTGAGGCAGCTTCCTCAACCGTTTTAAGATAAGAAAAAAATGTCAGGTTACGTAACTGTATCTCTTCAAAACCGATACCCGCACCGATGAATCGTTCTGCATGACCTATATCGCTATAAGCACCAGCGTAATAACTGCGTACATATTCCACCTGGGACAGATTATTCTTCAGCAGGTATGCCATAAAACGTGCCATACCATCTGCTAGCGCACTGCCACCTTTCTGTTTAATCTGATCAGCTATCCATTGTTCTGCCTGGTTTGCACTCATCCTGGCTGTCATATCAAATACTTCCAGGTTATCTACATAGTTTTCCAGATCAATTTTGCCACTGGCATCCGGCATATGTATTCGAATTGCATCTGTATCTGTATCCATACCGATTAATAAACAGTCGATAGAAGCACCACAACAATATGTATTCTGTATAGCCTGTTGAAATCCCATCAATCGATCCAGGCCACCCTGCGCTGCTTTCTGAGTATCAGAGCCATGCGCCGCACATCCCTGATGTTGCGGATCGACTGAACTGTAGTGGTAAACCACTGTCTTCAAATAACGTGTCGCTGCATCAGACGTATTAGGTTTACCCTCACGAAAGCGAAGCAGTTCTGTTCTGACCCATTTTTCAAGACTGTCCTCGATGTCAAACATTGAGCCAGCATAAGAACGGCGGCGTACTTCTTTGTAGGGCATACGCAATACATAGCGAATTACATGTGCCAGACGCCCATCCGCACAGGGTGAAACATCTACCAGGTGAAAACCACATTGCTGGATAAAGCTCTGGAAATCTGCGTCTCTAGCACTCTGGCCCAGTGGGTCTCGTGTGAAAACTTCATCGCAAAAGCGGTGATAAGTTTCGAATACACTCCAGGCAAATAAACTGCGCATATCGAGTTGCTCAACCCAGGCATTACTTAATAGCAGGTCGGGCAATTCAAAACCGAGTTGTCTGCGTGCTAACTGCTGTGCCTGTTTTTCAAAATTTATTTCATGCTGCAAAGCTGAAATCTGTTTCAACGTCGGAACGATGCTATCAAACGATTCTCTTACACTACTTTCATAAGCATATAACAGTGCATTTTCCTGTGCATTTGTCAGCCCATGATAAATATTCATAAGCGCAGCATTCGCCTTCATCGACGCACTTGCTGAGTAACTGGACTCTGCATTATGCGTTGTGTTCACAGCTCTATCACCAGGGCGACCCAATGGGGCCGATATCCGGTTCAAGTTGCGTGAAGCTTGTTGTCTGCTGCGTGAGTTCAACATGGCGATTTTATGTCGTGATAAATCTCGGATTTCTCCTCGATTATCCGCGCGCTCCTCCCGAATAAGTAATCAGAGATCCCTTTTCAGTATTACCGCTACCACCAGTAACTTTACTGTTTGGCACTGCTATTTCTTCGTTACGTTTTTGTGCAATTGCTGCCATTTCCCGCATCGTAGTCATTGAATTATTTGCCCGTATAGTTGGATTACGTTTTGTGGATGACATACCTTCGGTGCCAGTAACATGTTTACCTCGACCCCAGTCATCACCTGTAATATTTAAACCAGTATCCTGGCCTTCACCTGATATACGTGCCTTTTCTCGTCCTTCAAGCTGAGCAACAGGTTCTGGTCGCATTGCAACTGCGTTAACATTTCCTTTACCAAAACGCGCATCTTCAGTACCGGTTACTTTTCCAGTAGCCATACCAAATGGGCCAGTTATATGGCTTTGCCCCTTTTCTTTTCCGGTAACATCGGTGGAACCAGTTGCAGCTGCGGCACCACCTGATGGCGTACTGATGCTGAATTGCTGACCCACAGCATTACCACCTATTGGTTGAGGAAAATCAGGGCTTGCTGTGGTTGCCGGCGTTGCAGGACATGCATCAGAAAATTGATCAGCACCCACGTAAGGTGTACCGGACACCTGCTCGCAGGCACCTTTATCTGCACCTGTCATGACACCACCAACTCCGGGTTGAAGACCGGTTAATGGCATGGCAGGAGTACTTCTTAATTCTTTATTGCGTGCACTAGCCATGGCTACGTCTTCAGCCCGGCAAAAATTTTCGGATTGCTCCTTTCCGCCGTATGGCGTACCGGTTACCGCTTTACAGGTGCCAGGCTCATCACCGGTCACCATTTTTGCACGACCGGTCATAGTACCTGTTACAGATAAGCCTTTACCTGTTGTTGAAACACCGACCTTGCGGTCTGTAGGCGCTTTTGCACTTGTACCGCAAAAACCGTTGTACTGTTCCTGCCCGACATAGTCATCACCGGTAACGTTTCGACAACTACCTGCTTCATCACCCGTCATGCGTTCACGTCGACCAACCATGGTGCCAGTCACACTGCCACCGCGTAATGTTTCACTCTTGCCAACTTTGGCTGGCGCATTACCAATTTCTTCTGGCTTTGTGTATTGCGTGCCCGTTAGAGATCGACTCATACCCGATTCATCACCGGTCACTTTTTCTGATCGCCCAACATTACTACCGGTAACAGCTTCACCTTTCATGGTTTCAATCATAGAAACTTTGCGCGGTGATTTTTTAGCAAACTCACCACAGTAACCCTGCGACTGCTCCGCACTGGTATATTCATCACCAGTAACATTCTTGCAGGTACCCGCTTCATTACCAGTGACATTACTGTCACGGCCGACACGATCGCCGCTTACAGAGTTACCGTGAGAGGTAGTTGTTACATTAACTTTACTAACTGTCGTTGGTTTAGGATCGCTTTGACAAAATTCACGAAAAACATCCGCACCCATGTATTCTGTACCGGTCACATCACGACAGGTACTGGCCTCAACACCTGTTACACCCTGACTGCGTCCAACCATGGTTCCGGTTAAGGTTTGTCCCTGTATCGTTTCACTGACACCGACTTTCCAGGGAGCATCCTGTGCTGCACCAGTATTAGTATCACGTGCGGGACGCATACGACGAGGTGACTCAGACCTCTTCTTACCTGCACCACCCTTACGGCTCTTCTGATCACGTAAAGTACGAGCCAACTCTCGACTACTCATATCTGGATTAGCAGCTCGCGTAGTCTGTGCCTGAGACATGCCTGACTTGCCAACACCTGCCTTGCCACGCACGGACAGGGCTTTACGTCTTGCCAGTGCACCAGCACGACAGGAATCAGCATTTACAATTTTCCTAGGCTTACGTTTAAGTAATGAACGCGATGCCTGAAGCGTTGTTGACTTCTTATCTACTGAAGAATCACAACCATCCTTATTTTTACCGTTACAACCACATCCACAATCTTTGTTTGAAGCTTCAGCAACAGCTGCGGAGTTTACGGCCGACGCTATGGTCCGGGTACGATCACTGCTACTCGCAGCTCTCTTACCCTGAACCGACAAAGAGCGGCGACGAGCAAGTGAAGCCTTCCTGGCTTCGCTTCCATTGTTAATTTGTGTAGCAGCCACTTTACCCTTAGCAGGTAAAGCCATTGATGGTGAGGGTGCTGTCGCCATTGGTTGAGAAGAAGCAGCGCCACTGGAAGCCGCCCTGTCCGAAGCAGGCAATGTGCGAGTACGAACACTGCTACTCGCAGCCCTTTTACCTTCAACTGACAGAGAACGGCGACGAGCACGTGAAGCATCTCTGGCACTGTTTCCACTACTATTTTGTGTAACAGGTGGAACGCTTGACGGCGAGGGTGCAGCCATTCTCGATTGAGAAGAACCGCCACTGGAAGCGGGCGCTGACTGCAAAGCAGCCTTGCCCGAACCAGACAATGCCTTGCGTCTGGCCAGCGCATAATCGCGACTGCTATTACCATGTGTGTTATTTATCTGTACCATGTTAACCCTCGTTTTTACCAATTTAGCTGCTTAACATCTTTTTTAAAAAGTCCTGCTTACCAGTCTTCTAGCGACCGCTACCTTCATAAACCACAAATGCCAGACCCTGGCTTTGGGTATAGTTATCGTAACCTAGCAGGCGGATATGGTGATCCGGGTATGCACGACGACAGGCTTCCAGTTCAGCTACAACATTTTCCAGCGACTGCTCGCCAAAGAACGGGAGTTTCCACATAGTCCAATAATGGTCAGTAGAATTGTTTGGGTGCTCATGCTCGATCGCTGGTGTCCAGCCCTGCCCGAGTACGTAGGCGATCTGTGAATAAACTTCTTCCTGTGTTAATTTTGGCAAAAAGCCAAAAGTTTCCAGAGTGTTCGCAGTTTGAAAATCACCGCTCTGGTTAGATTGTGTCATATCAAAATCCTCAATAATTATTCATTTAGTTCAATGTTTAAGTCTTCAATACTTAACCGACGTCTAACTTGTCGACAGTGTCAAATTCAAACTTGATCTCTTTCCAGGTTTCCATAGCCAACGCCAGTTCAGGGCTGGTCCTGGCTGCCTCGGTAAGAATGTCACGCGCTTCTTTCTCAATGTTGCGACCTTCGTTACGCGCCTTGACAGATGCTTCCAGCGCAACACGGTTAGCTGCAGCACCAGCGGCATTACCCCATGGGTGACCCTGAGTACCACCACCAAACTGAAGCATTGAGTCATCACCGAAGATAGTAACAAGTGCTGGCATGTGCCAGATGTGAATACCACCAGATGCTACTGCGAACACACCAGGCATTGAGCCCCAGTCCTGATCAAAGAACACACCACGTGAACGGTCTTCCGGTACGAATGATTCACGAAGCTGGTCTACAAAACCCAGAGTTGAATTACGGTCACCTTCCAGCTTACCAACAACGGTGCCAGTGTGAAGCTGATCACCACCGGACAGACGTAAGCATTTAGCCAATACGCGGAAGTGAATACCATGCTTTGGATGACGATCAATTACCGCGTGCATTGCACGGTGAATGTGAAGCATCATGCCGTTTTCACGACACCAGTTAGCAAGACCTGTGTTTGCGGTAAAACCACCTGTTAAGAAGTCATGCATAACAATTGGAGAACCAACTTCTTTAGCGAATTCAGCACGCTTATACATTTCTTCAGGAGTTGATGCAGTAACATTCAGATAGTGACCCTTTCTCTCACCTGTTTCTGTTTGAGCTTTCTGAATTGCTTCACCAACAAACTCAAAACGGTCACGCCAGCGCATAAAAGGCTGAGAGTTTACGTTTTCATCATCTTTAGTCATATCAAGACCACCACGTAAACATTCGTATACAGCGCGGCCATAGTTTTTAGCTGACAAGCCCAGTTTTGGCTTGATGGTTGCACCCAGCATTGGGCGACCATATTTGCTCAGGCGGTCACGCTCTAACTGGATTCCAGTTGGTGGGCCACCACAGGTCTTGATATAGGCAATCGGGAATCGAATATCTTCAAGACGTAAGTGCCTGAGCGCTTTAAAACCGAAAACGTTACCAACTAATGAAGTGAGTACGTTAACAATTGAACCTTCTTCAAACAGATCCAGTGGATAGGCAATGAAAGCGTAAAAAGCTTCATTATCACCAGGAACATCTTCGATGCGGTAACAACGACCTTTGTAATACTCCATGTCAGTAAGCAGTTCAGACCATACTGTACTCCAGGTACCGGTAGAAGATTCGGCAGCAACCGCAGCGGCAACTTCTTCACGTGGCACACCTGACTGACCTGTACATTTGAAACATGCTAATAAATCTGTATCAAGCGGTACATAGTCTGGTGTCCAGTACATATCGCGATATTCTTTCACACCTGCATCGTAGCTTTTGATCGACATATAAGTCTCCTATTTTTCCTATCTCGTTTTAGTTACTAAATATTCGTTAGTTATTCAACTGGTGTGAATCATAGGACAAGGCCTGCACGTGGTTCCAATTGATATTTTATTGATAACCCATAGCCTCGAATCTATGTATCAAAAATTTGATTAAATCGACGCATTTAACTATTAATTAATAGCATTGAATCAGCCAGGTTATAAAAAGGTATGCAAGTCATTTAAATAAAAACTTTATAACTAATGTTGCTCTAAGGTGTCGGAGCTGGTCTACTAAAAACTGATGTTTAAAAAATTCATATACCTGTTGAAACTTACCATCCAGAACTTATGTCGACTCCGATACATGAAACACCAGGAATGACGAAAGGTCAGAAGTAATCCGATAACTAATTGAAATATGACTTTTGACTGATAGATAGTTATCTATATTTTTAATTTGATTTTTTGATTATTCTTACTGCAAAAAGAACGTTACCTTGTGAACCATTATTTATTAACGAGCGTGTAAATTATTTATATTCTTTTTTAAGAGGGTAACAAAATGAAAGTCGGTATTGTTCTGGGTTCAAGATCGCAGTGGAGCACTATGCAACATTCAGCGAAATTACTTGCCCATCTGGGTATTGCCTTTGAAGCTCGTATCATCACGGCAAATAAAAGCTTCAATCAATTACATGAATATGCCAGTAAAGCCCAAAATCGCGGTCTCGAAATTATCATCGCCGGCCCCACAAAAAAGGCCTATTTACCTGGAATTATTGCTTCAAAAACAGGGGTTCCAGTACTTGGCATACAAATAGATACTCCTACAGATAAGAAGGAAAATATTTATAATCCAGATTTGAATGATAACAAAGACGAGTCGATCAGGATGTTTACTACTGGTCCAGAAGGTGCTGTTAATGCCGCATTATTTGCTGCAGGTATACTCTCTAATAAATATCCGCGAATTCGCGACAGTCTAATTAAGTACCGTAGTCAGAATGTCTACGCAAAAGCTTCGCAGGAAAACTCCAGATACATGCTTAATCGTTAATTACAGCTGCAATATTTCTCATGCAGCTATCATATTGCGTAGCTGACGAGTTTTCTCCAGCATACGGTAGGTTGAGCGGTTATTATTATAACGCGTGACGTCATACAAATTCACCCAGATCACCTGATGAGACTCATCATTACCGGGCACCAATAACGAATCATCAATTTCTATCAGAAACCGGATATCAATGTGTTCATGCTGCGGATCCTGATGATTAGCATCAATACGATGAATATCAACATCAAAAACAGCTTCATTAACGAGTTTAATATGGCATTCTTCAAGTCCGGTCTCTTCCGATGTTTCCTTCAGCGCAACACGCAGGATGTCAGCATCGCCATCGGCATGACCGCCCGGCTGGAACCACTGATCCAGTTTTCGATGATGTAATAACAGAACACGATCACGGCGCGAATTAACTACCCAGGTTGACCCGGTAACGTGGACTGGCCATAGCTCTCTATAAAAACAGTCTTCATGTGCTTCGATAAAATGAATAGCACGTGAAACAAACGCCGATTCATCCATAAACCTCGTATTATGCTGTTTTAATAAATCAAGTAATTGTTGACGATGCATAGCCGACTACCAGTTCTCATCACCAGCAGGATCAGAAGGGTGCTGCACCGCGCGCATGGCCGCGGCGGCCGCTTCTGCTACATCTGCCTCAGAGCCAGACAGGGTTAACCTGCCATAAGCGCCAATCGCCTTAACATCGATTATTGTAATATTGGCTGCTTTTTCAGCCTGATTGGCTGCATACACAATATAACCCGCGGGTTCGGTTTCCAGGATAAACATACTCTGCCCCGGCAACATCATTGAGCCGCGACGATCCTGACGATTAATAAGCACCGTATGATCCGAGGTCATACCGGTTATAATTTCACTCCAGGTAACCTTACAATTCTGCCTGCCTTCCAGGTGCTCAGCTTCAAAACTCGACAGCAACACATTTCCTGCTTCGCGTACATCACTCTGATCTCGATGGTGGATAACCATCGAACCAAAAGCACGCTCTACAACCTGTTGCGCCAGATTAACGCGGGTGGCCTTTAATGCGATATCAGTATAGCGATGAATTGCCATGCCCGGAGATACTTCAATCCACAGGCAGGAATTTCCCGGTACCGGGTGAAACCCCTGAGATACAGACGCGATGTATTCTGCAAGCTGCGGCTGCAAGGAGTCTATATAAACATACGTCCTGAGTTTTACCATAATAAAATAGTCGACCTGGAGATTACTGCACGATCTGAACTGTTAATCTCTTTAGCCATTAAATATCACGAAATGTTAAAGTCGCACCTTAGATAGATACTCAAATTCATACCAATAAATAATTAATTCAATATAGATAGATAAAAGGCTATGGATTCACACCCACTCAAAGCAAAAACTTTTGAATTCACTCAATATCTGGCAGTTTAATTACCCATTAATCGTATACCACAGAAAGTACACTCAACGTCTACAGAAATATTTTCAATCCCAAAATTTGATACTCGGCTATTATTAATAGCCATTAGATTCCATGTTTTAAATCACTTCGAATTATACGAAGAGTAATCACTAAATATTCGAGTTATTTTATTGATGCTTTTGCTGTATTTTTATATGTCCTAAAAAATATATTTTACCCTGCAGGAGCAGGTTATAATGCCTGGGTATACTCCTGAACTCATTGAAATAAGTAAAAATCAAACCAGATGTTCTGAATGCCCCATTCGTCACCAGACACTTTTCCAGGGTGTCAAAAAAGAAGATCTAAATTTGGTTCAAAGTTACCGAACCGGTCAATACCGGTTAAAGGCACGTCAGGAAATCTTTTTAGAAGCACAAAACAGTCAATATTTATTTAGTATTTATCATGGCTGGTGCGCCATTTACAAGTCTCTTGGAAACGGTAAAAAGCAAATTATTAAAATTGCCTTACCGGGTGATTTAATTGGTTTCCAGTCAAATATTGAAGCACCGCTTAACTATTCTGCTATCAGTTTAACCGACATGGTATTGTGCGCTTTCCCACGCAACGAGTTTACCGGGTTATTGAACCGAAACGCATTTGTCTTAAAAAGGTTAATGGAGCTGAATGCTCGAGAAATGAATCTTTGCCAGAATCATTTAATGGCAATAGGCAAAAATATTGCTATTGAAAAGATTTCACTCTTTTGTGCTGAATTATTTTTACGTTTCCATAATATCTATCAACTCCCTCTCACTAACAGGATATTTTTCCCGCTTACCCAGGTAGAAATAGGCGATGCTACCGGCTTAACATGTGTTCATGTAAACCGAACTTTAAAAACGTTAAGTGATATGAACCTGATGGATATTTCAGCTAGAACACTAACCGTACCTGATATCGATAAACTGTGCAAACTGGGGCAGTTTGATGCTAAATCCATTCATACCTATACACTGTATTAATCAATCTCTCATAAATCTGTTATAGATAATTTGCACAAGTGACAAGCTTGCAACAAACTGACTTTACAAATTTCTCCTGATTTTTACTCAAACATTAAATTCGACATTCATCGTAATATCCAGAATACCTTCAATCTCAGCCAGACTGTGTCTCAGCCTGGAGGGATCATGCCAATTATCAAACTTACCCGACAGCCGAACCACGCCGTTATTAACACTAATCTCCACCGCTGCCGCGATAAATCGTTTATCGGTTTGAATGATTTTACGGATTTGTAAATCGATATTGTTATCGCTCACTGCTACAGCAGGCACGACACTAATGTCATTTTCTACCTCAAATACTCCTGCTGCGGTCCAGCCAATTCGACCAGCAATGAGCTTCTGTTCATATAACCGTACCTGCCCCGTTAGCACTACAAATCGTTGTACAGTCCGTACCTCAATTTGAGTTTTACGAAGCAGCTTGGTATGGGCAATTTTAGCTTTGATTTCACGCTGTATTAAATCATCACTGCGAGCTATAGCCGTGGTTGTCTGAAATAAAAATGTGATCAGCACAATAACCAGCAAAAGTGTTTTATTTATTTGTGTCTGTTTCATCGTCATTTAACCCTCTACCATAGATTATACTTCACTGTAATAACCCTAACCCTTTGGTTAATATTTAAAAAGTCGAATATTAGATACCTACTGTTCGGTTTATTCGATCATTTAATTATTTGTATCCTGTTGCTTAAGTAAAACTATTTCGTAACAAATGGGCAGCAACACAATAATTATCAGTTATGACATTAATTTTATTACTGAAGATTTCATTCCCTTTTCAGTGAATGACGGAAGGGATCAGATGCAATGCCGGTAAGTTAAGCGACTAGCGTCATTCTGGCGAAGGCCAGAATCCATCACAACGAGCCTGCAGGCCTTTAAAATGGATACCCGCCTACGCCGGGCATGACGACTTAAAACGTTAACTTACCGGCATTGGGATCAGATGCAATCACTTATTGAGACGTACATCGCCTTACTTACAGGCAACTGTGCAAAACTATAAAGCTGCCTGTAATTAATTAACTAACACAAATTACTTCGGTTTTTACGAATAGTACATCAGTTAAATTCGACTTTAATTAAAAAACTTATCTGACTAGCATGTATTCACGTTAATTAGAAATATGGCTAAAGAGGATATAAATATGCAAATAGATATACAGGCTCGTCACTTTTCACTAACCGAATCATTACGTAACCATGCTGATAGAAGATTGCATTTTACATTGAGCAGTTTCGATGAATACATCTTCAAAGTAGTTATGCGACTGTCTGATATCAACGGTCCAAGAGGTGGTAAAGATAAACACTGCCACTTACAGGTCATACTTGGCGGGCTACCAGATATTGTAATCGAAGACACCGAAGCTGATATGTACATAGCTATAGACAGGGCCATTAGTCGAGCTGGACGATCTGTAAAGCGCAAAATTGACCGCCATCAAACACTGTTAAAACAGAGCAGTCCTTTACCCATGGATATTGACCAATTCTCTGAACAATATTTATCAGACTCACAAACTAGAGGTTTTTAAAATGAACAGTCCAGTCACAATTTCAGCAAATCGAGTTGAGAGTTCAACTCTTGCCACCAATAAAGTTATTCGCAATACCTATATGCTATTGTCAATGACTCTTCTTTTCAGTGGATTAACGGCAGCAGTTTCAATGGCGCTAAACCTGCCTCACCCTGGAATCTTACTCACCCTGGGTGGTTATTTCGGCCTGCTATTTCTAACTACGAAGTTTCGGGATAGCTCTACGGGACTGCTCTTCGTATTTGGCTTAACGGGTTTTATGGGGTATACCCTGGGTCCGATTCTGAACAGTTACCTGGCAATGGCTAACGGTGGGCAGGTTGTGATGACGGCAATGCTTGCTACTGGCACTATCTTTTTAGGTCTGTCGGCTTATGCATTAAATACCCGTAAAGATTTTAGCTTTATGGGCGGCTTTTTAATGGTAGGTATCCTGGTTGCTTTCCTGGCGGGGTTAGGAGCTATGTTCTTTGAAATGCCGGCATTATCGCTTGCTGTTTCAGCCATGTTTGTGCTTTTAATGGCAGGACTGATTCTGTACCAGACCAGCAGTATCATTCATGGTGGTGAAACCAATTACATAATGGCTACTGTCACCTTATTTGTATCGATTTTTAACTTATTTACCAGCCTGTTGCATCTTATCGGATTCATGAATAGCGATGAATAAGTATATCCAGAAATAGCCAGTCACATTGCAGTGCCCCTTTATTCCAGGTGATCATAAAAGAATACTCATTACAATTTTGGTTTAGAAAAACACCCCCTTTTTTGACCACTTAAAATCACATGTGTATTTTTTATTAATATTGAGATCCTGGAAATTTTTTAAAAATTACAGCTCAAGATGATCAATCAAAGCAGGTCTATAGATGGATCGTACTGTGCTGATAAAAACTTTACCATTAGCTGGGTTTTACTGACTCACCCGGGTATATCTGGTATTCAGAGTTCTACCTGAGGAACTGGTTAAGCCGACTAACACTAACCAGCCTTTTAACCGCAGGACTTTTTCTACCCTGACAGGTTTATGAACTCCCAACGAACAGTAGATAAAACCAGTCAGAAATACGCATAAAGACCATTATTCAACGACGAATAACATCTCTCTGGCTTTATCCATAACCGCAGCCACTACTGGATGGGTTATCCTGCGTTGCACGGAGATGGCATAAAACCGCTCTTTCACTTCATCGACACGGCCAATCGCAATAGATTCATACTGTCGTTCTACCTCAGCCTCTATCGCAGAAGGTGCGATATATATTCCGGTACCCTGCTGACCAAATGCTTTCATCAGTGCGCTATCTTCAAATTCAGCAACCACGCGCGGATGCAGGCGATTTTTATCCAGCCACTGGTCTATACCGGAACGTAACTGAGTTCCGCTGCCGGGTAACATTAAAGGAGCCCCATCCAGACACTGTGGAAAATCACCAGATAACTCTTTTCGCAGTTTAGCGGCCGCGAAAAAACTGACTGAACATTCACCCAACTTGTGACTATAACCCCGAGTACTGACCGTGGGAGGTATAGGACTGTCAGCCAGAACCAGATCCAGTCTATGAACCGCAAGTTCAGCCAGCAGCACATCCAGGCTACCTTCACGACAAATCATACGCACCGGTTCCGGCATTAGTAGTGCAGGTTCCAGAATACGGTGGGTAATAGATTTCGGTAAAACATCAACTACTCCTACCTTGAATACCTGCGGTCGACCTTGCGGTAACTGGTGAATTACCTCTTCCAGTTCACCTCCCAGTGAAAATATTTCATCAGCATAACTGAGTACAAGCCGACCGATTTCCGTCAGTTCCAGGTTACGCCCAACCTTGGTAAACAGTTCAACCCCGAGACGCTGCTCAAGTAAACTCAATTGTCCACTGATAGTTTGCGGTGTTAAATGTAGTCGTTCACTGGCGCGGGCAATTCCGCCTTCCCTGGCTACCGCCCAAAAGTACTGTAAATGTTTGTAATTAAACATGGACCCACCTTTACTTCGTAAATTACGAATAATAGAACAATAATAATCGAATTTTCAGTATTTTGAAACCCGCCTAGTGTAGTGCTTTAAACTGCATTATGAAATGGAAGATTCTGACGAGCCCTGCCGACTTTCTCGAG
>ERZ890953.529-NODE-529-length-21866-cov-5.402412_pt1 | contig 21866 bp, 25 predicted proteins | sample MGYA00521264_ERZ890953 | MGnify/ENA primary metagenome ERZ890953 (study PRJEB32303, sample SAMEA104408629) | aquatic metagenome | biome: Brackish water; feature: Chemocline; material: water | place: Baltic Sea | collected 2014-10-26T21:54:00 | depth 200 m ...
CCATGCTTGCTCTCGTTCTCAGCAGCGATGGCGGCGCGCACAGCGTCCCTGCCAGCGTCGTCGGTGAACACCCAGCAGCCCAGCGTGGAGCCGCTGCCGGTGTCGAGATTGTCGAATCCTCGTCCCTTGGCGACCTCGATGATCGCGCTCATCCAGTCCATCGGGATCGACCCGAAGACGAAGATGCCTTCGGGCCTGTCAACGATGCGGAAGCCTTCGCGCTCCATGGGCAGGGTCATGGTCTTGGTCGTGGTCATGCTTGTTCCTTCGGACCTGCGCTCGCTATTGGCTTCGCCAAACGCTCGGCTGCGCCGCTTCGCGTGCTCGCTGGTCGGTGTCCTCGTGGTCGTTGGTCGGTGAGAGTGGTTTCATGTGGGCGAAGGCCGGGTGGTCGACCGCATTCACCAGGATGGAGCACAGGGGGTTCCCTGGGCAGCGGGCGTTCATGCCGGAACAGCCGAGCATGATGCAGACCTCGGAGAGCGCGCTCACGCCGCCTCCCCTTCGGTGCTGGCCTCTGGCTCGGGCTGCACGCCAGGGACCGGGCCCCTGTACCAGCCGCCCATCGACCAGCAGTCTTCGCTCACGGCTGGACCCGCGACGGGGCTGCGGTCCAGGTCCAGCTCCACCGTCAGCGGTACGCTGGTGGCCTGCTCGTCCCAGGCCGGGTCGCCGGTCCAGGCCCGCGTCTGCAACACGGTCTTGTGATGAGGCACAGAGCCGCCCCTGATCCATGCGATCTGACGCTGCGAGGTGAGCTTGCCGTAGACGGACGAGTCGTAGCCGCTGGCGGCCAGTCTGCCGTCGTGATCGTAGCAGCCGATGCCGTAGCAGCGCAGCGGGCCGCGCTTCTTCTCGCGCCAACCGCCCGCCACGTTCGGACCACACATGGCCTCGGCACCCTTCACATCGTCGGTCCAGATCGCGTCGACGTGGAGCGCCAGGATGGACCCGTGCGCCAGCTTGCGGGTGGCGGCGATCACGGCCCGATGGTTCTCTCCGCAGACGAACGACGCCAGATCGGGTCGGTAGGTGCGCGGAGCCTTGTGGCTCCAGAAGTCGATCCCATCCCATCCCCACCACAGCCCAGAGCTTGGGATCGCGCCCTCGACGGGCTCGTCGCTCACGCGAGCCGAGAACCCGCCCTTGGTGCCCAGCCGACCCCAGAAGCGGGTGTAGAGCCGCTTACCCAGCGGCTGCGGCAGCGCCTCGAACAGATCGGCCAGATCGGAGAACAGCGGCATGACCGTGGGCGCGAAGGCGAAGAAGTTGATCTTCAACACCTCGATCTCGCCCCGTTCCTCGGCGGCTCTGACCTCCGAGATCAGCCAGCAGCCCCGGATGGTGCCGCGAGCGTACATGGCACCGCCCCAGGTGTGGACGGGCAGCGGGGGCAGGCCAGCCGGATCGTCCGGTCCCGTCACCCGCACCGATGCGTCCACGAATCCGTGCAGCTTCCTGACGACGCTCCACCGATTGTCGTCGGTGGTGTACCAGCCGCCCACCTTGCGATCACTGTACTCTCCGAGCACGGGCATCGGAGCGCGCAGGGCCTGGAGATAGGCGCGATGGACATCGACGTGGACCGCGTTGGCCGACCCGGCTCGCAGCACCCCGATAGGCCCACCGTGCATAGCGGCGTGAGCCATGCCCCGCCAACGGCACGGGAGCTGGCGAAGGGACGGGTTGTACTTGTCCCGACCGTCGAACCGCTCGAGGTAGACCCCGATAGCGGTCCCCGCCGCGCTGGACCTGACCGACAGATCGCAAGCCTTGGCCTGGACATAGAGCTGAGACAGCTCTTTCCAGCACCCAGCGGGGTCTTTGGACTCGACACCCCAGGTGGACGCCGACAGCACCCGCATGACCCCGCGCTTCACGGCGAAGGCCACCCCCGCCATGATCCCAGGCCGTGGGCCGAAGGCGCGATCCTGGGGGGACATGATCGAGGACCACTCCGCAGCCTTGATCCCCTGGGGCGAGTACCACGTCGTGCCCGCCCAGGCCCGCGACCTTGGGATGTCTCGCTTGTCCTTGACCGGCAGATCGTCGAACCAGAACACGCCGTCTCGGTCGCGATAGACGATGCCTGTGGGGGTCATTGTCCGCCCCCTTCATCGTTCTCTGGCGAACGCAGCGACTGCGGAATCCACCAACTTCGTACTCTACCTGCGCGTTTCTCGACCTCTGCGGGCGGAAGTGCCACGTTCACCCCTGGCGGCATGAGGAGTCCATCGATCTCGACGGAGAGGCCGCCATCATACCCATTCGAGCGCGCCCATGCGGTGAACGTCCCCTCGTTGCGGAGAGCGTGCGGTGGAATCCGCAAACCGGGGTCCATGTCGCCGCCCTTGACCATGGCGTCTGGACCGAACGGGGGGCGCGGCTCGGTCGGCCTGCCGTATTCGTCCTTCGCGGACCCGATGGAGGCGTCCTTCCAGATGCGAGCGAAGGTCTGGTAGGCCAGGCCCAGGTCGCTGATGAACGGGATGTAGATGCCCGATCCGGTCAGCAGGTATCGCTCCTTTTCCGGTGCCGGTGGAGGGCCTTCTTCCTCTGGCTCCTCGGGCTCCTCGGGCTCCTCGGGTTCCTCGGGCCACTCTGGCTCCTCTGGCTCCTCGGGTGGCGCGGCGGGAGGTGGGCCGGGCTCAGGAGGGGGCGGCGGGAGCACGGGCTCTGGGGCTGGCGGCGCGGGCGTGGGCTCGGGAGGGGGTGGACCGGGCTCGGGGGGTGGCGTCTGCGGAGCTGGGGGTTGGAGCGGTCCTGGCCCGGTCGGCATGGGCTCCGCTGGCGGCGCTGGCGGCAGACCCAGGATCGATCTGGCGGCGTCTTCGTGGCCCGCCTCGACCAGTTTTCGGTACAGCTCGTTGGTGCGCTCCACCAGATCGGCCAGGCGGTCGGCCATGCTGTCTGGCGACTGCTGGGCTGGGACAGGACGCTCGGGGGGAGGGACAGGGGTCGGCCCCGATGGCCTCGGCGGCCTCGGTGGCTCGGAAGGGGGAGCTGGTGGTGGGGCTGCGGCTGCGGCTGCGCGTGCCTCGGCCCTGCGACGGAGACGCTCGAACGCCTTGCGCGCCGCCTCACGCTGCGCCGCGACGATCAGCTCTCTCAGGTCCAGCTTCTTCCTGGGCTGGCCCCTGCGTCCACCACGGCGGCGTGGGGGCGTCGGAGAGGATTCTGCGGGCGCTGGCCTGGCTGGAGCCTGGGGCTCGCCCACGGGGCGTCTACGGCCCTGTGGGGGTGATTCTTCAGAACGACCGCGCCGCCTGCGAGCGCGTGGCTCGGCAGGCGGCGATCCTGTGTCGTTCTTCCTGGCCTCGATCTTCGAGAGCACCCTTCTCGCGGCGGCCCTGGTGGCCTCTGCAATCCGTTCCTGAAGGGTGGACACGGGTGCTCCCTCGGAACGTCAGCTAGAAGGGCATGTCGCCGTTGGGGACATCACCAGCGGTGCCAGGGGGGAGCGCAGAAGGGTGACCGTCGTTGTCGTCGTCGTCGTCCACGGGCTCGCCGTTCTGCTCCTTGAGCTTGGCCAGGCGCTCCTTCGTCTCGGAGGTGGCGCGGTAGTTGTCGGCCTTGGCGTCGGTGCTCTCGGTGTCCTGACCGTCCGCGTTGACGTACTCCGAAGTCTCGTGGACCACAGAGACGATCATCTGCTTGCCGCAGAACTTCTCGAGGAGATCGGACTGGTCGTCGGTGTCGAACTCCTCGCGGATGCCCAGAGCCTTGACGATGGCCTCGATCTTCCAGATGGTGCTGTCGAGCAGGTAGGCGTTGTCGTAGAGCCGCTTGCCCTTGCTCGGACCCGCCGCGACGACGTAGGTGAAGCCCAGGTAGGGGGTTCCCTTCTGACGAGACAGGGCGCGCTCCACGAAGTCCACGTTCATCAGGTAGGTGCCGACGGGGAGGATCTCGCGCTTCTTCTTGGGGCTGCCCTTGGACTTGTTGGGGTTGAACTTCATGGTAGCAGTCTCCGTACACCAGGAACGAGAATCCGACCGTCTCTCGCTCGGTGCTGGTCGATGGATGGTTGGTTGGTCGGTCGGTGAAACACTCATACCGCACCAGGGATAGGCGCGAAAGCTACCGTGGGTGGCCGTGTGTCTCCATTCGTTACGGAATCTACAGCCGTCAAACCATCGGGCGCTCCAACCGGCACCAGGGCCCTACCCGTCTGTCACGATTCGTGACACATCCCGACCGGATTTTCTGCGAGTATGCGAAACCCCGTGGTCAGGTACGGTACGTCCGGTTAGCCATGGACGGAGCGCAGGAGGTTCGCGCATGACCTGGATCGACATCCACGATGGCCCCCGGATCGCCGCCATGGTCGAGCCCAGGAGCGGGCGGGTCGCCATCCGCAGCTTCGGAGATCGCCTCACCCAGCTCGAGCAGCTCGGGCTCGAGGGGAAGAAGGAACGCGGACAGTGGACCCTGTTCGCCTCGCCCCTGGACTTCGACCGGGTAGCGGAGATCGTCGGCACGGCCTTCACGGCCTGGCTTCACGAGGCGTTCCCTGGCTGGGACGAGTGGAAGGCAGAGGAGGCCGGGCTCGACGATCAGCGCGCCGCGAACCGCACCACGCTCGGGCTGACGTGCCGGCTCTCCGAGCCAGACATGCTCCACCAGGCCGTCTTCACGCGGTGGCTCGAGACAGCCGCGCCAGCAGGGCACCCCTTCCACCAGCTCTACCCCTACCAGAAGCTCGGGGTCTGGTGGCTCCAGCAGGCCATGCTGCGCGCCATCGTCGGGGACGAAATGGGGGTCGGCAAGACGCCCCAGGTGCTCATGGCCCTGGAACTCGATCCAGCCGTGCGCCGCGCCGTGGTGGTCGTGCCCGCCGCCGTGTTGCTGAACTGGCAGCGCGAGGCTGCTCGCTGGGCCCCTTCGTTCACCACCCAGCTCTGCACGTCCCGCTGGAAGCCGTCCGTCCGCCCGCCAGATCGCCTCCTGCTGCTCGTCTCCTGGGGGCTCGCCTACCGAGTCATGGACAAACTCGGCAGTGGCTGGGACGCCGTCGCGGTGGACGAGGCCCACCGCATGATGCACCGGAACAGCCTCCGCAGCCAAGCGGTCGTGGGGCTGTGCCACGGTTCGACCAGGAGGATGCTGGCCACCGGCACCTACCTGCGCTCCGATCACCACGAGCTGTGGACCCTACTGCACGCCATCGCGCCGCTGCACTGGCCCCGCTGGCTGGACTACGCCGAGCAGTTCTGCGCCCCGAAGAACGTGAACACCAAGAACGGCGTCGTCAGGAAGTACATGGGATCGAGCCGCTCCCAGGAGCTGCTGCTCACCACCATGCCATGGATCATGCGCCGCACCCGCGCCGAGGTGCTCCCCCACATCCCCCCCAAGCAGCGCCAGGTGCTGCACCAGCAGGCCCCGAGCAAGCTGGCGAGGCGCACCCTCGATCTGTACCAGAAGCTGCGAGACACGCCCGCCGACGAGTACGCCGACTCGGGGGTGCTCACCGAGATCAACGAGCTGTGGCAGGAGACGGGCCTGGCCAAGGTGGACGCCGCCGTGGACTGGATCATGGACGCCGTCCGCCAGGGCGAGCCGGTGGTGGTGTTCGTCTACCACAGGGCCGTCCACGCAGGGATCACCGCCGCGCTCGACAACCTGGAGATCGCCCATCGTTCGGTCACCGGGGCCATGACCCCCAAGGTCAAAGACGCCTCCGTCAGAGCCTTCATGGCGGGCAAGGTGGACGTGCTGTTCGGATCGGACGCCGCCAAAGAAGGGATCACCCTCACCAGGGCCGCGTTCTCGCTGCACGTCGAGCGGTGGTGGGTGCCCGCCGACGAGGAGCAGGCCGAGGATCGGCTGAACAGACCGGGCCAGACCCGCGCCACCACCGCCGTCTACCTGCACATGCCCAAGACCCTGGACGATCACATGGAGCGAGTGTCCAAGCGCAAGCGCGCCATCGTCGGTGCCGCCACCGGCTCGATCATGCCAGAGCTGATCAAGACCCTACGGTCGAATGGCTGATCCAGCCGTCCCCGCTGCGCTGCTCGAGGGCGTCTGTTCCGAGCGCAGCGGCCTCGCCTGGCCGAGAGCCTGGGCGGTGGTCGCTCGCTCCGAGCTGCGCTCAGGCGTAGCCTGGGGACGGGGACTGCTGTGGCGCTGGCGGCTGTGGACCTGGGTGAACGCCCGGCTGGGCGATCCCAACCGCTGCCAGGCGTGCAGCGGCACGATCACCACCACCGACCCTCGCGCCAAGACGTGCTCGAACCCCTGCCGCCAGCTCGCCCTGCGGTGCCGCAAGGCCGGGCGACCGACCCCACACGAAGACCTCGTAGAGCTGGCCCGCGCCAAGCTGGCCGAGGCCGAGCGAGAGATACGAGACGCCGAGCGGTGGCTCGAGCGGACAGTCAAGCGCAAGACCTCCATCCCGCCACCCGATCTACTCCAGTACGACCACCTGCCAGACCTCCCCCCACGCTGCGGCAAGTGCGAGGAGGGCGGCCAGTGCAACCACACCAAGGGGCTCTGCCTGCGGATTCGCATGGAGCCCCGTCCGCCCGCCGCCGCCACGAGGACGCCATGATCCTGTCCAAGCGAGTCCGCGATCTGCTCTCCCACATCGAGCGAGGAGGCCCAGAGGCCGAGATCGCGCAGCGCGCTCTCGAGCGCCTGGTGGAGCGCCACCCCGACTACGCCTGGGCGCTGAGCCGCGATGGGTCCGCCCCGCACAGCGTCGAGGTGGAGTGCCAGACCATGGCCCACCGCAACCTGCTGTTCGTCCTGGCCGGGCACTACGGCTGCGCCCTCGTGTGTCGAACCATGCGAGGAGACGTGTGGCTGATGCGCGCCTGGCTCGAGGGACCGTCCGCCATCGTCACTCGCTGCGCCGAGCACTACCGAGATCACTCCGACCGGATCGATCTGCTCTCCAGCTACCTCTCCAACGCGCTGCTGGACAGAGACGAGATCGAACAGCCGAATGACGAGAGCGACGAGTGCAACTCTGGACCCAGCGAGGAGCACGACCCAGGTCCAGACGGTGAGAACGACGCCACCACCAGCGAGGAACGCGACCCAGATCCAGACGACGAGCACGACGCCGACCCCGACCAGCCCGATCCGTGGTTCGAGCACGAGCAGGCCAGGATTCGTCGCATGATGGATCTGGCCCTGGGCAGCGGGAACGAACGCCTGAAGACCATCGCCTCCCGCGCCGCGACCATGCTGTACCCCCAGCGGAGCGTGCCACTGATCGAACGAGCGGGAGAGAGCGTCCCCTGGGACAGCCCCGATCTGACCTTCGCCAGCTTCGTGATCGCGTGGCGAGAGAGGTATCCGAGATCGAACTTGTCGACCATCCAGCTCGAGGGCGAGTGGCGAGCTGGACGACGGCTGAACCCGCTCACTGACAGGCTCATCCACGTCCCCGGCCTCGAGAGGCCGTGGGGCACCCCCCTCTAAGGGGCGAAGCCCCTGGCGACCAGACCAGGGGCTTCTCGAACCGACCAACGGTACATGACCGCTACCTGCGAATGTACTACTACGGGTTGTGGCCGTCAATACTTCCGACCACTATCCCTCGAGTCACGCTTCCGGGTTGGGCTTGGGGGCCGGCTTCTTGCGAGGCTTGCGCGGAGCCTTCGGCTTGGCGGCGGCCTTCGGCTTGGAGGGCTTGCCGTTCGGCTTCTCGACGACGGGCTCGGTCCCCAGTGGCTTCTCCCCTGGCTCGGTTCCGCTGGGCTCCACGACGACAGACTCGTCGGCGGCCTCCGCAGCCAGCTCGGCCTCGAGCCGTTCGGCCTCGATCCGCATCTGCGCGGCCCGCTCACGTCGCTCCTTGCGCTCCACCACCCGCAGCTTCTCGATCCGAATCCGCTCCATGGTTTCTTCCTCGGTGGCGATGGGCACGCCGATGTTCGGCCTGACCGAACCCGCCGCCTGGACGGCCTGCTGGTGCATGGCCAGGGTCCGGTTCATCTTCTCTCGCAGCCCAGGGTCCTCCCTGGGGAGCTGCTCGAGCGCCTGGCGCTGCTCGTCGGTCAGACCGAGAGCCGCTACGTCCTCGTCGGGCATGATGGGCCGTACACGTCGAACCTGCTGGTCAGGAAGCCCAGGCTCCTCGGGCTCGTCCAGATCCATGACGCTCAGCGAGCCCAGCACCGACCGCTGGATGTCCTCGTAGCCCCAGTCTTCGCGCAGCCCCTTCCGCAGGGTGCGGATGAACTTCGCCAGATCGGTCGCGTCGGGCGGATCGCTGGCCTCGACGTGCTCGCCCTCGAAGAAGTAGGTCAGCATGTAGGTCTGGACCGCGCCGGGATCGCCACCCTGCTGGAGCGCCTTTCCGGCCTCCCGCAGGAACTCGTCCACGTCCCGCTTGGTGCGCGCTGGGGCCTCATGGTCCTGCTCCTGTTCGTCCACAGGAGCGACCGCCTCGCTGCGACGACGGATGGGCGTGTCGGAGGGGCCGGCGATCATGCGCGACTGGCGCGACTCGACCGGCTTGGCGACACCGGGCCGCTCGAAGTTGCTCAGCAGCACGTCGAACATGAGCTTGGGCTCGACCTTCTGATCGGGAGCCGTCTCGGCCTTCTCGAAGGCGTCCGCGAAGCTGTGGGTGGTCTGCGGATGCTCCGCGATCTCCCAGCCGAAACCGGACATCCACGAGAACGCCATGTCGGTGATGGTGCGGGCGCACTCGGACACCCAGCGACCGATGTCACGTCCCTGATCCGAGACAGCCGAGATTCGCCACCCCTGGCGCGGATGAACCGACATACGCACCAGGACCGTGCGCTCGCCCGGCTGGGGAGCGGGCTGGGCCGAGAGGATGCTCAGGATGTGTGCCACTGTTCCTCCTACCGCTCGGACTTCACCGTGCGGAGCTGATCTTTCGTGTAGTACATGCGCTTGCTGCTGACGGAGCGAACAGCGACGAGCTTTCCAGATCGATCCCATCGACGCAGAGTGGTCACGCTCATCCCCGACAGCTCAGCGAAGCGAGCGAGAGGGATCAGCTCACTGCCTTCGTCGTCGAACCTGGGGCGCTGGGCTTCGACCGCCCGCTTGTGATCGTCGGTGTAGTAGCGCCGCTCGTTGGGCCACCGGGCGGCACGCAGCACACCGGACCTGTCCCATCGCTTCAGCGACGAGACGCTAGCCCCGATGAGCAGCGCGAACTGCCCTGTGCTCCACCGATTCTTCGCCATGAGGACGGGTATCGTAGCGTCCAGATGGTGTCAAACACGACCACGCTCAGAGCGTCACCCAGCGCGACAATGTGTCCATCATTCTCTTGGCGAAACCTATGTTGTCACGGACCCTATGGAGGGTGTCGAAGGTGTCCTGATCGAGCACTACGACCATTTCAGGGGAGACGTGTATCTCCACCCTCGGGCCACCCCCACGACCGCCCAGTCGCAGGGGTCGAGACGCGCTCTGGTGCAGCAGCTTCGACAGCAGACTGTCCGCACTGGAGTGGCTCTCCTCCCAGCCAGGACGATGACCGCTCAGCTCCCTGGCCCTCATTTCGTCGAGGATGGGGTCCAGATCGATCTTGACCTTCCGCTTCGGGGGCGGTTCACGGCGGCGCGACTCCGAGACGTGCTTCCTGGTGCTCAGGTCCATGAGCGAGCAACGCAGACAGCCGTTCTCTCCCAGCTCTGTGCCGCAGACCTCGCACCTGGCCGTCCGTCGAGGGCGCTGCGCCCTGGGCTCTGCTTCCGTCTGAAACCCACCGCTCATCAGCCGCTTCTGCAACAGCTCCTGGTCGTACACGCTCCGAAGCTCGTCGTCCAGCAGCACCTCCTTGGCCTGCACCGCCAGCTCGAAGCGTCGGTGCCTCCTCGGATCTGTCGTCCTGTCGGGGTGACAGCTCTTGGCGATCTTCCTCCAGGCCAGCTTGAGCTGATCCGTCGAGGCGTCCTCGGCCACACCCAGCACGCGGTACAGCGTAGGCTTCATGGGCTCGCCTACGCGATCCCGATGGGAACCCAGCCCATCCCGTACTGCTCGATCATCGCCGCCGCGTGCAGCATCTTCTGCCCCACCATGGCGGCCTCCCCGGCCTGGAACGCGAGCGCCTTCTTCTCGTCGGCCTTGCGCCACAGGTCCCCCTGGGCCGCGACGTAGCCGTCAGAGACACCCATCCACGCCATGCCCGCAGCACGGAGTTCGTTCAGCTCGTCAGTACCAGGCTGTCTTCCGATCATCGGGTGACCTCCACGGACAGCCTACCATGAGCGACAGGATCAGTCCTCGTCCTCGAACACCAGGCCGTCCTCACCGCTGCCGTCCAGACCCAGGTCGTCGTGCATCGCTCCCAGGCTCTGCTCGTCCGCACGAGCCAGACGAGCCGCATCGCTGTCTTCGTCGTCGAAGTCCAGGTCTTCGTCGTCCAGGCCCAGGTCTTCGTCGTCCAGGCCCAGGTCTTCGTCGTCCAGACCCAGGTCTTCGTCGTCGAGGCCCATGGCCAGGATGGCCTCGATCTCCTCCTCCCCTTCCAGGCCCAGGTTGCCGTCGAAGTCGTCGTCTTCGAGGATCTTGTCGGCCTCCGGGGGGAGCACGTCTTCGTCCTCGTCCGCGAACACCAGATCGTACTCGCCCGGATCGATCTCGGGGGACGGCGCAGGGACGAGCCTGGCCACCTGGGGCTCCAGATCCTCCTCGTCCTCGTCGTCCTCCTCGAACAGGCCGACAGGATCGCCTTCCTTCCAGTCGGGCTCGACCGGGGTGGGAGACACGGGCGCGGGGGGCGGGGCCAGCTCGAGGGGCAGACCGCCCACGGCGTCGGAACGCTGGCGGCCTCCGACCCGACGCATGGTCGCCTGATCGACGATGTAGCCCGCCTCGACCATGGCCAGGGCGTCGTCGAACCAGATCACCACCTCGGCGTTGACCACCATGTGGGTGCCCATCACCAGCAGGCCCATGGAGCACAGCTTCATGCCCGACGCCAGAATCCACCGGGGGAGCTGGCTGACCGCATGGGGTTCCTCGAGCACGACCTGGGTCCAGGCGATGTGGGCCAGCATCAGGGCCTGGGTCGAATCGACCTCGCAGGGCAGCACCAAGATGCCCCAGGCGGTGTCGTAGGCGAAGCCGTCGAGCTGACGCACCGTGTACCGCTTCACACCGGGAGACAAGACCTCACCGCCTTGGTCGATCACCTTGACCTCGACCCCCTCCGGGTCACCGACCGGGGTGACGGTCATGCCGGAAGTCGGGGCCTGCTCGACGGTGGGCTCGACGATGGGCTCGGACTCGGGCACCGGCTCGAGGGTGGGCTCGACGGTGGGCTCGACGGTGGGATCGGGATCGATCCCGAGCCTGCGACAGTAGGACCGGACGTAGCCGACCGTGACCCCCGCCTTCTCCGCGATCAGCTTGGGATCGACCTCACCCAGATCGTCCAGGTAGGGGTCCAGCTTGCTCTTGCCCTTGACGGGCTTCGTGCTGACGGTGTTGTCGGTGGCCATGATCGGGGAACCTCTCGCTGTGGAAGGACAGCAAGAGGCTATTGGATTCCCCTGCGTTACGCAAGGAAATCATGCCGGGGTCAGGTTCTCCGCTTCGTAGGTCAGCGCCCACCCCTCGCCTTCCGGGTAGAGGATCTCCAACACCTCCGAGAGCGGCCAGCCGATCAGCTTCGCGCCCTCTCTGGCCGTGAGGGTCTGCCCGCGCTCGTTCACCAGCTCCACGTCGAAGTCTCCCACGGGACCGCCGCCACCGATGATGCGGACTCGGTGCCCGTAGATGGGATCGACGTTGTCCGTGAGGTGGTTGATCCGGCTGTTGACGGTGTAGATGCCACCGAGCTTGTACTCGGGGCCTGCGTCACGCATCCAGTCACCCTGACGGACCCCGCTCTTGCGCTGCTCATGGTCCCATACGCGGATCGGGCACAGATGCTCGGCGTCGTAGGTGAGATTCCAGCCCTCTCCGGGGCTGTAAAAGCCGCTCTCGATGTGCTTCAGAGGGATACCCGTGAGCTTCGCGCCCTCCTTCGGGGTGAGCGCACGACCGCTCCTGGTCACCAGTTCGACCCGGAAGTCCCCGACCATCCCCTCCCACCCGATGATCCTCACCGGGAGTCCGTAGAGCGGATCGTGTTCGCCCGACAGGTGGTTGATCGGCGCGTCCACGACCATGATGTCACCGACCTTGTAGGTACTTTCGTCAGGGCTACGGTCGAGTCTTCGACCCCTGGAGCCCGAGGAACCCCTACGACGGACCAGGGTGGAGGCGGCGGTCAGGGCCGCGACAGCCCCCAGGGCGAGGATGGAACCGTTGTCTCTCATGGCGCAGCTCTCCAGTGGGTGGAGGACCGATGGTATCAGCCCATACCCAGCTTCACAAGCTGCATCGCGTCGATTCGACCGTCAGGACAGGTGAGCGACGATCTCGTACTTCCCGGCGCGGATCAGGTGCCAGGTGATGTAGAGCACGGAGTCGCTGATCATCCTCTCCATGAAGGGATCTCTGGTGTCCTTCCAGCCGACCCGGAGCTGGGCGCTGCCGCTGTCTCCTTTGAACAGGTGGGCGCTGGGGATGGACGTGATCTCCATGCCCTGCTCACCGAGCACGCTCCACATGGCGTTGAGGGACGCGCCCACGGAGTCGAAGCGACCGTTGCCGTCCATGCCCGCGTCTCGCAGGCCCTGGTTGACCAGCTCCCGGCGCGAGGGGTCCATGGTTCGCCGCTCGTAGTACCAGGCGAAGGATCGGTCGCTCTTGGCGAAAGAACCACGCTCCCCGATCCCGCTGGCGACGAGCGCGACACCGGCTGCGGCGAGGGCGAGGAAGGTTCCGTTGCTCATGGGATACTCCTGGTGGACGGCGATTGTAGCACGAGTCAGCGCCTGGACAACAGCCTCAGCAGCAGATCAGGGCTCCCCCCATACGATCCCGTGTCCCCCGTGTCCCCCGTGTCTTCTTCGTCCGGATCTGGGTACGGATCGTTGTCGTGGCAGGCGTCCTGCTGACCCTTCGGGAGCTGCTCGAGCTTACACATGGCGCAGCCGTAGTCCACCGACTCCAGCTCGGCCCCGTACCCCTGATCGAGCCTGCGCTCCAGACCGTTCAGGCACTCCTGCGCCTTCTTCCGGTCGATAGGGTTCCCAGGGTCCACCATCCGGCACCACCAGCTACGGACATAGGCGCGGCGTTCGTCCTCGTCCTCGATCCATTCGTAGCAGTAGGGGCTGTCCTCTCCCGCGAACAGATCCATCATGGTGTCGGTGTACCGCTTGACGAACCGGAGGTGCTCGCTCACGCCTGGATCGTCGGACTGCGTGTGGAGGGCGTAGTCCTGCCTGGCTCCGCAGCCGGTCAGCAGGACGGACAAGAGGCTCATCGACGACATCGGATCACCACGACTTCCTGACCACCCGCGTCACCGGGGTGAACGGATCGATCTTCGGATTGAGCTTCGAGGGCACGGACGCGACGGTCAGACCCATGATCGGACCCCGGTGGCCGCCGTCCCGCAGCACCTGGGCGCAGGCCAGCAGGGTGGTGCCTTCGGTGACCACCTCGTCCACCAGCAGCACGGGCGCGTCGGAGGGGATGGAGCGCACCTGGGCGATGGTGCCGTGATGGACCGCCAGGCTCACGCCGCCCCTGCCCATACCGCGCAGGACGCGAGACGACGGCACGTCGTGGGTGCGGCGCAGCGCGGCCAGGGCCTTCCAGCGGCGCAGCTTGGCCACAGCCTTCGCCAGGGGCAGCAGGGACGGCCTGTCCTCGCTCGAGCGAGGCACGGGCACCACGACCCACCCCGAGCCCTCGAGCCCAGGCAGGTAGGCGACCATGGCGGCGGCGCGCTCGACGGCGATGGCCTCGCCGCGCTTGACCCCGTCCACGATGTCCTGGATCTCGTCCCAGGCCGGGCCGAGCTTGCCACGGTGGCGGGTGCGCGAGGCGTAGGTGGCGGCGCTGACGACCTCGAGCGAGTCGAGCTTGGGAGGCTTGCGCTTGGCCTTCGAGCGCCGCCTGGCGGCGACCCCCCAGTCGGGCTCGACGATGGCACGGGAGCCTTTCCAGTCGAGATCGTAACCAACGATGGTACTAATCATCGGAGGAACCAGGATATGCTCCAACCAGACGTGCTTACGACGTAGATCGCCAACCCGATAGGCGACCTCGTGAGTATGCGGATCGCCATCGTACAACCATCCCTTCCCTTCGATCACGATCACCCACCCGGCCTCGGCACCATGTTGTCGAAGCACAGCCTTCAGGCCCTTCCACACAAACGGACTGTCCTCGGGGAATCCAGACCATCTGGACGGTTCAGAGTCCGGTTTTGGTGGCCTGGTGGTGAACCTGCCATCGACCACGAAGCGACCACGATCATCGTAGAGCTTCCAGTCGAAGTCAATGTGGAGATCGTCACCCCCACGAGAGAGCAGATGGAACGGAAGATCGTTGTTCGAGGAACCCAAGATGGTCTGGACGAGCTTGGCGTTCTTCCTGCCTGGAGACAGAATCCAGCATCGACCGTGATCCAGGCGCAGCTCGACGTTGTGCTTGCGAGAGAAGGCCGCGATCACCTCGTCGAGGGTTCCGTGGCCGACGTTGAGGGTCAGGTTTCGTTTTCCCCCGCTCACTCGCAGCGCGTCCACTGTGAACCCGTGCCAGGTTGTGTCGACGGACCCGAGCCAGCGACGGATCTGATAGACCGTTCCAGCCGCCGTGCGCTTGGTGTCGGACTCCCAGTATTCGTACTGGTCGTTCTCTCCGTGGTAGATCGGGATGATCATCGGTTCCATCCATCGAACCATGGAGCCATGGTTGGTTTTCTCCACCAGCCGACGACCATGAATCTGGACGCCAGCGTCGGCCAGGGCCTTCGCCCAGCCCTGCTCCCGGCCTATATCCGACCGACCCAGCAGGCCCGACGCCTGCTCCTGGGCGGTGAGCTTGGCGAAGCGGATGGCGAGGGGATCGTCAGGAGCCATGAAATCTTCCTGGCGGTGGTAGACGGGTCGATCAGAGCGGTACTCCCGTTCTCGACCTGTCTTGGCGTCGAAGCTGTGCGTGAGCGCGGGGTGGGGCTGGCTCCAATCGGTGGTGCGGAGGAAGACCACCCGGTCGGGGTCGATGCGGACCAGGGTCCAGATCCAGCGCGGCGGCAGTTTGGCCTGGCCCGCCTCCACCCTGCGGCACAGGATCGGAGGCAGCAGCTTCACCGCAGAGCGATGGACGTAGCGTTTGCCTCGGACGAGCTTGCCGATCATGGCGCTCACCGCCCCCATCCCTTCTTGATCATTATGTGTTCTTCGCCCGTGATCGTCCGGATCAGATCGTACTGGTACGGATAGATGCCTCTCAGCGCAATCTTCCCATTCCTGATGGACAGCACCTGATACACAGTCCTGTCCTCACGATCCACAAAAACAATCGGTCTACCGTACATATAGACCGTCTTGGTGACTCCTTCATACTGCTGAACGGCTCCTGTCCATGACGACTTGGTCGTCCACGACTTTCTGGCATCGATCAGCCAGTAACGATGGGCTCGCTTCCACAGTTTCTTCGGGAGCGACCTCTCGAGCACCCGACCGACAGAAACAGAATTGAACAGCCCGTCCATATCCTCGACCATGCTGAACAAAGTCTTTCCGGTGCGACCGTCGATCACCGTGATGGAGACGAACCCGATGGGGAGCTTGGTCATCGTGGAGCCCTCGGCCTTCTCAGTAGGCCCCAGTCGGTCAGTCTCACCCGCTTTCCGGCGAGGCTCTCGACGATCTCGCAGTCCATCCCATGCTCGATCCCCTCGAGCATGAAGTCACGCGGAACGCCACCCGTCCTCACGAACCTGTAGGTGTAAATCTCGGGACGACGGATCAGCACCTTGTGCCGGTAGCCATCCCACTTCTTCTCCAGCATGATGGCGTCCGCTGGCGGGCGATGCAGCTTGGCCTCGCGCCACTCGGTTTCCACCAGCACCACCCCGCTCGTCGAGCGGCTCTCCATGAGCTTCTTCGGGAGCGCGTTTCGGAGCATGTCTTCGATCACGATGGGATGATCGTCCCCCCTGGTGTCCTCGGCCACCTGGAACAACGCCTTGCCCGTGCGACCGTCGAACAGGGTCACGATCACCCAGCCGGGCGGATAGCCGATACCAGGCATGGAGCTACCCTTCGAAGGCGTCGGGCACCGGGCCTCGCCTTCTGGTCACGACGTAGCCGTCCCTGAGCTTCTTCTTCAGCCGCTTGTTGGCCTCGGCTACCGAGATCGCCTGACGGCCCAGCTCACGGAGGTAGCCCGGCATCTTCTTCCCCCATGTGACCCGCACGGTCTTCGAATACTCGGTCCCCTCGATCTTCCAGAACTTGTCGCTGGTGCCTTCATGGTTCTCGATCTCGATGATCCATGCATCACCAACGGTCCACGGACTGCCGTCGCTCACCGCGCTCTGCCTGCGCCCGCCCCTGACCTTCGTCTTGGCCTTCGCCTTGGCCTGCACGTTGGCGGCGGCCTGGGCCAGCAGGGCTTCCAGGTCCAGCTTGGCTGGCGAGCCATGGCTACCAAGGTGGGTGTCCCACAGGGGATCGTACAGATCGGTCTGGCGACCGGGCTTTCTGGCCATGGTTCACTCTCCTGAAGGTTCTCTCACACGGTAGGTGCGCCCGGTCACGGACTGCCCGCGACCTCCACGCTCATAGGGCATCACCCAGGTGAGCTTGCGGTCGGTCTTCCTGGCTGGCCACTTCCAGTGACCTCGCACCCAGTGACGGCGCATAGCCCGCCTGGAGCCTGGCTCGCTCACGGCCTGGCGGGCGGCCTCGCGTTCGATGCGCCGACCGAGCCAGGTCACCGTGGCCCCCGACAGCTTACTGCTCTCACGCTCGAGGCGACGGATCAGCTTGGGCTTGCGGGTGCGCTTCTTCTCGATCTCGATCTGCTTGGCCCTGGCGATCTGGGCCAGGAAGCTCTCGTCTTTGACCAGATCGGCTCCGTTGCTCTGAAGGTAGAGCAGCAGGTTGACCAGCACCCGCAGGAACAGGATGTGCGTCTCCGACACCTCGACCTGCACCGACGACGGGACACCCTGCTTGGCGCGGAAGCTCTCGGCCATGCGGACGGACAGGTAGGACTCCAGATCGCCACCAGAGCCGTAGACCTCATCCAGATCCATGCTCCAGACCCCAGAGCTGAACTCGCCCGGCCTGCCCTCGTGAGGGGCGATCATCATCACGGAGAACATGGACGGCGAAGCCTGGACGACCCACACCCAGCGCACCTCGTGCCAGCCCTGAGACTGGCTCCACAGCCGCCACGGACACGCAGGCAGGGCGACCGCGAAGGACGTGTAGGGCAGCGCGATGGCCCGCCTGGGCACCTTCTCGAGCCCGGTGTTCACGAACATTTCCCGCAGCGCCGGGCCGACCGCGAACACCTGCTTCCCGGCATCGATCCACACATGAGCGTGGCTCAGGTTCATGGCCTCGATGTCGCCACCGCGCTTCCTCATGTTCGAGGCCATCACCGAGAGCGACTCCTGCTCGCTCACCGGGCGACCTACCTGCTTCTCCATATGGGAAGCACCCTCGAGGACGAACGGGCGCACAGTGTCGTACCAGACCTCGATTTCGTATTCGGAATCAGCCGCTGCCAAGCTCCCGCGCCGAGCGAGGGCCGTAGCGGCAGCGAGGACGCCTACAGCGCCCAGAGCGAGCTTGGACCCGTTCACCAGCCCCTCCTCGCGATCTCTCTGCTGCGCTTCTTCTCACGACGGATGCGCGCCTTGCGCGCCCACTCGCGCTCCTCGATCTTGGCGACCGGCCCGCCGATGGTGGACTCGAGCACCACCACGTTGTCCTCGAAGAGGTCGTCGTCCCACATATTGCGCTCACCGCCCCACTTGCGGGTGAACCACTTGTCGCTCATGGTCCCGTGCTCCCTCTCCCTCATCACCCGAAGAACCCATCCCTGCTTCGGATCGTGAGAGCGAATCCAGGCGTTCGCCGCCTTCTCGCTCGCATCGCTCCCGATGATACCGTCCTTGTCATGGGCGTCGATGAAGCGACCATCGCCGTCGTACAGCTCCAGCCTGTCGCACCAGTCCAGGCGCGGGTTCTCGGATCGGAAGGTGTTGCCCTCCCAGGCGCGACTCCCGCGCTTCAGCAGGCTCGCGCCGGCCAGCAGCCCGACGACACCGAGGGTCAGCTTGGTTCCGTTCATCTTCCCTGCTCCCGGTCGATCACGCCGACCAGCTCGATGGGGGGCGCAGAGCTGCGCCCGTAGAAGTCGTGGCGGGTGACGACCCGCAGCCTGTTCCAGCCCTCGTCTTTGGGGAGGGTGACGTGGACGGTGTAGAGGCACGAACACTTGGCCACCACGGTGGGATGCAGATCGGCAGGCTGGATCATCACCACCAGCTCGGTCCCACGCCGCTTGGCTCGCGCCTCGAGCACCTGGCTGCACCGAAATTGCACCCCCTCGACCTTCAGCAGGCCCCACATCAGGCGCATGATCGGCTTGTGACCGCCCTTGTAGGGGTTGCCATGACAGCCGGTCTGATCGATCTTCAACTTTTCGGAGTGTTCTCTCACAGCTTGCCCCTCCAGAGCTTGTAGTCCAGGGCCTCACACACCGGCAGGATCAGACTCCTGGCCTTGGCCTTGGGCAGCGCCACCATGTTCGGGTAGAGGCCAGGAGGCAAGTCACCGTTCTCCCCCTCGAAGGCCAGCGCGGCCACCTGATCGATCAAGCGAGCCGCGATCTCGTGACGGCCCATCAGGTAGCGCCGCAGGTTCGCCCCGATCTCGGTCGGGTACAGCGCCCTCATCCTGTGCGCTCGCTCACGCTCGGACAGGTTGTACCAAGACAGCGGCACGCCGGTCCTCATCGCAGGCACCATCAGCTTCATCAGGTCGATCTCGTCTTCGGTGACCGGCCTGCCCAGAGCCCTGGTCGCCAGATCCCTGGACACCGAGACACTGAACATGCGGACGAAACCTTCCTTCTCGAGCTTCACCGCGTCCCTACGAGCCACCCCAGCGCCGACCAGGCAGTCCTCGACGGTGTGCTCCCCCGCCAGCAGGCGCGCAGCCGACAGGCCGGTCTTCGCCGCCAGCCTGGCGGTGTACTCGGCCACCCTCCGCTCGACCTCCTTGTCCACCTTCTTCTTCACCACCGGCACGACGGACTCCACCAGCTCGAACAGGGGCGTCCCCTTCTGCGCGCTGGCGTAGACCGGGCCACGATCCGAGATCAGGAAGTCGGCGTTGCCGCCGCCCAGGGCGTTGTCGATGCAGTGGACGACCTCGTGGCGGATGAAGGTCACCGCCATGGGCGCGGCAGAGATGACCATCTTCCCACCGCCACCGTTGGCGGTGAACCAGGCGTTGACACCGCCGACCCACCTGGAGGTGCAGTGAATCCTGTCGATCAGATCGAAGACGAGGTTGGTTTCCTCACGGTATCCGTCCACCATCCTGGTGCCCGCCACCAGAGAGAGGACGTTCCCCGCCCAGGTCAGCCACAGATCGCGGATCGGATCGTTGAACGAGTCGTTCTTCGGAGCGGAGACGAAGCGGACACCCACCCCCATGGGGGGCTCGAGCAGGCCGAAGCTGTGGAGCTTGTGCCGACCACCGGACGGGTCCACCACCGGCATGACCCTGCGAGTCTTGATCTCGGCCCAGGTCACGTCGTCGAAGGTCACGGCCTTGCGCGCAGGGCTCCCGCTACGCCTGGCGACCAGAGCGGCGGCGGCGAGGGCTCCGATGGTGCCCAGGGCGAGCTTCGAGCCGCTCATTCTTCACCATAGTCCATGTCTGGATCGTCCTCGTTGATGGCGTTCTCCAGATCCTGAATCAGATCGTCGTTTCCACTCGCGTCGTTCAGCAGGGAGGAGATCGCGTAGTGGGTTTGCATCCACTCATCGAGGCTCTGCCCCAGCTTGGGTGCCTTCCCAGCAGGCGCTCCCCGCTCGTAGAACAGTTGCCCGTCCCACAGACCGATGCCGTGACCGACCATGGAGGCGTAGGTGCGGTAAGCCACATCGTTGTGATCGAAGTCGTCGGCTTCGAACCCGCTCTCGCGACCCATGGGGGTGTCGAACCACGCCTCGAAGATGGGCCAGACGATCTCATCGAACCGTCTGCCCAGATCCTTGGTCTGCTCGCTGGCGTTGCCGCCCGCGAAGAAGTCCACCCACTCGGAGACTTCGTAGCGACGACCTCGGCTCCCCCTGGCCTTGCGAGCGGGCCCCCTCTTGGCCCTGCGAGCGGGGCTCCCGCCGCGCCTGGCGATCAGAGCAGCGGCGGCGAGGGCACCGATGGTGCCCAGGGCGAGCTTCGAGCCGCTCATGGGCTACCTCATTTCGTCGATGCTGATCTCCATGTGGAGCTTGTTGATCAGCTTGCTGTTCTTGTCGGTGTAGAACTTGGTCTTCATCCACTCGTCGAGCTGCTTCCCGTAGTCGTAGGACTGACCACGCGCCACGCCCTGCTCGTGGAACAGCTCACCGTCCCACAGGCCGATACCGTGACCCGCCAGGGAGGCGTAGGTGTGGTAGGCGACATCGTTGTGATCGAAGTCGTCGGGAGCCAGGCCGGTCTTGCGACCCTGCGGGGACGCCAGCCAGGACAGGAAGACGGGCCAGACGGCGTTGTCGAACCGCTCCCCCAGCTTCTTGGTGCTCTTGCGGGCCTTGCTGCCCGCGAAGAAGTCTACCCACTCGGCGGCCTCGTAGCGGCGGCCTCGGGAGCCACGGGACTTGAAGCCCCTGGAGAGACTCCTCGATGGGGTCGCCCACCGCTTGTCAGGCTTCCAATCCCCGACGATCTTCTTGGCCCGCTCCATCACCTTCGTGACAGCCGCCGCATCGACCACGCACCACGGCATCGAACCCTCGAGCAGAATCCCGCGACCGTCCTGCTCGGACTCGTCCAGCGTGGTCATGTAGTAGCGGCTCACGAACCAGGGATTCTCGCCAGAGGAGATCAGCCAGAACTCGATCATGGGATCGCGCTCGTTGTGGGTCAGCACATCGTCCCGACCGTACCGCCCTCCCTGCTCGATCACGCGGACCAGGAACTTCAGCGGGGGCTCGCCCTGCTTGGTCACCCGTTCGTTCCCGACGCGGAACTCGTGGACCTTCTTGGACGAACGGGAGCTGGCCTTGGAGCCCTGCCGCGCCAGCTTGTTGAGCGTGGCGAGCTGGGTGAGGTAGGCGTCCCTGGCGATGCGCTGCGCGGCGTTCAGTCCGCTGGTGTGAGGCAGAGACAGATCGTGCTCGCGCACGACGACGTAGGGGACGAAGGCGCTGGTGCCGGGCATGACGATCACGTCCACGGTGTCGCCATCGACCGCGCCGGTCCACGACCACCGCCTACTGGCAGCGCCACCGCTGGGAATCCAGGTGTGGCCACTGGCGCTGGACCTGGAGCCCTTGGAGACATCACGCAGCACATAGGTGATCCCACGACCACCCATGTAGTTCTGCGTCCCATCGGGGAGGAACGTGGAGTAGATACCGGGGTTGTCACGAGCCAGCTTCGATCCCGGTTCGTAACTATGCCACATCGACATATGGGCCTTGTCGAAAGGAATCGAAGTCGGGTAGCCGGAAGGAACGGCAGCGAGATCCTTCGGAACCCACTCCTGTCTTGCCGAGCTGCCTCGAGCCGAGCTGCCACGCTTCATGGCAACACCGACACCCGCCAGCACGGCGGCGGCTCCCAGACCGTAGATGATCCCGTTGTCCTTCAGCATGGTTCACCTTCTTCACCGTCGTCGGACGGCGGATCGATCTGTGGAGGCTCGGGCAGCGCAGGGGCCCTGACCACACCGAGCGCGGTCGCCTTGTAGAGGTTGTGGCCCATGACGGCAGCGCCGCCCGTGTACAGTGCAACGACCCGAAGAAGTTGACGTCCATC